>Ga0102924_1005285_pt1 | contig 12586 bp, 17 predicted proteins | sample PaiPotPPM11metaG_FD_80116 | JGI IMG/M metagenome (GOLD analysis project Ga0102924, IMG submission 80116) | Iron sulfur acid spring bacterial and archeal communities from Banff, Canada, to study Microbial Dark Matter (Phase II) - Paint Pots PPM... ... | reverse complement strand
TCCCCCGTGTTGGTCCGAGGCTAGGCGTGCCTCGGTCTCAGTGGAGGGCCGCCTCGATGCGGGCCATGACCTCGTCGGTGAGCAGGGGCAGGACGTCGAGGACCTTGAGGTTCTCGCGGACCTGCTCGACCCGGCTGGCCCCGGTGATCACCGTCGAGACGCGGGGGTTGCGGGCGCACCAGGCGATCGACAGCTGGGCCAGGGTGCAGCCGAGGTCGTCGGCCACCCTCTTGAGGGCGCGCACCTTGGCGTTGCGCTTGGGGTCGGTGAGCGCCCCCTTCAACCAGTCGTAGCCCCCGAGGTTGGCCCGGCTGTCGGCGGGGACGCCGTCGAGGGACCCGTCGATGGCCTGCAGGAGGTACTTGCGGTTGAGGGTGTTCGCCATGTTGACGTCGTCGTGGATTCCCCAGAACAGCTTCGTGGAGATGACGTAGCTGTGCCGCAACCAGCCCAGCTTGGCGATGGCCTGGCCCATGATGCGCTCGGACTCACCCCCGGCGTAGGACTGGCGTTGTCGAAGAAGTTCACCCCCGCCTCGTGGGCGGCGGCGAGGTCCGTTCCCGGAGTCGGTCCGGAGCATCATGTCCCGGCTACGGCCCCGGCGTTGACGCGCCCGGCCGGACCCTCCGCTACGTTCACACCATGCCGAGCGACTTGCGCTTTAAGACGATGAACGCCGTCCACCGCGGCATGTTGAAGCTCAGCGGCGGGCGTCTGGGTTGGGAGGGGATGGGGATGCCGGTGCTCGAGCTCACCACCACCGGCCGCAAGACCGGGCAACCCCGGTCGGTCATGCTCACGTCGCCCCACCAGGAGGGCCCGGCCATGATCGTGGTGGCCTCCCGGGGAGGCGACGATCATCACCCCGGGTGGTTCCTCAACCTGCGGGACAACCCCGACGTCAAGGTGGCGGTGAAGGGGGGGCCGCCTCGGCCCATGCGGGCCCGGGTGGCCACCGCCGAGGAGCGGGCGCGGCTGTGGCCCCAGATCACGGCCAAGCACAAGAACTACGCCGGGTATCAGACCAAGACCGACCGGGAGATCCCGCTGGTGCTGCTCGAGCCGCCTGAATGACTGCGGGCGGCTCGGACTGAGCGGCCCGCCGGGGACCGCCTCAGCCCGGCGCCCAGTCGTACTCCATCTGCCGGGCCGTGCTCGCTGCCACGTCGGCCCCGAGCAGCCGGGCCACGATGCCGAGCGACATGTCGATCCCGGCGGAGATCCCACCGGAGGTCACGATCCGGCCCGCGTCCACCGCCTTGACCCCCTCGACCACCGTGGCGGTGGGGACCAGCCGGCGGAGGGCGTCGTAGGCCTGGTGGTGGGTCGTCGCGCGGAGACCGTCCAGGAGCCCGGCCGCCCCCAGCACCAGTGAACCCGTGCACACGCTGAGGGTGAGCTCGGTCCGGCCGTCCTGCTCCCGCACCCAGCCGGTCATGACCGGGTTGGCCATCTCCTTGCGCGACCCGTACGGAGACCCGTCGGCGCGGTAGCCCCCGCCCCCGGGCACCAGGACGATGTCGAGCGGGGGGCAGTCCGCGAACGTGACATGGGGGTTGACGCTGAAGCCGTTGCGGGCGACCACGGGACCCGGCCGCTCGCTGACCAGGATCGGCCGGAAGGCCCGCGCGGCGGCGATGGACCCGGCCACGCCGAAGACCTCGAAGGGGCCGGCGAAGTCCAGGACCTCGACGTCGTCGAACACCACGATTCCCACGATCCTCGTCATGCCGCCAAATGGTCGCAGCATCGGCGCCCGCCACCGCCGCGATTATTCGCCAGCAGGGCCCGCGGTGCGCACGTCGATCTCGTCGCCGAGCGTCCAGCGCGTGAAAAGCGCCGGCCTTCACGACAAAGGGGTTGGTCGGCATCGGCTGGCAGCGACTTTTCACGCGCTGACGGTTGAACCCCGTCTAGGGCGCCCCATTGCACCCGGGAGAGCCCGCGAACGGTGGCTCTACAGCGCCCGGGAGAAGACGTAGAGGACGAGCCCGGCCGCGGCCCCGACCACGGTGCCGTTGATGCGGATGTACTGGAGGTCCGGCCCGAGGAGCAGCTCGAGCCGCCGGGACGTCTCCTCCCCGTCCCATCGGGCGATGGTCCCCTTCACCAGGTCGGCGATCTCCCCGTTGAACCGCTCGGCCACGTAGGAGACGGCGTGCTCCACGGCCTCGGCGACGCGCGCCCGCAGGGCGGGATCGGTCCGCAGCCGGGTGCCGACGCCCACGATGGCCCTGGCCAGGCGCTCCCGGAGCTGTGACGACGGATCTGAGGCCTGGGCCCGCAGCTCGTCCTTGGCCTGCAGCCACACGGCGCCCGCCCACGTCCGCAGCTCGGGCTGTCCCAGCAGCTCGGCCTTGAGCTTCTCCGCCCGGTCGTGCATCTCCGGCGACGTCTCCAGCTCGGTGACCAGTCGGGCGACGCCCTTCTCCAGCGCCTGGCGTAGCTCGTGGTCGGGGTGGCCGACCATGTCCTGGACAGCGGCGCGGGCCCCTTCCAGGAGGCGCTCGAACACCCGGTCCTCCACCGCCCCCGGCAACCACCAGGGGGCCCGCTCGGCCATGCGCTCGCGCAGCTCGTCGCGGTGGGCGTCGAGGTACCGGTCCAGCCCGGCCAGCAGGGCGTCGACGACGGGGGCGTGGCGGCCGTCCTGGGTCAGGTAGCGCAGACCCCGGCCCGCCAGGGGGGCCACATCGATGGCGTCCACCCGGGCCCGGACCACCTCCTCGATGGTGTCCCGGATCTCCTCGTCCTTGAGCAGGTCGGCGAACGCGACCGCCCCGTCGGCCGCCTGCGCCGCCAACCGGGAGGCGTGGTCGGGCTGGGCCAGCCAGTCGGCCATCCGGGTGACGACGTCGGCGGCCCGGACCCGTTCGAGGATGGCCGACGGGCTGAGGAAGCTCTCCTGGATGAACTCCCCCAGGGTGGCGGCGAACTGCTCCTTGCGCTCGACGACGATGGCGGTGTGGGGGATGGGCAGGCCCAGCGGCCGCCGGAACAGGGCGGTGACGGCGAACCAGTCGGCCAGACCGCCGACCAGGGAGGCTTCGGCGGTGGCCTGCACGTACCCCGCCCACGTCGCCCGGCCCCCCAGCACGGTCACCACCACGAACACGACGGCCACCACGCCGAGCAGGGCGGTGGCCCGCCGCTTGGTGACGACCAGCTGACGGCGGCGGCGCTCCTCGGACCTCAGCGGGGGCACGCTCATCGACACGGTCTACCCCCGGACCGCCTCCTGCCAGCCCCCGGGCGCTCGCCGCCTACGACAGGCGCTCGACCACCATGGCCATGCCCTGACCCCCGCCCACGCACATCGACTCGAGGCCGACGGTCTTCCCGGCGTCATCGAGCCCGTTGAGCAGGGTGGTCATGATGCGGGCCCCTGTCATCCCGAACGGGTGCCCGAGAGCGATTGCGCCCCCGTTGACGTTGAGCTTGTCCCAGGGGATCCCGAGCTGGCGGGCCGAGGGGACGACCTGGGCGGCGAACGCCTCGTTGATCTCGACCAGGTCGACGTCGTCGATCGTCATCCCCGCCCGGCCCAGGGCCTGCCGGCACGCCTCGATGGGGCCCAGGCCCATGATCTCGGGGTTGAGGCCCGAGACCCCGCTGGCCACCACCCGCGCCAGCGGGGTGATGCCGAGGGACCGGGCCCGCTCGTCGCTCATCACGATCACCGCCGCCGCCCCGTCGTTGAGCGGGCACGAGTTGCCGGCCGTCACCTCGCCGTCCGGCCGGAACACGGGCTTGAGCTCGGCCAGCTTCTCGGCGGTGGTCCCGTCGCGCGGCCCGTCGTCGGTGGAGACCACCGTCCCGGACGGCGTCGTGACCGGGGTGATCTCTCGCTCGAAGAAGCCGTTGTGCTGCGACCGCACCGCCCGCTGCTGGGAGAGGGCGGCGAACTCGTCCATCTCCCGGCGCGAGACGCCCTCCTTCAGCCGCACGTTCTCCGCCGTCTGGCCCATGGCGATGTAGATGTCGGGCAGGCCGGTGGGCGGCTCCCACCCGTCGGCGCCGCCCGAGCGCTGTGCGCTCCTGGCCTCGGCGTCGGTGAAGCGCGGATTGTGGGGTCCCGTGTCCGAGGCGCCGAACTGGAAGCGGCTCACCGTCTCCACGCCTGCGCACACGAAGGCATGGCCCTCCCCCGCCCGGATGGCGTGGGCGGCCATGCGGATGGCCTGCAGCGACGAGGAGCAGTAGCGGTTGACGGTCACGCCGGGCACGTCGGGGAGGCCGGCCAGCAGGGCCGTGACCCGGGCCAGGTTGTACCCCGACTCCCCCGCCGGCTGGGCACAGCCGAGGATCACGTCCTCGATGGTCTGGGGGTCGAGCGCCGGCACCTTCTCCAGCGCCGCCCTGACGATGGTCGCCGCCAGGTCGTCGGGGCGGCAATCGACCAACGAGCCCTTGTTGGCGCGCCCGATGGGCGAGCGCGCCGTCGAGACGATCACGGCTTCCGGCATGGGTCCCTCCCGTGGTGAGACCCTCATCCTGTCGGGGGGAGCGGCCGCCGTGCTACTCGACGGGCCCGCGGGCGGACGCCAGCACGGCCACGTCGTCGGCCCGGTCGGCCGCCAGCGCCGACAGCACCCGCTCGCACACGTCGTCGAGATCGCCCGCCGCCGCGGTGATGGCCGCCAGGAGCTGCTCGAACCGCCGGTTGGCGGCCAGCACCCGGCGCTCCGGTGACACGGCGAGTATGGCCATGGGGGCCGACTCGATGAGGGCGCCCAGCAGCGCGGCTCGGTCCGGCAGGTCCTCACCCTCGTCCTCGGACCAGGCTCGGCCGGCGCCCCCACCCACGTCCACCACGCCACGTCGGGGAACATGGCCGCGGAGGCGGTCAGGTCGTGACGAGGTCGGCGGGCGGAGCGCCGAAGCGGCGTCGGAGGAAGTCCCGCATGGCCAGCCGGGTGGCCCGCCGGACCGCCGCCCGCTCGGTCCGCTTGTCGGTGGGGTCGTCGCCCAGCCCGAGGCCGAGGGTGGGCTGGTCCCGGCCGGTCAGCAGCGCTCCCGCCTCCCACGTCATGCGGGCCAGCGCCGGTCCCGTCCCATAGTGCTTCTGGAGCAGCAGCAAGGTGTTGCGCACCTGGAGGTAGCGGGCGACGTCGGCGCGCGGGGGGCGTCCGTTGCCGACGACGGCCCCCCAGACCAGCCCTACCCCCCACCCGGCGGCGCGAGCCCGGATCCCGAGGTCGGCTTCCTCGCAATAGGCGAAGAAGCGCTCGTCGAAGAGGCCGACGTCACGGGCGGCCTCCCGGCGGATCGCCAGCAACGTGCCGTGCGGGTAGTCGACGTCCTCCCAGCCGTCGCCGCGGGTGGTGGGCACGAACCAGCCGCCGAAGAACTTGTCGACCACCGGCCGCCAGTCCTCCCCCGGCCCGTACTCGGCCGACGCCAGCCCCGCCCGGGGACGGGCCTCCATCTCGGCGATGACCCGGCGGACGCAGTCCCGGGTCGGGGCCGCGTCGTGGGGTGCCACCACCGCGAAGGGCGCGGCCCGGTCCTCGGGCTCGTCCAGCCAGCGGCGCAGCCCGGCGTTGGCCCCGGGCCGAAGCCGACGTTGCGCCCGAGCTCGACGACGTCGACCGACCCCTGCCCGCCGAGGAGCTGGCGCAGGCGGGCCCGGGCGGCAGCGGACGAGCCGCTGTCCACCACCGTGACCCGGACGGGGATGTCCTGGTCCAGGAAGCGGGCGGCGGTGGCGGCGGCGGCGTCGGGTCGCTCGTGGTGGACGATCACGGCAGGAATGGGAGGGGCCATCCGCTCCCCTCTCTACTCTCCCCCCGGCCGCCGCCACCAGCCGGTCCCTGCCAGACTCGTCCGGTGACCGTCGAGGACGACCGGGCGTCCGACCGCAGGATCCTGGTGGCCTTCGCCGCCACCCTCGTCGCCGAGGTCGTCCTGGCCGCCCTGGCCGATGCCGGCGCCTACGCCCTCTGGGTGTGGCTGGTCCTCGCCATCGCCACCGTGCTGGCCGCCGGCGGGGCGTGGGCCATCGTGCAGTCCCGCACCGAGGGCACCCCGGTCTGGGGTCCTCGGGTGCGGCCGCCCCGCGACTGAACCATCGGCGGTGGGGTACGCCCCCGCCGTGGCCATTCGACCTGACCCCGCGCCCGCCTCCGACGAACGGGGCGACGGCGCCCACCTCCTGCAGCAGGTGACCGCCGCCGCCCACCGGGTCGAGGACCGGTACTCCGGTGACGCCGACCGCCCCCTCGGCTCCTACCTCGGCGCCATGGCCACCTACGGCGCGGCGGTCACCGCCATCGTTGTGGCCATCCGCCGCCGCCGGACCCCGCTCCCCGAGCGCATCAGCCCCGGCGACCTGGCGCTCATGGCCGTGGCCACCCACAAGGTGACCCGCACCCTGGCCAAGGACGCCGTCACCAGCCCGCTCCGGGCCCCGTTCACCCGCTACAAGGAGCCGGCCGGAGCGGGGGAGCTCCACGAGGAGGTGACCGCCACCGGCGCCCTGCACGGGGTGGGCGAGCTCCTCTCCTGTCCCTTCTGCCTGGCCCAGTGGGTGGCGACCGCGTTCGTCACCGGACTGGTGGTGGCCCCGCGCGCCACCCGGCTGGCGGCGTCGGTGTTCGCCACCCGGGCGGGTTCCGACGCCCTCCAGTACGTGTACGCCGGCTTGGAGGAGCGCCTCGGTTGATGCCAAGGTTCTGTCGAGAGTCATGACCAGCGCGTTCAGCCTTCGCCACATCACCCTCCACGGCCACGACGTCGTGTACCGGTCGGCCGGCGACGGCCCGGCCGTGGTCCTGGTGCACGGCCTCACCGGCAGCTCGACCACGTGGCGGGAGGTGATGCCCGCCCTTTCCGAGCGGTACCGGGTGGTGGCGCCCGACCTGCTCGGCCACGGCGAGTCGGCCAAGCCCCGGGGCGACTACTCGCTCGGCGCCCACGCCGACGGGATCCGGGACCTGCTGGTCGCCCTGGGCATCGAGCGGGCCACCTTCGTGGGGCACTCGCTCGGCGGCGGCGTGGCCATGCAGCTCGCCTACCAGTTCCCCGAACGGTGCGAGCGCTTGGCCCTGGTGGCCAGCGGGGGCCTCGGGCGCGAGGTGATGCTCTTCCTCCGCCTGGTGAGCGTCCCCGGCTCGGAGTACCTGCTCGACCTGGTGCTCAACGCCCCGCTCCACGACGCCGCCGAGCGGATCGGCAGCGTGTTCCGCCGGCTCGGCCTCGGCCTTGACCCCCGGGGGGCCGAGGTGTGGCGCAGCTACTCGACGCTCTCGACCCACCAGGGCCGCCAGGCGTTCATCCACACCGTGCGGTCGGTCATCGACATCGGCGGCCAGCGGGTCAGCGCCATGGACCGGCTCTACCTGGCCGAGGACGTGCCCACCATGATCGTCTGGGGTGACCGCGACCAGGTCATCCCCGTCTCCCACGCCTATGCCGCCCATCGCCTCATCCCCGGGAGCCGGCTGGAGATCCTGGAGGGGGCCGGGCACTTCCTGCCCTGGCTCGACGCCGACCGCTTCCTGCCGCTCCTCGTCGACTTCATCGAGACGACCAAGGCGGCGGTCAACACCGAGGACGGGTTCCGCGAGGCCCTGGTCGGGCACATCCCCGACGCCTGGGAGCGCTAGCGCCCCACCGTCTCTGCCGAGTCCCACATGCCGATGCTCCGCCACCCGCGGTCTGGGAACCCGCTCGCTGCGGCCACGTGCGCCGACGCCACGTTGGCAGGGTCGTGCAGGTAGGTGGGGACGGCGCCGTCGGCGAGCACCCGGCGGGCCGCCTGGGCCACCAGGCGCCGGGCGATGCCCCGACCCCGGAGCGCCGGCTCGGTCCCCACCGAGATCTCGTGGCCCCACCGGTCGTGCTGTTTGCGCCCCACGCCGGCGCCGTAGGCGCCCTCGTCGTCCCACGCCACCAGCACGTCGCCGTTGAATGGCTTGAGCCACGGCGGGACGCGGGGATCCTCGGTCGGGACCCACTCGCCGCCGTCGGGGAGGTCGGTGGGATCCACCGACCACCGGAAGATCCCGACGCCCACCACCGCCGCCGGCAGGCCGGTGGCCCGGGGCAGGCCCTCGATCACGCCCGGGAGGCCATCGCCCAGGGCCTGCACCGCCGGAAGCCAGGCCGGTCGCACCGAGATCACCGCCCCGTCGGGCGTCGCCACGCCCACGACCGGGCGCATGCCGCCGTCCCACCCCGGCTCGTCCCGGTGGGCGGAGCCGACCACCAGCACCCTCCCGTCCTCCGGCGGCGGCCACACGCCCAGCCACTCGGTCAGGTGGGCAGCCAGGCGTTCGGGGGGCTCCATCGCCGGGCGACGGTAGTGGTCAGCCCTGCTCGTGGTCGAGGAGCCACCGCTTCACGGGGAGGCCCCACGCGAAGCCGCCGAGGGCGCCCCCGGTGCGGAGCACGCGGTGGCACGGCACGAACAGCGCCGTGGGGTTGCGGGCGCACGCCGAGCCGGCGGCCCGCACCGCCGCCGGGCGGCCGGCCAGCGCGGCCAGCTCGGCATAGGTCACCGGCGCCCCCGGCGGGACGGTGCGGAGGACCTTCCACGCCTGCTCGATGAATGGGGCCCCGTGATGGTTGACCACCACGTCGTCGAGGGCGGCGAGGTCCCCTCCCATGTAGGACGCGACGGCCGCCGTGACCGGTCCGAGCTCGCGCCGCGACGTGATCGGTCCGGCGTGGCGGGCCGGCGCCACGAGCGGGAAGAGGTCGGCGACGCTGGCCGTCCAGCCGCTGGCCACCACCGCCCCGTCATCGTCGGTGATGACGGTGAACGGACCCGGCGGTGTGTCGATGGTCGAGGTCTGCATGTCATGCGCTCCTTGTCGTCAACGAGTCCCACAGGTGATGGGCCGCGTACGCCCGCCACGGGCGCCAGCGGCTGGGCTGGGCAGAGGCACCGAGGGCGGCCAGCGCCCGCCGGATGCCGTGGTCGGCGCCGGGGAACGCATCGGGGTCCCCGAGCGCCCGCATGGCGATGTACGCCGTGGTCCACGGGCCGATGCCGGGAATGGCCGCCAGCCGGGCCTGGGCCTCGTGCCGGTCGACGCCCGGGTCGAGGGCCAGGTCGCCCGAGGTCAGCGCCGTGGTCAGCCGCACCAGGGCGAGGTGCCGGGGCCCGGTCAGGCCCATCCGGTCCCCGGAGGCGGCCAGGGCCGCCGCCGATGGGAACCGGTGGGTCAGGCCGCCGTCCGGGGCGGCGAGGGGCTCGCCACGGGCCGCCGCCAGCCGGCCGGCCAGGGCCCGGGCGCAGGAGACGGACACCTGCTGACCGATGACGGCGCGGATCGCCAGCTCGTCCCCGTCGACGGTGCCCGGGACCCGCTTGCCGGGAGCGGCCGCCACCAGGGGGCGGAGCGCCGGGTCGTCGCCCAGGATGGCGTCCACCGCCACCGGGTCGGCGTCGAGGTCGAGCAGGCGCCGGCACCGCTGGACGGCGGCCGTGAGGTCGCGCAGGTCCTCCAGGCGCACGAGGGCGTCGACGTGATGGGCGGCCGGGCGCAGGCTCACGACCCCCGCGCCGCGGGGGAGGTCGAGCGTGCGCCGGTAGGTGTCGCCGACCACCTCCTCGACCCCGGGCACGGCCCGGGCGGCGAGGAACCGCCACAGGGCCGCCCCGTCGAAGGGCTGCCGGCGGCTCAGGCGGATGGCGACGGCACCCGGTCCCACCTCGGGCTCGTACCGCCCCGACCGGCGGAGCTCGCTGGGCGTGGCCCCGAACACCTGGCGCACGGTGTCGTTGAACTGCCGCACGCTGGCGAACCCGGCACCGAAGGCGACCTGGGCCAGCGGCAGGCTGGTCGTCTCGATCAGGATGCGGGCGGTCCGGGCCCGCTGCGACCGGGCGAGGGCCAGGGGGCCGGCGCCGACGCTGTCGAGCAGGCGCCGGTTGAGCTGGCGCTCGCTGTAGCCGAGACGGCGGGCCAGCCCGCTGACCCCCTCGCGGTCCACCACCCCGTCGGCGATCAGGCGCATGGCCCGGCCGGCGATGTCCGCCCGCCGGTCCCAGTCCGGCGAGCCGGGCACCGCCTCCGGCCGGCAGCGGCGGCACGCCCGGAAGCCGGCGCCCTGGGCGGCCGCCGCACTCGGGTAGAAGCGCACGTTGGCCCGCCGGGGGGTGATGGCCGGACAGCTCGGACGGCAGTAGATGCCCGTCGAGGTGACGGCGGTGAAGAACCACCCGTCGAATCGGGGATCACGGCTCTGCACCGCCCGGTAGCAGTTCTCGAACTCGCCGGCGTCCACCCCCCGATCCTCGCGCCCGGGATTTGTGGACGCTGGCGGGAATCGGACGCCCAGGTGGGAGCGTTCCACTGAGCGACATGGCACTGACGGCCGGTGTGGCGCTCCTGGTGACGGCGGTCGTGGAGCTGTTCGTGATCGTCGAGGTCGTCCACCTGGCGGGGGTGGTGCCGACGGTCGCCCTGCTGGTGGTCGTGTCCCTGCTGGGGGCGAGGCTGTGCGCCCGCGAGGGCCTCGCCGTGGTCCGGCGGGTGCGCCAGCAGGTGGACCTGGGTCACGTGCCGGGCGCCCCCCTCGTCGACGGGCTGTGGATCCTGGTGGCCGGGGCCCTGCTGGTGGTCCCCGGCTTCGTGACCGACGTCTTGGGCCTGCTGCTGCTCGTCCCCCCGGTGCGGGGAGTGGCCAACCGGGCCCTGCGGGTGATGCTGCGCCGCCGGGTCGTGTCGATCGTCCCCTACCGGTAGCCGCTCAGGCGGACGTCGGCGCCGTGGCCGCCGCCTCGGCCTTCTCGATCACGGCGTCGATGAAGCCGTACTCCTTGGCCTCCTCGGCGGTGAACCACCGGTCGCGGTCGGAATCGGCCTCGATCTTCTCCACCGGCTGACCGGTGTGGTGGGCGATGCGCTCGGCCATCGACCGCTTGTGATACATGATCTGCTCGGCCTGGATGGCGATGTCGGCGGCCTGCCCCTGGAACTGGCCGAGGGGCTGGTGCATCAGGATGCATGAGTGCGGGAGGGCGTAGCGCTTGCCCGGGGCGCCGGCGCAGAGCAGGAACTGGCCCATGGAGGCGGCCAGGCCCAGGCAGGTGGTGGACACGTCGCAGTTGACGTACTGCATCGTGTCGTAGATGGCCAGGCCGGCGGTCACCGATCCGCCCGGCGAGTTGATGTAGAGGTAGATGTCCTTGTCTTCCTCGGCGTCGAGGAGGATGAGTTGGGCGCAGATCAGGTTGGCGACGGCATCGTCGATCGGCGAGCCGCAGAACACGATGCGCTTCTGGAGGAGCTGCTGGAACAGCCCCTCCTGGGGGTTGCCGGGAGCTTGGGCGACGATGGTCGGGAGGGCGAGGTCTGCCATGGCGTTCAGGGTAGTGCCGGGCCGGACCTTGATCGGGCGGTAGCGTGGGGGGCCGACGCACGCGGGCGTGGCGAAAGCGGCAGACGCGCTGGGTTTAGGTCCCAGTCCCGCAAGGGGTGGGAGTTCGAGTCTCCCCGCCCGCACACCCTTCATGGCCCGACCGTCGGCCGGGTCCGGCGCTGCCCCCGATGTACCTTTGAGGTGATGTCCACGGTCGAGCAGCCAGACGGGGAGTTCCCGCTCCACTCGTTCACCGTTGACGACCCCCGGCTGTGGGAGTTCCGGTCGAAGCTGACCTGGGAGGAGAGCACCATCCCGGGCTTGACCGACGAGGAGTGGGACCTATCGCCGCCGGGGACCTGTCCCAGCGGGTGAGCCCGCCGGGCGGCCCCAGCGAGATGGGCCAGCTCGGCCTGGCCCTCAACCGCATGCTGGAGAACATCGAGGCGGCGTTCGCCGAGCGCGAGGCCACCGAGACGCGGCTGCGCCAGTTCCTGGCCGACGCCTCCCACGAGCTGCGCACCCCGCTCACTTCCATCCAGGGGTTCGCCGAGCTGTTCCGGGTCAGCGGCGACGACGCCCGCGTCGACCTGCCCACCGTCCTGCGCCGCATCGAGGAGGAGTCGGCCCGCATGCGGATCCTGGTCGAGGACCTCCTCCTGCTCGCCCGCCTGGACCAGACGCGCGAGCCCGAGCGGACGCCGGTCGACCTGGCGGTGCTCGCCGCCAACGCCTGCAGCGACGCCGTCGCCACCCACCCGAGCCGGCCGGTGAGGCTCGACGCTCCCGAGCCTGTCGTCGTCGCCGGGGACGAGGCCCACCTCCGCCAGGCCATCGCCAACCTTGTGACCAACGCCCTCACCCACACCCCGTCGGGCACTCCCGTGGAGGTCGCCGCCCGCCTGGTGGACGGGGCCGCCGAGGTGACGGTGCGGGACCACGGCGCCGGCCTCGACCCCGGCGCCCTGGCCCACGCCTTCGACCGGTTCTGGCGGGCCGACGCCGCCCGGGTGGGGAGCGGCGCCGGGCTGGGCCTGTCGATCGTGGCCAGCGTGGCGGCCGAGCACCACGGGAGCGCGACTGCGACCAACGCCGAGGGCGGGGGGGCCTTGTTCATGCTCCGGCTCCCCCTCGATCCTGTCCCTGCCGCGACGGGCCGGGTCCCAGCGGATTCGACAGCCGGTCTGAGCCCGCTCTGAGGGGCGGCCCCGATCCTGGGGCCCATGACGACGATCGCGCTGCCCCGCCCCGCGCCCCCGAGGCCCGATCGACC
>Ga0102924_1005284_pt1 | contig 12586 bp, 15 predicted proteins | sample PaiPotPPM11metaG_FD_80116 | JGI IMG/M metagenome (GOLD analysis project Ga0102924, IMG submission 80116) | Iron sulfur acid spring bacterial and archeal communities from Banff, Canada, to study Microbial Dark Matter (Phase II) - Paint Pots PPM... ... | reverse complement strand
GAGCAGGGGCGGGTCGGCCGGTTTCGGGGCGGCGGCCATTGGACGCCGGGCCAGGGCGGTGGCGGGGAGCGCAATAGGGCCCACGGCCATCCACGCAGCGGTGGCGCCGGTCAGCAGGGCGCGCACCGACGGCAGGGTGACGGCGTCGGCCACGCGCACGGCCCGCGCGAGGCCGGAGAGGCGGGCGGCCGTGCCGAGCACCGACGTGGCGGCGAGATACCACGCCAATCCCAGGGCGACGGCGCGGATGGCCGCCATCACGATCGTCGCCGCGTCGCGCGTCTGGGCCCAACGCCGCAAGGCGGTGGCCCCGCTGCTCACCGGCGGCGCGGCGAGTGGCCCGTGACCGATGGCGGTGAGCGCCCAAAGGGCGCCGGCGAGGAGGGCGATCCATAGGAGCAGTCCCGCCGACGCCCGGCCGGCTGCCGCCGCACGAGCCCGGTGCGGGGTCATGGCGCCGGCCAGGGCCCGAGGTCGATGCGGGATCCATCGTCCCGACCGACGACCAGGGTGTCGCAGGAGCCGAGCGCGGCGGCGCCGAGGGTCCGAGCGCCGTGGACGACGGCGACCGGGCGCGGGTGGCCAACCGTCCCGACGGCGGGCCAATCGGTGAATCGCCAGATCGTGCCGCTCGACGGGCGGAGCACGGCGAGGGTGGGCGTCGCCCGGCAGTCCCACCGACCGGTGGCGACGATGTCACCGGGTTCGCCGACCCGGAACCGTCGGGCCCCCACCGCGATGACGGGGACGGCGCATCCGGGGATGCCGGACGGGTAGAGGCAGACGCCGGAGCGGGTGGCAGCTGTACGGGGCGAGGCAGCGGTCGAGGGGTGGCGCGCCGGGCGAGAGACCAGCGCGCCCGCGGCGGCCAGGCCGGCCACCACCGCGAGGCCGACCGCGGCCGGGACGAGCGCCGCCGGCCGGTGGGCAACGTGAGCGTCGGTCTCCGACGGGTCGGCCCAAGGGTCGGGGGCGTCGGGGCCGGGCTCCGGTCGGTCGGCCAGGACCTCGGGCCCGGCGGCCCGGTCCGCGGGCGCGTCGGCGGCGCTCGGGTCGGCGGCGAGGGGGAGGTCGGGCGAACCGACGTCTTCGAAGCCGTCGGCGACGGCACGGGGGAGTCGGGCGCCCGGGACGTCCTCGGCCATGGCTTCGGCCAGCCGCCTCGACGTGACGTCGCCCCGGGCCGCGGCGGCGAGCCAGCCCGCCAGCGATGCGGCAGCATCCCCCGGGCGGTGCCGCCGGCGGAACGGCCACCGTCTCGCGTCCGGGGACGGCAGCTGCGCGTCTTCGGTGGCGAGGAGGCCGGCCAGGAGGGCGCCCAGGGCGCGGTCGTCGGCCCGGGACAACGGGTGGTTAGCCCACCGCCCCGGCGATCCCTCGAGCAGCCGTGCCGATGAGAACCCGTCGACCACCGCCCTGCCGTCGTGGCTGATGATCACCGAATCGGCGGACAGAGCGCAGTGGGCCACGCCGATGTCGTGCAGGTCGGCCACGGTGGTGGCGATCACCGCCGTCATGCCGGCCATCTCTTCGATGCTCAACCTGGCCTCATGGAGTCGGGGGCCGGATGGGATGGCGGTGGTGACGGCGACCTCATCGCCGTCGGTGTCGACCCCTCGGAGTTCGACGACGCCGGGATGGCGGCAGCGGGCGAGGACGGTGGCTTCGGCGAGCAGGGCCTTCCCGGCCACACCGATGCCGGCCCGTCGCTTCTCAACCATAGTCACTGACATATAACGAGAATACACCAACGCTTTCAGCGACGGCCGATCTCCTCCACGGTGGCGGACGCCGTGGCGCTTACCGTGACGGTCGGGTGTGAGCCGATCGCCGGCCCGAACACGTCGTGGACGGTTCCAGTGGCGGTGATGGTCACGGTTCGGTCATCAGCCGAATAGCTCGGGGTGACGCTGGTGATGGTCAGACCGCCGGTGCCGTTCTCGGCCGCCCAGGCCTGGCGGACGACAGGGTCGACCAGTGCCGGATCCAGCTTGAGCACCCCACCCGTGTAGAACGTCCCGCGGTCGAGGGCGACGGCGGCCGCCTGGTCGGCGACGTCGGCGGCGAAGGCCTGGAGGCGCCGGTGTCCGAGGTAGGCGATCGAGGAGTCCACGGCGAGGGCACCGAGGATGAGCAGGACGAGGACAACGGCCGGCATGAGGATCAAGACGCTGCCCCGTTGGCGCCGGGCCCTCATGGCGTCGACGGCACGATCACGCCTCCGGCGCACCCGGCCGCCGAAGGCTCGCCCGGGACGCCGGAGCGGTAGGGGTCGACCCGCTGGCTGTCGAAGGCGCTGGCGGTGAACATCGCAGGGCCGGCCGCAAGCCACGGCAACTTGAAGGCGGGGACGCGCACGGTGATCTCCCAGGTGATGACCGAACACCGCTGGAAGGTGCCCTGGGTGAGCCGGTTGACGGTGGCTACCCAGCCCATGTCGGTCAGGGTGTGGTCAGCGGCGTCGGTGGCCAGGGCGGCAGCTTCGGCGGCGTCGGAGACGGGTGCGGTGGCGTAGGTGCGGGCGGCCTGGCGGGCGGCTTCCCCTGCCGCCGACTTTGCGTCGATGACCCCCCAGGCATTGCTGATCAGCAGGCAACCCACGACGAGCACCAGGAGCCCGAAGGCCACCGCTTCGATCCCGCCGACCTGCCCCCGCTCGTCAACGGCTCGGCGGCTCATGATCCCCCCACCCCGGCGCCGGCGGGCGAAGAAGCCGGACCTCCCGCGGTGATGATCGAGCACCCTTGGCCGGCGGGGCACACGATCTGCTCGATGCGGCCCCGGATGGTGCGGCTGAAGGTGTTGAGCAGCGGGAGGTCGACGAAGCGCAGCGGCGTCCCCGACAGCCGGAACTCGACCTGGAGGGCCACCTCGCCGGGGGCCGCCGGCAGCCAGGTGAAGGTCGTCGCCCGGGCGTACCCCCCGAGCGAGGCCCGGGCCCGGTCGACGGCTCGGGCCTCGGCGCCGGCCTCGGCCGCGTCGGGGGTGGAGGACGACGGCGCGTAACCCCGTGAGTTGGAGAACGCCGTCACCGACCGCACGGCGTCCACGGCCGCTGCGGTGACCACCGACCGGGCGTAGAGGTCGAACACGACCTGCACGGTGAACAGGAGCAACACGAGGACGACGGCGAAGCCGAACAGCGTCGGGAGCAGGCCCTGACCGGATTCTCCCCGTCGCCGTCGCCCGGGCGTGCCCACGATGTCGTCTACGGCGCGGGCGTGCCCGTCCCGCCGAGCCCCCCGGTGGCGCCGGCCCCCCCGTTGTTGGTGCCCAGCTGGTTGACGTTGGTGTCCACCTTCGACTGGGCGGTGTTCATCGTGCGGTTGAAGGCGAACCACATGGCGGCGCCCAGGAAGGCCATGATCAGCACGGCGATCGCCGCGCTGATGACCCCCTCGCCCAACTCGGAACGTCGCACCCGGCGCCACGACAGGACGACGCCGTGGTGGACCCACGTCACCGCCGTCCGGAGCTCATCGCCGATCTGCTCCATCGCTGTCCTCATCGCTGCTCCTTTCGTCGGCGCACCCGGAGGGGATGCAATGCGGGTCGATCTGCTCACCCGGTGGAGAAGAGCTTCAGGGCCTGGGTGAAGGGGATGGCGAGCAGGATCACGCCGGGCACGAGGGTGGCGACGGTGACGGGGATCCACACCGACTGCGAGCGTCGCTCCATTGTCTCCACCAGCTCGCGTTGCACGTCCCTGCGGATGTTCCGAGCCTCCTCGCTGATGAGCCTCCCCAGGTCGGCGGCCTCGGAGTTGAGGGCGAGCACCGGGATGAGCCGATCGAGGGCCGGGACGTGCACGGTGGCGGCCCACTCCCGGAGGGCCTCCGCCTCGGTGAGCCCCTGGCGGATCCGGCTCACCACCCGCCGCAGATCCTCAGCGCACGCCCCCTTCCCTCTCAGTGCCAGGCGGTTGAGGGCGGCCCCGAGCGAGAACCCGGACGACAGCAGCATCGCCAGCTGTTCGGCGACGACGGGGAGCTCCAGGAACACCCGCCGCTGCCATGCGGCCGACCGACCGGCCAGCTGCTGCTCGATCACCAGGAAGGCGAGCAGCGGGGCACCGACGAGGACCAGCAGGGCTACCACGAGGGGCGGCCGGACCGCCAGGGCCACCAGCCCGGCGACGACGAGGGCGGCTACGGCAGCCCCGAGTTGGCGGATCCGGAAGGTGGTGACGTCGTGCGTGGCGTGGACGCGCTCCAACCGGAGGGCCAGCTCCTCGCTGACCCCGAAGAGACGGCTCAGGCGCTCCCCCACGTTTCGGGACATGGGTCCGACCACGTCGCGGAACGACTCGAAGGACAGCAGGCCGGGCCGGGCGGGGGAGGCCGGCGCGCCGGGCACGTACGGCCGGAGCCGATCGGCGAGGGGACGGCGGGCGAACCATCGGAGCTCGGACAGGACCAGCACGGTGCCGATCCACAAGGTCATACCGGCGAGCAGCGCCGTCCTCATGGCGCGGTCACGGCCCCTCGAGGATGCGCCTCACGCATGGAAGACGCGCTCCTCCTCGGGGAGGCGCAGCAGGCGTCCGGCCCAGACCCAGCACACGACGATGACCACGAGCCCGAAGGCGACACCCACCTGCCCCGTCCCTGTCTGGTAGGACGCTCTCCCGCTCCCGATGCTCAAGCCGGCCAACGCCATCCCGAGGGGAACGAGCAGCACGAAGCGTCGTGCGAAGCGGACCCCGGCCTGCTTCGAGCGGGCATCCTTGCGGCCCTGGAGGTCCTGCACCCGATCCTCGGTGAGCGCCGCCAGCCGCCGGTCGAGGTCGGCGCCGCCGACCTCGTGGGCGACGAGCAGAGTCTCGCACGTGGCGTCGGCGGTGGGATCGGCCAGTGCGTGCTTCAGCACGGCGACGGTGCGCACGAAGTCCGTCGAGATCATCCACTCGCGCTGGGAGGCGGCGAAGGCGCCGCGCATCTCGGCCGGTCCCCGGCGGCCCACCTCGAACAACGCCTGCGGCACCGAGCGGCCCAATGACCCGACGAGCACCCGCATCTCCTCGATCATTCGGGGCCAGGCCTCCCGAGCCTCGGCCCGCCGTTGCTCCCGGCGGCGCCGGTAGGAGGCCAGCGGGAAGGAGGCGGCGAACCCGCCGGCGATCAGGGGCGCCAGGACGCCTCCGAAGATGGCGAAGGCGAGCGCGGCGCCGGCCATGAACAGGAAGGCCATCACGGCGGCGAACTCACCGACGCGCACGTCGACCAGGCCGGCTTGGGCCAGCCACTCCTGGACGCGGTGGCGGGCGGGGAGCGGGCCGGATCCGAGCCGCGGCCCGAACCCGACACCCTGCCAGCGGAAGGCGGCGGCGGTGAAGACGAGGAACACGCCGTAGGCGGCGAGGAAAGCGACGAGCAGCGCCATCAGCTCGAGGCGGCGGGAAACAGGGCGGCGATGGGCGCGGCCGGTGGCGCGGCGGCGGGCCGCGACCCTCCGTCCAGGAGAGCCCGCACGTCATAGCCGGCGTGCTCGAGCGCCCGGCCGACCCGAACCGGGATGTTGCCGCTCCACGCCAGGGGCTGCTCGGGGCGGGGGCGGCCGAACAGGTCGGTGATCGTGAAGGCGGACGAGTCCGGCCCGGTCGTGAGCTCCTCCACGGCGACGACCTCGAGCACACGTGGCACGCCGTGGACTCGACCGCAGTGGACGACCACGTCGATCGACTCGCTGACGAGCGAGCTCAATGCGCTCATGGGCAACTCGTTGCCGGTGTCGGCCAGCTGGCAGATGAATCGCAGGCGGGTCAGTGCCTGCCGGGCGGAACCGGCATGAATCGTCGTATATCCCTTGACTCCGCTGCTCAGGGTCAGGAGCAGGGGCAGGGCTTCGCGGTCCCGGACCTCCCCGACGATGGCGATGTCGGGGGCCATGCGCAGGAATCCGGCCACCAGCCGGCGCAGGTCGACCTCCTTGCGATCGAGCCGAGCGGGCCGGGTCTGCATGTGGGCGACGTTGGGCAGGGGGACGTCGGACTCGAAGACCTCCTCGGCGATGACGACCCGCAGGCTCGGGTCCAGCTCGGCCGTGCAGCAGGACATGAGGGTCGTCTTGCCGCTGCCCGGCGGCCCGGCGAACACCACGCTCAGGCGTGCCCGCACGCAGGCCCGCAGGAACTCCGCCACCCGCGGCCCCAGCATTCCCCGCTCGACGAGGTCGTCGAGGCGCTTGAACGCGACGCCCGTGAACTTGCGGATGTTCACGATGACGTGACCGTCGCGCCCGACGTCGCCATGGACGATGTGGAGGCGGGCGCCCGTGTCGAGTTGGGCGTCCTGAAGTCCCTCGGCGGGGTCGAGCTTGCGGTGGGACTGCGACGCGTCGTCGAGGATCTTGGTCAGCGTGCGCAGGACGTGATCGTCGTCGTGGAAGACCTCGTCGTGGTACCCAGTGATGCCGCGGTGACGCTTGACGAAGATCAGGTCGGGGGCGTTGACCATGATTTCCCAGACGTCGTCGTCCGCCAGCAGGGGCTCGAGCGGCCCGTAGCCAGTCAGGTTCCGCCACGCCCGCTCGGCGACGAGGTCGGGGTCGGCCAGGTCGTAGTCCCTGCGACCGTGCTTGTAGTCATCGGTCCACCGGGCCACCTCCTCACCGACGAGCTGGCGCAGGCGCTGGATGCCCTCGGGGCCGCTCATGTCGAGGGCAATGGACTTGGCCCGCTCCTGGACCGCGTGCTCGACCTGCGCGAGTGGGGACTCGGTGACGGGCGTCGCCGACGGCGCGCCAGGGTCATGCTTCGAGCCGACCATCGCCCTCCCCCGTGTGCACCCAGGCGACCCGCCGGGCGCCTGGGCAGTGGACTTATTGGGGGAAGTTCTGCGCAGTCTGGCTCCGTCGGGCGGGATGCGCAAGGGCCTGATCTCACGACGGCGGCCGGATCGTCGGCGACCGGCGCCGAATCCCCGGGACCGCCGCCAACGTTGGCGGCGGCTTTGGGGAACATGGCGCCATCCCCGCCGCCAAGCTTGACGGCGCCTGTGACTTTCGTACACTTTCATTCATTGCAGAACCTTCAGCGGGCGAATGCGGTGGCCGCCGGCCAGCACGCACTGATCACCACCGGCCAGGCCAGCGCCGCGGGGCTCACCGTCCACCAGGTTCCCCATCTGCTCGAGACCGGGACGTGGGAGCGGAGAGCCTTCGGGGTCCTGGCTGTGGCTGGGGCCCCCCGGACCTTCGCGCAAGACGTTCTGGCCGCGTGCCTGGCCGCCGGGCCCGCGGCGGTGGCATGTCGTGGCGCCGCCGCCAGGCTCTTCGGCGTCGGGCGGCCGTGGTTCGACGCGGCGCCCGTCGAGGTCCTGATCCCGCGGAACGGCACCCGCCACGCCGCGGCCGGCTTGGGTGTCGCCGTGTGTCAGACCCGGCACCTCGACAAGGTGGATCGGGACGTCATCTCGGGCATCCCCGTCACGACCAGGGCGCGGCTCGTCGTTGATCTGCTGGGACGGGTGGAGGACGAGGCCCTGTTCGCGGCGGCCGACGACATCCTGTGGGAGATCAGCAACCCCGGCCTGATCCGCCAGGCTTGGCACCGTTCCTGCGGCGGCCGTCATCGGCGGGCATTGGAGGCCGTGCTCCTGCCATGGCTGCCCGGCCCCCGGCCGGGCAGCCCGAAGGAGATGAGCCTGTCGCGGGTACTGCAGGCCCACGGACTGCCCCGCCCGGAACGCCAGCACGCCGTCGCCATTCCCGGCCGGAGCAATCCCCGGTACCTCGATCTGGCCTACCCCCTCGAGAAGGTGGCGCCCGAGTACGACGGCCGGCGGGAGCACGGCCCGCGCCGTTGGGGACAGGACGCCGGCCGGGAGGACGAGTTGGGCCGGGTCGGCTGGTTGCGGCTGCCCGCCGGCCGCTTGGATCTCGTCGAGCCCGGCGCGAGCGAGTACTCGGCAACGGTGCGGGCGGCGCTGGCGGCCAGGGGATCGGCGGCGGCCCCAGCCCCGACTAGCCGGGGGGCCACCCCAGAAGGCGGCCGCCGAGCACGTGCAGGTGGAGGTGGGGCACGGTGTTCCCCGCGTCCTGACCCACGTTGAACACCAGGCGGTACCCGCGGCGGTCAGTCCCGGGCGAGACCACACCCTCCTGGCCGGCGATGGCCTGCGCGCAGAGGAACAGGTCAGTCACGTCCTCCCCGTCCGTCGCCACGATGGTGTCGGCGTTGGTGATGTGGCGCCTGGGCACGACGAGTACGTGGGTTGGGGCTTGGGGGTTGAGGTCCCGGAAGGCGTAGCTGCGCGTCGAGGAGTACACCTCCGTCGACGGGATCTCCCCACTCACGATCCGGCAGAAGAGGCAGTCGTCACTCACGTCGTCGCACGGTAGCCCCGCGGTAGCGTCGGCGACCGTGGGTCGGTACGGTCCCGATGAAGGCTCGGGTGAGGAGCTCGCCGTCGATCTGGCCAGGCTCGTCGGCGACGTTCGCCAGACCGAGGCCCGTGTGGCCCGCATGCGCGAGCGCACCCTGCGGGCCTCGGCGAGCGCCGAGGCGACCCTCGTCGGGGTCGTCCTGGATCTGGCCGAGGCGGGCGAGCCGGTCGTGGCCAAGACGACCTCCGGTCGCACCGTCCAGGGTTGGGTGAAGCTGGTTGCTCGCGACGCCATCGTGGTGGAGTCGTCGGCTGGGGTGCTGAGCTATGTCCCGCTCCGCCACCTGACCTCGGTGCGTCGGTCTCCTGACGGCGGTCCCGTTCGCCCCTCGGAGCCGACCGGCGATCGTCCCGCCCCCCGGGAGACGACGTTCGCCAACCTGGTTGCCGATCTCGCCGCTGACCGCCCGCGCGTCGCCCTGGTGGTCGACGGCGAGCAATCCGTGATGAGGGGCGAGCTACGGGCCGCCGGAACCGACGTGCTGACCGTCCGGCTGGACGGGGATCCTCCGGCGACCGTGTACCTGGCGACCGCTCAGCTGTCGGAGCTGACCGTCTTGGCCTCCGGGTAGAGGTGGCGAAGGCTGCCGGGAGCGACCCGCGACTGATCGAGGAAGACGTCCAGGTCGCTGGCCTTCACCCTGAGCACTCTGCCCATCTTGTAGGCCGGCACCTGGCCCTCGTCGATCAGCCGGTACAGGGTGCGCTGGGTGATGCCGAGCCGCTCCGCGGCCTCGGGTGTCCCCAGCCACTCGGTGTCCATGACCATAACCGCAGGATATCACCCCTTGTGCCGTCTGACCACTTCTCGCTATTTTCTGCAACGGGGAGAGGGGGAGGTCCGCCGTGGCGCGAACTGCTCGGACGATGTCCAAGGCCGACACGTCAACCCCGGGGTCCGACTGGAGGCCGGACGACCTCCCTGCCGTCGGAACCCGGGCGGGCCATGTGATCCGTCGGAGACGGACGTTGCCGGGCGGCCGGGCCGTGGTCGGAGCCTTTCTGATCGCCCTGGCGGCGGTGCTGGTGTTCTGGAGTTACGGCCGGGCCACCCAGACGCCACACCAGTTGTACGTCGTCGCCACTCATGACCTCCGGCCAGGGGACCGCATCAGCCCCGGCGACCTGACCGTCGTCGCGCTCGACCTCCCCGACGCCGCCGTGCGCCGCCAGGTCTTCGGCTCGCCCGCCGAGCTGCTCAGCGCAGGCGCCACGGTCATCGCCCCGGTCAACGCAGGTGCTCTCGTCGAGGCCAGCGAGGTGGTGGGCCGGGGTGGACTGCCGGGGACCAGGGAGATGTCGCTGGACATCGACCGCAGCCGGGCCGTTGGCGGGACGCTCAAGCCCGGTGAGTTCGTCGACGTCCTGGCCACGTTCGGCTCGGGGACCAACGCCTACACGGCGGTCGTCGTCCCGCACATCGAGATCCTCACCAACGTGGCGGACGCCGCCGGTTCGGGAGGGACCACGGACCTGATCGTGTTCGCCGTCCCCGACGGGTCCTCGGCGGAGGCGCTGGCCGATGCGACCGTGGCTGCCCAGATCACCCTCGTCCGATCGGCCACCCAGCCGGCGGATGCCCCCGTCACCACGGTGCCCCCGTACCAGCCACCCAGTGCCAACCGCGGTCCCTGATGCCGGGCGCCCGCTACGTCGTGCTCGGCCTGGCGCCGGCGCGCGCCCCCTGGTTCCGGGAGGTGGCCCAGTGGGCGAACGCCGGTTCGGTGCCGGCCGAGTTCGTGAAGTGCCTCTCGGTCGAGGAGGTGCGCACCCGGCTGGCGGGGGGCAGACCGTTCTCCGCCCTCCTCGTCGACGCCGGCCTGCCGTCGCTCGACCGCGACCTGATCGACGCCGCCGAGGGCGTCGGATGTGCGGTTGTGGTCGTCGGCGGCCCGCGCGGCGGACGGGACTGGTCGACGATCGGGGCCGCTGCCATCCTCCCCGCTCACTTCGACCGCAAGGACCTGCTCGACACCCTTGGCACCCACGCTGGGATGATCGGCCGGGCCGACCGCACGGCCGAGGAGGGCGACGGCAGGGACCCAGGCGGCTGGCAGGCGCCCATGATCGCCGTCACCGGCCCTGGTGGCACTGGGGCGTCGACGGCGGCGATCGCCGTGGCCCAGGGTCTGGCGGGCGACGTCCGGGCCGGCGGTGAGGTCCTCCTCGCCGACCTGTGCCTGTATGCCGAGCAGTCCATGCTCCATGATGCGAGGGACGTGGTGCCCGGCGTCCAGGAGCTGGTCGACGCCTTTCGCTCGGGCCGGCCGGGACCGGAGGAGATCAGGGCGCTGACCTTTGCCGTCCCCGAACGCGGCTACCGGCTCCTCCTGGGCATCCGCCGTGCCCGGGCCTGGTCGACGATCCGGCCGCGGGCCTTCGAGGCGGCCCTCGAGGGTGTGCGGCGGACGCACCGCCTGGTGGTGGCCGACGTCGATCCCGACCTCGAGGGAGAGAACGAGGGGGGATCGGTGGAGGTGGAGGAGCGCCACGTGATGACGCGCACGGTCCTGGCCCGGGCCGACGCGGTGTTCATCGTCGGCCAGCCGGGGATGAAGGGACTCCACGCGCTGACGCGGGTCATCGCCGACGTTCTCGACTACGGCGTCCCAGGCGCCAGGGTCGTCCCGGTCGTCAACCGGGCCCCCCGCCATGCACGCGCACGGGGCGAGATCACCGCGGCCGTGGCCGATCTCCTCCCGGCCTGGGCCGGGGCCGGGATGGGGAGCCCGGTCTTCCTCCCTGAGCGCCGGATCGACGAGGCCCTCCGCGACGGCATCGGGCTTCCGGAGGCGGTCGTGGCGCCGTTGGTGGGTGCCTACCGGGCGGTGATGCGCATGGCGGAGGCCGAGGAACGGCGGCCGGGCGACCCCCTGCTCGTCACCCCGGGGACGGTCGGCTCGTGGTCGACAGGATGACGGCCGGACCGCCGCCGGGATCCCGGTAGGCTGGTCGAGCGAACCGCCCGTGGCATCCACCCAGGTCAAGATCCTCGTCCCCGGCAACCACCTCATGGCCGGGCTCCTCGGCCAGCGCGACGAGTTCCTGCGCCAGGTCGAGGCCGCCTTCGGGAGCGACACCCACATCCTGGTACGGGGCAACGAGATCACCATCGACGGACCCGACGCCGACCGGGCGGGCAAGCTGTTCGAGGAGATGGTGCTGCTGCTCGAGCGGGGCCACGCCCTCGATGCTGCGAACGTGGGGCGGACCATCGACATGGTCAAGGCCGACGAGCGGCCCTCCGAGGTCCTGACCGCCGAGGTCCTCAGGGCGTCCAAGGGCCGCACGGTGCGGCCCAAGACCAGCGGCCAGAAGCGCTACACCGACGCCATCGGGGCCAACACCATCACCTTCGGGATCGGCCCGGCGGGGACGGGCAAGAGCTACCTGGCCGTCGCCCTCGCCGTCCAGGCCCTCCAGGCCAAGCAGGTCAGCCGCATCATCCTCACCCGGCCGGCGGTGGAGGCGGGGGAGCGGTTGGGCTTCCTGCCCGGCGACCTGATGGCCAAGGTCGACCCCTACCTGCGCCCGCTGTACGACGCCCTCACCGACATGGTGGAGCCCGAGGGCATGGCCCGGCTGCTGGACCGGGGGCTGGTCGAGGTGGCCCCGCTCGCCTTCATGCGGGGCCGGACCCTCAACAACAGCTTCATCATCCTCGACGAGGCGCAGAACACCACGCCCGAGCAGATGAAGATGTTCCTCACCCGGATCGGGTTCGGGTCCAAGGCCGTCGTCACCGGCGACGTCACCCAGATCGACATCGCCGGCGGCCGCAGCGGGTTGCTCGGGCTCGAGGAGGTCCTCGGCGCCATCGACGGGATCTCCTTCGTGCGGCTGACGGGCCGCGACGTCGTCCGGCACCGGATCGTCCAGGACATCGTCGACGCCTACGAGCGGGCCGGGCAGGCCTGACGATCGCCATGGCCGTCGAAGTCTTCGTCGCCGACGAGCAGACCGAGTACCCGGTGGACCACCTGCGGTGGCTCCACCTGGCCGAGCGGGTGCTGGCCGAGGAGGGGGTGCGGGGCGACGCCGAGCTGTCGATCCTGTTCGTCGACGAGCGGGCCATGACCGATCTCAACGTGCGGTTCAACGCCAAGGCGGGACCGACGGACGTGCTGGCCTTCCCCATCGACGAGGAGCCCACCGAGGGGGGGCGCAGCCCGGACTCGGGGGGGACGGGGCCGGGCTACACG
>Ga0102924_1005280_pt1 | contig 12591 bp, 16 predicted proteins | sample PaiPotPPM11metaG_FD_80116 | JGI IMG/M metagenome (GOLD analysis project Ga0102924, IMG submission 80116) | Iron sulfur acid spring bacterial and archeal communities from Banff, Canada, to study Microbial Dark Matter (Phase II) - Paint Pots PPM... ... | reverse complement strand
TGTTCAAACATCTCAGAGTGAAAATTCTGTTTCTCACACCCTACGAGGACGGCTGGGTCCGCAAACAGTTCGTCGACGGCTTCAAGGCTTGAGCGCTGGAGGATCGGCGCAAGGGGAACATCGTAAAGGGGAAATCGCAAAGGGAATATCGCAAAGGGAATATCGCAAAGGGAATATCGCAAAGGGAATATCGATGGACATCGGGATCTACGCCACCACGCACGGTATCGGCTACCGCGACGAGAACGACTTCTTTCTTAAGAGCGCGTCGCCGCACGAGATGCGGCCGGTAAGGATCGCGCAGTTTGCCGAGGCGGCGGGGTTCCATTCGATGTGGTTCCCCGACCACGTGTGCATGCCGACCGGATCGAGCAGCGCGCATGTCGCGAATGCCTCCGGGAAGCGCGCCTACGAGGCGCGTCACAATATGTTGGATGCGGCGGTCACGATGGGTGCGGTGGCAGCCGGCACGTCCACGCTAAAGTTGGGCACGAGCGTGCTGATCGTCCCGTACAGGAATCCGCTCAGCGACGCGCGGCAGTTCGCGACCATCGATCTGCTCTCCAACGGCCGTCTGATGCTTGGAGTTGGCGCCGGCTAGATGAAGGAGGAGTTCGATGTCCTTGGCCTGCCGTACGCTGAGCGCGGCGCGATGGCTAACGAGTGTATCGAAATTTTCAAGCGCTCGTGGACCGCTGAGGTGGTGGATTTTCACGGCCGGTTCTACAATTTTGACCGCGTCTCGATGGATCCAAAGCCCGCTCAGAAGCCGCGCCCACCGATCATCTTCGGCGGCGTGGTTCCCGCGGGTGCGCGCCGCGCCATCCGTTACTGCGACGGCTTTTATCCCATTTTTCTCGATCCGATGGCCGATCCGAATCGCTACGCGCCGCTGCAGGACGAAATTCGGCGTGAGGCCGACCGCCTTGGCCGCGATCTCTCGAAATTTTTCATGATGGCGGTCGCTTCAGGGCGCCTTACGGCTCCAACCGACCGGCAGCAGGGACGCATGCCGCGCCGTATCTGCACCGGCTCTCCGGGGGATGTGCTATCCGACCTCCAGCGCTTTGCGGACGCCGGCTATTCGCTGGTGGTGCTCATCCCCGACTGCTTCGGCCAGGTCGAGGAACTCGAGGCGCAGATACAGCGCTTCGGTGACGAGATAATCAAGCCTGCCAGGAGCATCCGGGCTAAAGGCGGTTGGGCGACGTCACCCGTACCAACCTGATCCATTGGGCCAACAAGCCAACGCCGGCACTTCGACTTCGTCTCACCAGTGGCGATCGCGTAGCCGGTTTCTGCGGCGCGCTTATTTCCGTGCCGATCCGGCCGCAGGCGTCAGCGCTACTGCGGCTTCCGCTGTCAGCAGGAGAAAGGTCAGCGTCTCTTGCAGGTACAGGGCGACGGTCGCATCGGAGTGGCTCGAATAGCCAATCGAAACGTCCTGGCCGATGTGCAAGTCGAAGTCGCCGCCACGAGTAGTAAGGACAAAGGCTCCTGCGATCGCCGGGGCCCAGATAATTTCCTCGCTGACCAGGCGCTGGATGTGCTGAATTACAGGATATCCGTGATCGCTGGCCTCGCTTACTGCTGTGTAGGCTTCCGCTCCCAGGACTACCGAATAGGGACCGTTGACCCCGACCAGGCGCAGCTGGCTAAGGGCCTCGGCGATCGCGTTGGGATACTCAACCACGTTAGCGGGCAGGGTCGCGACGGGGTTGCTGGTCCCCTGGCGAATGCCCTCGATTCCGCCGGCGGCGTAGCCTTCGAAGATCGCGCGGTCTTCGGCAAAGGCTATCCGCTTTGCCGCATCCTTAAGCGGCTGCCAGTCCGAGTCGTATGCGCCTCGCTCCACGTCGTCGATCGCGTGGCGGTCGAGTTCGAACGGCACGCGCAACTCCACCACGCTCTTAACCTCGCGCTGGCGAGCGACGATTCCTTCTCCCGGCGCCTCGATATTGTGCAGATGGCCAGTGCCGACGGCGGCCAGCATGACGCCGCCAGGCTCCTTGACGTCCACTACACGGCGCCCCGCGAGGTAGCGCTTTAGAGTGCGCGCAGCCTCTTGCTCGATTTGACCCCACGCGCCGTCGGAGATTGGAGCGAGCTCGCGGTGCAGGTTATTCATCGTTTTCCATCCTGGGATTCTCCTTTGAGGGAGCCTATGCCAAGCGAACCGTCGCTCGGCGGCGGAGGGGGAGGTGAGGATTCGGTCTCCGAGGCGCCGGCCGCCGTGGCCGCGACCGCGGGCGCGTCGGGTGTCACGGTCTCGAGGAACGCGAGCGAAGGTACGAAAAACAGGCCCCCCGTGACCGCACGGCTAAAGTCCAGCAGCCGATCGTAATTGCCCGGCGGCCGCCCGATGAACATGTTTTGCAGCATTTGCTCGGTTGTGCGAGGTGAACGGGCGTAGCCGATGAAGTAGGTGCCAAACTCGCCCTGACCGGCCCGACCGAAGGCCATGTTTTCACGGAGGATCTTGATCTCTTTGCCGTCCTCGACAATCGTCGTCAGCGCATTATGCGCGGAGGTCGGTTTGACCGCATCGTCCAGCTCGATATCGGAGAGTTTCGTGCGGCCGATGATCCGTTCCTGGACCTCGGTGGGCAGGGAGTTCCATCCCGCGAGATCGTGCAGATACTTCTGTACGATGACGTAGCTCCCTCCCGCGAACGCGGGGTCTTCCTCACCTATCAGGGCAGCGTCGATCGCCGCCTCGTCCGTGGGGTTTTCCGTGCCATCGACAAAACCGAGCAGATCGCGCTCATCGAAATAGCGAAAGCCGTAAACTTCGTCCGCCGTGGCGACCGCGCCCCCCAACGTCGTCATGATCTGGGCCGCCAACTCGAAGGCAAGGTCGTGGCGCTCGGCGCGAATGTGAAAAAGCAGATCGCCTGGCGTGGCGACGGCATGCCGCGTGCCGACGTGGATCTCGCGGAACGGATGGAGTTCCGCCGGTCGCGGCTCTGCGAAGAGCCGGTCCCAGGCGTCCGATCCGAAGCCGAGAACACAGGACAGCTTTCCGTCCAGGTCGCGGAAGCCCACGGCGCGAAGCAGCTTGGGAAGCTCTCCGCATAACGATCGGACGCTGGTCAGGCTTTCCGCGCCGGGGTTCACCGTTACGACCAGAAATATTGCGGCGCGGGTGAGCGGCGTAACCACCGGCTGTGGCGTGACGCGCGAAGGGCTTGCCGTTGCTGCGGTGGTCATCGAGCCTGCGTCAGGCATCGCGATATTCGCCAAACATCGATCGAATCATCAGCGCGAAATTGCGCGTTTTAAGGGGAATTCGGGTTTTTGTTCGCGCCCATCATGGCACGAGCGACATACGGATTCCAAATCCGCGTAGAGAAGACGCCGACGCCAGCCTGAAGACGCGGTCATCCGATACGAGCGCTTCGCGATCACAGCCGCGATGCCGCTTGTGGTATGAAACAGGACAAAGTTCGACTTCATGGGAGGATCTAAATATGGATCTTGAAGGAATCGAGCGGCGGCTGACCCGCATGGAAGACATCGAGGCGATCAAACAGCTCAAGGCCAGGTACTGCGAGATCTGTGACGACGATCACAATCCGGAAAGAATCGCGTCGGTGTTCGCCGAAGATGGCATCTGGGAGAGCGCCGAGTTTGGGACCGCCAAAGGGCACGCGGACATTCGCAAACTGTTCCAGGGATTCCAGAAATTGATCGAATTCTCGCAGCACAACGTCATGAACCCCATCATCGACGTGCAGGGAGACAGGGCGACCGGCGAATGGTATTTCATGGGGCCTTTCAAGTTTCGCGCGGGCCAGCAAGCGCGATGGCTGGCGCTTCAATACAAGGACGATTACGTAAAGGTCAACGGGCAGTGGAAATACAAACACTTGCGGGTCAACCTGAGGCTGTCGGTCCCTTATGAAGAAGGATGGGCCAAACAACTGATCGTCGCGCTCAAGTAGAAATCGCACAAAGCAACAGTGGAGGTCGCCATGTCAACACGTCCTCTCGAATTCGACGGAATCGATCACGCCGTCCTGCGCGTGACGGACATAAAGCGCAGCCTGGCCTTCTATGTGGACGTACTGGGTCTCAGCCTGGAAAGGATCATCGAAGACATCGGAATCTATCAGCTTCGATGCGGCCGCAACCTGATCGACCTCTGCGTGCTGCCCGCGGGCGCGACTTTAGGCCATGGAACGCAACGGGGCATCGACCATCTCTGCCTGATGATCCGCGGCGACATGAACGAAATCGTCGAATATCTGGCGGAGAACAAGGTTGAAACCGCTTCGCCGGTCCGTGAACTTTATGGCGCGACCGGCTTCGGCACCTCGATATATATTCTCGATCCGGACCAATACATGATCGAGCTCAAGGCCAACTATTCTCAATACCCGGTCAAAGTCACCGCGGCGCAAGCGATGGGAAGCATGACTCGGCCGCCGATGAAGAAATAGGAAGTTGCGCAGGTATGCGAGCATCGGCGACGCTGGCGTGTTGCGCGGCGCTCCATTAGATTGACATCCACACGGACAGTCGCGAATCGTTGAGAGATAAGAGGATTGCGCGATGCAAAAGAATCTCATTCCGATGGAATGGTTCGTCGCCACGCTTGCAGCTCTCACCATCCCGCTCTTCGTCCTCGCCAACGTGCCGGTATGGGCGACCTATGTCACATGGGCCGGCGCCTTCCTGGTCGGTCCGAACGAAGCCATCAGAAAGCTCTACCCGACCTTGATCGTCGGTACCATCTCCGGCGTTGTCTTCTTCACGCTGGCGCTTACGATCGACCCGATCATCGGCCTTGTCGCACTTCCCAACAGCCTGATCGCTTTCGGGATGACGCTCGGCCTGCTCTACCTTGCGCGGATTCCGATCTTTGCACTCGTCCCGGGGATCTTTTTCGGCTTCGCCTGTTTCGTCGGGGTCGCACTCGCGGCGCGGGTGAGCAACATCCCGGCCCTGTTCGTCCCCTGGCTATATGCGACGGGTGCACTCCTCCTCGGTCCGCCGCTCGCATGGGTCAGCGTGGTGATGTACTTGCCGAGCGAAGCTGAGTCTCAAGTCCCGGGCGAAGTCCAGGCACCGACCTCCAGCGTCGTCGTAACGGCCGAAAAATCTCTCGCTGCCGACTAGGGAGCAGGCGCTACGACGGCGGGCGCTACATAGGATTGGTGAAACGATAATCGACACGCACCGCCACTTCGCCGTTCTGCTTTCTTAGCATCGAGCTTATGACGATGAAGACCATCGGGCCGCTGCGGCCGGTCTTCTCGTAAATCTCCTTGATCTGAGAAATCGTTGTTATCGAGTCCCCGGCCCGGATCGGCGTCAGGAATTCCATGTCGATTCCAGCCAGAAGCCGGCGCGTATCGAGTTCGGGAAAATGCTGAAAGATATTTTCGCCGTCGCCAAAGATCGCGGCGAGCGATGGCGGCGCTACGAGGCCGCGATGCGACCCCATGCTGGCGGCCTCGGGATCGGTATATAGCGGATTGGTTTCGCCGATGGCGGCGCAGAAGTCCGCGATCAGCTCGCTCGTGACCTGAACCGGATTGGCGGATTCAAAGATTCGACCGTCGCAAAGTGAATCGTATTTGCCCATCCTGTTACTCGTTTGTGGCACTATGTTACTTGGTTTGGTTAGAATGATCATTGCGGGAGCGCAAGAAAATGGCTGAAGCACCGGTCGAATACATCAAGAGCATCACCAGGCAATACGCCGAGCTCGGTTACAAGCCCTACGGATGGGTTTACAATACCGACGCGCCGCCCTGGCAGCCGCTTCGCAAGCCGCTTAAGCAGTCCCGCGTGGCGCTGATCGCCTCAGGCGGAATTTATCGCCACGGTCAGACCGCCTTTCATTCCAAGGACGACACCAGCTTGCGCCTGATTCCCACCGACGTGCGCACGGAGGATTTGCGCACCTCGCACTTCGCTTACGACCAGACCGACGCGCGCAAGGACCCCAACGTCGTATTCCCGATCGACACTCTCCGCGGCCTGGTCCGGGAAGGATTCATCGGTGGACTGACCGAACACGCCTTTACCTTCATGGGCGGAATCTATTCGTCGCGGCGCGTGCGCGAGGAAGTCGCTCCCGCGATTACCGAACGGCTGGTGGCCGAACGCGCCGACCTCGCGCTGTTGGTGCCTGTTTGACCCGTGTGTCATCAGTCCGTTGGACTGATCGCGCGTCATGCCGAGGCGTCAGGGTTTCCTACGATGACGATGAGCAGTGCGCTGGACATCACGCGCGCGGTCAATCCGCCGCGGGCGATCTTCAATGATTTTCCGCTGGGACATACGGCGGGCAAGCCGCTCGACCACGCTCTTCAGCGCGAGATCATGATCGAAACGCTGAGCGCGTTCGAGACGATGCGGGCGCCGGGTTCGATCAAGATGATGCCGTTCGAATGGAGCGCCGATCACTCCTGGAAGCATGCCGGGGCCGGCGAGGGCGACAACCGCACGGAGCGCACCGAAGAGCCGACGTACCAGACCGAGGACGACAAAGCGGCGGCCGCGGAAGGCAAACTGGCCGAGGAGTGCATCGCGTGCTCCAACTGGCCGGCCGAGCCTCGCGAGCGCCGTTCGGCAGGCTAGGAATCGTCTGCCGCGATCACGAGAGAAATGAGCAAAAGCGAGGAGTTATGAAAATTGGCGTTCTAGCCTTCACGAACGAGGACACTCCCGACCCGGCGACCGTGGCGCGCAAATGCGAAGCGTTGGGCTTCGAGTCGATGTTCATTCCTGAGCATCCGATCATCCCGGTCGAACACCGGACTCCCTACCCGCTGGGCGACGGCAAGATACCGGAGCCATACGCGCACATGCCGGATCCGTTTATTTCGCTGGCGCTGGCCGCCTCCGCCACCAAGCGTCTGCGGCTGGGCACGGGCATCTGCCTGGTGCCCGAGCGCGATCCGATAATGCTGGCCAAGGAGGTCGCCACCCTCGATTTCTACTCGGGCGGCCGCTTCATTTTCGGGATCGGCGCCGGATGGCTGGCGGACGAGACCGAAATCATGGGAGTGGAGTTCAAGAAGCGCTGGGAAGTCACGCAGGAGTACGTGATGGCAATGAAGGCGCTATGGACCCAGACCGAGTCGAGCTTTTCCGGCCAGTACGTGCGCTTTCCCAAGGTCAAGTCCTATCCCAAGCCCTTGCAAAAGCCCCATCCGCCGATCCACCTGGGCGCGGGCGGTTTCGGCCCCAACCTGCGCGCGCTTAAGATGACGGTGGCCTATGGCGATGGGTGGGCGCCGCTCGGCCTCAGCCCGGAGCAACTCGCGGCCGAACTAGCCCGCCTGCGTCAATTGTGCGCCGAGGCCGGACGCGACTACGCGAAAATGGAAATCTCCATTTACACCGACGCCGGAGCAGGCGTCTCGGCCCATCAGGTCAGCGATGAGGCGGCGCGGAAAATGGTGCGCGAGTACGAAGAAGCGGGCGCCCATCGGATGATTTTCCTGGCGCGTCAGTCGGGCAACGAGTTTCTGACCGATCTCGAACAGATGGCGCGCAGGTTCATCGCGCCAGCCTGAACGAAGCATCGAGTCCGGCGGCGTTACACCAGATAGGAGAACGCGCGCGTCTCAGCGCTTCAGGCCGAGGCGAAAATCTCCTCGAAGAAATACGTCATCGCCTTCCACGAGCGCTCGTCCGCGGATTTGTTGTAAGAGATTCCCGGCGCGCCTATCTTGTCCGCTTCGGGATTGGTGAAACTGTGCACGGTGCCGGCGTAGCTGATGATTTGCCAGTCCGTCTTGGCTTTGGTCATCTCCTCGGCGAGCGCGGCGACCTGCGCAACCGGCACGAACGGATCGTCGGCGCCGGTGCAGACGAGGATCTTCGCCTTGATCTCGCCGGCTGCCGGACGCTGCGTCTGCAAGCCGCCGTGAAACGACACGATGCCTTTGAGCGGCGCGCCGTCTCGCGCGAGTTCCAGCGATAAAGTGCCGCCCATGCAATAGCCGATCGAGGCGAGACGGCTCGAATCGACCTGCGGTAGCGAGGCCAGCTTGTCCAGTGCCGCGCGCGCCCGCGCGCGAGATTTCGCCGGATCCGCGAACAGGGCGGTCGCGCGTTTGATCGCCTCCTGCAGATCGCTCAATTGGAGGCCGTCGCCGTAGGGATCGCCGGCCAGCGCGACATATCCCAGCTCCGCGAGCCGCTCCGCGCGGCGCTTGGCCTGCGCGCCGAGCCCAAACGCCTCAGGCATCACGAGCACTCCCGGCCGCCGGCCCGTTTTCCGATCGTCGTATGCGAGAAACCCACGTAGGGTGACGTCGCCGTCGCGGTACTCGAGGCTTTCCGTTTTCATATCAATCGACTCCTGCAAATCGTGTTGTGGTCTCTTTTTCTAGCTTCATGCTGAGCACTTTGCCAAGAGCAGCGGCACGCGATTACGGCAGAATTGCGAACGCGCGCGCTGGAAAGCCCAGGCCGTGCTCCGGCTTCGGCCAGGTCACGACGATCAAGGCGCCGGTCGCCGGGACCTTGTCCAGATTGGCCATCACTTCGATCTGCCAATGACCGTGCTTGAGCACCCAGGCCTCGGACTTGAGATCGTCGGTGGCATCTGTGTCCATCGATTCGTGGCCGTTCGCCACGATCCCGCGTTGCTCGTAGAGGAAACGGATCGCGTCGAGGGACCACGCCGGGAATGGAGCGCGCTTGAAGCGCTCCTGATTCGTGTCCCAATCCTTGTACATGTCGGTGCGCACGGCCGCAAAGGAGCCGGCCGGGACGCGGCCGTGGCTATGCTCCCACGCCTTGACGTCCTCGACGCTGAGCGCGTGATTGGGATCAGTCTTGAGCATCGGCGTCATATCGAAGACCACCAGCGGCAGGATCATCTGCTTGAGGGGGATCTGGTCCATCGTCTTGCCGCCGGGGTCGAAGTGCGCGGGCGGGTCTACGTGCGTGCCGTACTGCCCGACCATCGAGTAGAAGAAGACCCGAAACCCGTCCTTCTCGATGGTGTAAGGCCGTCCCGTCGCGGGATCCGATGCCGCCGAGAAAGTTGCCGGGCCGAACCCTTTCCATACCGGCGTCAACGGGCCGAAGGAGTGGGTGAGATCGACGAATTGCTTCGAGGCGATGATCCGATAGGCCTCGGCGAGCGAATTGCCTTGCGATCCCGCCTGGGCCAGCGCAGCGGATGGCAAGGTCTGCGCCAGAGCGAAGATGAACAGCGCCGCCCGCACTATACGCGGAGCCGACCTGGCTAGTTTTACTGTCACTTAAACCTCCCGCGCTGGCCGCGTCGGCCGAAGACGTCCTGTTTCAGCGGGCGGAGCCAATGCCGCGTGAAATTGCGCCCGATCTTTGCCTTTTTTCTCGACTTACAGGATAACGACTCTTCTATAGCACCACGTTCCAGCAGTCAGACAGGAGGAAATATGGCGGCCAAAAAGAAACAGGTCACTCGCGGACGCGGCAAAACGAGTGCGCCCAAGGCGCGCCGAGTGTCTGCTCCGCCCGCTCGAAGGCGAAGTGTCGATCCGGGATGGGCGTGGGACGATCGTCTGCCGCTCGCGCAGGGCAAGCAGATCGGCAACACGATTTATATTTCGGGGCAGGTCGCCTACGATCCAGACGGCAAGCTGGTGGGCGAGGGCGATATGAAAGCGCAGACTCGCCAGGTTTTCGAGAATATCACCAACGTTCTCAAGAGCGCCGGCAGCAGCCTGAAGGATGTCGTCAAGATCAATACATACATCACCGACGGCTCGAAGTTCATGGACATGCTCGCCGTGCGAAGCGAGATTTTCGGCGATGATCCGCCCGCGAGCACCGCGGTGGTGGTCGCGGCGCTGGCCTTTCCGGGGCTGTTGATCGAGGTCGAGGCGATCGCGATAACGCGCGCCTGAGCGCGCTCATCCCCCTCTGCAGGAGATATTCATGTTTGTGGAGCTTACGCCGGGGCAGCAGCGCATCATCGCTCTTGCCAAGGATCTCGCTAAGGAATTCGCGCCGCGCGCCGAGCAGCACGACCGCGAAGGCAGCTTCCCGTTCGAAAATATCGCGCGGCTTAAAGAAACCGGCTACACCGCGATGACCACGCCGAGAGAGTACGGCGGCTGGGGCGTCGATCCATTCACGTTCATCCTGGCCCAGGAGCAGCTCGTGCAGGGATGCTGCGCGACCGCTTTCGCCATCAACATGCATCTCAACTCGGTGGGCTTCTATGCACCGTTCATGACCGCGGCGCAAAAAGGGTTGTACCTGGGGAACGTGGGCCGCAAGCAGATGCTGCTCAACGGCTTTTACACCGAGGGCGGCGGCGCGCGCTCGATTCTCTCGCCCAACACCAAGGCGCGCAAAGTGCCGGGTGGCTATCGGATCAACGGCCAGAAGGTGTTTTGCACGCTCTCGCCGATAGTGGACTACTTCGGTATCAGCACTTCGCTCGAAGACTACAAGGGATCGGCCTCCGGTGGATGCGTGTTCCTGCTGCCGCGTGACGCGCCGGGTCTGGAAGTAATCGAGAACTGGGACGCGATGGGGATGCGGGCGACGGGCAGCCACACGATCATGATTCGCGATGTTTTCGCGGCGCAGGATCAGCTCATCGGAGAGGAAGGCCATTTCTTCGAGGAATTCGTCAAGGTGGCGCACTGGTACTGCCTGTCATTCTCCGCGATCTACGTCGGGATCGGCCAGGCGGCGTACAACTACGTGCTTGAATATGCGCGGACGCGCAAGCTGCAGAAGACCGGGCAGTTGGTGGGCAGTTTGCCGGCGACCCGCTTCGCGCTCGGCGAGATGTACAATCGGTTGGAGGCCTGCCGCACGCTCATCTACAGCCTCGCGCGCGAGATGTCCGAAGGTCAGACCTATGGCGAGCGTCAGGTGATGACGATCGAGACGCTGCGCACTTTTGTGGCTGAGAACATGCTGGAAGTCGCGAACCTGGCAACGCGCATCGCCGGCGGCCAGGGCTATCTCAAGGGCAATCCGCTGGAGCGCTACTTCCGCGACCTGCGCTCGGCGCCGCTGCACACGCTCAAGCGCGACGAAGTGCTGGAGATGATCGCCGCGACGGAACTGGGCTTCGCCTGAATAGCGTTCTGATTTATAATCTTAGGCAGATTGCTATGAGCGAAGAGTATTTCGTTAAGCCCGAAGACATCACCCGCCCACCGGTTCATCCTGGGGTCTTTTTCGCCGAAGAGATTCTGCCCGCCTTGGGCCGTCGCACTATAGGCGAGATTGCGACGCTTCTGGGTGTGAGCCGCCAGACCCTGCATCGGGTGATGGCCGGCGAAACGGCCGTTAGCCCTGACATGGCCGTGCGGCTTGGAAAGTTGTGCGGCAACGGCCCGGGTTTGTGGCTTAGGATGCAGGCCGCCTATGACGGCTGGCAGGCTTCGAAGCGGTTGAAGCGCGAGATCGCAAAGATTCCGGTCTTGCGATAGACCCCGGACGCCAGCGACGAAACCTGGTGGTTCGCGACGTCTGGGCTCACGCTGGGATCGCTGCCGGGACCGCGTCCGGCACTCTCTCCGTCGCGCGTGCCGGGATGACCCGAACCGGCAGGATGACCAGGCTGAGCCCATGCATCTGGAGCGACTGCAGCAGGTCGATCGCGGTGTGATTGTGCAAAAACCGGCTCATGAAGCCGTTCAGGTCGCCGCCGAAAACCAATTGTCCCGCAAAGAACACCGAGTGCCTGAACTCGCGGGCGACCTCGAAGCACAGCCGGCGAAGCTCCAGCACGACGTCAGTCCCGATTGCGGCGCGCAGTTCGGCATGGAAGCCGAGGTCCGCCGCGAACTGGCAATATTCCAACAGGTCGTCGGCGATCCGGGCCTCGAGCTGCTGTAGTTCCTCGGGTCCCTTGAAGAGAGCCGAGTCGACCTCGCCCACGCTAATGAAGACCACGTTGCGAAACTGATCAGGAAAGAGGGTCGCGATGCTGGTTAGCGTCGCGAGTCCAAGTCCATTGAAGCCGTTGACCATCAGGACCGCGGTGGGCAGGGCGGGATCGCGCGACGCGGCCTGTTTTGCGGGGGCGCTGAAGAGTTGCGGCAGCACATCCACTTCGAGCCGTTCGATCGCGCGCTTGACGCGCTCGTAGTGACGGCGAACCAGGTAGCAGGCGGCGGCCACGCTACCGGTCATCGCAACGGTTATCCATCCGCCCTGGTTAAATTTCAGCGTGACTGTCAGCAGGAGAATCATCGCCGTGAAAAGGCATCCGATTCCATTGACCAATAGCTTGCGAATCCAATTCGGCTCCGTAGCGCGCGCGTTCCACCACAGACGGCTCATGCCGAGTTGTGAAAGCGTGAAAGTCACAAATACGTTGATCGCGTAGAGCACGACCAGGAAGCTCACCTCGGCGCGGGTCTGGAAAAGAATCACCACCGCGGCGATACCCATCGCGAGCACGCCGTCCTGCGTGACCAGGCGTTCGCTCAGGCTGGCGAAGCGCCGCGGCACCCAGCGATCGACCGCCATCGTCGCCAGCACCTGCGGTCCGCCGACGAAACCGGTCTGCGCCGCGACAAACAGCAGCGCGCCCTCGGTCAGCAGCGTGAAGGTGACGACCCACGGACCGACGTTCAGTCCGCCGATACGCCATCGGGCGGTCAG
>Ga0102924_1005277_pt1 | contig 12593 bp, 9 predicted proteins | sample PaiPotPPM11metaG_FD_80116 | JGI IMG/M metagenome (GOLD analysis project Ga0102924, IMG submission 80116) | Iron sulfur acid spring bacterial and archeal communities from Banff, Canada, to study Microbial Dark Matter (Phase II) - Paint Pots PPM... ... | reverse complement strand
GTCATGGAGCGGCTCAACGACCGGCTCAGCCAGGCCCGGTGCCGCCGGTGGTGGCGTTGCTGTGCTCCGCCCCGCTGATCGTGGGCAGCGTCTGGGTGACGCTGGGCGGCAGGCCCGCGTTGGCCTGGCTGAGCCGGTCGTTGAGCCGCTCCATGACCTGCTGGGCGGCCTTGTCCTGGGGGTTGCTGCCGAACCAGCTCTCGATCGTGCCCACGACCCCGTTACTGGGCGCCTTGTAGTTCTTGTAGTAGGGCAGGATCGTCTCGCCCAGCCAGGTCAGCGTGGCCCCGGTCTTCGCGGAGGCCTGCGCCAACTGGACGGCCGTCTGGTGTAGCTGCTGGAAGGCGTTGACGGTACTTTGCGCCGCTTGTCCGCCCCAGCCGCCGCTCAGCGTCTGGGCGTGGCTGACCAGCGCGTCCGCGATCGACTGCAGGGTCTTGGCCGCGGCGGTGTGGGCGTGGCCGGCCTGGGCCACGGCCCCGGGGTCGAGGTACGAGAACAGCGCCTCGATCTCCGACGCGTTCATGCCAGCCGCGGACGCGGGGGTGACCGCCATGGTCGTGATGTGGTACGTGTTTCCGTTGACCGGGTCCCAGCTCGGGCCGCCGTCGCTGACACGCATCCTGGCGTCCTCTCTGCTCGTCAGGCGCCCAGGCTGCCCGGCGCGACGTCGGTACCCACGTTGTTGGCCGCGGCCGTGGTGGTGTCCTCGGCGTCGGCGTAGTTGGTCACCGTCTGGCGCAGCAACGTGATCGCCTGGTCATAGACGTTGGTCAGGTTCTGATAGAACGTGGAGATCCCGTAGTACGCCTGGCCCGAGTTGTTCCCCATGGCCGACGCGGTGTCCCAGCCGCCGAGCGTCGCGCCGCCGCTCCCGCCGCCGTTCAGCGTCTGCAGGGTGCCCTGAAGCTCGGAAAGCTCGCCCTGCATCGCGGTAGACACTTTGGTCAGGGTGTCGCGGTTCACCACCAGATGCCCGCCCGCGTTCAGGTTAGGCGGCCAGCTGGACTGCGGCAGCGAAGGCGGGTGGTAGTCGTTCGCCTTCGCCGATCCGTCCTTGTTGTACTGCTGGCTGTTGGCCGCCGCGGCCTGCGCGTCGACCTTCTCCTGGTCCTGAAGCATCTTCGCGTCAAAGGCCCCGCCCATCACGAACCTCCGTAGCAAATGCTCGTCATTTCGTCCTCGTACGGTAAGGACCGGTTATTCAAGTTCATGATCGGGAACGCGCGGTGCGGTGCCGCATGCTCGGCCGCGGCACCGCCGCCCGCGTCACTCCCACATAGAGGTGTTGACCGACTCCGCCTGCGTGTAGTTCTGGTTGGCCACGCCGACGACCTGGCCGAGCGTCCCGACCACGGTGGCCATGTCGTACGCGGCCGCGTCCCACTTCGCCTTCAGCACGTGGTAGGCCTGCTGAGCCGAGCCGGTCCACAGGGTCAGGCTGCTGTTGAGCTCGCTGTCCAGCGACTGCAGCGTGCTGTTCACCGCCTGGGAGACCGAGGCGAAATCGGCCTCGGCCGTCGACATGGCGCCGAACTGTACTGCGGTGTACTCACCATCGGGCACTGCGCTTCTCCTTGCCTCATCTCAAGCTGCGTTCCGCGCCGAACCCGCCGTAGGGCGGACCGACGCTACCGTGCTGCCTACTTGTTCAGCGCAGCCGCGATCTTGTTGCTCGTCTGCTGGTTCGCCGCCTCAACGGTGTTGTAGTTGTTGTGCGTACCGACGAGCCGCTCGTGCATCTGATTGAGGGCATTGATCACGATCGTGAAGTCCTCGTTGAACTGGGTGAACGCGTTGGTGAACGCCGAGGACGCCACGCCCTTCCAGCTACCGGCGAGCTGATCGTGGATGCCCACCAGGCGGCTCTGCTGGCCGCGGACCTGGCCAAGCGCGTTCTCGATCTGATTTGCAGCAGTCACCATTGCTGCTCTATCGACAGTTACTTCGCCTGCCACCGCCGCACCTCCTGCCTCTGCTTGTGTCGGTGCTCCGCGTACGGTCAATCCGCGTGGAGCTGACCTTGCGTGACCGGGCGGGTACACAACGCTGATTCCCCTACCCCGTCGCTCCGGGCAGGCCGCTAGGCGGTTCCCGCCTCAGAACAGCATCAATTCTGGCCAAGCCCCGACAATGGTGTCAACCGGGACACGGAACTACGCTCCGTAAGCGCCAAGGCGCGGGACGTCCGAGCAGCTTTCGCGTCCGGGCTGACCTGCGGCCATTCTTTCCGTCCCGCGAAATGGGATCACAAATATCGTGACCGTATCGTCATCCGCCGGACGGCGCGGTCTCGCTCGCCTGCACCGGGTTCATCACGGGTCCGGCCGGGATCAGGTGCACCACGCCCTCTGGCAGCCGCACCGCTTGGGACAGGGTGTAGCCGAGCATGCCGGCCACATCTGTGGACGACAGAGCGTACCGGCGGCCGTCGGTGACGAGGAAGTAGCTGATCACGCCGTTGCCCTGGCCGGCCCCGACCAGCGCGCCCGCATCCGGCGGGAGCGCCACCTGGTTTACCTCGGACGGATCGCCGGACGGGGCGCCGGTCGCCACGCCGCCCGGCGGCAGCCGGCCCCCCGTCTCGACCTGCCTGGTCAGGACATTGCCCCCGCCGGAGTACACCACGCACAGCGGCACGGTCGAGGGGGGCGTCGCGAGCGTGGGCGGGGAGTTCGGCAGGCCGCCGGACGATATGCTGGTGCTCGAGCGGTGCCCGCTGACCTGCGACGGGCTCAGCGGGGTCTCATGCGTACCCGGCAGGAAGTCCAGCAACTGCGCCTGCATCGGGGTGATCTGCGCCAGGCCGTTGGCGAGCATCACGTAGTACGCGTTTCCCGCCACCGCGGTCACCTTGTAGACCTGTCCCACCGAGACCGGCCCGCCCGTGGGCCCGTTCGGCACAGTACTGCCCCGGCCCGGGATGGTGGGCGCCGCGAACGGCGGGCCCTGGGGCAGAGCGTTGAGCCACGCCGCGGGCACCGGGGGCGGAGACGTGGGGCCATGCACCGCCGCGAGCAGGTCCGACTGGATCGCCATGCGCTGGCCGTTCCAGATGGCCCAGTCCTGCCCCTGCGCCTGGACCAGCAGCAAGCCGGAGCCCAGCGGCTGGCCGCCGGTCTGGATGCCCCCGGCCAGGGTGGTGACGGGCTGCGGGCCGGACCGTGGCGTGATCGTCACCGCGGTGCACACCGACCAGGGCTGCTTGATCAGCAGGCTGGCATCGGGCAGCGGCTGCGGCAGCCCGGGAATGCCGATCAGCGGCCCGCGGGGGAACTTCGCGATGGCCGCCTGATCCACCGTCTCCTGGTTCAGCGACGAACTGTTCAGCGCCAGCCGGGCCGACGCGTAGTTCAAGACCGGGCAGAGCTTGATGCCGCCGTGGTTGCAGAACACGAACGGCGTGCCGGTCTGCTTGTCGATGACCAGGGTCCCCGGCTGATCGGTCAACGTTCCGCCGGTGTGCCCGAGCAGGCCCCAGATGAGGAACAGCCCGGTGACGATCACCCCGACCAGCAGGCCGGAGAACGTCCCGACGTTCAGCCGGCGCAGCGGCTGATCCGGGACGTCGGGCTCACCGCGCAGCAGCGCGAGGGCCGCCCGCTGGGTCATCAGCCGGTGGGCCTGGAACAGGTCTCGGCGGCTCTGCATGGACATGGCGCCTCCGCGGCCTCCTTCGCGCTCGTGGGGCGGTTAGCCGCCCAGCCCGCGGACCTTGCCGAAGACCCCGGCGAGGCCGAGCGCGAGCGGGAGCAGACCGACGATCAGCATGGTGTCGCCGATATCGGCCATGCGGCCCCAGAACGGCGACGGCCGGTGCGCGGGCAGCCACAGGCCGATGCCGACGACCAGGGCCACCCCCGCGACGAGCGGGCCCAGCGCGAGCAGGAGGTGCCGCGAAGGCGAGGATCCGTGCATCTCCCCGACCGCGAGCAGCACCAGGCCGCCAAAGCCGGGGACCAGCAGCCAGAGCCGCTGGGCGAGACCCTGGAACAGCCGGGCGCGGAGCAGGAGCACGCAGGCCAGCACGGCGCAGGTGACCAGGCCGAGCCAGCTCCGGCTGAAGGCCAGCGCCCCCGCCGCGGTCGCGCCCACCAGGCCGATACCCGACGCCGCGCCGGTCACGAACCGGTCGGCCGTGGCCGTCCGGTCGAACACCTCGGCGCCGTCGATGGCCAGCGTGTCCCGCCTCAGGTCATCGGCGTGCCGCGGCACCTGGGGCAGCGCCATCCGCGCCATCCGGAAACTGACCGCGGGGATCAGCGGGCAGAGGGCCAGGGCCGGGACCACGACCACGGTGGCGGCGGCGGCCAAGCCGATGCCGAACGCGTACGCGACCCAGGCGCCGAGCACGGCGAACAGGCTCGCGACCACGAGGCCGAAGTACAGCGAGAGCTCAGCGGTCGCCGCGGCGGCCACCACGGCGGCGAACGCCACCGCGGCGAAGGCCGACAGCAGGTGCACCGCGCCGAGATGCGTGAGCGGAGTCGTCTTGGCCGGCCCGAGGAGTCCGGCCAGGAAGGCGTAGGGGACGGCCGCGAAACCGAGCAGCGCGCCGGCCCGCGAGTCTCCCACGGCCCGCGACACGGCCGCGGCCGCGGCGAGCAGCGCCAGGGCGATGGCCGTCGCCGCCGTCGCGGGTCCCGACCACGGCGGACCCGTCCGCACGACGAACACCGCTCCGGCGGCGAGGGCCACGACCCCGGCGGCGAGGGCCACCCAGCGGGCGTAGCGCGTGGCCCACCGGGCCGGCTGCTCAGCCAGCCCGCTCGCGATCACGTCGGCGATGTCGTCGAACGCCATCCGCGGCATCTGCGCGGGGTGCGGGCGCAGGTAGATCATCTCGCCGTCCTGGAGGCCGGCCTGCAGCGGGGTCATGGCCGGCGCGAACGGCTCCTCGCCCAGGCGCTGCAGCACCCACCCGCCCTTCTGCCCCACCACGTCCGGCCCTTCCAGGCCCGCGTACCTGGCCACGGCGGGAAACAGGTCGGCGAAGGACACATAGCTGGGCAGCGCGATGTCGACCCGCCGAGACGGCCCCACCACGGTCACCCGGCACAGGTCCGTTCCGTCCGCCGAAGCCATCTGCCTCCCTTCCTGGATCTGCTGGCCGTGTGGTTGGCCTCGAGATGCTGACCGCCCGGGGCCTGACGATCCGTGCCTGGCCGCCGCACCTTACGCGCAGCGCCCGCCAGGTCGGAAATGCGGCCGTAGAATGATAACTCCGCTCAGCGCGGACCAACCGGTCGAATCGCGCTGTGCTCCGTGACCGGAAGGACCCCAGAAAGGGCAGCCCCCCGTGAGCACCGTCATCGTCCGCCGGGCTGAGCGGCACGATCCGCCGGAGCTTCCCAGCGGCGAGATCCAGCTCGAGGCCCCCCCAGAGATCCCTGAGGCCGCGCCCGACAGCTTCCGGCAGACCCTGATGTACCTGCCGATGATCGCGATGATGGTCGGGATGGGCGCCATGTTCGCCGGCAACGGCTCGAACAAGATCCTCTACGTGGGCGGCGGCGCCATGGCCCTGGGCATGGGCGGCATGATGATCGCTCAGATGGGGCGGGGCACCGGGGAGCGCAAGCTGAAGCTGAACGGCCAGCGCCGGGACTACCTGCGCTACCTGGGCCAGGTTCGGCGCAAGGTCCGCGCGGCCGCCGCCGCGCAGCGCGAGGCGCTCGAGTGGGTCAGCCCGTCGCCCCGCGCGCTGCCCGCGCTGCTGGTCGACCCCGAGCTGCGCCGGATCTGGGAGCGGCGCGCGTCCGGCGAGGACTTCGCCAAGGTCCGCATCGGCATCGGCACGCACCGGCTGGCCATCAAGCTCGTGGCCCCCGACACCAAGCCGGTCGAAGACCTCGACCCGCTCTGCGCGGGTGCGCTGCGGCGCTTCATCCGGGCCCATAACAGCGTCCCCGACCTGCCGATCGGCATCTCGCTGCGGTCGTTCGCCCGGGTCGGGCCGGGGGGCGAGCCCGAGGCGGTCTACGGCATGCTCCGCGCGATGATCGCGCAGCTCGCGATCTTCCACTCGCCCGACGACGTGCGCATCAGCGTGTGTGCCTCGCGGGACCGGATGCTGTGGTGGCAGTGGATCAAGTGGCTGCCGCACAACATGCATCCCACCGAGGTCGACGCGGCGGGACCGGTCCGCCTGATGGCTCCGAGCCTGCCGCGGCTCGAGGCGCTGATCGGCGCCGAGCTGGCCGGCCGGCCCGCGTTCACCGCCGGCAAGTCGGCGGCACTTCCGTTCCATGTTGTGATCGTCGACGGCGGCGACGGCATGTCGGACTCGCGGCTGGGCACGGACGGCATCGAGGGCGCCGTGGTCATCGACGTGACCCCCGGGATGATCGCGGCGCCAGCGCCCGCGACCGTGCCGACCCTCCGCCTGAACATCACCTCGGGCGGCACCGAGATGCTGACCCGGGACCGGACGGGCGCCGAGGTGCGCTCGTCGATCGGCGTTCCCGACACGCTGTCGCTGGCCGAGACCGATGCGTTCGCCCGGCAGCTCGCGCCGCTGCGGCCCGGCGTCGGCGTGATCGACGACCCGCTGGCCGCCGACACCACGCTGACCTCGCTGCTCGGCGTGGCGAGCCCGTTCATGCTCGATATCCCGGCCCTGTGGCGGCCGCGGCCGCCGCGCAACCTGCTGCGGGTGCCGATCGGCAGCGACGCCGACGGGCAGCCGGTCGACCTGGACATCAAGGAATCCGCGCAGGGCGGCATGGGCCCGCACGGCCTGATCATCGGCGCGACCGGCTCGGGCAAGTCCGAGCTGCTCCGGACGCTGGTGCTGGGCCTGGCCCTGAGCCACCCCTCCGACGTGCTCAACTTCGTCCTGGTGGACTTCAAGGGCGGCGCCACCTTCCTGGGGCTGGAGCGGCTGAGCCACGTGTCCGCCGTGATCACGAACCTGGCCGACGAGCTGCCGCTGGTCGACCGGATGCGCGACGCGCTGAACGGCGAGCTGGTCCGCAGGCAGGAGCTGCTGCGGGCGGCGGGGAACTACGCCTCGCTGCGCGACTACACCCGGGCCCGCCAGCAGGGCGCTGACCTGCCGCCGGTGCCCACGCTGTTCGTGGTGATCGACGAGTTCTCCGAGCTGCTGTCGGCCCGGTCAGAGTTCATCGACTTGTTCGTGATGATCGGACGGCTGGGCCGGTCGCTCGGCGTGCACCTGCTGCTCGCCTCGCAGCGCCTGGAGGAGGGCAAGCTGCGCGGCCTCGACACCCACCTGTCGTACCGGATCGGCCTGCGCACGTTCTCCGCGATGGAATCGCGCGTGGTGCTCGGCGTGCCGGACGCCTACGAGCTGCCGCCGCACCCGGGTAACGGGTACCTGAAGATCGGTACCGACGACATGACCCGGTTCAAGGCGGCCTACGTCTCGGGGCCGGCCGCGTCCGGGGGGCCCAAGAGCCGCCGGAGCCGGATGCGGCCGGCCATCGTTCCGTTCGGTCCCGGTTACATCCGGCCGGAGATGGCGGCCGGGGAGGCGCCGCGGTCCGGGCCCGCCGAGGCGGTCGAGAGCCTGCTCGACGTGGTGGTCGCGCAGCTCGCCGGGCACGGCCCGGCCGCGCACCAGATCTGGCTGCCGCCGCTGGACGTGCCGTCCACGCTCGACCAGCTCCTTCCCCCGTTGTCGATCAGCCGGCCGTACGGGTGCGCGGTCGAGAGCCCGGAGTACCGGGGCCGGCTGCGCGCGGTCGCCGGCATCGTGGACCGGCCGTTCGACCAGCGCCGTGACCCGCTCTGGGTTGACCTGTCCGCGGCCGCCGGTCACGCGGCCGTGGTCGGCGCGCCGCGCAGCGGCAAGTCCACCATGGTCCGCACGCTCGTCTGCTCGCTGGCCCTGCTGCACACCCCGCAGCAGGCGCAGTTCTACTGCCTGGACTTCGGCGGCGGTTCGCTGGCCGGCCTGGGCGTGCTGCCGCACGTCGGCGGGGTCGCCGCGCGGCTGGATACCACCCGGGTCCGGCGCACGGTGGCCGAGGTCCGGGGCGTGCTCATCCGGCGGGAGAAGGAATTCGCCGAGCAGGGCATCGAGTCGATCGACGCCTACCGCCGGATGCGGGCCAGCGGGGAGATCGCCGGGGACGGGTTCGGCGACGTGTTCCTCGTCGTGGACGGCTGGCTTACCCTGCGCCAGGAATTCGAGGAGCTCGAGCAGGAGATCACGGCCATCGCGGCCCGGGGCCTGGGCTACGGCGTGCACGTGATCGCCGCCGCCGGCAAATGGTCGGAGTTCCGGCCCGCCGTCCGCGACCTGTTCGGCACCCGGCTGGAGCTGCGCCTCGGCGACCCGTACGAGTCCGAGATCGACCGCAAGCTGGCCATGAACGTGCCCGAGACGGCGCCGGGCCGCGGCATCACCCGGGAGGGCCTGCACTTCCTCACCGCGCTGCCGCGCATCGACGGCCAGCCCGCGGCCGACAACCTGGCCGACGGCGTGCAGAAGCTGGCCGAGACGGTCGCGGTGGCCTGGACGGGCGAGCCCGCGCCCCGGGTGCGGCTGCTCCCGGAGGTGCTGCCCGTCCGCTCGCTCCCCGGCGCGGCGCAGACCGGACGGAAGATCCCGTTCGGTGTGGACGAGAGCAGCCTGTCGCCGGTGCTGCTCGACTTCGAGTCCGACGCCCATTTCCTGGTCTTCGGCGACACCGAGTGCGGCAAGTCGAATCTGCTGCGGCTGATCGCCGAGAGCGTGATCGACCGGTACACCACCGACCAGGCCCGGCTGATCTTCATCGACTACCGCCGGTCCCTGCTGGACGGCGCGGACTCCGAACACACGATCGGCTACGCCGCGTCGTCGGCCGCTGCGGCCCCGCTGATCAACGACGTGCGCGAGGCCCTGGTCAAGCGGCTGCCGCCGTCCGACCTGACCCCACAGCAGCTCCGCAATCGTTCCTGGTGGGAAGGCTCGGACCTATTCCTGTTCATCGACGACTACGACCTGGTGGCCGGGGCGACCAACCCGCTGGTGCCGATCGCCGAACTCGTCTCCCAGGCGCGGGACATCGGGCTGCACCTGATCCTGGCCCGGTCGGCGGGCGGGGCCGGGCGCGCCATGTTCGACCCGATCGTCCAGCGCGTGCGCGAGATGGGCTCACCCGGGCTGATCATGTCCGGGAGCCGGGACGAGGGAGCGCTGATCGGCGGGGTCAAGCCGCAGGCCCAGCCGGCCGGGCGCGGGCTCTTTGTCGAGCGGCGGACCGGCACCCGGCTGGTGCAGGTCGCGCTGGTGGACGCCGCGCCGTCCACCGGCCAGCACGCCGCGCGCCCCCCCGCGCCACGCACCGCCGCTTCCCCCTAATGACGCCGTTGCGCCCTGCTTCGCCCGGGCGTTACGTCCCCGGACGTCGGGCCGGGTCACCGTACGGCCACCGGCCACCGGCGGCGCCGCCGTCGGCGGGAGTCTGCGTCCGCCCCGCTTCCCAGCGGCGTCGCCGGCCGTAGCGGATGATCACGGCGCCTAGGGCCGCCAGGGCCGCGACCATGAGCGCGCCGCCCGCCACGGCCAGAGCCGTGCGGGCCGTGGGGTCCGGCGGCAGGGTCCGCGACACCGAGACCCGCTGGGGCTTGGCGACCGGCGCGATGCTCCGCGTGCTACGGGCGCCGAGGATCGCGGTGACCGCTTGCACCGGGTTGACCAGGCCGTTGCCGGTTCCCGGGCCGGTGGTGCCGTCCGCGGTGGCCTCGATCCTGGCCACCACCTGGGCCGCGGGCATCCTCGGGTAGCGGGCCCGGACCAGAGCGGCCACGCCCGACACGAACGGCGCGGCGAAGCTCGTCCCGTTGAGGTCGTTCTGGTACCCGCCCGGGAAGGCGCTGGTGATGTTCTCACCCGGGGCCGTCACCTCCACGTGCGTGCGCGTATCGGAGAACGACGACAGCGCGCCGGTCTGGCCCACCGAGCCGACCGACAGCACGCCCGGATAGTTCGCGGGATAGTACGGACCGTGGGCGGTGCCGCAGAAGGGGTCGCCGTCAACGCTTCCGTCATTGCCGGCGGCGGCGACGACCACGACGTTGTGGTGCTGGGCGTACTCCACGGCCGACCGAAGCTGCGAGCTGTCGCCGGTGCAAATCGATACGTTGATAACGTCCGCGCCCTTGATCACCGCGTCGACGATCCCCTGGGCCAGCAGGGCCGAGCTTCCGCTCTCCTGGCTGTTCACCTTGACCGACAGGATTCTCGCGGCCGGCGCCACGCCCGCGAACGGGAATCCCTCGGCCTGTTGATTGCTCGCGGCGATGATGCCGGCCACCGCCGTGCCGTGGCCGACGCAGTCCGCCCACTCCGGATTGCCCTGGCCCGTACTGGTCAGGTCGAACGCGGTGACACGCCCCCTTAGCTGGGCGTTGAAGTCCACGCCGCTGTCGACCACCGCGACCGTGATCCCCTGGCCCTCGGACAACCCCCACACGCTGCTGAAGTCCAGCGCGTTCTGCGCCCAGGGCGTCTGGGTGATACTCGACCTCGGGAGGGCCTGGGTCCCCGGGCAGTCCTGGGTTGGTCCTGGCATCTCCGCCACAGGCGTCGGGGCCTGCGTCTGATTGGACTGCTTGGGCCGCCCGGACGGCTTATGCGAAGGCTTGCTCGAGGGCTTGGTCGAGGGCTTGCTCGTGGGCCGGGACGACGGTGCGACCCGCGGCGCCGACGCGGCGGCCACCCGGGCCAGCCACGTCCGGGCCGCATGACCGCCGACGGCGGTCACCCGGGCCGAGGCGGCCCGTGGCGGGATTGCCCGTGGCGGGATTGCCCGTGGCGGGATTGACTGCGGCGCCGCCGGCCAGACGGCGCTCGCTGGCCCCTGAACCGCCGCAATGAGAGCCACGCCCGCCACCGCGACCGCGATCCGGCTCATCCGCGTCGCCTCCGTGGAACTGAACGATCCTTGGCATCCGAAACGCACATAGGCTACGCAGTGGCCGCTCCCTCCCGCAGCCACCCTTACCAATATGACACCGGTCATTCTCTCCCATAACGCCGCAGCCGTCAGCCGCCGGACGGCGCGGCGGCCCGGGCGCGGAGCCGGCGGGTGCCGGTGAACCCCGCGCTGGTGGCCGCGGTCACGGCGGCGGGCCTGGTCACCGGGTGGGTCCTGCGCCCGGTCGTCTTCCGCTACGCCGCGCCAGCCGGGGAGCCACCGCGCGGCGCCTGCCCGGCGTGCGGGGACCCGGTCGCCGCGGCCCATCGGCTCCCCTGGCCGCCCGCGTCCCCGTTCGCCCGCTGCCCCGCGTGCCGGGCGCACATCGGGCCGCCGCCGCTGGCCGTCGAACTGATCACCGCGGCCCTGTTCGGCGCGCTGGCCGCGCGGGTCCATCCCGGCCTCGTGCTCGCCGCGGCCTGCTGGCTGGCCGCTTGCGCCGTGCCGCTGGCCTGGATCGACGCCGCCGTGCAGCGACTCCCCGACGTGCTCACCGCACCCGCCTACGCCGGAACCGCGATCTTCCTGCTGCTGGCCGCCGCGGCCGGCCGTCCCTGGGGTGACCTGGTCCGGGCGGTGCTCGGCGGTCTGGCCCTAGCCGCCGTCTACCTGGCCATCACCGTGGTCAGCCGATCCGGCTTGGGCCTGGGCGACGTCAAGCTGGCGGCCAGCCTGGGCACCCTGCTGGCCTGGGCCGGCTGGCGCACGCTGCTCGCGGGCACGTTCGCCGGCTTCCTGCTCGGCGCGGTGTACGGTGCCGCCCTGCTGTTCTCCCGCCGCGCCACCCGCAGCCAGCGCATCCCGTTCGGCCCCTTCATGATCGCCGGAGCGTTCCTGGCCCTCCTGCTCTACGCATGATCACGGGCGGCTCCCACCGCCGCCACCTGGCCGCGACTCGCCCGGCCAGCCCGCGCACCGCCACGGCCTGGCCGCGACTCGCCCGGCCAGCCCGCGCACCGCTCTCCGCGTCCCGGCGACGGCGCCCGGCGCCCGGGAGCCGAGCCGCCCGCCACACTAACCTCACACGCCCCACCGACCCCGGCGCGCCCGCCCGTCCGGTCGCTCGATGCGATAGGCACCGCCGCTCCCGCCCGGTCTTTCATGATCGTGGTGGATACGTTGCGATAGTTGCAACCAATCAACCACGATCATGGTTGGCCGTGTTTCGGGCTGTAGGTGATCCAGGATCGAGCTTGTCCGAAACCCCGTTACGGTCATCACTCAAGGTGCGAGTGGCGTCCCGGCGGGGCGCACTGGGGTGGGTGGGGCTGGTGTGTTCAGTGGAGGCTGGTGCGGCGGTCTCGGCCCGGTCTGCCTGGCGCCATCGCCGGAAGGCGTACGGCGGAAGGGACGGCGAGGGGCGCGAGAGAGACCGCCGCTCCGGCACCGGGCCCACGCGCAGCCGAGGGGCGCGAGAGAGACCGCAACTCCGGCACCGGGCCCACGCGCAGCCGAGGGGCGCGAGAGAGACCGCAACTCCGGCACCGGGCCCACGCGCAGGCGAGGTGCGCGAGGGTGATCCGAGCCTCTGGCCGCCTTTCTGGCCTCCAGTTTCCGCAGACCGGACATCTCGCCCTCCCACCTTCCGCTCGCCTGCGACATGGATGGCGCCATCGCTGCTGCTGGGACGACAGCGATGGTGCCATCCACGTCGTTGTTCCG
>Ga0102924_1005276_pt1 | contig 12595 bp, 8 predicted proteins | sample PaiPotPPM11metaG_FD_80116 | JGI IMG/M metagenome (GOLD analysis project Ga0102924, IMG submission 80116) | Iron sulfur acid spring bacterial and archeal communities from Banff, Canada, to study Microbial Dark Matter (Phase II) - Paint Pots PPM... ... | reverse complement strand
GGCAGGGCGGCGGACAGCAGCTCATAGCCGTCGGCGGTGATGAGCACGTCGTCCTCGATGCGGATGCCCAGGCCGCGCAGCTCGGGCGGGAGCAGCTCGTCGCTGGCCTGGAAGTACAGGCCCGGCTCCACCGTCAGCACCTGGCCGGCCGCCAGCGGCCCGCCCAGGTACTCCGACTCGCGCGCCTTCGAGCAGTCGTGCACGTCCAGGCCCAGCATGTGGCCGGGCGCGCACAGCGTCCAGCGCCGGTGCAGGCCGCAGTCGGGGTCCAGCGACTCGGCCGCGCTGACCGGCAGCACGCCCAGCGACTCCAGGCCCTCGGCCAGCACCCGGGCGCAGGCCGGGTAGAAGACCTTGAAGTCGGCGCCGGGCCGCAGCTCGGCCAGGCCGGCCTCCTGGGCGGCCAGCACGATCTCGTACACCTGGCGCTGCAGCGCGGTGAACTTGCCGCTGACCGGGAAGGTCCGGGTCACGTCGGCGGTGTACAGCGAGCTCAGCTCCACGCCGGCGTCCAGCAGCAGCAGGTCGCCGTCGCGCAGCGGGCCGTCGTTGCGGTTCCAGTGCAGGATCGTGGCGTGCGCGCCGCTGGCCGCGATGGTGTGGTACCCGGTGCCGTTGCCGTCCAGCCGGGCCCGGTTACCGAACGCCCCCTCCACGTGCCGCTCGGTCAGCCCGGCCCGGCCGGGGTGGCCGCGCAGCAGCGCCGCCACGTCACCGAAGCCGGCCATGCTGGCGTTCACCGCGCCGCGCAGCTGGCCGAGCTCCCACTCGTCCTTGACCAGCCGCAGCTCGGCACCGATCGCCGTCACCTCGGCGCCCGGCTCGGCCCCGGTCAGCTCGCCGGGCAGCTCGGCCAGCGGGCGGCAGCTGATGCCCAGCGCCGCCGCGCGGGCCTCCAGCGACGGCCGGCCGCCGACCCACAGCTCGCCCGCCTTCGAGTCCCGGTAGAACTCGCCGTCCGCGCGGCCCGACGGCGGCAGCAGGTACAGGACGTCGCCCGCCGCCGAGTCCGGGTCCAGCACCAGCACGCCGCCCGGAGTCTGGTCGCCGGTCAGCCAGACGTAGTCGCTGCCCGCGCGGAACGGGTAGAACTGATCGTCGTTGCGGCGCGGCGCCCGGCCCGCGGGCACGACCACCGGCCCCGGCCCGGACAGCCGGGCCCGCAGCTGGTCCCGCCGGACGGCCAGCCGCTCGGCGGGCGGCGCGGGCGGCAGCGGGATCTCTTCCTGGGTCCCCCAGCCCGACGCCATGAACTCCGTCAGGCGGCCGGAGTAGGGGTCGTTGAAGTCGCCCGGCTTGAGGTGCTCGGGAACGGGGCCGGCGGAGCCCGCGGGCTCCGCCGGCCGGCTGACCGTCTCGGTCATGATCCGCTCAGCCACACATTCGTCGGGTCGCAGTTCAGGCCGAACCAGAAGAAGTCGCAGCCGTGCACCGCCGAGGAGTGGAAGATCGGCCACTTCTGCACGTTGACCGGTACCACCGCCGCGTCCTTCATCGCCGCCGCGTCAGCCTGCTGCCAGGCGGTGTTGGCCGCCGAGGCACTCGGCGCGGCCAGCGCGCTGGCGATGAACTTGTTGACCGTGGCGCTGGTGTACCCGTCGAAGTCGTTCGAGCCAGGGCCGGGCTGGGTCAGCAGCGGCACGATGGTCGAGCGGCCGTTGTTGCCGAACCAGTCCGGGATCCAGCCCGGCGGCGCGATGTCCCACACGTCGCGCTTGCCGGTCGACGGGACCTCCAGGTACTTGCCGTAGAAGTCGGCCTGGGTGGCCGACACCAGCTGCACCTTGAAGCCGCCCGCGTCCAGGCTGGCCTGCAGCGCCTGGGCCACCCGCGGCATCGGGTCGGTCGTGGAGTACAGCAGCTTCACCGAGACGCCGGTCTCGTGCGCCTGGGCCAGCAGCTGCTTGGACTTGGCCGGGTCGCCCGCCCCGTTGTTGTCCGGGAACGGGTTGTAGTTCGGGAGGTAGCCAACGTTGCCCGGCAGGATCAGCTGCGAGGTCGGGGACGCGATGGCCTTGCCGCCCAGGATCTGCACGATGGCGTTCTTGTTGACCGCGTAGGCCACGGCCTCCCGGACCAGCTTGTTCTTCATCGGCCCGGCGTACTGGTTGAGCGTCAGGTAGGTGCCCAGCGAGATCGCCGCCGAGCCGCTGGCCGTCGGGCCGATGACCAGGTTCGAGCTGTGGCTGGTTACCAGCTGGGGCAGGTCCTGCGCGGGCGGCGTCACGTCCCACTCCATGTCCCCGGTCCCCGCCACCAGCTGCTGCTGGACGTTGTCCTGCGTCAGGCCCTCGGTGATCTGGATCTTGTTGACGTAGGCGTGCCGGTTCGGGTCCGTCGCCGCCGACCAGGCCGGGTTGCGGGCCAGCGTGAACGACTTGTCCGCCACGTACGAGGTGATCTCGTACGGGCCGTCGGAGAGCGTGTGCTGGCGGAACTGGGCGCTGTCCGGGAGGTACTGCATGTACTCGACCGGACGGGCCGAGCAGAAGCCCATGGTCAGGATGTACAGGAAGTCCGGCGTCGGGCTGAGCAGGTGGAAGGTCAGCGTCAGCGGGGCCGTCGCGACCACGCCGGGCAGGCTATGCGAGTTCACGTAGGAGGCGATCCCGGCCACCGTGGCCTTGGCGTTGGCGAAGCCGGTGCAGTAGGACGCCATCCCCACGATGGTCTTGGTGAAGTAACCGGGCGCGCCAACCGGTGACACCGGGTTGCACAGCATCTTGAACTCGCGGACGAAGTCGGCCGCGGTCACCTGGCGGGCCGGGCTAGTGTTCCACTTCACGCCCGGGCGCAGGTGGATCGTGAGGGTCTTGCCGCCGTCGGTGATGCCGCCGTTGGTCGCGGTCGGGATCGTGGTGGCGATGTCGGGCACCACGGGCGGCGGCGTGGCCGACCCGGTCGGGTCACCGTAGGTGAACAGCTGCCGGGTGAACATCCGCTCGAGCATGCTGCTCACGGTGTAGTACGCGCTGACCGTGTCCAGGTTGAAGATGTCGCTCTGGCCGAGAATGGTCAGCGTCCCGCCGCGCTGCGGCTGGCTGCCCGTCGAGGCCGAGCTGCTCGACCCCGTGCTGCCCCCGGTGCTGACGCTGCCCGTACAGGCGGCGGCCAGGAAGGCAGTTGCCGCCAGCACCACGCCGGCAGCCCTCCAACGATGACGAAGCATGCAGCCTCCTGCGTTATCCCGATATCGGGCCACGCCCCAGGGCGAACCCCCCCATCGGGCCACGTCCCGGGCAACGCGGTGGCAGTAATATGTCACATGTCAGATGAGAGTCAAGGCGATGTAGCACCAGATGAGCAGGGGTATCCGATTCGACGCTGATTCGTGACATTCGCCGGGCGAGGGCGGGCGGTCCGGTCAGCGGCGCCCCGCTTCTTGCTGTTATCAGCCGCCCGTGCCGAGGCACACATGATCACGGTCACTTGTCAGAGATAATCTCTGACAAGTGACCGTGATCATGCGAGAGCGCGCGGGTCAGAACGTGATCACCCCGCGCAGGATCCGGCCCGCCTCGATGTCCGCGTAGCCCTGGTTGACCTGGTCAAGCGAGTAGGTCTCGGTGATCAGCTCGTCCAGCTTCAGCACGCCGTCCCGGTACAGGCTCAGCAGCCGGGGAATCTGGGTCCGCGGGCTCTCCGACCCGTACAGGCAGCCCTTGATCTCCTTGTTCATCATGGCCAGCATGAACAGGTTCACGTCCGCCTGGGCCTGCATGATCGGCGCCACCGAGGTGATCACGCAGGTGCCGCCCTTGGCCGTCAGCGTCAGGGCCGGCTCGAGCAGGTCGCCGCGCATCGTGCCGAACGTGCAGATGACCGAGTCGCACATCTGGCCCCAGGTCAGCGCGCCGACCCCGGCGATGGCCTCGTCGATCGAGGGATACACGTGGGTGGCGCCGAAGCGCAGCGCCTGCTCGCGCTTGAACTCCACCGGGTCGACCGCGATGACCCGGCGCGCGCCGGCCACCCGGGCGCCCTGGACCGCGTTGATGCCGACCCCGCCCACGCCCAGCACGGCCACCGTGTCACCGGGCTTGACCCCGGCGCGGTTGACCGCCGAGCCGAACCCGGTGGCCACCCCGCAGGAGACCAGCGCGACCGCCGGCCACGGGACGTCCGGGTCCACCTTGACCACCGAGGCCTCGGGCAGCAGCTGCCGCTCGGCGAACGCGCCGAGCTGAGAGAACCGGGCCACCGGCTGGTCGCCGATGCGATGCGCTATGCGCCCGTCGGTGATGATTCCGGTATCGAACAATTTCATGCCGAGGTCGCACAGGAACGCCTGGCCGGCCAGGCAGGACGGGCACGACCCGCAGGACGGGATGAACGCCATGGCCACGTGGTCGCCGGGGGCGACCGACGTCACCCCCGGTCCGACCTGGGTCACCTCTCCCGCTCCCTCGTGCCCGTTGACCACCGGGTAGTGCGGCAGCGGCAGGTCGCCCGTCCGCACGTGCTCGTCGGAATGGCACAGCCCGCAGGCCCGCATCTCGACCAGCACCTCGCCGGGGCCCGGCTCGTCGAGCTCGATGGTGTCGATCTTGTAGTCCTGGCCCGGTCCGTAGAGCAAGGCCGCGCGCGCACTGATCATCGCCGGTGAACCCCCAAACGAGGTGGGACGCTATGCGGCAATGTTAGAACACGTTTCAGTTCTGGCCAGGCTTCCTCACGGCTCGATCATCCAGACGCGGAAGCCGTCGGCGAAGTAGACGTCGCCGCCGCGGGCCACCGCCACCGCGGTCGGGCCGTCGAACTCGGCCTGCAGCGCCGGCCCGCCGGCGCCCTGGCTGCTGGAGCCGCCGCCCGCGACCCGGTAGATGTCCCCGGCGGTCATCGCCTGGCCGTAGAAGGTGCCGGTCCGGGCGGCGACGACCCGGATGTAGCCCCCGCCGTTGTGACTGCCGCCGTCGGCCACCACCACGTTGCCCGCGGCATCCAGGGCCGCGCTGTCCGGCGAGACGTCCGCCTGGAGCGCGGGCCCGCCGTCGCCGGAGTCGCCGTACTGGCCGTCGCCGGCGATGGCGTAGATATGCCCGGCGGTCATCTTCTGCCCGTAGAAGGTGCCCGTGCTGGCGGCCACGACGCGGACCCGCGAGTCATCGCAGATGACCAGGTTGCCCGCGGCGTCCACGGCCACGCCCGAGGCATAGACCGGGGTCGCGGTGGCCACGACGCCGTTGGCGTAGGGGCCTGCCGCGTCGCCGTTGCCCGCGACCCGGTAGATGTGGCCGGCGGTCATCTTCCGGCCGTAGAACGTGCCCGTCCGGTCGGCCAGCACCAGGATGTACCCGCCGGGGGAATCGCTGATCACGACGTTGCCGTGGTGGTCGACGTCCAGGTAGGTGGGTGACATCGCGGCCTTCAGTGCGGGGCCGCCGAAACCGCTCGGCCCGTAGCCGCCGTTGCCGGCGATCAGGTAGACCCGGCCGGCCGTCATGTGCTGGCCGTAGAACCGGCCCGTGCGCACGGCCAGGACGCTCAGCCGGTTGGCGCCGTACAGGGCCATCAGCAGGTTGTCTGCCGAGTCGGTGGTCACCGAGGTCGGGCTGGTGAGCCGGACCTGGCTGGCGCGCCGGCCGCCGCCGGGGAAGCCGGTGCCGCCGCCGGCCACGGAGTAGATGTGCGCCGCTCGCATGGCGATGCCGTAGAAGCGGCCGGTCCGGGCCGCAACGACCAGGATCTTCCCGTCGTCGAGGTCGGTGATGACCTGGTTGCCGTAGCGGTCCAGGGTCATCCCGGTGGTGCCGAAGGAGGTGTCGTCCCCGAAGCCGTTGTCGATCTGGGCCCGGATGGCCAGGCCGCCGTTGCCGGTGTAGAGGCTGTCGGTGCCGGCGATGCTGTAGATGTGCCCGGCGGTCATCTTGACGCCGTAGTACCGGCCCGATCGCGCCGCGATGGCCCGCACCCGGTCGTTGGTGAAGTAGACCTGCTGGTCGCCGTAGCCCTGGCCGTCGGCGACCACGATGTTGCCCGCGCTGTCCACGGTGACGCCGGTCGGCCCGGCGAACTTGGCCCTGGCGGCCAGCCCGCCGTTGCCCGAGGTGCCGAGCTGGCCGTCCCCCGCCACGGTGTAGATGTCCCCGGCCCGCATGCTGATGCCGTAGAACCGCCCGGTCCTGGCCGCCACGACCCGGACCCGGGTGCCGTCCTTGCCCTCGATCGTGATCGAGCCCATGTCGGAGAAGACGACGTTGCCCGCGCCGTCCACCGCCACCCCGGTGACCACGCCGAGCCGGGCGCGAGTGGCCGGGCCGCCGTCGCCGCTGAAGCCGCAGGCGCCGTGGCCCGCGATGGTGTAGATGTCGGCGGCCGTCATCTTCTGGCCGTAGAACGTGCCGGTGCGGGCGGCCACCACGCGGATGTGGCAGCTGTTGCTGTCGCCCAGCACGATGTTGCCGGCATGATCGATCCGCAGCATCGGCCACGGCTCGGACAGGTCGATCTTGCCGTCGCCCTGAGGCGTGAGGGACAGGTCGGCCGCGGTGGCCGGGCCCCCGTCACCGGAGAACCCGTTGTTCCCGGTGCCCGCGATCGTGTAAATGTCGCCGGCCGTCATCTTCTGGCCGTAGAACGTGCCGCTACTGGCCGCGATGAGCCGCAGCCGGTCGTTGCCCGCGTCGGCGAAGACGACGTTGCCCGCCGGGTCCACCGCGATGCCGCCAGGCCCGGACAGCTCGGCCGCGGTGGCCGGGCCGCCGTCGCCGGTGAATCCCTGCCGGCCGTCGCCCGCGATGTCGTAGATGTGATCGGCGGTCATCTTCTGGCCGTAAAACGTGCCGCTGCGGGGCGGCACGACGCGGATCTCGTTGTCGCCCCCGGTCGGGCCGCCGTCATTGAAGTAGCCGCCGTCGGCGATCAGCAGGTTGCCCGCGTGGTCCACGGTCAGCCCGCACGGCCAGGCCACGTTGGCGATGGCGGCCCGCGAGCCGTTGCCGCCGGAGGTCCGGTCCACCGTCCCGACCGGGGTGGTCAGCCGCCCGGTGCGGATGCTGACGCTGCGGATGAGGTTCGCGTCGACGTAGAGCTGGGTGCCCGCGAAGGTGACCGCGCAGGGCGCGCCGATGTTGACCGAGCCGGCCGGGCCGGGACCGCCGGGGCCGCCCGCCGTGGCCTCGATCCGCCACGGGCCGGCCGCCGTCGTGGCCGCGGTCCCGGCCTGGCCGACGGCCAGCAGCAACGCAGCGCTCAGCCCCAGCGTGGTCGCTACGGTTACCGCTTGTGCCTTCATCGGCATGGTCCTTCGCGTAAGGGGTGTACCTGGCTTCTGCTATCAATTAGGACGGGCGGCTAGGCCGTCCGGTTGACGGCTACACCTGACTGGCCAGGGCGACCTGGCAGAGCTCGGGCATCTTGCCCTCGCCGGTGGTGGCCGCGATCCGCACCCCGGCCCAGGCCAGGGCCAGTCCGTAGGCCGCGGCGCCGATCGTGAGCAGCGGGGCTCGGATAGCCAGCGGGGCGCCGGCCGTGAGCACCGCGGCGACGATCACCGGCGAGACCAGCAAGGGCACGCCGAACAAGGTGCCGATGCTCGCCGCCACCCGGCTGGACCCGTATCCCGGCGCCGAGGTGAGGATCGGGGTGCCGACGCGCTTGGCCATCGGGTAGGCCCCGTTGACCGTGATGATGTTGCTCAGGGCCAGCGCCGCGCCCAGGGCGGCCAGGCCGACCGGCATCGTCTCGAACCCGAAGGTCGGCCTCCCGGCCGCCGCCCCCAGGCCGAAGGTCAGCACGACCAGCAGCGGTACCCCGATCGCCGCCAGCACGATGTTCTGGCCGGACAGGTAGGCGCGCAGCGCCTTGCGGTCCGTCAGCGCGGTGGCCTCCATGACGAACGGCGCCCCGGTGGCCCCGACCGCGTTGGCGTGGAACAGCCCGATGAACGCCGCGCCCAGCACCGCGCTCAGGAACGTCACCGCCGGGTGGTGCTTGGGCCCGATGATCGAGCTGATCGACGCGGCCACCGTGATCACCGCGGTCATGCCCCAGTAGACCAGCGAGAGCGGCTCCCGGCGCTGGTAGATCCAGAACCGGGCGGCCACCGCGCCGCGCAGGCCGTACCTGGCCAGCGGCAGCACCGCGGTCCGCACCCGCGAGGACTGGGTCGAGGTGTCCGGGGTGACCAGGGCCCGGCTCAGGGCCAGGATCCACAGCCAGCCGAGCACCACGATGACGACGGCCAGCAGGGCCAGCCGCAGGAAGGCCGGGCCGGCGTGCCCGTCCGAGGCGTCCTGGATCGCGTGCGCCGCCAGGCCCGGCGGCAGCCAGCGCATCCACGCGTCCAGGCCGTCGAAGCTGGCGGTGGTCAGCCGCCCGGTCTCAGCCAGCTTCGGCACCACCTGGGTGAAGAACTCGTAGGCGGCCACGATCGGGATGACCATGAAGGCGGCCAGGTCCTTGCCCCGGCGCGAGCGCAGCAGCCCGGCCATGCTGGTGGTCACCAGGCGGGCCAGCGTGATGCAGAACAGTAGCTGCAGCACCACCGCGATCAGGGCCACCAGCACGCCCAGCCCGCCGCGGGCCAGCCCGATCAGCACCCCGAGCAGGCCGATCACGTTGGCGGCCGGCCAGGCGCCGGTGGCCGACGCGGCCAGCAGCCCGACCGCCAGCGGCCGCGTCCGCAGCGGGTACAGGGCCATCACGGCCGGGTCCAGCGTGCTGTCCAGGCCGAACGCCATCAGCGGCAGGATCAGCCAGCCGAAGGCCAGGAACGTGAACACCACCGAGGTCAGGTCCACCGCGGCGGCCTGCCCGTGCAGCGAGGCCAGCAGGGCGAAGATGCCCAGCGCGGCCACCACGGCGAAGGCCGTGCTGACCATGAACGAGGCCCTGGCGCCGCGGGACGAGCGCAGCGCGTTGGTCAGCAGGCGCAGCTTCAGCTGGACGAGGAGCCAAGCCATGACAGTCCCTCCTCACTGGTCCGGCCACCGACCAGGTCGATGAACGCCCGCTGCAGGGTCTTGCCGCCCCGCACCTCGTCGATCGTGCCCGAGGCCACGATGCGGCCCTGGCTGATGATCGAGACGTGGTCGCAGACCTGCTCGACCAGTTCCATGACGTGGCTGGAGAACAGCACGGTCGAGCCCGAGGCGACGTAGCTGGTCAGCATCTGGCGGATCGAGTCGGCCGACACCGGGTCCACGCCCTCCAGCGGCTCGTCCAGGAACAGCACCGACGGGTTGTGGATCAGCGCGCAGCCCAGCGCGGTCTTCTTGCGCATGCCGGTGGAGAAGTCCGCGACCAGCCGCTTGGCGTCACCGGTCAGGTCCAGCACGTCCAGCAGCTGCGCCGCCCTGGCCCGCGCCTCGCCGACCGGCAGGCCGCGCAGCCGCCCGGCGTACTCCAGCTGCTCCTCGCCGCTGAGCCGGTCGAACAGCCGGGCCTCGGCCGGCACCACGCCGATGATCGCCTTGGCCGCCGCCGGGTCGGCCCACAGGTCGAGCCCGTTGATCAGGATCTGGCCGCCGTCGGGCCGCAGCAGGCCGGTCATCATCGACAGCGAGGTCGTCTTGCCCGCTCCGTTCGGCCCGACCAGCCCGGCGAACGAGCCCGCCGCGATCTCCAGGTCGATCCCGGCCACCGCTTCCTTCTCGCCGAAGCTCTTGCGCAGGCCGACAACCTTGATCGCTGGTCCGCCCATGATCGTCTCCCTTACTTTCACGCTCGGCACGGTCGCGTGCCGTGCGGTCGCGTCCCGTGCGGCCGCGACCGGCGGCGGCGCCATGACTGATGGCGCGGCCAGGACTGGTGCTGGCGCCATGACTGATGCTGGAACCGGCTCGCGGCTGGGCGCCGGAGCGGCGGGCGGTCCGTCCGTCCGCCAGTCCCTGAGCCGGTCGGGCACGAACAGCGTCAGGGCGGTGACGAAGGCCAGGATCTTCGACACATCGTTCATCGTGATCGGCAGCACCGACAGCGGATAGCCGAATCCGAACAGCGCCCAGACCGCGAATACCCCGATCATCAGCGCGAAACAGAAGAACGTGGATCTCCGCAGCCGCACCATCGGCGACAGCGTGAGCAGCCACAGGGTGGTGAGCTCGACCAGGAACAGCGGCACGAAGAACGCCGCCCGGTACAAGGTCGGGTCGGGGGCCAGGGCCTGCGTCCGGGCCATCACGATGATGTCGAAGGGCAGCTCGAAGATCATCGGCGCGGCTATCGCGCCCACCACCGCGCTGCCCAGCCTGGTCTGATAGCGCCATCCGGTGCGGGTCATGATGATGATGAACAGGACCGCCACGGACGACAGCGTCACCACGGTGATCGGGTTGTGCAGATGGCTGAAATTGACATGGGGGTAATCGCGCAGAAACTGCTTGATGTAGACCGAGGAGCCGACCAGGACCGCGATGCCCGATGCGACCCAGAACGAGAACATGAGGATCACCACCGAGCCCGGCGGCCGGACCGCCTGGCGCGGGCGGCGCAGCCGGATGCCCGCGTAGACCGCGCACCCCGCCACGGCCACCAGGCCGATCGCCAGCTCGATCCTGGCGTCCCCGACGTAGGGGACCCACCCTCTGGTGAGACTCATGGCGCCCACCTGCTTCCTGCTGCCTGAGTCGTTAAAACTGATATCACTATGCTAGACCCGTGATACCGGCAGGGCAACGGGTATTCACTCGGTGGCCTGCGCCCGCCGCAGGGCCCGTGCGAACACCGTGGTCAGCCAGGCGAAGCCGGTGATAATGCTGGCCCGCTGGAACAGTCCGCCCCGGCTGACCAGCCGGGGCGACTGGCCGAATCCCGCGCCGGCCAGGCCCATCGTGGCCAGCATGCCCGCGGCGGTGGCGGCGCCGTGCAGACCGGGCCCGCGCTGGCCGGCGCGCCACGAGCGCCAGCCAGAGATGAGCGCGGCGGCGGGCAGGCCCAGGAATACCGGGAGGGCGAACAGGGTGTGGAGCGTGCCCGTGCGGCTGGGCTGCGTTATGGCCCCGGACGTCCCCGGCGGGTATCCGCTGACCGGATCGGTGGGGAACGCGCCCGAGCCCAGCAGCCCCGCCCCGGCCGCGCCGATCAGGACGGGAACGGCGCCGGCCTCCGGATCGGCCACGCGGGACAGCCCGGCCGCCCCGGCCAGCAGCAGCGCTCCCGCCACGGCGAAATTGCCGGTCTGGATCCCGCCCCGCCGTCCCAGGGCGAGAGAGCTGACCGGGTGCCGCAGGGGACTGTAGCCCTCCCGGACGACGCCCTCGGCCAGGAACACCGCCACGAATAGCGGGCCGGCGGCCAGGCCGCTGCGCAGCAGCCACCGGCCGGGCTGGCCCGGAACGTTCGCTCTCTTCATAGGGAAAGCGTAGCGAGCCGGCGGGCCGTTATGCCTGGTTGAAAAAACCCTCTTCGGTCAGGCTGTTATGCACGGTAAGAATGGTCGCGCCCTCCGGCACGATCAGGAATGTGCGCCGGGAAATTCGCTCGATGTCGCCGCGGAGGCCGAGAATGAGGCCCGAGGCAAAATCGATGATGCGCCAGGCCTCCGCGTTGCTCATGTCTTCCAGGTTGATGATGACCGGAATCTCCTGGCGAAAGTACTCGCCGATGGTGACGGCATCCCGGAAATTTCGCGGCCGCACGATCGCGATCTGGCTACCGCTGCCGGTGGCGGGTTCGCTGCCCGGGGCTTCGACGTCCTCGGACGAATACCCGTCCTCGTCGAGCCAAGCGCGGGCGTTGCGTTGCACTGGGCCGACCTCCGTCGATACGACCAGACGGCCTCAAACTCTAACCACGGCAGCGGTCCGCGGCACATCAACACGCCGGAACAGAAATAATGGATGAAACGTTGCGTCACGTAATCCAGGTCCGGTCGTCACGCTCGGTGAGCTGCCGGCGCAGCAGGCCGTCGTAGTAGTCAGCCAGCGACCGCAGCGCCTCGGGCGCCGCGCCGGTGAACGCCGGCCCGTGCATCAGCGCCAGCGCCGACGGATCAAGGTCAGCGAGGGTCCGGATGACCGGGCCGGTGGACGCCGTGACCGCGGTGAAGTGAAACGTGTTCTCGGCGTCAATGGCCGGGCTGACGATGTCGGCGTCGGTCGAGGCCGCCGCCGGCCCCTGCGCGGTGAAAAGATCTCCGGCAAACAAGGTGCTCGTAGATTCCTCACAGATGAGTCCGGCATCCCATCCGTGGGGCAGGTGCGGAGTGTTAATCCAGCGGATGCTCTTGCCGCCCAGTTCCATCCTCTCGCGGTCAGCTATCGTGCGGGGCGGCCGGTCGGCCAGGTCGTTCAGGGAGACGAGCACCCCGGCCGCACCGTGGACCACCTGGCAATCCGGCGCGGCCTGCAGCCAGCGGTTCATGGCCCCGCACTCGTCGGCCTCGACGTGCCCGAAGGTCAGCCAGCGCAGCCGCCGGAGCGGGATGACGCGGGCGACGGCCTCGCTGACCTGGCCGAAGAGCTGACGGTGACCGGCGTGGAAGAGCATGGGCTCCTCGGCCAGGATCAGGTACTGGTTGAAGGGCAGGTTGGCGGCGGGCACGAACGTCGATACCCGGTAGATGCCGTCGGCGATCTCGTGGACGGTGGTCTCCATCGTGGGCTCCTCGGTTCGGCCTCAGCGCGGGGCGGGCGGCGGGAACAGCCGGTCCAGG
>Ga0102924_1005273_pt1 | contig 12602 bp, 10 predicted proteins | sample PaiPotPPM11metaG_FD_80116 | JGI IMG/M metagenome (GOLD analysis project Ga0102924, IMG submission 80116) | Iron sulfur acid spring bacterial and archeal communities from Banff, Canada, to study Microbial Dark Matter (Phase II) - Paint Pots PPM... ... | reverse complement strand
GCCCCCTGGCTGCCGCCCCGACCTGGCCTAATAGGCGTTATTACCGGACAGTAATCTGGTTTCGTCAGCAAGATCGGATTATTCGGGTTAAAGTCGACGTCGATGCCGTCCCGGGCACGATCGGGGCGGAATCGCCGCTCGACTGGGTCACAAGGGGGGATTGACGGTGACCATCTTCAGTGCTGGCCTGCGTCCAGCGGGGGAACCCAGGGACAAGGGTCTCAAGACCGGCGCTCTGGGCCTGGCATCCAGCGTGGTCATGGGCGTGGCCTCGACCGCCCCGGCCTACAGCCTGGCCGCGACGCTGTTCTTCGTGGTGGCCGCCGTCGGGCTGAAGTCCCCGCTGGTCGCCGTGCTGGCGTTCGTGCCGATGCTGCTGTGCTCGATCGGCTTCAGCGAGCTCAACAAGGCCGATCCCGACTGCGGGACCACGTTCATCTGGGCCGCACGGGCGTTCGGGCCGAAGACCGGCTGGGCCGGCGGCTGGGGCGTCGTGGCGGCCGACATCCTGGTCATGGCCAGCCTGGCCCAGGTGGCCGGGCAGTACGTGTTCTTCCTCGTCCAGGGACCGAACAGCTCGATCGGCGCCAACCCCTCCGGCGGGTGGGTGCTGCTGGTCGGCATCTTGTGGATCGTCGCGATGACCTACGTCTGCTACCGCGGCATCGAGGTCTCGGCCAATTTCCAGAAGGCGCTGCTGTCCATCGAGATCATCATGCTGCTGGTCATGTCGGTCACGGCCCTGGTCCGGGTGTTCGGCAGCCATCCCCCGCCGGGCTCGCTGCACCTGAGCTTCGGCTGGCTGCTGCCGTCGCACCTGCCGGTCTCGGCCTTCGTGTCCGGGATCATCCTGATGTTGTTCATCTACTGGGGCTGGGACACCGCCTTGTCGGTGAACGAGGAGACCGCGGACAAGTCCCGGACGCCAGGCCGCGCGGCGATCATCTCGACGGTCCTGCTGCTCGTCACCTACGTGATCGTGATCATCTCCGTCCAGGCGTTCGCCGGCATCGGCAGCAAGGGCGTCGGGCTGACCAATCCGGCCCACCAGTTTGACGTGCTGTCCGTCACCGGGGGCGCGATCTTCGGTACCTCCGGGCTCGGCTCGGTCCTGTCCCGGCTCCTGATCCTCATGGTGCTCAGCTCGGCTGCCGCCTCGACCCAGACCACGATCTTGCCGACGGCCCGCACGACGCTGTCGATGGCGGCCTACGGGGCGCTGCCCGAGTCGTTCGCCAAAATCAATCCCAGGTACCTGACCCCGACGGTGTCGACCGTGGTGATGGGTGTTGTTTCGATCGCCCTGTACATCCCGCTGAACTACATCTCCGGCGGCAATCCGATCGCGGACGCGGTCACGGCGATTGGCCTGTACATCGCGTTCTACTACGGGCTGACCGCGTTCTCCTGCGTCTGGTATTACCGGGCCACGCTGACCAGCAGCGCCCGGAATCTGTGGATGCGCGGCATCCTTCCCGGCCTGGGCGGGCTGATCATGTACGCGGCGGGCTTCTACAGCCTGCAGAGCGACTGGGTCGCGTCCAACAGCTACACCACGTGGACGGTGCCGGTCCTGCACTGGCAGATCGGCGGCATCTTCATCATCGCCGCGCTGGCCGCGGTGGCCGGGGTGGCCGGCTTCACCTTCATGCGCATCACCGCCCCGGCCTTCTTCCGCAAGGAAACCCTCAACCGGACCACACCCGCGCTCGTATTCAGCGAGGAGCTCTAGTCCGGACCTAGCTGGGAGGAACAAGGGGGAAACAAAGATGGGCTCATCAGCACCGCCAGCCACTGTCGACGCGAGCCGGTCCTGGCCGATCCGGTCGGGGACCGTGCCGGCGCTGGCCGACGGCTTCAGCGTCAGGCCCGAGACCGACCCCGGCCTGGCCGCCGCGCTGCCGACCGGGGCGGCGGTGGCCCTGGTCTCCGATCGGGATGCGGCCCCGGCGGCCCGGCCAGGTCCCGAGGCCAGGGACTGGCTGAGGTCGTCGGGCAAGACCCAGCTGGCCGCGGCCTGGGCCGAGGCACTGTGGCAGGCCGGCGAGCTAGACCTGCTGGTCTGGATCGATGCCACCAGCCGGGCCTCGGTGCTGTCCGGCTACGCCGAGGCGACCGCCGCCGCGACCGGACGGGACCAGGTGATCAGCTGCGAGTCGGTCGCCGCCCAGTTCCTCAGCTGGCTGGGCGAGACCAGCCGTCGGTGGCTCGTCGTGCTCGATGACCTGACCGAGACGGCCAGCCTGGACGGTCTGTGGCCCATCGGCCCGGCCGGCCGGGTGCTGGTGACCTCCGCCGACGCCGCGGCCGTGCCCGGCGGCATGCGGGTCATGACCATCGGGCAGTTCAGCCTGCGCGAGGCGGTGAGCTTTCTGAGCGAGCGCGTGTCGGCCGACCCGGACAAACGGCACGGCGCGATCGAGCTGGCTCAGGACCTGGACTTCGAACCGGTCGCGCTGACCCAGGCCGGCGCGGTGATCGCCAGTTCCCCGATGTCGTGCCGCGAGTACCGGGCAAACTTCCTGCGCCGGCGCGAGCAGCTGGCGATGTCGCCCCGCGCACGACCGCCGGCCGCCGCGGTGACCTGGACGTTCTCCTTCGACCGGGCGGGCGAGCTGGCCCCCGGCGCGTCAGCCAAGCTGCTGCTGGCCCTGGCCGCGCTCCTGGACGGGCACGGCATTCCCCAGACCGTCCTCTCCGCTCCTGCGGCGGGCTCCTTCCTCACCGGCAGCGACGACGTCCCGGCCAGCACCGAGCGCGCCCGCGCGGTGCTGGAACAGGTCGGCCTGGTGACCGTCGAGAAGCTGACGACACCGCCAGCGATCCGGATCAGCCCGATGCTGCAGGCCGGGGTGCGGGCCGCCATGCCCGAAGGCATGCAGGGCCGGGCGGCGATGTCCGTCGCGGACGCGCTGCTTCAGGCCTGGCCGGACCCGGAGCTGCCCGGCTGGCCCGCCTCCGGCTTGCGATCCTGCGCGGCCGCCCTCCGGCGCGTCACCGGGGACCTGCTGTGGGACGGCGGCTGCCATCCCCTGCTGGTCCGAGCGGGCGACAGCCTGGACCACGCCGGCCTGACCGGACCCGCGGCAGACCACTGGCTCGACCTGGCCACGACCAGCGGCCGCCTGCTCGGAGTCGGGCACCCCGACACGATGCTGGCCGCCCGGCGGCTGGCCGACGCCTACCTTGCCGCCGGACGCGCCGACGACGCCATCCGGTGGTTCCAGTGGGTACTGGACGGCCTGGACCGGCGGCTCGGCCCGGAGCACCGCGACGTGATCGAGGCCCGGCGCCGGCTCGGCCACGCCCTGGTGACCGCGCTCCGGTTCCCCGATGCGATCACCGTCCTGGAACGCACGGTCCCCCAGTTCGAGCAGGCCTGCGGGCCCGAGCACGCCGATACCCTCGGCGCGCGGGACGAGCTCGCCGCCGCCTACCTGGCCGCGGGCCAGTGCTCCGACGCCATCACCCTCTACCGGCGCACGCTGGCCGACCGGGAGCGAGCGCAGGGAGCCCGGCACCCGGAGACCACGGCCACCCGTCACGGCCTGGCCAACGCCTACCTGACCAGCGGCCGGCCGAAAGACGCCGTCTCGGCCTACAAGCGCGTGGTGGCCGACCGGGAGCGGGTCCTCGGGCCCGATCACCTGGACACGCTCACGGCACGGAACGAGCTCGGCGCCGCCTACCAGCAGACGGGCAAGACGGCGGCCGCCGAGCTGGCCTGCGAGCAGGCCTGGGCCGGGTTCGAGCGGGTGCTCGGCCCGCGTCACCCCGACACGCTGCGAAGCCGGGCGCGGCTAGCCCAGCTGTACCGCCGGCTGGGGCGCTACGGGGACGCCCGCGTGCTGCTGCGCGACACGGTCGACCGCCTGGAGCGCGTCCTGCCCGACGGCGACCCGCTGATCATCGAACTGCGCCAGAGCCTGGCCGACATCGGCGAGGAGTAGGCGAGGAGTAACGGCCAGCTGGTCCTGACCCGGCCGGCCCTTCCCGGCTCCGCGGCGCTCCGCTACCGTCTGGCCCATGACGGGCTTTGCCGTGGAGGTCTTCCAGAACGAGTATCTCCCCGAGGGCGGCCGGGACGTCAGCGCGATCGTCACCGTGACGTCAGCGGAGGACGACCTGGCTCCGAGGACGACGCCGGCGGCGCCGAGATCATCATGATCGACTGCTCCGGGTCGATGGCCCGACACGGCAAGATCGCCGCGGCCCGGCAGGCCGCCGCGGTGGCCATCGACGCCATCCGCGACGGGGTCGAGTTCGCGGTGATCGCCGGCCACCAGGGGGCCCGCATGGTCTTCCCCGACGAGCCTGGCCTGGCCATCGCCGGCCCGCAGGCCAGGGCGGCGGCCCAGCGGGCCGTGGCGGGCCTGCGCGGTCGCGGCGGCACCGCGATCGGGCAGTGGCTGCGCCTGGCCCACCAGCTGTTCACCAGCAGCCCGGCGGCTCTGCGGCACGCCATCTTGCTCACCGACGGCAAGAACGGCGAGATGTCGGGCCAGCTGGATAAGGCGATCGCCTTGTGCACCGGCGTGTTCACCTGCGACTGCCGCGGTGTCGGCACCGGATGGAACGTCAGGGAGCTGCGCAGGATCTCCACCGCACTGCTCGGCACCGTCGACATCGTGCCCGACCCGGCCGGGCTGGCCGCGGACTTCGCGTCGATGATGCGCACCGCGATGAGCAAGACGCTGCCCGACGTCACGCTCCAGCTGTGGACGCCAGCGCACGCCAGCATCCAGTTCGTCCGGCAGGTCGCGCCCGCCGTGGACGACCTGACCGGCCGGCGGGTGCCCGCGGGCCCGCAGGCCGGCGATTACCCGACCGGCTCCTGGGGCGCCGGGGAGAGCCGGGACTACCACGTGCGGGTGGCCGTCACACCCGCCGCGATCGGGCAGGAGATGCTCGCGGCCAGGGTCAGCCTGCGGGTCGACTCGCAGGTGGCCGGCCAGGGCCTGATCCGCGCGGTGTGGACCGACGAGGAGGCGCTGGCTACCCGGATCAGCCCCCAGGTTGCCCACTTCACCGGCCAGGCCGAGCTGGCCCAGGCCATCCAGGAGGGCCTGGAGGCCCGCAAGCGAGGCGATCGCGAGACCGCGACCGCCCGGCTCGGCCGCGCCGCGATGATCGCCCAGCAGTCCGGTAACGAGGACACCGCCCGGCTGCTGGCCAGGGTCGTCGATGTGGTGGACGCGGCCAGCGGCACCGTCCGGCTCAAGAAGCGAGTGGACGACGCCGACGAGATGGCGCTCGACACCCGGTCGACCAAGACCGTGCGGACCCGCAAGTAGCCGGGCCGGCCTGAGCTCTCGCACCCCCTGGCGTCACCCCTGGCTGTCGACGAACACCCAGAACGGGTTCAGCAGTCTCCTGGCCGTGTACATCCCGGCCAGCGCGCAGCGCTGGGCCTTCGGGCAGGACACGACGGAGGTCTGGCCGGCCCCGGTCCGGTTCTGGTTGAGCCTGCCGCTGCCGGGCACCTCCTGCGCATGACCCCAGGTCCCGCTGGCCTCTGACGCCACGAATGCCTGCAGGTGCACGGGGCCCGGCCCCCGGTAGAAGCCGCCGGCCGCGCAGTCGCCGGGCGCCGCGCAGGACAGCGAGAGTGTCTGCGCGTCGGTGCCGAGCCGCGCGATGCCGGGAACCTGCCGCTCCGGCCCCCACGAGCCGCCGCTGCCGGTGGCGATGAACGCCTGGGTATGGCCGGCGTGGTCGGTGAAGTAGAACCCCCCGGCCGCGCAGTGGCCGCCGCCGGCGCAGGCGACGGTCTCGGCCTGCCCCTGCGGCAGGCCGCCCGCCGGCGACTGGAGCGCCAGCGCGTTCCCCCAGGTCCCGTCCACCTCACTGACGGCCAGCGGCATGTCCTCGTTGAAGCTGCCGACGGCGGCGCAGTTGCCCGGCGAGCCGCACGACACGCCGACGAGCTGGGCGTCTAGCGCGTGCAGCGCCGTGAGCCCGGGAAGGCTGATCGCGGGCCGCCAGGTCCCGTTCACCTCGGTGGCCACGAAGGCCAGCGCGTGGGGCTTCGCGGCGGAGTAGGTCCCGACGGCAGCGCAGTTGCCCGGTGCGGCACATGAGACCTGGCTGACCGAGGCGGAGCCGCCCGCGTTGAGCGCGCCGGTGCCCGGCAGTTCTACCGGGGTGCCCCAGGTCCCGTCGGCCTGGCTGGAGACGAACGCCTGCTGGTGGCTGGCCGCGTCCTGGTAAGACCCGCCGACCAGGCAATCTCCCCCGGCCGGGCACGAGACCGAGGTAATCCTGGCCGGCCTGGTGCCGCTGAGCGCGGCCATGCCCGGCAGTTCCTCAGCGCCATGCCAGCTACCGTGCACTTCGGCCGCTACCCACGGCCGCGCCCTGGTGCCCCGGGAGTATCTCCCGCCAATCAGGCAGTTGCCTGCCGAGGGACACGAGACGGCAGCCGGGGATGGCGCCCGGCCGCCCAGAGCCGAGAACCCGCTGACCTTCGTGGCCCGGCTCCAGGTTCCGCTGGTCTCACTGGCGCGGAACACTGCCACCTCACGGGCCACATCACCCGTGGTATGCGCGACCGTCCCCGCGACGGTGCAATCCCCGACCGCGCCACAGGACATCACCATCGAGACGCCCGCCGAGCTGCTGAGCGGCCCGGTCATGCCCAGCGCATGCGCCGTGCCCCAGGCGCCGCCGCCGGCCGGCGTCACGGTCCCGGCGGCCAGCGCCGGGCTGGCCACGGCGGCCAGCACGCTCGCCGCGGCGATCCCGCAGGCCAGTAATGCCCGAACGCGTCCGGTCATGGCAATCCCCGTCCTCATCGTCAGCTGCCGTGCGCAGTTAGGACAAACCCGTACCCGTACCCCCTGATGCTAGGTTCGATGGCCGGAGGATCACGCGACGGTGAGATGAATTAGTTGGCTGAGGCAGACCGCATTCTGGGCAGCGAGGTCCTGGCCTTGCTGCCGGAAGCCGTGCGGGAGTGCATCACGGTGCCGCGCTGGTGGCACGACGAGCTGCTGGGCGTGCAGGTCATGACCGCTCTCAGCGGCATGTCACTGCCTGAGCACCTGGAGGGCTATCGCCGGCTGGAGACCGCGGAATCGGTTCAATGGCCCTGGAAGGGCCACGCGCTGGTGCACGACAGTTCCCTGGTGCACTCAGGGGTTAACTTCTTCGGCCCGGTGCTCGTCGGCCCCGGCTGCGAGATCGGCCCTAACACCACGGTGTACGGCCCGACCGTGGTCGAGTCCGGTACCTACCTCGGCCCTGGTGCGGAGATCCGCCGATGCCTGCTGCTGGCCGGCGCGGAGGTCGCGCACATGAGTTACGTCGGGCACTCAGTCCTTGGCCGCGGCGTCCGGCTCGGAGCCTTCTTCTGCGTGGCGGTCAGGAACCTGCGCCGCGGCACCGTCCACATGATGTCCGGCGGTGCCCTGGTCGACACGGGCGAGACGACCATCGGATGCGTCATAGCGGACGGGACGCAGACCGGCGTCCGGGCCACGGTCATGCCCGGACGCCGGATAGTCGAGACGGCGGTGGTCCCGGCCAACGCCGTGGTCACCCGAAACTGCTGAGCCGCCTCCCGCCGAGCCAGCCTGGACCAGGATGCTGACGTAGACGAGCAGGGAGACGATGAAGCCCACCGCCATGGCGTAGGACCACCAGTTGCTCTTGGTGATCAGGGTGGTGATCCCGGCCCCGAACGTGAGCACGATCGCGGCCGCGCCCCAGCGCGCCAGGCGCCGCTGCCAGTCGTTGTTTCGGGCGGCGTGAACGGCAACGGCAGCCCCGGCGATCAGGGCCGCCCCGACCAGCACATGCAGCCCGAGCAGCACGCTGCTGATGGTGTGCGCGGCCCCGGTGGTCTGCGAGGGCGGTCCGATCAGTGAAATCGCCATCCCGAACAGGAACTGCGCGGACAGCCCGGCAACCTGGTCGCGAGCCTGGCGGCGGACGTCCATCCGGCTGGCGTGGTTGATCTCGCTTCTCTTGTTCACAATCTTTCTCCCGGCGCGGCGGCGAAATCCAGCAGCAAGCTGGCGGTGGTTTGCGGGTCTTCGACGATCGGGGTGTGTCCGACGCCCGGCAGCATCTCGATGCGGGCACCGGGCACCTCGCGATAATCGGCGGCCGACGAGGAATGCCACCGGCGGTCCTCGGCGCCGAAGATCACCAGTACCGGCAGGCCCAGCCCGGCTAGCCGGTCCGGAATGCTCCGCTGGCTGAGGTAGGCCCAGTAGCCCCGCATCGTCGCGGTGAACGACCGGTATGACAGCCCCTGCGTGTGCTCCAGGAGTGCGTCCGGGATGTCGACCGGGCGGGTGAAGGCAGTGCTCGCGGCCTTGCGGACAGTGCCCTCGGTCTTCAGGCGCCACAGCAGCGGCCCGGCCAGCGGGAGATCCAGTAGCCGGGTAAGCGGCGAGTCGGGGATCTTGGCCGCCGGGCTGGGGCCGGTGTCGATGAGCGCCAGGGCGGCCACCTGGCCGGGCCGCTGCTCGGCCAGGGCCGTCGCCACCATCCCGCCCGAGGAATGCCCCACGACCGTCACCCGGCCCGCACTGAGCCGGTCCAGCACGGCCCCGGCCCGGCGGGCCTGAGCCGGGACGTCGTACTCCGCGGCCGGGCCCGACCGTCCGTGGCCCGCCACGTCGACGCGGATCACGCGGTGAGCGGCGGCCAGTGCGGCGACCACCGGATCCCACAAGGCGATCGGGGTCACGGCATTCTGGAGCAGCAGCAGGGCGGGCGCACCCGGCCTGCCGTCCTCCACAACCTGCACGTCGGTGTCAGACATGACGCCAGCATGGCTGGCGAACCACCATGCGTCTTGAAGAAATGTTCCAGGCTCAGGCCCTGGCGGCGCTCAGGGCGTCCGGCCACGCGACGTCGTCGACCGCGAGAAACGGCGTGACCGCCATGGCCGCGGGCGTCATCCCGGCGAACTCCACGACGTCCCGGTGCAGGTGCGACTGGTCGGCGAAGCCGCTGTCGGCCGCCACCGTGGCGGCACTGTGACCCGCGGCGAGGAGCCGGGCGGCGTGGTCGAAACGCACCAGCCGCGCGGCGCGCTTGGGAGTGAGGCCGATCTGTGACTGGAACCGGGACCACAGCCGCTTCCGGCTCCATCCGGCCTCGGCGGCCAGCCGGTCGACCCGGACCCGGCCGCGGCTGGCCACCAGCTGCCCCCAGGCGAAGCCCACCTCCGGGTCAACCGCCCGGCCGGTCTCCTTCCGCCGAGCCAGCGCAGCCTCGGCTATGGCGAACCGGTCCGCCCACGTGACGGCCTCCCGCAACCGCTCCTGGATCCGCTCCGCCTCGCGCCCCCACAGGTCCTCGAGGGCCACCACCGTCCCGCCCAGCTCCCCGCAGGAGCCCAGCACCGCGTGGGCCACCACCGGTGACAACCGCACCTGCAGGCACTCAAAGTCCTGGGACCCGTGCCCCGCGGCCCCGACCGGGGCCAGTCCGGCCACCATGCTGCCCCGCCGCTGCGACCCGCTGCCATCATCAACCAGCAGCGATCCGCCGATGTCCACCACCAGCATGACGGCCGGGTGCGGGACCACCCGCAGGCCGGCCACGCCCGTGGCCTGGTCGCTGAACCCGGCCATCCTGACCCCCGGCAGCCGGCCGGGCCCGGGCGGGCGCGCGATATCCCACCCGGGCGCACCAGCACGAGCAGACCGCATACCGCCATGGTAGGTCGCTGCTCGCGGGCTCGTCCGTGACCAAAATCCTAGTAATGCGACCGGATTTATCGTATAAAGAGGCATGACCGAGGAACCCAATCAGCACACCCGCAGAACGTTCCTGCGCGGGACCGGCGCAGTGGCCGCGATCGGCGCCACCACCCTGGCCGGAGGCACCCTGTTCAGCGGCGCCCTGTTCAGCGGCACCGCGAACGCCGCCACCACGACCGCCCGGCGAGGATCAGGCCCGTCACTGGCGCAGCTAGCGCAGGACGCCGTGATCTTCGGCCTGCCCGCCGTTCTGCAGACGCAGTACCTGGCGCTCTCCGACGCGGCCGGGTTCGCGCGCAACCAGTTCGCGGTCAACCTGGAGCTCTCGACCCCGGCGACCCACGTCGCCGGGCCGAACGACGACACGCTCTACGGCTTCACCTACCTGGACCTCGCCGACGGCCCCCAGGTCATCGAGGTGCCCGCGACCCCCGGCCGGTACTACTCGATCCAGCTGATCGACTTCTGGACCAACGCCTTCGACTACATCGGCACCCGCACCACCGGCAGCGCCGCGGGCGCGTTCGCGATCATCCCGCCCGGCTGGCACGGCCGGCTGCCGCGCGGCGTCCAGGCGGTCAGGGCCACGACCAAGCGGCTGCTCGCCCTGGTCCGCACCGAGGTCATGAACCCGGCCGACCTGGCGGCGGCGCAGGCCATCCAGACCAGCTACACCACCGGGCCGCTCTCCCAGTACCCCAGCCAGCGGGTCAGCCCGGCGGTCGTGGCCCAGGCGCTCGACATCTTCGCGCCCCTCCCCCTGACCGGATTCGACCTGTCGCTGTTCGAGCAGATCAACTCCCTGATCCAGGAGTACCCGCCGCTCCCCCGCGACGCCGCGTATGCCCGCAGGCTGCGCCCGGTCGGCGTTGACGTCCGCTGCTATCAGCAGCCGGGGGCGTCGCTGGCCGGCATACTCCAGGCCGCGATCACCCCGGCCGTCGCCGCCATCGAGGCCGAGGGCCCGGCGCTGGTATCACAGACCGGCACCGGGTGGAGCGTCAACTACGACGTCACGCCAGTCACCCACGACCCACTGAAGCGCGCCGCCCTGACCCTCTACGGCCCGGGCACGCACATCAACTCCGAAGCGCTGTACTTCAGCGCGGCGGCCGTTGACGGCGCGGCGCTGACCGGCGCCAGCGATTACACGCTGACCTTCCCGGCCGGCCAGCTCCCGCCGGTCGGGGCGTTCTGGTCGCTGATCCTGTACGACGCCACGACGTTCTGGCTGGTCGCCAACCCCATCGACCGCTACGAGATCGCCAGCCACACCGGTGGCCTCAGCTACAACGCCGACGGCTCGCTCACCATCGCCGTCAGCAATACCCAGCCCGCGGACCCGACGGTCAACTGGCTTCCGTCCCCCACGGACGCGTTCCGGCTGATCCTGCGCACCTACCTCCCGGCCCCGTCCATCCTTGACGGGAGCTGGCTCCCGCCCGCCCTCGTCCAGTCCAGCTAGGGTTCGCCCGGCCTGCGGCCTGCAGGCGCACCTTCCCGCGCCTGCAGGCCTAGGCCGGCGCCTTGACGGCGTGATGCTGCTCGAACATGAGCTCGTAGCCGTCCGGGTCGAGGCCGTAGAAGATGCGGGCCCAGTAGGCGTCCTGTGGCTCGAGTGTCACCGGCAGTCCCTCGGCGCACCACAGCTCATAGGTGGCGTCCAGGTCCGGCGTCGGGATGGCCAGCACGACCCCCGAGCCCAGCGGCCCGCCGAGGGCAGCGTCGCGGCGCTCCGCGCTGTGGTAGCCGTGCTGGAACCGGTCCGACAAGATCAGCCAGGTGTGGCCGAACGTCAGGTAGCGAAGCCGGGGCTCATCGGGCCGGGGGATCTGCCGGAACCCGAGCTTCAGGTACAGGGCGCAGGATGCTTCCAGGTCGGCGACCCGCAGGCCCACCTTCAGCTGCGTCATCCCCCTCGCCGCCACCGGCATTCCTCCCTGGCTACGCTGCTGCGCTCCGCCCATCCGATTATCCCTCTCCCCCGCGTTACACCGGCTGGGCTAGCGTCGGCTCGGGAGGCGAGGGCTTGTGCCGGATGCGGGATTCGAGGAGCTGACCGGGGCGCGGGTCGCGCTGCGCCGGTTTCGCGCGGCCGATCTGGAGGCGTTCGCCGCCTACCGCTCGGCACCGAGCGCGGCGCGGTTCCAGAGCTGGGATGCGCCCTTTCCCCGGCGGGACGCGGAGGAACTGATCCGCCAGATGATGGCGAGCGATCCCGACACGCCGGGTAACTGGTTCCAGTTCGCCATCGTGCTGCGCTCGACCGGGGAGCTGATCGGGGACTGCGCGGCCCGGCCGGACGCCGATGACCCCCGCCAGGCCGAGATCGGCTACACCATAGCCGTCGGGCATCAGGGCCGGGGCCATGCCACGGACGCGGTCCGCGAGCTGCTGGCATACCTGTTCGATCAGCGCGGTAAGCACCGGGTGACGGCCAGCTGCGATGCGCGTAACGCGGCATCGGCCCGCGTGCTGGAGCGACTTGGCCTGCGCCGCGAGGGTCACCTGCGGGAAAGCACCTGGGCCAAGGGCGAGTGGACCGATGACCTCCTCTACGCCCTGCTAGCCCGTGAATGGCAGCACTCCGGCCAGGGTGCGGCCACTGAAATCGGGCCGCCAATCCAGTAACCGGCTGGCGCAGAAGCCAGCAATTGCACGGGCCAGCAGTCGACTCGCCATCGTGGCACGCCCTCAGATAGCGCCCTTTCCGATCAGCGCAGCCAGGGCCCTTAATGACTGGCTGTGCGCCGCCGTGCCAGTGTAAAAATGGTCTCTCCAGTCACATCAGAACCACCACTACTGGTTTTCCGGGTAAGCACCTTTTGAAACCGTTCACAAGGCGCTTCCGCGGAAGCGCCTTGTGAACGGTTTCACAAGGTG
>Ga0102924_1005271_pt1 | contig 12605 bp, 8 predicted proteins | sample PaiPotPPM11metaG_FD_80116 | JGI IMG/M metagenome (GOLD analysis project Ga0102924, IMG submission 80116) | Iron sulfur acid spring bacterial and archeal communities from Banff, Canada, to study Microbial Dark Matter (Phase II) - Paint Pots PPM... ... | reverse complement strand
TGCGTCGAGAGGTAGCCCAGCGTTCCGGCCCAGCCGCCAACGGCGACTCCGGATAGTACGGCGGCGGCGCGCCCGAGGCTCGGCGCACGAAAAAATACCCACGCCACGGTGACGAAATGAAAGGTCAGCAGGACGCCGACCCAGCGGGGCATGCGGCTGAGCCAAGTCCAATGCAAAACCTCTCGGGCGGTGTGCACCGCAGATACCGCAAGCCCGTGCAATATGCCCCAGATCACAAAGGTCCAGCTCGCTCCGTGCCAAAGCCCACCGAGCGTCATCGTGATCATGATGTTCCGAATTTCGTTGAACCTGCCGCCGCGATTGCCGCCTAGCGGGATGTAAAGATAATCACGCAGCCAAAACGACAACGTGATGTGCCAACGCCGCCAAAAATCGATAATTGAGCCCGCGCAATACGGTTGCAAGAAATTGTTCGGCAATCGAATTCCCAGCAGCATTCCAAGCGCGATCGCCATGTCGGTATAGCCGCTGAAATCGCAATAGATTTGCGCACTAAAGCCATAGATTGCGAACAGGGCCGCGGGCGCGGTCGGAGTGCCGGACTGGCCATAAATCGTATCAACAAGGCCCGCGAGCGTGTCGGCGACGACGAGCTTTTTCACCAGACCGATCGTAAAGAGCGCGACCGCCGCCGTCGGCAACAAGCTCTTCTTGCGCCGGGGATGCTCCAGCTGCGGGATGAGCTCGATCGGTCTTAGAATCGGACCGGCTATGAGGTGCGGGAAGAACAGAACATAAGCCAGCACGGTCAACGGCCGTGTCTGCCCGGTAAATTTCCCCCGATAGATGTCGACGACATACGCCGTCAACGTGAACGTGACAAATGACACGCCAAGCGGAAGAGTCAGATCAAGCAGCTTGCCGCCGCCGGTAATGGCGCCGAATACGTCATTGTAGAAGAAATTCGTGTATTTGAAGATCGCAAGCGGAAGAAACAAAAGCGCGATCGCAAGCCCTGCGCGCCATCTCCGGCTTGCTTCTTGCTTGGCACGCTGCATCCAGATCGCGCCAAAATATGCAATCGCCATCAACAGATAGGGAAGCCAGACATATTCCACCTTCCACCACGCGTAGAAGATGGTGCTGCCACCAATGATCAGGACAAGACGCCATTGTCTGGGTAGCAGGAGATGGGCGATGAAATAGGCGGCGAAGAAGACAAAGAAGACTGGCGAGCTGAACAGCATAGGCTACCGATCGCGCACATGTCGCGCGAGCCTCGATACGTCCACGGACGCGCGCGACGCCATCAATGCCCGACCGCAGTTACCGCGGCGGCCTTGCCTTCCTTCGACAGGACCGGAAAAATCGCGCGCGCCATCAATTCATGGCCGAATGCATTGGGATGCGGGTCGCCGGGCATTGCCCATAGCCGTTCGGGTGGATAGCCCTGCATTTCCGGCAGCAGGTCGATATAGGCATATCCTTCCTCGGCGGCGAGGCCACGCATAATGCTGTGAACGAAACCGAACTTGTAATCGACGAGGTTATGGACGTCGGGCACCATGGCAAGATAGATGCGGACGTGATTGCTCCGCGCATATACCGAGAGGTCATGCAGCTTGGATCGCATGACCTGAAAGCCGGCCGCTGAGGGGTCGTAAGCGCTTCGATAGTGCTCGACCAAAGACGCCTCTCCCGCTTTGTCGAATAGACGGTGGTAAGCTATCCACAGCGTCACGGCCAACTCGCTGTGGCGCAGCAGAATGTTTCCTCCGCCGGGAGGCAGGGCCTCGGCATCGCGCAAAAAGTAATGGACGACGATATCCGTCGGGTGCAGGCCCGTCAGTTCCTTGAAAAATCGGCTGACATAGCGCTCGGTATTGTAGTTTCCGACGCCGCCATTGAGCACTTGGGCGGGCTCCCCCGCATCGCTCAGCATCCGCTCGATGCGCGCTTCGATCGTGTCTTCCTCGGGCACGCCCCAGCCGAGCGTTATGGATCCGCCAAGAAAAAGGATCCGGCGCTCACCCGGCTGTAGCGGCGTGACTTCAGGACCGCGAAGGCCCCAGCTATTCAAACGAATAACCGTGCTTTGCAGGAGCGCGCTTTGCGAACGCCGGTGATCGAAATCGAGCGCGGGATCGTCGCTTCTCTGCTTCAGCTCGTTTGAGTAACGCCACATCTCGATGTCGTAATTCGCCATCGAGCTGTTCTTTATTCTGAGCATGCCCTCGGCTGCGAGCAGGCAAACCGCAATCGAAAGAACCATAAGCGCAGTCGATATGACGCCACTCCGAATCCGGCTTATGTGTCCCATCCACGCCTCTGTTTGCCGGCCGCTCAACTCATCGCGCACAAGGCGCTCACCCACCGAGCCAATCTTGCGGAACTGTGAAGCTTGATCCCCGCAGCCAGTTAACACAGGGTTTCGCACCATTCAACGTGGTCGTCGGCGTCGAAATCGCGGCAAAAACAAAGGTCGCAGCGGCGAAGAACTTGCCTATGCGATGAAATCGCGATGACGCAGGATGAAATCCGCCGCCAACGCGCTCATCCCGAACACATCATGGGAATGGTAGATTCGATCAGCGCGAGCGCGCAAATCGGACACATCGGGGTTGTCCGGCAAAGCCCCGTCCAAACGTCCGAACATCTCGACTACGGCGCCGCGGATGAGCTCGGCATCGGCATCCTCGACATAGACCCCGCCGTGCTCCGAAAGATAATGGCGAGAGTGACAATACGAATATGGCTCGTGTAGTGACTCGCTTAGGCTCAGGCAGCTGCCGTCAGATAATTTTCGCATCATCTTGGGAATGAAGATGTCAAAGGGGTGAAGCGGCCGGTGCGCCGGCGGCCACCAATTGGTGATGACCGACGGCACGCCATAGATTGGCGGAATGAAGACCGGTCCGGACGCGGACCCAAGCATGAACCGGCCCTGTGTGGCGATAAAGATATCCATCCAATCGGCGCGCAGATCGCTGTGGCAATAGTCAATGACGTTCGGCAGCGTCGGCAACCGGCTCATTCCGGGATCGCCCATGCGAATGACCCAGCCGCCGCGTCGCGTTATTTCCGCAATCGCCGGCAAATAAGTGGCCATCTCGGCATTGTGGACGCCGTGCAAGCCGGCGCGGCGTCCGTCATATGTGCCTTCGCGCACGTGAAGCCCGACAAACCAGCCGCCCGCAGGCAGCCCGGCGCGATGCAGCGCCGCCCATCCGCTGTCCTTGACATCGTCTGGCAGCGTGAACAAGGCCCCCCTGCCCTCGCTTTGCCAGCGCCTGTAAGTATCGCTTGCAAGCTTCCAGAAATATGCCGTTACACCGTTTCGCAGGCGTGGTCCCAAATAGTCGAAATGAAGCGGCTGCACTGCCAACTCGCAAAATGGCAAATCTGCGGGGTCTTCGACCAGACGCAAATGCGCCGCGACCTGTTCGAGAAGAAAGCGGTTTGCCACCTTGCTGTCGCGCGGTACGTACCAGATCGTGTCTCTCGCATCGCGCCCTTCCAGAATGCCGAGCTTAAGGACGTAATCGATGGTTGCTGTATGACCGATGTGACGTGCCCACACATTGTCGAGCACGCGGTACGGCGTGTTGCCGAGACCCAGGCGGCCCAATTCGGCCTCGGCAAGTTCGTTCGCCTCCCTGAACAGGGCGCTTGCTTCGCGGAATCTACCAAGCCCGTGGTAAAGGCACATCGCAGCCAGCAGGTAGTCATCTGTCGACGGCCTGCTCACTTCAATGCAGCGTTTCAAATAACACCACGCCTCCACCGGACGATCCGCCTGAAACAGCGCGTACCCGATCTCACGGCACAGCGCATCACCTCCGGTACCCCTTGGGATAAGGAATGCGAGGCCTGGAGTTAATTTCGGAAATTGAGCCAGTCCGCGAAAAAAATATCGCAAGACAATGAAGAAAAGACGCGAAGGTCGACGTGCCGTCTTTCGTATTTGATCGAGCGTCGAATCAGCTAAACGTTGAAATATTGATCTGCACATGGCGACGTCGTCGACTTCAACACAAGACCATGGCTCTAACGCATATCGAAGCAATCATGACGCTTCCGTTTTGCTACCGATCCAAGGCCGCCGCACCCGGTCACATCACGTACCATGACTTAGGACTCTCCCAAGCGTAACATCTCAGCATTTTGCGATGCCGATCGCTCCCTGTCGAATAGCTATTTGTTTGATTGTCGGCAACCAGCAGATTCTGCTGAACATCGGTCCAAAAGGTCGATGACGATTTCCACTCAGGAATATCATAGATTTTGCCCCAGCGATCGAGCACAACGGCTCTCAAGCCGCGCGCCATGATTTGCCTTGTCATCGAGCGACGGCCGCTTTCGAATTTGTAGGCATCCATTTTTCTCATGAACACGGTACCGCGGAGCGACGAAAAGATCTCTCTCTGAATCATGAATGCATTGGTTCGGATATGCGGATTGGGATAGCCTCTGAAACCGTAGACGCGAAATGGGTATTGGCCGATTCGTCCCGCCCGCCGAAGCCAGCGGCGAAAATCGACCTGGACCTCGTCGTCCGGCTCACCGATGTCTTCATCAGCCGGCGCCGCACGTGCAAAGGCCCGGCGGCTTAAATACCATCCTGGCTGACGTAATAGTCTCAAGAGTCTGGCTTCGTATCCCGAACGGACGGATTGCCAAGACCCGGTCGCACCCACCAGCCCGACTCCAGGCAAGGCCAGCGCCTTGGCGAAATGCGCAAGCCAATCATTGGCAAGAATCTCGCTAAACGTATTGAAGAACAGCAATTGCGAATTGGCGACCGCTTTCGCAGCAGCAGCATATGAGCCGATATCAAAGCCGGTGTCTTCAAGTTCAATCGTGCCGATCAGCAGCTCGCCAAACAATGCACGAAGCCGATCGGATGCCTCACGATTCGGAAAGCCCTTAAATACGACGTGCAGGTCGTGTTCGAAACCGGCCGGATGCGTCCTGTAGCTGCGCAAAAATCTGTGGACCGGCTCCTCGCCTTCAGCAAAACGACAGAGGTAGACAACTCCAATCTTGGCCACCATCGGGTTCCTGCACATTGTACGCAAAACTTCAGCGGGCGAGGTCCGCAGCGAGGCCCTCTAAACACGTGCGGCCTGGGTTCAGTCAATATCGTTATTCGGCCAGGCGTTGCCGCTTCCAATCATCCGGCCGATATGCGGCCATACAGGATTCCTTACCGTTCGCGGCGAAAACCGTCTCGGTTGATCATGAAAATTGTTACCACGGAAGGTGCCGGATTCGGCCCGCTGAAATTCAGCATGAATTCACGGTCATAACGGCGACGCTCGGATATTGCCTTACCGCACCCGGCGCTTTAAGGACCTACCCATGCGGAGGGGTGTTTCGGCTTGAGGGCATTCGTCCCGGCTGCAATCGATGCGCGGCATCGCCGCATTGTGCGTCGCGGTTGGGAGGCGCTTCATTCCACATTACAGTCAACCGAAGCGCGTCGCGCCTTGGGTTAGCAACTTCAGCTCCCGAACATGCAAGATTCTTGGCTCAAGTCTGTATTTCTGAGTTCTCATCGCCCTCGTCGCTCCCAGGTGGCGCTGGCATTCATTTGCTCCATCATCGCCTGCCTGATGGCGGTCGGCGCGTTCGGCTATTCTCCCGGACAAGATCATTTCAGCGCCATCACCCTGCCCGGCGACGATCAATGGTACGCCAACTATGTTATTAAAGATCAGCACATACAGGACACCGATATCCTCTACAATGACATCGGTCGTTCGATAGCCAATTTGCGCCAGGCTGACGTCGTGTTTATAGGAACTTCCCGCGTTCTGTTTGCAATGGATTGGCGCACCGCCGACAACTTTGCGCAAACACACGGCATAAAGTTCTTCAATCTGGCCTTCGCTGGCGTTACCAGCGGCGAGTTCACGCAGCGCGTGATTGCAAAATGGAATATTCATCCGCGCCTATGGGTTGCCGACATATATACGGACATGAGCGGTTTTCAAACCAGCTTCTTTAACCCGGCGGCGTCCGTGACCTTCGAAGCCCACACACTGGCTGAGCGGGGGAAACTCGAGGCCTATGCCAACGTTGTGTCTCTCAACCTTCGCTGGCGGGCCAAGATGCTTTTCGGTTTGGACCAGCCTTCCTCCTATAGATCGGACCTCACCGGTCATTGGTATCTGGACAAATGGCCCAACCGGCTTCGCACCGACATGCCGAAAATGGCGGCGGCAAAGACTGACTGCCCCGTGCCGCCAGAGGAAGAAGACGCCGCCCGCAATTATGCAATGCGTCTCAAGGGCTCGATTGTCCTAACGGAAACCCCAAGCATTTTCTCATGCTATAGGCGCGCTCAACAGATTGCAGCTGCGCTCGGCGCGCCGCTTTTTGCGCCGGAGCCGCAAGACTTCAGTACGACCGACGGTGGTGGCCACCTCGATGGGCCGAGCTCAGCAAAATATACGCACGAATTCTTGGATTGGCTGGTGCAGACGCCAACCTTTCGTCAGGCCATGGCGCGGTAGGGCGAGGTCGCCTTGCGCGCGAGGCTGATCAGGCCTCAAATAATTTGGTGCCGCACCAAGCCCGAATGCGAGCGCGATGGCATAATTGGACGCGTTCGAAAATCCAAAGACTCTACGCGCAATCAGGCGGCCAATACGCCGCCCCCTATTCATCACCGCGAATGTGCTCCTGCAAGGCCGCGGCGACACGCGTCACGACTGGATCCCATTGCCGGGTCGCATCCTGCCGGAACTGGCGAACGGTGGGATACCACGGCGAGTCTTCGCGCTCGCGCAGCCAGCGCCAGTAGGTGTTGTGGCGATTGAGCAGCCAAACCGGCTTGGCGAGAGCGCCGGCGACGTGCAGCACCGACGTGTCCACCGAAACGATCAGATCCAAATTCTCGATCAGCGCGGCGGTGTCGGAGAAATCGTGCAGATCGTCGGTGAAATCGATGACGCTGTCGCGCCAAACGCTGTCACGCAATTGCCTCACCGCATCGTCGCCCTTCTGCAGGCTGTAGAAGCTGCACCCGGTCACCTCCAGGAGCGGCGCAAGCGCGGCAAAGGCGATGCTGCGCTGGCTGTCGATCAGATTGAGGTTCGGCAGTTCTTTCCTCGGATTGCCGGCCCAGACCAGGCCTACTCTCGGCTTGGTGCGTGCTCCGAGCCGGTCGCGCCAGGCACTCACTTTGTCCGCTGGCGCCCAGAGATATGGCGTCGTACCCGGGATCGTGTCGAGCCGGGTGCGAAACGCCAACGGCAGGCTGAGCAGCGGACAATGCAGATCGAAGTCTGGCAGCCGGTCGCCGTCGGCCACGATCAGTGGGTGGCCCGGCAGGCTCGCCATCAAGGACCGCAGCGGAGTCTGGACCTCGAGGACGACCCGCGCCCCGCGCGCCACGAGATGCGGCACGTAGCGGCCAAACTGAAGCGTGTCGCCGAGACCCTGCTCGGCATGAAGAAAGATGGTCTTGCCTGCGATCTCCTCAACGCCGAGCCATAGCGGCTGTGGAAAGGTCCGCCTGTGCTCCCGCAGCACCGCCGTCGTCCAGCGGCTCTCGAATTGTTCCCAACCCCGTTCGAAGTCGCCGATAAGAAGGCGGCACAGCGCTGCGTTCAGGCGCGTGTCGGCATCGTCCGGCTTGATCTCCAACGCGCGGCCGTAACTCTGCAGCGCCTCGTCGAATCTTTCCGTCTCCTCGAACGCAATGCCGCGATTGAAAAAGACCTGGGCAAGGTCGGGCTGCAATTCGGCAGCGCGATCGTAGCTCGCGATGGCTTCCTCCAGGCGATGCAGATCCCGCAGCGTATTGCCACGATTGCAATGCGCCTCGGCGAGATCGGGCCTGAGCGAGATTGCGCGATCGTAGCTCTGCAGCGCCTCCGCGAAGCGTTTCAGGCTCCCGAGCACATTGCCGCGATTGCAATGCGCCTCGGCAAAATCACCCTTCAGCGCGATGGCCCGGTCGCAACTCGCCAGCGCTTCCTCGAAACGCTTGAGCTCGCGCAAGACATTGCCGCGATTGCAATGCGCTTCGGCGAGATCGTCCCGCAGCGCGATAGCGCGGTCATAGCTCGCCAGCGCTTCCTCGAAACGTTTAAGCTCCTTCAGTGCAAGACCGCGATTGCAATGCGCCTCGGCGAAGTTCGGCCGGAGCGCAATCGCGCGATCGCAGCTCACCAACCCGTCATCGAAGCGTAGGACACGGCACAGAACGAGACCACGGTTTGAATGCGCCTCGGCATAGTCCGGACGGAGCTTCAAAGCACGATCGCAGCTCGCCAGCGCCTCCTCAAAGCGCCCGAGCTGACGCAACGCAATGCTGCGATTGGAATGCGCCTCGGCGAAATCCCGCTGAATGGTCGCCGCCCGCGAAAAGCTCTCCAGCGCCTCGACCAGACGGTTTTGCGCCGACAACGCAATACCGCGATTGTTCAGCGCCTGTGCGTGATTTGGATTTCGCTTGAGGGACTGATCGATCCAGCGGACAGCCTCGGCGTGATGGCCGCGCTGATGAAAAATCACGCCGCGCAGATGCAGACAGTCGAAATGATCGGGCCGCAGTGCAAGGACCTGATTGTAGAACCCCTCCGCCTCGACCACGCGGCCGGCCTGATGCAACTTGAGGCCTTCAGCAAACAATGCCCCAATCAGTTCTGGGTTCGACTGCTGTGGCGGCCCGGCAGCGCCCGGCATCGGACCTAGCCCTCTCGAAACGGGCCCCGAATGAAGCTTCGTCTTCGTCATGTGTCGCCTGCCGCGACGTTCGAAATAAGCCGCACGAGATTCGCTGCCACGAATCACTCTTGCTGATGATGAACAGCTTGGTCGACCCTGTCCGTCGTCGCAATCAATATGATCTCCGCTCGCAGGGCATTTGTTCGACGCGCGCTCATACTTTGTTAACCAATCTGCTCAACGCTCACTGCATCCGATTCCGGCAGCCAACAGCAGTGGATTCAGCATGACACGTCAGGCGGTTGCGCCTCGAAATGAAGCCGCCGCCTATGTTCAAAAGGCGCTGGATCTGCACCAAAGTGGCCGCCTTGAAGATGCCGGACAGCTCTACCATCGTGCGCTGACCAGCGACCCCGGCAACTTTGACGCCCTGCATTTGATGGGCGTGCTACGGCATCAGCAGGGTTGCTCGACCGACGCGCTGCGGTTTGTTGCGGCGGCCCTCGAAATGCGCCCTGGTTCGACGGATGCCCTCACCAACTACGGCGTTATTCTCGATGCGCTGAAGCGGCACCAGGAGGCGCTTGCCGCTTTCGAGAAAGTATTGGCGGCCCGGCCGGATGACGCTACCGCTTTTTACAACAAAGGCCTGGCGTTCAAAAATCTCGGTCATTACCGCGATGCCTTGGAAAGTCTAGAACGCGCAATCGCGCGAACGCCAAGCCATGTCGACGCGCTGCACCAGCGGGGCAATGTGCTCTGTGCGCTTTTGCGGCATCAAGAAGCCCTGGCCGACTACGAAAAGGTCCTCGTGTTACGGCCGGGTCACATTGCGACGCTCATGCGCCTCGGCAATGCGCTGGTGGCTATCAAGCGGCCGCAAGAAGCGCTGGCTGCTTACGACGGCGTGCTCGCCAAAGATTCCACGCACGCTGAAGCCTTGAGCAACCGAAGCGTCGCTCTCCTGGAACTGGGCCGCAGCAAAGAGGCGCTCGAAAGTTGCGATCGCGCGCTCGCGGCACGGCCCGGCTATTCCGATGCGCTGTACAATCGCGGCAATGCTTTGACGGCGCTCAAGCGCTTTGAAGAGGCCAGCGCGAGCTACGAGGCTCTGCTCGATCGCGAACCGCATCGGTTGGACGCGCTCAACAATTTTGGCCTGGCACTCAGCAAGATTGGGCGACCGGACGAGGCACTGATCCAGTATAATAAAGCACTGGCGCTCGATCCGAGCCATGCCTGCGCATTGCAGAATAAAGCCAATGCGCTCGTTGACCTGGAGCGATTTGGTGAAGCGCTCACGGTCTGTGACCGGATTCTTTCCGCTCACCCGGATCAGGCAGACGTGCACAATACGCGCGGTGTCGCACTTGGAAAGCTCGGCCGCCACGACGACGCCTTGGCAAGCTACGATCGGGCCATTGCGCTTTTGCCTGACTTTGTCGAAGCGCATTCCAACCGCGGCACGGCTCTGCACCAGCTCAAGCGGCACGATGAAGCCCTGACGAGCTACGAGCGCGCGCTGGCGTTGCAGCCCTATTACGCCGCTGCTCACTTGAACCGGGGTAACACGTTCAGAGCGCTACGGCAGTTCGACGAGGCTCTGGCGAGCTACGAATCGGCCGTATCGCTGCAGCCGGACCTGGGCGAAGCGCATCTGAACCGCGGCAACGTCCTGCATGATCTGAAAAGGCATACGGAAGCGCTGGTCTGCTACGATCGCGCGCTTGCGGTGCAGCCAGACCTCGTTGCCGCCTACGCGAATCGCGGCAACACGCTGGTTGAGTTGCGGCGGTTCGACGAGGCATTAGTGAGCTATGAAACGGGTTTGGCACAGCGCCCCGACCTGGCAAGCGCGCACTTCGGACTGGCTTGCTGCTGCCTCATGACCGGCGACTTTAGGCGCGGCTGGGAGGCATACGAATGGCGATGGGAAACCGCAGACTTGAGGCCAACCAAGCGGTATTTCGTGCAGCCTTTGTGGCGTGGAACTGAAGATATTGCTGGGAAAACCATTCTCCTGCACGCCGAGCAAGGATTTGGCGACACGCTCCATTTTTGTCGCTACGTGCCGCTGGTTGCGGAGCGAGGAGCACGGATCATTTTCGAAGTGCCGTTGGCGCTGCGCGAGTTGATGCGCTCCCTGCCCGGCAATGCAGAGATTGTCTATTCGGGCGGTCCGCTGCCCGAATTCGATGTGCACTGTCCTTTACTCAGTCTGCCGCTCGCGTTTGACACGCGGCTTGAAACCATACCGTCGCGGGTGCCTTATTTGTCGGCGTCCGAGGACAAGCGTCAGGCGTGGCGCCATCGTCTTGGCTTGGATGAAAGGCTCAGGGTGGGCTTGGTCTGGGCCGGCGGCTTTCGGAAAAACCAGTCCGATGGCAATAGCCACAATCGGCAGCGAAGCATCAGTTTTGATCAGCTTACACCTGTCCTTCAGGTAGAGGGGTGCAGTTTCTATAGCCTGCAAAAGGGCGAGGACGCTGTTGCACAGTTGCACGATAGTGCCCTGCGTGAATACGTGATTGATTGGACGGACGATTTTCAGGATTTTAGCGACACCGCCGCCTTGATTGAAAATCTCGATCTGGTGATCACGGTGTGCACGTCAGTTGCTCATCTGACTGGTGCTCTGGGAAAGCCGTTTTGGCTCTTCAATCGCTATGATGGATGCTGGCGATGGTTGCTTGATCGGGACGACAGCCCTTGGTATCCGAGCGCCCGCCAATTTCGGCAGGACGAGACGCGTGAATGGGAGCCGGTCATCGAGCGAGCCGCGGCGGCGCTTGAGATCCACGTTCGCAGTGGCCGAAAGCCCGGCGGTTAACGCAGCCTTAACCAAATTGATTAAGAATTTAGCAAGCAAAGTGACTTGGCCGAGCGCGGCCGTTGAGGGGATTTCATGGAGCGGATACTGGTCAGGCGCAGCGGCGCCTTCGGCGATGTGATCGACACAACACCGGTCATTCGCCGCCTCCGCCAGGAAAATCCCGACGCTGAAATCGACGTTCTAACCCAATACCCAGGCGTCTTCAAAGACAGCCCGCATCACATCGGCTTCAAGCGCGACGTGAGATACGACCGCTTCATCGATCTCGATATGGCGTTCGAGCGCAATCTGCGCCGGGTCGGCGTCGTCGAATCGTACATGGAAGTCGCCTTCGGCGACCGCGAAGGATCGACACAGCTCGAACTGAGCTACGGCCCGCCGCCGGAATTCGGAATGGACTGGTCGCTCGCGATCACCATGCATCCGGCACGTTCCTGGGCGCAGCGCACCTTGCCGGAGCAATTCTGGATCGACCTCGCCAATATTCTCGCCAAGCGCGGCTGGATCGTTCTGTGCATCGGCACCAAGCAGGACTGGGGATTCAACGGCCACCGCGTGCTCGATTTGCGCGACCGGCTCGACATCCAGATGCAAGCCGCGGTGATCGGCGCCTCGCGCGCCTTCGTCTGCTCAGAATCCGGCCCGATGATGCTCGCGCAAGTCACCGATGTGCCGGTCGTCGCCCTGCACACGATGGCCCTGCCCTGGATCACCGCGCGCGAGCGGCATGGCGTCGTCGGCTGGCGGTTTCACGGCATCCCGGCGCCGATCGACTGCGTCGGCTGCTCGCATACCCTGCCCGAAGCGTCGACCTTCTTTTCATGCCTTCGCGGCGACAACAAGTGCGTGACGATGTTTGATCCAGACAAGATCGCCGACGAAGTCGAAAGCGCCGCCCGTGAAACTGCATCTGCCTGACGTCACGCTGGTCGCGCTCGACACCGTCTGTCACGACCTGACCATGCTCGCCGTCAAGGAGTGCATGGACAAGGCGCAATTCGGCGCCGTCCACATCCACACCAACGATTTTGCCCCGTATCAGCGCGCCGAGATCGCCGGTGTGCATTTTCCGATTTCGCCGTTTCCAACCGTCGACGATGCGATGACGTATCTCTGGTACGGTGTGCCGCAG
>Ga0102924_1005269_pt1 | contig 12611 bp, 12 predicted proteins | sample PaiPotPPM11metaG_FD_80116 | JGI IMG/M metagenome (GOLD analysis project Ga0102924, IMG submission 80116) | Iron sulfur acid spring bacterial and archeal communities from Banff, Canada, to study Microbial Dark Matter (Phase II) - Paint Pots PPM... ... | reverse complement strand
GCGCAAAGTGTCTGTGCTGACGCCCGCTAGCTCTGCCAGTTTGCCGGAATATAGTGGTCGGGTTGCGGGGCCGTTGGATCTCACGAAAGCAGTTTAAAGCCTGGAGCCGGTTCCAGGGTCAAGCAAAACTATTTTCTCTTATATGTGCCGGTTTCCAGGGCATTCCCGATCAGCAGCTTGTCGTCATCGGTGAACGACATTCTCCACACCGCGGGCCTTGCCGGCGTCCCCGGAGGTGCGCAATTCATTGAAATATGCTTCGCGTCGGGAAAATCATAGGTGCATTGATGATGTTCTCGCGGGCTTTCCATCACCAGACTGCCGTCTTCGCTGAAGTGCAACACTTCGTGCGTGCCGTGCACCTCTTCCCAATCGCCGGCTAAACGGCCCCTCAATGCCGGACGCGGATCGGGATAGCAGCTTAACAACGTCAACGTCGCGCATAGCACCAGCAACATTTCCAACCGATATCCGGTCCGCCGTGCAAATCCAAGATTCCTCCGTCGCGAGCGTCTCCTGACTAAAATGTTCATTTGCCACCCGCGCCGGCAGATCGCCCCGAATTTGCCGCGTCATGCTGATATTTCGGCCAAGCGCTTTGCAACAACCCGCGGCTTCCAGTCTGTACCGAATAAAGCGTGCCTTCTGACATCGCAATGTACATTGTCCCGTCTGCCGCTAAGGCCGGCGACCCCACCGGGGTGCCTTGCAATGGCAAATCCCAAAGCAGTTTGCCCTGATCCGACAGCGCTACCAGCCTCGTTTCCGCAAGCACGTATATCGTTCCATCACTTCCCAGCACCGGCGCAGCCTGGCGGATCATGTTCCGCGTCCTCGGCAAAGGAAATCTCCATTTCACTAAACCGTCTGGCGAAAACGCATACACCAAGTCTTGAACCGACACTGCAACGATCGTTCCGTCCGCAGCGATCACCGGAGATATGCGGAATCCCATCCGAATCTCGCGGTCATACGTCCATTTCACCTGGCCTTGCATATCCAGCGCGACAAACCTGCTGAATTGCGAGCCTGCATAGATCGTACCGTCGTCACCTACCGCGATCGGAGTATCGATATAAGTTTCCAGCGGTGCGCCTCTGGAATCCAGAGCGCCGCTCGCTGAAATCGAAACGTGCGGATAGGACCAAAGTATGTTTCCAGCTCGGTCCACCACGAAAATTCTGCGCTCGCGAACGAACGCCACTTTTCCATCCCCCAGCATCACCGGCGAAGTGTCACGATCGAGCGGCGGCATCGACCATAGTTGTGTCCCATCCTCTTTGTTCAACGCGGAAAACGACTCCCCGCAGGTGGTGTAGATCGTGCTCCCGTCAAACGTCCCGCCCTGGTCGCTCGACGCCATCTTCGGCGGCGCATCGCAAGTTGTCTCCCACCGTTTCGTCCCGGAAGACGTCAGCGAATACACTTTGTTCACCGTGCTGAAATAAATGTTTTGGGATTCGTCCTGAAATACCCCGCTTTCGATCAAATCGTGCAAATCCACGCGATATTCCCATCGCGAAGCGCTCGAACCGTCCATCGCATACATCTTGCTTCCCGCGAGGTAAAGCGTCCCATCCGTTCCCACCGTCGGCGACGTGTAAAATCCGTCCATGGACTCGAAGTATTTCGTCCATTTAACTTCGGGAACCTTGCCCGATGCAGTAACCGGACGCCTGACCAGGAAATACCAATAAAAAACACACCCAGCAGCGGCCACGATCACCACACAAAAGCTCACGATTCTAGATTTCACGAACACGTCCTCGCCAAGCTGTAAGCCGCGGCCTCGAAACCGCGCGATCTTCAGGCGCTCTCACCGTGCACTTACTTCCTCGCCCGCCGATTCCTACTTTGTAACCCGATGCTAACATCCCGCCCGAGCCCTCCCGTCGCCCGGATATACTTTTGTTAACAAGTTTAATAACCATGGCTTAGGGGGCGGGTCATGCGTCCAACGCGCGTTTTAATGATCATTCTGGAAGTCGTGCTGATTTTCGTGGCCTCTTCCGCCGTAATCAATTACGTAGTCACCAAACCTGTTTCCGGCCGAGACGCCACCGAAATAAAATTCAATGCCGCCAACGCGAAAAAATTCCGCTCGCTTTACGATGCCGGCGCGAAACAACTCAAAAATGCGGAATATCCGGAAGCCCTCGCGAGCTTTCAGGAAGCGGAACAGTCCAGCGGCCAGCTCAATGACGATCAATACGCTGCGCTGAAAAATTCGCGCCAGCAAATCGCCACTTTCTACGAATCCTCAGGACGCGCCGCCGACGCCGAAGCCGTGTACAAAACCATGCAAACTTCGGGCCTTCAAGAAGGTTATGTCCTTTCGCGCGCTCACGTCCCCGCGCAAGCCTTGCCTCGCTTGCAGGACGCCCAAGAATTTTCCGCGCATCTCACCGAAGGCAAGCAAGCCGCCCTGATGGAATCCAGCGGCGCAGTCGTGGAATGTTTGCGCGAGACGCAGCGTTACGACGACGCCGTGGAAAATTCCCGCCAAATGATTGACTATCTTCGAACGTCCTCCAATCCCTCCGATCTCGCGCTAACCGACAAATATCTCGAGCTCGCGCAAACTTTTTCCGAGGCCAAGCAGTGGGAACAATCCGAGCAAGCGCTCATGCTCGGTTGGAGCACGGTGGACCAGGTCATCGCTCGCCGTTCGAGCCTGCCGGACACCGATCCTGCCTATACCCAGGCTCTCACCGAGAAGGATCTCTTATTGCATTGGCTGGTTTCTGCCTACGCTCAAGACGGGAAGGTCGATACCGCGTTGGCAACTTCCGAAGAGTTTTACAAATACGTCGCGGACCACTCTAAACCCTGGGGCGACCTCGGGCCCTATCCGCGAAAAGAAGTAGCAGTAGAAGCCTACAAAATCGCCATGGCAGCCCACCGCGCCGACGCCGCAGCCCAATGGGAAACGCGCATGCACGCCACCCGCTAAATCCGCCGGACAGTTCGCATTCCCAATTGCCTGTTAAGTCAACTAACCCAACGCAGGCCGTCAAGCAACTATCTCCGTAGCACCAACGAGTCGTCCGCCCCTCATGTTGAGTTATTCATCGCCAAGTTGATTAAATCAACGCAAATAGCCCGTGGCACCGCTTCATTACCCGCGCCATTTACCGCATCCCTTGAATTTCCAATTACATAGCCGGATTATTTTTTCGCTGGAAACCGTGGCCCGCAACGTGCATAGTATCCTGCGTTCGCCCACACGGGCAGACAAAAAAACGGAGGAAACAAGATCATGGCAAAGAAACTCAAGAAGTCCAAGAAGCTCGAAGCCACCAAGCCGTTGACCGTTGCTTTGCGCGGACCTGCCCGCGGTTAAGATCGCAGGTCGAACCACAAGATTCTCGCTTGTGAAAGGGGAAGGGCCTCGGCTCTTCCCCTTTTTTTCTTTTTGACCTTGGATCTGCCCTAATTTTTAGAATCGCCATACCCCAGCGCACACCAAACCGACTCCCTCCAAGTTGCGAGATTTCATCGACCGCAAGTTTGTAGCAACACGCACGGTAGAAGCCGTAGTTACCACACTTGTGCAGCGCTGTAGCCTTATATATACGTATTTAATGCCAAAAATTTCGCTAGCTATTGGTGTACGCCACCGTACATACTTTATTGACGACTAGCCGCGTGTTTGTTGAGGGCACGCTATGAACACAGTCCGCGGCCCGACTATTAGCTCGGCCAATCGAAGGTCCCCACGAAAGACCCGGTTTAACGCGCAAGCGTTCCTCGATTCCGCAGGTGTGGACAAAAAGATTGTGCAGTTTCGCGTCCGCGAAATCATGTTCCGCCAGGGCGATCCATCTGACCAGGTTTTCTACATCCAGAAAGGCGGCGTAAAACTCTCCGTGCTGAATCATCTCGGCAGGGAGGCCGTTATAGCGGTCCTGGGACGCGGCGAGTTCTTCGGTGAAGGATGCCTGCTGGGGCTGCCTGTTCGTATGGCCACAGCGTCGGCCATTACCCATTGCACCGTTCTGGCGATCAAGAAAGAGGAGATGCTTCGGGAACTCCACGCCGAACAAGCGCTCGCCGACCGCTTTTTGTCGTACTTGTTGTCTCGAAGCATCCGCCTGGAGGAGGATTTGGTGGATCAGCTCTTTAACTCTGCCGAAAAACGCCTGGCGCGTACCCTCTTGTTGCTCGCTCGTTATGGCGAGCAGGACCAGCCGCAAAAGTTGATAGCCAAAGTATCGCAAGGAACGCTGGCAGAAATAATTGGCACCACGCGCTCCCGCGTGAATGTCTTTATGAATAAATTCAAAAGACTTGGATTTATTCAATACGATGGCGGGCTCCACGTTAACCCGTCGCTTCTGAACGTTGTCCTCCACGACTAAATCTTCGCGCCAGCCCGCCAGGAGGGCCTGCCCGCCGTGACGGGACAGAATTACTCGCGCAATGTTTCGTGTGTAGGTTAAGGCCCGTTAGCAACGCCGGAATGGTAACCCTCAAGGATCTGAACTCGCATACTAGCTGTTTACTTCGCAGGTTTCTTGCGGCCCGGCTTGAGCTTTATGTGAATTAGAGGCGTGGGCCGGATCGTGGCCACGAAGAATTCGGAACTTTCGAGAAGGACGCGATTCTTAATTTTTCCGCCTGATGCGCTGAGCTGACTGGGGAGCTTTTTTGTTGTGCGTCTTTCGACCGAGGCGGACAAGCGAGGGAGGTCCATTTCCTTGGTGACCTTGGCCAGTGTCGCGTCCCTTAGACGTTTATTGTCATTCTTGTCGATCATTGTGCTGACGGTAAGCTTTCGTTTCAAGGAAATCCGTTCAAAACAGAACACATTCTCGTTTAATTTCGAGACGGAAGAAGCGGGAACTAAGGCAAGCGCATAAACGATCATGGAAGAGTTGCATGAATATAGCAATAACGCGTTGGCCGAAGCGAGGACAACTACGATTAAACCGGTTGATTTAGTTTTTCGTCCGAGTTTCTTCTCTTCTGATTCTGCCCACCACCAGTTCAAGGGCTTCTAACCGATCTTCAATTCCACATAGTTTTCGCTCTATCCGAGAAAGCAGTACTAGAATTTTACCTTCCATACTTTTGCTCCTTTGAACGCATTGACATGATCGCGCCTGCTGGGAAGTTCCGGCGTCGGCGGAAGAAGAGCTTACGTCGGCGACAGTCAATCAAGCCTTCAGTTAGCGACCATGGCGGCGATTCCCGTCTCGAGTAGGTGGCCGAATTGGACGGCGCCGACCGGAGGGCTCAGTAGATAGCCTTGGCCTTCCTCGCAATGTTGAGACTGAAGATAGGCAATCTGTTCGCGGGTTTCGATGCCTTCGGCAATGACAATGTGCCGAAGATTTCGGCCCATGGAAATTATTGCGGCAATGATTGTTGAGTCATCCAAATTGGATGAGATTTTTTGGATGAAAGACTGGTCGATTTTGAGGACGTCGATCGGAAATTGCCGCAAGTAACTAAGACTAGAGTAGCCGGTCCCGAAATCGTCTACTGCGAGCTGCACTCCCATCGTTTTGAGTTCTTCAAGGACCAAGGCCGTGGATGCGGCATTCTCCATGAGAACACGTTCGGTGAGTTCTAGCACCAGATAGTGCGCTCGCAAGCCAGTGTCGGATAGTATCTGCCGGACGTTTGCGACAAAACCTTTCTCGCGAAACTCAACAGCTGAAACATTGACGGCCATACGCAAATGACGCAAGCCAGCATCCTGCCAAGCGCGCGCTTGCTTGCAAGCTTCTCGCATCACCCAGCGGCCGATCGGGACAATCAAGCCGCAATCTTCGGCGATGTGCACGAATTCTGACGGCAGAACAAGAGTTCCGTCAGATTGTCGCCAGCGTATCAGGGCTTCCACGCCGGTGATGTCTCCGGTATCGAGGTTCACCTTTGGCTGATAATGCAACAAGAACTCGTGATTCTTGAGGGCGCCGCGCAGCTCGCTTTCCATGGATTGGCGTTGCACCGCCCTCAAGTTCATGGCGGCTTCGAAGAATTGGAAATTCCCCCGGCCGCGTTCCTTGGCGTGGTACATGGCCATATCCGCACTCTTCAGGAGCGTTTCGGAATCCGCTCCGTCTCTCGAGTACAGGCTTATGCCGATGCTGGCTCCGACGTGCACAGTCCGAGCGCCGATAACAAAAGGCGCGTTAAGAGCGATCAGAATTTTTGCCGCGCAGGTGGCCGCGTCTTCCGCATGCGTTATCTCGGGAAGCAGGACTGCAAATTCATCGCCGCCCTGCCGGCTTACGGTGTCCGAACCGCGCACGCAAGAAAGCAATCGTTTTGAAACGGATCGAAGAAGCTCGTCGCCGCTGGCGTGTCCCAGCGAATCATTGACAATCTTAAAGTTATCCAAATCCAGAAATAACACGGCAAAGGGTCTGCTCTGGCGCAGAGCCATGGAAATTGATTGGGTAATGCGGTCGTTGAGCAACAGACGGTTGGGAAGGCTGGTGACTACATCGTGGTGCGCGGTATGTGTCATTTGGAGTGCCATGGCTCGCGCCGCGCTCACATCGTGAAAAACGATCACCGCGCCTGTCACGCGGCCCGACCGGTCGTGGATTGGCGCGGCGGAATCTTCAATTGCGGATTCATACCCGTCGCGACGTATGAGCACGCAGTTGATTGTGAGTCCCACCGTCGCGTTCTGTTCGACGGCCATTTCCATGGGGTCGCGAGCGGTCTGGCCCGTGCCTCCGTCAATAATTCGAAAAACTTCGGCGAGCGGTTTGCCAATGGCCTCTGCACGCAGCCATCCAGTCATTTTTTCTGCAACGATATTCAGGTAGGTGATATTGCCGAAGATGTCTGTGCACAAAACGGCGTCACCGATCGAGTTGAGTGTAACCACGGCGCGCTCTTTTTCTACGAACAGCGCGTCCTCGATGCCCTTGCGTTCCACCGCGTTCCGCAGCGCGCGTTGGAGCGAATAGGTATCCAGGTGAACGGCTACCAAATAATCCTGCGCGCCACGGCTTACGGCCTCCTTGGCCAATGTTTCGGACGCATCTCCAGCGAGGATAAGTATCGGAACATCCGGTGAGGCGGCGAACAATTTGTCAAAGGTTGCGACCCCTTCGCTGTCCGGCAATGACAAATCAAGCAAGACGGCGGCGATCCCTTTTTTGCTCAGCCGTTCCAGACCCTGAGAAAGCTGCCGCACCCATTCCACTTCGAATGAACCTGCGTCCGCTGCGGCTAATGCCTCGCCAATCTGACCGGCAACTGCCGGGTTGTCTTGAATCAGAAGTATTGTGAGACATGCATCATTGTGCGTCATTGAGAGGTTCCTTTCCCGTGACTGTCGACAACCCCTCGACTTCAATCGCTGGCGTGCACTAGCTGGCTAACATTCGCGGCTTGACGACGTCCGGCTTTCGAGCCTTATTGATTTCAATCGGAGATTTGAGGATTTCTCGCCTTAGTACCGCCAAACCCGAAATAGCATGTTCGATAGCCTGCCACTCCTCTTCTCCGCCTGTAGCCACGCATAATTCTTCGACGCGCGCCAAGATTACCCTTTCCGCGATCTCGATCCTTGCCGCGAGATTCACGGCATCTCTTTCGAGCAATGCTTCCACGTAGCACTGCTGCCATTCCGATCCCCATTGGAAAGCCATGGTCCCTCCTTCACGCGTGAACCAGAGTTCGCTCCTCCCTCACGCGTGAACCAGAGTGTAAAGGTTTAGGTTGGAACTGGATGTCCGGTTTTGCACACTTATTCGGCTTGAAAATTTATATGTCTAATAAGGCAACTCCAAATAAATAGTGTGCGGTTTTGTACACAGCCAGCTCGCCGATTTGGACTACCGTGAGCGTGCTTAGTTTGTGCCTGATTCTCGGGGGCCTGGAGCTGGGTCCCGGCTCCCGTGAATCTGGGTTGCGCTAGCTGACAGGGAGTACTTCTAGGCCGGCCAAAATGGAACTTTTCATCCCTCGCTCGGGGCCTACTAAACGGAGCGCCACGATTCGGCCTAACTGCGCATGCAGTCGCAGCAAGCGGTCCGCAATTCTATGAAGTTCCCAGCGAGCGCTCCGATTCCCATCCCTGTTCTGGGAGCGCGGCCGGACCCTGCGTTCACCGTGGAGGAAGCAATCGTGATGCGTGCTCTGGTCGCAGGACAAACGGACAAGGAAATCCGTAACAATCTTCGCCTGCCGGCCAATTCATTCCATCGCCTGATGCGCGACCTGCGGGAAAAGACCGGAACGGACACGAACTTGTCTCTCACCATCTGGGCGCAGCGGCGTATGAAAAATTGCGACCAACGAGTGAATACTCGGGACAGATATGAACGCCCTGTGTCAATTCACAATGTCGCGTAACGACAGCGCGAGCGCGTGATCGCTCGCCGGGAAGGGCTCGTTTGTCCGCGCGGCCATGATTAAATCTTCGTTCTGATTTGTCCCGCAGTGTATTCGAGGTTGCATTCCTACCTTTTGCGCTGGTTCACCCGCGCGATGTTTTCGCGTTTGGATTTTTGTTTTTTCCTCCGCCTCGGCGGACAGGCCGATTTTTTCGCATTTCATTTGGTTCAAAGTTCGCGATTAGGGTTCGTTAGTCTGTACAATAGTCCGTACCACAGCTGTATCTAGAAGAGACCTTGACGCATATTGCGCATTAGGTTCTTGTACAGATACTTCGGGTCCGGACGACCAAACGATGAAGGCGGCGACGAAGAGTAAACTAATTGACGACTTGTCTGAGAAGGACGTCGACAACCTATTCGCATTCGTACCCAAAGAGCTTAGGGATATTGGCGATCCTCAAACAGCGATTCCTCGGCTAGCGAAAGACGAACAATCTGTACGCATCATCGAGCAGTCTGTTCAGACTATCCCGACCAGGCATCGCCTATATATGGGCGACGCTCGAAACATGTCGAGCCTAGAGTCCGAGAGCGTTCACTTGGTACTCACCTCGCCGCCGTACTGGACTCTAAAGGAATATAGGGACTCGGACGCTCAACTCGGCCACATTGAAGACTACAACCTATTCCTTCACGAGCTCGACAAAGTGTGGAAGCAGTGTTTTCGCGCTTTGGTTCCCGGTGGTCGGTTAATTTGCGTGGTCGGCGATGTGTGCCTTTCCCGCCGGGAGAACGGCGGCCGACACACAGTTGTCCCGCTCCACGCCTCCATTCAGGAGCATTGTCGAAAGATGGGGTACGACAACCTTGCGCCCATAATCTGGCACAAAATTTCAAATGCCGCTTATGAGGTAGAAGGTGGCTCCGGATTTCTGGGTAAACCCTACGAACCCAACGGCGTCGTGAAGAATGATATCGAGTTCATACTCATGCAGCGGAAGCCGGGCGGATACCGCGCCCCCGAACTTGCGACTAAGATTCTCAGCCTCATATCTGCCGAGAATCACAAGATTTGGTTTCAGCAGATATGGGCAGGGTTAACCGGGGCATCGACCAAACACCATCCCGCTCCGTATCCCACCGAACTGGCCGCGAGACTCATCCGCATGTTTAGCTTTGTCGGCGACACCGTTCTTGATCCCTTCTTGGGGACGGGTACAACTACCGTTGCAGCGGCGAAGTGGGGCCGGAATAGCATTGGATTCGAGGTAGACGCTCACTATTTCAAAATTGCGCAGGAGCGAATCACTCAAGAAACTTCCTCCCTTTTCAGCACGACTGATATCTCTGCGACGGTAGCCGAATAGCCCTCCGCATGGCTCTTAATCCAAAGCTCGAGAAGGATCTTCGTAAAGCAATTAAGCATTTCTGGAGTACTCGGGATACGCAAGCGCAGAAACAAGGATCAAAGACCGGATCGCGTGACGCTGGTGCTAGAACCGCTGTAACGGGCGGACGCCAAATGGACGGCTTCGTATCTCTGGTGCGAAGTCATCTGTGCGGAAAAGGCCTGCCGGAGGCCCATGTCTACTGCGAAAAGAGGGTAGAACTGCCTGGCTGGTATCGTCCCGAAAAGAAGTGGGACCTCTTGATCGTGGCAGACGGTCAGTTCTTAGCTGGAATTGAATTCAAGTCACAAGTCGGGTCGTTCGGAAACAATTACAACAACCGCACCGAGGAAGCGATAGGCAGCGCATGCGATATTTGGGCCGCTTACAGAGAGGGCGCTTTCAAGCCTTCCGCGCGTCCTTGGTTAGGCTACATGATGCTCCTAGAGGAAGCTCCTGAGTCCACGCGGGCAGTTCGCGCTCAAGAGCCACACTTCAAAGTCTTTCCGGAATTCAAAGACGCTTCCTACGCCAAGCGGTATGAGATTCTTCTGACCAAACTTGTCCGCGAAAGATTCTATGACTCCGCATGCTTCTTGCTCTCCGATTCAAAAACCGGACGCAAGGGAAATTACAAAGAACCGGCAGATGAATTGAACTTCGAGAAATTCATGACTTCGTTGCTGGCGCGTGCGATTGCAGTAGCGAGAAAATAACGCCCGGCCGGGTGCCCCAGCATTTCGAATCACACCGGAATTCAATCAAGGCGGGAATTGAAGTTGCGGGTGCCGCATGCTTCGTGCGGGTTTTGAATTCTCGCTCCTGTAAGACGTTCACCATGAAAAGATCTTGAGCGAATCGTTGATAACGAGCAAACTGCGTTCATGGCAAAGAAGAACGGTCAGTCCCTGCGGCGAGCGGCAATAGAAGTGGCGGAGATAATGGCTACCTCGCTTTCGCCATTCTCACAGGCCTAGCAGGATCAGCAGCTCAAGGCCATACACAAAATCGCGCTTAGCGCCCGGCAGACGCGGCACTTGCGAGACAACGTGATTCACCAGGCTTGAAACTACCTTGGAAAGAGCCGAAAGTAGTTCTTATGCCGAAAAAGACTTTATCGAAAGAGCGCGCGGCGAGAATGCTTACCGATTTTGCGATGGAGCATCTGGCGAAGTATCCACCCGCTGAGCAGGCCGCAAGAATCAGCGCGTTTCGTCGAAAGGTTGCTACCTTGAAAAAGACCTCAGCCGAATAAAAGTTCACCGACTCTGGTCCTTCCAAACCACGGCTCTTCGTGCTAGCGTAATTCTGGCGCTATGACGACCGAGCACAAAAGGCGGGCGAGCGAAGTTAGTTCGACAAAAAGCCGCTCCATCCCCGCCCGAGACTTCCCGAGTCTCAGTGCGAGCTCAAGACCCGCTTTCAATCCAAAAAGTTCACCAATTTTACCCGCACTTTCTCACCATGTTTTGACCGGTTCTAACCGGTTTTGGCCCAAAAACAGAAGTTATAGAAAACAAATGATTAAACCCTGTCTAACCGGTTCTGGATTTGCATGTAAGCTTTTCGAGATCCGCCAAGCATTCACCCAAAATCTCGCGCAAGAGAACCTCCTAAAAACGCCCGGATTCTCAGACTCCAGCGCATTTCTACCCGGTTCTGCTCAAAATACAGAAAACGACGTAACTTACTCAAAACAAAGGACCGGAGAATTTCTACCCGGGGCCACAACCGCATCCAGAGCTCATAGTAAATCATCGAATACCGACAGCAAATTTCCGGAGGAAATCGCATGGCTACTGCAGTAGCGCCAAAGACTTTTAAGAATTACATCAATGGGGAGTGGGTGGAAACGCGCGGAGGGAAAGCGATCGAGAATCGCAACCCGGCGAACACGAACGATCTGGTAGGGATTTTTCCGGCGTCCACGGCGGAAGATGTGGCGGCGGCGGTTGACGCGGCCAGCGGCGCGTTTGAAAGATGGCGGCTGACTCCGGCGCCTAAGCGCGGCGAGATTCTTTATCGCGCGGCGGAACTCCTGACCCAGCGCAAAGAAGAGTTTGCGCAGGACATGACGCGCGAAATGGGCAAAGTGTTGGAAGAAACGCGCGGCGACGTGCAGGAAGCCATCGACATGACGTACTTGATGGCGGGAGAAGGGCGGCGGCAGTTTGGGCAGACCACTCCTTCGGAGCTGCCGAACAAATTTGCGATGTCGGTACGCACGCCGGTGGGCGTGAACGGATTTATTACTCCGTGGAATTTTCCGATGGCCATACCGTCGTGGAAAATTATGCCTGCGCTGATTTGCGGAAACACGGTGGTGATCAAGCCGGCGGAAGACACTCCGCTATCGACGTACAACCTGGTACACACGATGGCGGAAGCGGGGCTGCCGCCGGGCGTGTTGAACATAGTGGCGGGGAAAGGCACGGTGGTGGGCACGGCGATTCTGCAAAGCGCGGGGACGCAACTGATCAGCTTTACAGGGTCCACGGAAGTGGGGCGGATTATCAGCGAGGCTTGCGCGCCGACTTTTAAGAAATGCCATCTGGAAATGGGCGGGAAAAACATCATCATCGTGATGGACGACGCGAACCTGGACTTGGCGGTGGATGGCGCGATATGGGGCGGGTTTGGAACGAGCGGGCAGCGTTGTACGGCGGCGAGCCGCGTGGCGGTGCACAAGAAAGTTTACGGCGAGTTTGTGGCGAAATTTACGGAGCGCGCGAAGTCGCTGCGGGTGGGAGATGGGCTGGAAGCGGCGACGGATATGGGGCCGTGCGTTAACGAACAGCAACTGAAGACGGTGATGAGCTACGTCGAAATTGGGAAGAATGAAGGCGCGAAGCTGGCGGCGGGAGGAAAGCGCATCGAGGACGGAGATTTGGTGCGCGGATGGTTCCACCAGCCG
>Ga0102924_1005268_pt1 | contig 12613 bp, 9 predicted proteins | sample PaiPotPPM11metaG_FD_80116 | JGI IMG/M metagenome (GOLD analysis project Ga0102924, IMG submission 80116) | Iron sulfur acid spring bacterial and archeal communities from Banff, Canada, to study Microbial Dark Matter (Phase II) - Paint Pots PPM... ... | reverse complement strand
CGGCGAACTCCGGGCGGCCTGGTCAGAGTGATTACCAAGAGCGGGAATAATCCATTTCACGGTTCACTCTACGAGTGAACCGTGAAAGGCATTGCTCCCGCTCTTGGTAATCACACTGACCAGGCCGCCCGGAGTTCGCCCGCTTTCTGCGGTGTAGTCGTTGGTCTCGACGTTCACCTCCTGGATAGCATCAATCGAAGGCTTAACACCAATAGTTCCGATAATGCGTTCGTTGTTGTCCGTCCCATCGATCATTTCGTTGTTAAGCTCAACGTCTTGCCCGTTCACCGAAAACGAACTGGTCTGGCGGCGATCGTCCGGACGCTGTCCGCTGTTAAGTCCGTCAACACTGGCGCCTTCGTTCGCTCCAGGAACAAGAGTCACCAAGGTCGTTAGGTTGCGGGTGGTGAGCGGCAGATTCTCCACGTGCTGCTCCGGCACGGTGTTCTCGACCGTGGAGTTTTCCGTTTGCAGCAAGGGGCTTTGCGAAACCACCTCCACACTCTCTGAGGTTTGGCCCACCTTTAGTGGCACATCCACCCTCGCACGATCGCCAGCCGAAATCTCCACTGTGGATGTGAACGTCGTGAACCCCTGCGCCTCAACTCTCACGGAGTAACTTCCTGGCAGCAGGAACGCGAAAGAATATTCGCCGCCGTTACCGCTTTGCGCGTTCCGGATCTCGTGCGTTCTCTGGTTCGTCAGAATTACTTTCGCATTGGGCAATACCGCCCCGCTGCTGTCATCCACCGTTCCGATGATGTCAGCGGTGGTTAGCTGTGCATTGGTTGCAATGTTGGAGAGCATGACTGCACAGAGAAAAGCGGAGAGCAGCACGAGTTGTCTGCGCACGAGCGCAATGAGTTTCTGATTGGGGTTGCGACGATCTTGTCCAACGGCGGTTCTTTCTACAGCGAGCTTCACAGTAGTCTCCTAAGAAATGTTTCCTTTCTAAAAGCATGTTGATCACCAACGAGCTTGGGATAAACCGCCTGCGGAAGCGCACGAACTCCTCTTTAGCAACTTTGAAGTTTTAGGACATACAAGGTCTGGAAGGAATCCAGAATTACGTATGACTTACGGAAGGGCGAACAGGCAGAGACGATTGTGACGACGATACTCGCTAACGTTCCCAGTCGGGCAGTGCCCTCGGGAATAAAAAGATCGACTCTTCGGTTATCTCAAGTGAATGGCGCAAATCTGAGCGGAGGAACCAACTTGAATAGGCTGAAGATCATATTAGGACTCGCATTCTTGTCCGTAACACTGCCGATCACCGGTGCGCAGGAAGCTAAAGACAATGCAGGAACGCCGATGCAAGGGGTACATGAAATTCAAGTGACGCTGAGGAAATACGAATTTAACCCGGGTTCACTGCATGTCAAAAAGGGTGAACGAGTCAGGCTCATCATGGTCGCCGTGGACCACGATCACGGATTCAAGCTAGACGACTTTGACATCAGTCAGAAGGTCCGCAAGGGCACAACCGCCATCGTTGAATTCACTGCTGACAAATCTGGCACTTTTCAATTTCGCTGCTCGAATGTTTGCGGACTCGGGCATAGAGGAATGAAGGGAACCCTCGTAGTAGAGGGCTAAGCGACAACCATGGTTCGCGTGTTCGCTCAAGATTTCCGCAGAACCTGGAAGCAGTCCACTCACTTTCAGAACCGCCATTAGAAATGCTTCGCAAACCGGGAAGCTCAATAACCTATGTCGAATATTTCAGCTATCGCGGGCGGCATTGCCTTCGTCGCGTTGGCCGCAACCAACGTGGTCGTTATGCTGGAGGCTTCTCAGCCCTCGCGCAGCGCAACGGCGAAAGCCCGCTTGGTCGCTATCCACCGAACGGGTGGGTACTTGTTTGTGGTCGTGCTCTGCATCATTGCCTACGGCATGAGTCAGAGGCTTGCGGGCGTGGGAATAACCGGTCACCTGCCTACATACCTGGTTCTGCACATCGTGCTCGTGCTGGTTCTGGTGCCTTTGCTTCTACTGAAGATATTAATTGTGCGCCGCTACAAGCAGAGCCATTCCTCGCTCAAGGCACTCGGAATAGCGATTTTTGTAATTTCGTTTGTGCTTGTGGCGATCCCCACGCTGTCGGAACTTCTTCATGCGATGACCCCAGGTGGCCTCGGGTTAAGACTCGTCACCGGCTTGGTTGTTTCAGTGTGCCTGGTCCAGTGCGGCGTGGTATTTAAGAAAAGGAAACAGTCACGCGCTTCAGTGGAGGCATCGCCTCTTCCGCAGATTCCCGCCCAATCAACTCCATTAACCGAACGCGAGAATGCCCCAATGAATCTTCTATTGGCAAACATTGAGCGGCAAACGCACGATACGAAGACGTTACGTTTCCATGTCCCAAAAGAACGACGGTTTCGTGCTAAGCCAGGGCAGTTTATGAGCTTCCAGTGGATAATCGACGGCCAGCGGATAGTGCGGTCTTACACCATTTGCTCCTCACCGACCCACGGGGAGTATGTGGAGATCACGCCCAAGCGCGCGGAAAATGGATGTGTATCTGTTTTTCTCAATGATCGGGCGAAGCCAGGCCTAAGGGTGGAAGCAAGCGGACCGTATGGCCGCTTTTGCTTTGACGAGACACTTCACAAGAGCATAGTTCTCATTGCCGCCGGAAGCGGAATTACGCCCATGATTTCGATGCTGCGCTACATCGACGATTTTAAATTGTCTACTCCGGTAACCCTTCTGTACTGCGTCCGCACCGGCGCCGACATTATTTTCCAACACGAACTCACGAGACTTGAAGGCGTTCTTTCGAACTTCAAGTATGAGGTGTACCTGTCGCAACCGGACCCCACCTGGACAGGGCAAAGTGGCCGCCTATCTCCGGAATTTGTCTCTCAGCACGCGATCGATGTGGGCTCATCCACTTTCTTTCTCTGTGGCCCCAAGGGATTCATGGAGACCGCGCACCAGATCCTGTTGACGCTCGGCGTAGGCCAAGACCGGGTCCTTCAAGAAAGTTTTGGAGAACGGCCTACGAAGTCTCGCCCGCCAGAAACCCGCCCGTCTGAAACCGTCGTGTTCATTCACTCCCAGAAGGTTTGTCAAGTTTCGGACGGAGGCACTCTGCTGGATGCGGCAGAGCACAACGATGTACAGATTCCGTATGGTTGCCGCCAGGGCCAATGCGGCACATGCGCTACGCGAGTTCTGAGCGGCACCGTTCAAATGGATGTCGAAGCTGGGCTGACGGCTGAGCAGAAAAATGCCGGGTATGTGCTGCCTTGTGTTAGCCGGGCCAAGGGAACCGTTGTCTTGGAGGCTTAATCTGATTTCTCCGCGCCGGTACAGCAGAGCGGCGAAGTTTCCGAACACAAGAAAGCAGCTCCTTAGCGCGGCAGTCCAATGCGGTGGACCAGGTCTTTGAAGCGCGGATCTGATCTTAGTGGATCAAAACCTGGCCGTAAGAGCACCCCCGGGTTGAATCGGTCCTCATAACCTTTTTCAAGCCACGCCATCGCTCGGTCCTTATCGCCGAGCGCCGTATATACAACTGCAAGTTCCGAAGCCACCGGAGAACCGCGTGCCGAACGACTCTTCAGGCCGTTCAGCAGTTCTGTCGCTTCGGCGTTTCTCCCTACCGCGGCGTAGGCACGAGCCAAATTGGCAATGCACGTCGCGCTGTCTCCGGAGAGCGGGATTGCCTTCTGAAGCTCAGAGATTGCGTCATTAAACATATGTTTTTCTAAATAGGCCTGGGCTAACTGGTTATGCGCCATAGCGAATCCGGAATCCATTTCAATAGTCTTGCGGCTCTGTTGTATTGCACCATCGGGAAAATGCGCAATCAGAAGAAGCTCGGCCAAGTCTGCATTAATGATGAGAGAGAGAGGATCTAAATTCTGCGCTTTTCTCATTTCGGCAATGGCTTCGCCGTCTCTTCCCAACAACGCCAAATGCCATGAATACCAATGGTGCGCCGTCGCATAGCCTGGATTCAGTTCAATGGCTCGCCGGAACTCTTTGTCGGCAGTCTGCCAATCCCAATCGAAGCCTTCCAGACAGAACGCAAGAGACGTGTGCGCTTCGCTCAAATGGTCGTCCAGTTCGATTGCCTTCTTCGCAGCGGCTATCGCTTTGGGCAGCGCTTCCTTGGTGGTCATTACTCCATATTGCCAATCTCCTGCTAAAGCGTAGGAATCCGCGAGCCCGCTGTACGCTGGGGCATAGGTTGGATCCTGGGCAATTGCGTGCGTGAAATAATCGATGGCCTTCCTCAATCCGTCCGCGGTTCGTTTGTTCCAAAAATATCTACCTTTGAGGTAGTTCTCGTAGGCATCGGGTTCTACCTCTTTTAGGTGTCTTAATCCCGCTTGCTCCTGCGGAGTCAACTCGATCCGGATCTTTTCCGCAATGGCCTGAGCTACCTTGGTTTGAACAACCAAGGTGTCGCGCACGTTCCCCTCGTAGGTCTCTGCCCACAAGTGCTTGTCGGCGGATGCCTGAATCAATTGGGCCGTGATTCGCACGCGCTCACCGGACCGGAGCACCGTGCCTTCCACCACCGCATCCACGTTTAGCTCTCTCGCGATTTCAGGAAGAGACTTGCGCGCCCCTTTATAGACCATCACCGAGGTGCGGGAGATCACCCGCAAGGCGCTGATCTGTGCCAGGTCCGTAATCAACTGGTCGGTCATGCCGTCGGCAAAATAATCCTGCGAAGCATCACCGGAAAGATTCTCGAGAGGAAGTACAGCCAGAGATCGTATGCCCGCGGGTGAGACCCTGTGTACCCGGTATTGCCAAAGCGCAAAAACTGTAGCAAGGACGAGGGCTGACGCAATTGTGATCCATCCCAGCGGTGATGGTCGTTTATACGCACGGCCTGACTCTGCGGCTTGAGGCTGAGGCTCAAGCTTGATTTGACGCAAATCGCCGACCGCAGGTTCCGGAGTCTTTGCCGGCGACCTGGTATCGACAGACCTTACCTCCGCAATGAAGCGGTAGCCACGCTTGGGCAGGGTTTCTATGAATCGCGGATTGTCGGCGGAGTCTCCAAGAGCATTACGAAGCTTCGCGATCGCGATATTGACTGCTTGATCGAAATCGCCAAAGTTATCATTCGGCCACACCCGGTTGCGGAGGTCCTCCCGGCTCACCACCTGTCCCGGACGCTCTAACAGAATTTCGAGGACCTTCAGAGGTTGCTGCTGCACTCTGATTCGCACGCCTCCCTTACGCAGTTCGCCCGACTGAAGAGAAACTTCGTAGGTTCCAAAGCGTACGAGAGGTTTTTGCCGAATCGGCTCCATGTCACACCCATTGTTCCGCGAAGTCTAACACTTCCCGCCAATCCGAACGTCAAGATATGTTTTTTGACAACTCGCTTAAATTCAGCAGCTTAGCTGGAAAGGTAGCACCTACTCCGAAAAGAGCCTCCGTTTATTGACGCTGGGTTCTGCAGGGTGTCATATCGTCCTGCGAGCCGGCCAAAAACCAACGCTGGTGCGACCGTTTCGGGAGAGTGCAGATGAGGCAAGTTGGATTCGATCCGCGAAGAGCACTCACCCTTCGTTCTTCGTCGTCGCAAAACGATACGTTGTCGCCGTTCGAGGAATTGGCCCTTCCCCTACTGGATTCCGCCTACAACTTCGCATACTGGCTTGCGCAAAATCGCGACAACGCCGAAGACCTGGTACAGGAGACCTATCTGAAGGCATTGCGAGGGTTCGCGTCGTTTCGGCCCGGCAGCAATTTTCGAGCCTGGTTGTTTCAAATCTTGAAGAACACCTTCCTTAGTTTGTGTTCAGAAGCAAAACGCGGCTCGACGGTACCGCTCGATTCAGACGAGGTAGTGCCGCTCTTGCCGGTGAACTCAACTAGCGCCGAGTCCATGCTAGTTGATCGCTCGCGTTCGGACACGATTCGAGGTGCGATCGAGCAACTGCCCATTGCTTTCCGGGAAGTTATTTTGCTTTGCGACGTGGAAGATGCCTCGTACCGGGAAATCGCGGAAATCTTATCGATCCCGATCGGCACGGTAATGTCGCGCCTAGCCAGGGCCCGGAAGGCAGTGCGCGAATCGCTCTCGAATTGCGCTCCCGAAGCCACAAACAACCTTATGAGGTCGCGGACAGCGAGAAGTTGATTCATGTGATCCGAATGCAAAGCCTGAGATGGCAACGCAGGCTATGAAACGGGTGCTCATTTTTGAAAACAGAAATTCAGCGCTTTCGAAGCAGATGCGATTCCGATTCGTTGGAGAAGAAACACAATGGCAACCTCTGTCATGGAAGCAAACTTAATCGCGGCGACAATTGGCCTGCGGCCGATACCACTGGAACGGACTGAACGGATTGTGGTCCTCGAGGACGACAGTGCCCTGCAAAAAGTATTACAACGCCTCTTCTCTGCGGAAGGCTACGACGTCGAGGTAGTCGCTAAGGCCAGCGCTTGTTTCGAATTGCTTCGCCAGCAAACCACTACCGCTTTGGTCCTGGATCTGGGGAAACTGTGCCTGTCGAGGAGTGATCTGTGCCAGCAAATTGCCCGGATCGTTCCTCGTCTGCCCTTCGTAATCCTCAGCGCGAACTCAGATGTCGCCGATAAAGTGCGCCTTCTGGAATTAGGTGCGGATGATTATGTGACTATACCCTTCAGTCCGCGCGAACTCGTAGCCCGTGTGCGCGCGTTGATCCGGCGAACAACCCGTTCCAGCTCGGAAATCTTCTACGCTTTCGAAGACGTCAAAGTTGATTGCTTGGGCATGGAAGTGACCCGGTGCGGCGAGACGGTGCAGCTTACTACTAAGGAATTTAAAACATTGCATTACATGGTTAAGCATGCTAACCGGGTCATCTCCAGAGACGAACTTCTGAATGAAGTTTGGGGATACCATTCCTATCCCTGCACTCGAACAGTTGATAATCACATTCTGAAGTTGCGGCAGAAGTTGGAAGAAACACCTTCGAACCCGTCTCACTTTCTCACTACGTACGGAGTGGGCTATAAGTTCGTGCCTTGACAACGATTGAGGGAATAAAGAAGGCGCTATTTCGGTTTCATCAGTAACAAAGGAAGACAGTATGTTTGTCCCGGAGCCGACCAAATGAGCCCAGATTCAATGCAAGTCATCACTTTAAACTCGGCAGATGAAGACGCGGACCTTGTTTTAGCCAGTAAGGCTGGTGATATTGCCGCCTTCGACGAACTCGTGACTCGCTATGACCGCAAACTCCTCCGAATTGTGCAACATATCATTCATAACCTCGATGACGCGCAGGATGTGGTCCAAGAAACGTTTCTCAAAGCTTTTCAAAAACTCGGCAATTTTCGGGGAGATTCGAAATTCTCGACCTGGTTATTTCGTATCGCCGTGAACCAGTCGCTTATGGCGTTGCGGAAGCAACACACAAAGCAGCGCGCCGGAGCCGAGTTTCCCATAAATGCCGACGAGGAGGGCAGGCTTCCGATCGACTTCTCAGACTGGCGGCCGAATCCTGAGGAACTATACAAGACGGCAGAGTTGAGACAACTGCTTACCGGCGCCTTGCAGGAACTGCGGCCCACATTGAGGGTGGTATTTGTTCTGCATGACGTAGAAGGACACTCACTGCGAGAAACTGCAGAGGCTCTCGGCTTGAGTTTGGCCGCTGTTAAAACGCGGTCACTGCGGGCCAGGCTCCAGCTTCGAGAGCGACTGAGCACGTATTTCAGAAGCGAAATGAGTGGGAAAACGAAAGCTGAACCAGAGTCCGCAGCGAACTTTTGGCAATCGCCGCTCGACCTGGTCCGCGCCGCTACCGCTGCGATTTGAGAGCCGCGCAGCTTATACGCCGCGAACCGGGGCGTGCGCCATGGCTAAAAGGCAGACTCAAATTATGACACCAGCGGCCCTGTAATTTTCTGTAAAGACTTCCGCAACAACTTTGACAATTCGACGACGAAATATTTACCAAATGATTTTAAACTTTTTCTCAACTGTTCAGTCTAACTAACAGCGCGCCGTGGAACGGTAGCGTCAACTGGAGCAACGCAGTGAGTTCGTTTCCTCAAGATTCATGGGTTGAGACTCAGGTATTAACGCGCGAGCAAAGCACTTCGATCAGAGTGCTTGTCGCGGAGCCTGACACAGTAAGCCGCCGGCTCATTTGTTCGATACTCGAGAGTGAATCAGACGCGGAGGTGTTATGCGTCGACAATTCTCGTCTGCTTGGCTCGGTTCAAGAGTGCGATCCAGATCTGGTGATCCTAGACATACACACAACTGAGACCAGGCGCGCATCTAACTGGGAAGCTTTGGGCGTTAAATCGCCTTCCGCAACTATCGTTACGGCGTATGATGCGACGTCACTGAAGTTCGCTTCAGCAACGGCAGATTTGTTGATCAAACCTTTTAATGTCGAGCAATTGCAAGTCGCTATTGACGCCGCCAAGTCGAAGATCATTCGCGCACGGACTGAACTCGCCGCCTCTGAGCGAGTAAGCAACCATGAGCAACCCGCGGACAGGCCTCGATTCCTACAACGGGTGGCCGCAGAGAGTGGTGAAAAGATCGTCCTGATAGGGGTTAAAGACATCTTGTGGCTGCAGTCGTTCGGAAACCACATTCGGCTGCATGTGGGAAATGCGACTCATCTGGTTCGGCAGACAATGAAGAATTTCCAGAGCCTGCTGGATCCTGGTCATTTTCTCCGGGTACATCGCAATGCAATCGTCAATCTTGACCATGTACAGGAGTTCTATTTGCCTCCCGAAGGCAACATGTTTGTGAAGTTGGATAACGGGACCTGCCTGCCTCTTCGAAGAGCAACTCGATCCCTGCTGCGAAAAACGCTGAAGAGTCATTTTTTGGCTTAAGGCAAGCAGCTGAGGGGGCGCAGTCGAGACCCGTGCCATTCTGGCCTATCCGTTGTATTTCCGATATTCAAATCCCCCTGTCACGGTGTAGTTGTCTTTACGCATAACCTCGCGTAAACACTCCAGCACACGCTTCGGAACTTTTCGCGGCTGCCACTCAGGTAACCCGATGTCTCCAGAAACTCATACTTCAAATCCTTCTTCTTCCACAAAATGTATATCGCTCGGTTCTCATCCGCGCAGACGCCAGCTTTATCTCCCGCCGAGGCAGTTCATCACAACCAAACTTGGACTTCCCGGTGCACCTGATTCAAAGAACTTTCGAAAACTGATCTCACAAAGAGGGAAACAAGATGATGTTCAATCGAGCGGTGACACTGTGGAGACAATCTGGCAGAGGACGGAAAAAGTTAGCCAGTGATTGGCTTGTGATGGGATTGGTAGCCGTAATCTGCGTCGTTACCCCTGTCCTACATATGCAGGCACAGACATCAACAACCGCCGATATTTCTGGCGTGGTGACGGATCCAGCGGGAGCCGCAATCTCGAACGCGAAAGTTATTTTAAATAATATTGATACTGGCGGTTCCACGTCCACGAGTAGTGACTCCCAAGGCGTTTACCGATTTCCTCTGGTGAAGCCGGGAAACTATTCGGTATCGGCGAATGCATCGGGCTTTCAAGCCACCACTAAAAGGCTGTCCGTCGCGCTCGGTTCTAGCGTGACTGCAAATTTGGGCCTTTCAATTTCATTGCAACAAGAGTCCATCGAAGTCAGTAGCGAGGCAGCCGGGGTCCAAACCGAAGACGCCAATATTGAAACCAATTTCAACGCAGAGCAAATCTCGGTGTTGCCCAATCCCGGTAATGATCTGAGCGCAGTCGCGCTCACCGCGCCCGGCGTGGTGATGAACACCACCGGCGGTTCCACTTTTGGAGGCGGCAACTACGAGTTTTTTGGTTTGCCCTCGAACTCAAACGTGTTCACCTACGATGGCGCCAATGACAACGACCCGTATTTCAACATTAATAACACCGGCGCTACCAATTTGAGTCTCGGTCTTAACGATGTGGAGGAAACCAGTGTCGTAACCAATGGCTACAGCGGCCAATACGGCGGCCTGGCAGGAGCGAACATTAATTACGTTTCCAAATCGGGCACCAATTCATTCCATGGCAACGCGGAATATTGGTGGAACGGCCGTGCCCTGAATGCGAATGACTATTTCCTCAACCAGCAAGGGTCCCCTCGCCAGTTCGTGAATGCCAATCAGTATGCGGCGTCACTGGGCGGCCCCGTCAAGAAAGATAAGGCATTCTTTTTCGTCGACTACGAAGGCATTCGGCTCGTAATTCCGTCACTCTTGCCGACCAATCTCCCTACCCAGCAGTTTGAGAACGCTGTGATCTCGAACTTAAACACTGTTAGCCCCGCATCGATTCCCTTTTATAATCATTTATTTGGGATTTGGAACGACACGCCCGGTATAGCACGAGCGCAAAATACCTTGCCTGGCGGCGGTTGCTCGAACGTCACCACTCTCGCCGGCACTACATTCGGCGCGACTAACCCCTGCGCGCTGCTGTTGCAGGGCGGGACATCTCAGGCGACGAACGATTACTTGATTGTCGGCCGATATGATCAGAACATCGGAAACAATGACAAACTTTTTGTCCGAGCGCAACATGAGAGCGGCCAGCAGGCTACTTATACGGATCCGATAAACCCTGCTTTCGACGCTCAGAGCTCGCAGCCTGAATGGCAGAGTCAGGTGAGCGAGACCCACACCTTTGGCAGCAATAAAGTGAATAATCTGATTGCTTCCGTGCAGTGGTACAGCGCGCTGTTCAATATTGTGAACCCGGCGGCAGAGGCCCAGGCTCTTCCAGAGTCACTTCAATTCGGGGATGGTTCGCTGTTCGCTCTGAATAACGACGGTTCTTTCTTTCCTCAAGGACGGAACGTGACCCAATACGGGATAGTGGACGATTTCAGTTGGGCGCGTGGAAAGCACAACTTCAGACTTGGAATCAACTTCCGCCGCGACGATGTAAGTGATCATAACTTTACGTTCGTAACTCCGTTTGCCGTAGTGAACACGCTTAATGACTTTGCATTTGGAGGAGTGGCCCCGGTCCCTCAAGGTCAAACTCCAAATGCAAATAGCTTCCAGCAAGCATTTCCTGTCAACTCCGATGTCCCGGTTGCTCTTTACCAGTTGGGCTGGTATGTCTCAGACGAAGTTAAGGTCACTCCCAATCTGAAGCTGACTCTGAGCATGCGGTTCGATCACCTCTCGAATCCCGTGTGCCAGACCAATTGTTTCCAGAGTTTCTCTGGTTCGTTCCAAAACCTGAACCCATCGGCGCCGGTGAATCAGGCGCTGCTCACCGGCCTGCACACCGCATTTCCCTCCGTCACGTCGGTTGTATATGAGCCGAAGGTCGGTTTTGCGTGGTCGCCGTTCGGGGCAAAGAACACCGTGATCCGTGGCGGCATCGGCATTTTCAGCGACGCGATTCCTACGGGGGCGATAGACGATGTCCTCACCAATGCGCCAAATGATCCATCATTCAATATTTTCAATGGCGCCTTAGCACCCACCGCGGCAGGCAGCTTGAATTCACAAGCCGTGGCCGCTAACGCTGGATTCCGCACAAACTTTGCGAATGGAGGAGCGGTTGCGCCCTTCAGCTTCTTCAACCCTTCCGCAGTGCAAGTTCCACGCTACGACGAGTGGGACCTGGAAGTGCAGCATTCCCTGGGTTGGAACGCCGTCGTGAGCGTCAAATATGTGGGAAACCATGGCGAGCACGAGGAAATCACCAATCCGGCACTGAACGCCTTCAGTCCGACAGGTTTCGGAGGCCTTCCTACCACTGTTCCGAACGGAGAATTTGGCGTAGTCGGGCAAACCCTGAACGTGGGTAACTCCAACTACAACGGTCTTGTCATTTCGGCATCGCACAGTATCAGCGGTGGATTCCAGTTCCAGGCTTCATACACTTACAGCCACGCACTGGATGAAATTTCCAATAACTCTTTGAGTCCTTTTGGGGTAAACACATTTGCCAATGTTGACGTGGTGACACCTTTGGACCCGTTTAATATCCGCAGGCTGAACTACGGCAACGCCGATTACGATATTCGGCATTCCTTTGTTATGAATTATGTGTGGAGCAATTCGTTCCGCCATCTCACATCCTGGGGACCTGACGCATTGATGAAAGGCTGGACGTTCTCCGGAACCATCTTCAAGCATACTGGCTTCCCTTACTCAATATTCAGCAGTAATGAAACCGGCCTTCTGCAGCAGAACAATTTCGGCAGTACCGCTGCGGCGACGGCTACCGCCGTATTGGCAAATGTAATAGGAAATCCGAATGTCAATTGCGGCGGCTCAGCCGCGCAGCCCGGTAACCCGTGCTACAGTGCAGCCAATTTTTCCGACCCAACCAATAGCTTCTCGGGTCAGCGTCGCAACCAATTCCGCGGGCCGGGTTATTTCGACACCGACTTTAACGTAGAAAAGAACTTCGCAATTCCTCGTTGGGAGGGCGCAAACTTCTCTGTAGGCGCGCGCTTCTTTAATCTATTCAACCACCCCAACTTCGCATTTCCGATTACAAACATCTCAGACACCGTCCAATTCGGTCAGATAACTCAGACGGTGAGCCAGCCGACCACCATCTACGGCTCCGGCCTGGGCGCTGACGCTCCCCCCCGTGGCATTGCACTGCAAGCAATGTTCGTCTTTTAACCCCTTGCCCACGATCCGGCGGG
>Ga0102924_1005267_pt1 | contig 12615 bp, 11 predicted proteins | sample PaiPotPPM11metaG_FD_80116 | JGI IMG/M metagenome (GOLD analysis project Ga0102924, IMG submission 80116) | Iron sulfur acid spring bacterial and archeal communities from Banff, Canada, to study Microbial Dark Matter (Phase II) - Paint Pots PPM... ... | reverse complement strand
GCCGGCAGGTTCATGCAGTTGGTGGCGTCGGTTTCGATCGCATCGACGCCGTCGCGGTCGGGACCGGCGCCGCTGCCGCCGGCGATCAACTCGCCGACGACGAACGGGTCGCCGCTCGCCTTCTTGCCGCCGAAGGCCAGCACCAAGAGCTCGCCGGCGGATGCCGCGGGCACCTTGCCCGGCATGACCGGCGCCAGCGCGCCGATCATCGCGCCGGCGATGCGCTTGATCGTCGAGGTGCGGGCGTTGACCGGCGCCGGCTCCTCCGGGTTGACGATCGTGCCCTTCGGCAAATTGAGCCGGATCGGCCGGAAGCAGCCGCCATTGGTCGGGATGCGGGGGTCGGTCAGCGCCCGCACCGCCCAGCATGCCGCCGCCAGCGAACCCGACGGCACGCAGTTCATCGGGCCGCGAACCTGGGGACTGGTGCCGGCGAAATCGAATTCGATCGCGCCGTTGCCGACCGTCGCGGCGACCTCGATCCGGATCGGCTTGTCGAGCTCGATGCCGTCATTGTCGAGCCAATCGACATAGCGGTAGGTGCCGGGCGGGATCGCCGCCAGCGCCTGCCGGGTCAGCCGCTCGGAGCGGGCCAGGAGTTCGTCCCAGATCGCGGCGAGCTGGCCGCGGCCGAAGCGCTCGGCCAATTCGGCGAGGCGGCGGGCGCCGACCGTGCAGGCGGCGATCTGGGCGTTGAGGTCGCCCATGACGGTGTCCGGGATGCGCACGTTCTGGCGCAGCAGCGCCACCAGCGTCGCGTTGTAGGCGCCGGCCTCGCGCAGCTTCAAGGGCGGGATGCGCAGCCCTTCCTGGAAGATCTCGGTGGCGTTGGTCGGCACCGAGCCGGCCGACATGCCACCGACATCCTGGTGATGCGTCATCGCGGCGGACAGCGCGATCGGGGTTCCGTCATGAAATATTGGCTGCACCACCGCGATGTCGGGCAGATGCGTGCCGCCGCAATAGGGGTCGTTCAGCACATAGCTATCGCCGTCGCGCATCGTCGCGACCGGGAAGGTCTCGATGATCGTGGCGACGGCCGGGATCAAGGTCGCCAGGTGGATCGGGATCGAGCAGCTTTGCGCCAGAGTCGTGCCGTCGAGCGCGAACAGGCTCGCCGAGGCGTCGAGACCCTCCTTGACGATCGGCGAGAACGAGCTGCGCAGCAGCGTCGATTGCATCTCGTTTGCGATGCCGTCGAGCTTGTAGCGGACGATGTCGATTGTGATCGGGTCGAGGTCCATCGGGGTCCTGGGGCTGCGGCGGCGCTACTTATGGTTGAACCTGCGATTTCACCGCCACCTGATCGTACAGGTGATTTTCAGGTCGAATGCGCGTGTCGGTCGTACAGCCTTCTCTGCGCCGGTCGCAGGCGCTCTCCGCAAGGAGCGAGCCCTCCCGACAGGAGCGGTCTCGATCTACCGGAGTCCGTCCTCCTGTTAATTCCTGTTTTCGGTCGAAATTTTCAGGACCGACAGACTGAACCGGCGCAGCGCTGCCAATTGCACTTCGATCCCACATAGAGAACATTTAGGGAACTTTCAAGAGGCCGGTTTTGGGATTGTTCGCCGCAAAGAAACCGACCGCTAAAGCGTCAACCCGCCATCGACGATCAGGGTCTGGCCGGTGACCATCGAGGTCCCGGCGCACAGGAAGAAGATCGCGTCGGCGATGTCCTGCGGGGTGCAGGCGCGCCTCAGCGGCGTCTTCTCGACCGATTGCTGCTTGCGGTCGGAGGGCCAGTCCTTGTTCCAGGGGCTGTCGACAAAGCCGGGGGCGACGGCGTTGACACGGATTTCCGGGGCCAGCGAGCGGGCGAGGCTGCGGGTCAAATTGATCACGCCGGCCTTGCTGGTCGCGTAGGGGATGCTGCTGCCGCTGCCCTGCACGCCGGCGATCGAGGCGGTCGAGCAGATCGCGCCCTTGGCCTGGCGCAAGGCGCCGACCGCGGCATGGGTGCAGCGGAACGGGCCGATCAGGTTGGTATTGAGGATCGTCTGCCAGAACTCTTCGGTCAGCCGGTCGAGTTCGGCGAACGGGATCGGCGCCGGGGTCGCCGGGGTGCCGGCGTTGTTGACGAGGACATCGAGCCGGCCGAGCGCGTCGATGGCGCGGGCCACCATCGCCTCGGCCTCGCCGGGTTTCGACACGTTGCCGGGGGCGGAGACGATCTTCAGGCCCTGCCCCTTCAGCCGCTCGACCTGCTGCGCGCCGCGCGGGTCATCGGCGAGATGGTTCAGCGCGACGGTCGCGCCGGCGCGGGCGAACATCTCGACCGTGGCGAGGCCGATGCCCGAGGCGCCGCCGGTGACGAGCGCGGTCTTGCCGGTCAGGTCGATGGTGATCATGGCGCTACCCGTGCCTGGTTGCCGCGCCCGCAGCGCGACGATGCGATTGTCGCCCCGATAAAAGCCGGGGTCCACCCGCCAACCGCTGGGTCGGCGGAAAAACGGGTCCCGACTTTTCGCCGGGACGACAGCTTTCTAGCAGACGCGCCAAAGGGCGGGTCAGTGGCGGCTGCTCAGCATGTCCCAGGGGGTCTTGCCCTCCGGCATCGGCGGGATGCGCAACAGCTCGGTCATCGGCTCACCGGCTTCGTAGCGGCGGCACAGCTCGTCGGGGTCATAGGTGACGCCGACCGGGTTTTCCCGGAACGCCTGGCTCTGGAAATAGCCCTGGCATTCGGCCTCGGTGGCGAAATTGTCGATCTGCAACTCGACCCGGTTGTTGTCGGGATCGCGGTAGTAGAGCGACGTCGTGACGCCGTGATTGATCGGCCAATGCGGCAGGATGCCGGCGGCCTTCAGCCGGCGGTAATTGGCCAGCAGGTCGCCGAGATCGCGATAGGTATAGGCGACGTGGTCGGTGCCGGTGCCGTCCGGGTCGCGCGGCTGCAATCCGGGGATCTGGATCAGCGCCAGCCGGTGGTGCTCGTCATCGTAGCTGAGGAAGCACAGGCGCTCGTCGCGGAACACGATGCGGGCGGCGAGAACGGTCTTGTACCACTCCGCCATCTTGTCGGCCTGGCCGGTGCGCAACACGAAATGGGCGAATTTGGCCGGGCTGACCGGCTGCGTCGCCGGGGCGATACGGCGGATCGGGGTGACATCGTTCATCGGGGTCTCCTGTCCCTAGCACGGTGAGTTTAGCGCATCTGCGGCCGCGTCATCAGCATGTCGGCGACCGCCACCAGCGGGCCACGTCCGTTTTCTTCAAGCCCGCTGAGCGGTCGGCAGCAGGCTCTCGCTGTAGTGCGGACGCAGGATGTCGAGCCGCATCGGCACCGGGGTGCCGAGCCACAGCGCATTCTTGCTGTGGTCGTCGTAGGAGCTTTCGGTCAAGGGATGCACCAGCACGTCGAGCCCGTCGCGGTTGAGCATCAGCCACGGCACGATGTTCTGGAACTCGGGGCACTCGAAAATCACGTTGAATTGCGAGATCGGGTGCGGGCCGCGCGGCTCGTCGCTGAAGGCGCCCGGCTCGACCGTGAAGCGGGCGATCAGCGCCTCGCGCAGCCGGGCCGCGGTGGGCTTGGTGGCGGCATCGTAATAGACGTGGGCGTGATAGCCTTTGATTTCGCTCATCCGATGTCTCCTGATTGAACCTTCTTACGCGTCCAGCGCGGCGGCGATCTTCCGGCTGATGCCGGCGCGCCAATCCTCGATCGGCATGAAACCCTCCCGGTCGCGGCAATAGGCCTCGGTCTCGCCGTATATTTCACCCTCGGGCTTATCGAGATCGATCTTGAAGCCGAGCGGCTGCGGTACGTACCAGGGCGTGTCGCAGAACATCTCGATACGATTGCCCTCCGGGTCCTGGAAATAGACCGACCAGGCATTGCCGTGGCAGATCGGGCTGATGCCCTCGCAGCCGGCGTCGCGGATCTTGCGGAAGGCGCGCTGGACAGCGGCGAGCGTGCCGACATTGAACGAGACCTGCTGCACCATCGGGGTTTCGAGGTCGGTATTGCGGCCGCGCACCAGCACGATCTGGTGGTGGTCGCTGGGATTGCGGCTGAGGAAGGTGATGCGGCCGTCCTCCGCGCCGTCGCTGACGACGAAGCCGAGAACCCGCGTGTAGAAGTCGATCATCTTCGGCACGTCCTGCACGTAGAGCCCGACATGGCTGAGGCGCGGTGCGGTTTCCTGCATGGTCGTCCCTCCTGACCGGATGCGCTGGCTTGCACATAGCAACCTGGCGGTGCATCTATCAAATCGATTGATTGTATAAGATTCATTCGCAGCATGGATATTCGCGCGGTCGACCTCAACCTGCTGAAAGCCTTCGACGCGCTGATCAGCGAGCGCGCCGTGACCCGCGCCGCCGCCCGGATCGGCCTGTCGCAGCCGGCGATGAGCCATGCGCTGTCGCGATTGCGCGGCGTCTTCGCCGACGATCTGTTCGTCCGCACCCAAAGCGGCATGGAGCCGACCGCGCATGCGCGCGAGATCGCGCCGCTGGTCTCGGCGGCGATCGAGCACATCGAGGCGGCGCTCAACCTCGGCGCCGGCTTCGACCCGGCGAAGAGCACGGGCCTCTTCACCGCCGGCATGGCCGAATACGCCGAGATCGCGCTGGTCGGCCGGCTCGCCGCCGCCTTCGCGGCGCAGGCGCCGCGCGCCACCCTGCGGCTGTTGCCGCTCGACGGCGCCCAGGCCGGCGAGCAGCTGGAGCGGGGCCGGATCGATGTCGCGGTCGCCTTCCTGCGCAACCTCGCGCCGCCGATCCAGAGCCGGACCCTATGGCGCGACCCGTTTGTCGTCCTCGTCCGCCGCGGTCATCCGATCGCGAAGCGGCCGCTGTCGATCGAGATCTATGCTGCGCAGCGCCACATCCTGGTGTCGCCGCGCGGCGACACCGGCGGCGCCCTCGACCGCGTGCTGGTGGATTTCGGATTGCGGCGCCGCGTCGCGCTGCTGGTGGCGACCTATCTGGCGGTGCCGGCCGCGCTGGCGACATCGGATCTGGTGGCGACCGTGCCGAGCCGCACCGCCCGGCAGATCGCCGACACCGCGCCGGTGGAGATTCTGCCGCTGCCGATCGACCACGCCGTCACGATCGAAATGGCGTGGCACCGGCGCGCGGCAAGCGAGCCCGGCCAGACCTGGTTCCGTTCGCTGCTGACCGAGGCGGCGGCAGATTAGGGCGCTTCACCCGCCCTACGGATCGTCGCGCACGACGAGGCTGCCGAGCGGGTGAACCTCGGCGGTCTGGCCGGGCAACAGCAGCGTCGTGGCGTCGAGCTGGGTGACGATCGCCGGGCCGGCGAAGGCGGCGCCGGCGCCGAGGCGGGTGCGGTCGTAGATCGGGGTGTCGATGCGGCCGTCGGCGAAGGAGACCGGCTGGCGGCCGGTGATCGCTGCGGCCGGATCGCCGCCCCGCGGCAATTCGGGCAGAAGCGGCGGCGGGAAGATTCCGGCGGCATCGACCCGCAAGGTGACGATCTCCACCGGCGTGTCCGGCTGGGCGAAGGTGTAGAGGCGCTCGTGCTCGCGATGAAAGGCGGCGATCGTCGCCGGCAGCGCGGCGTCATCGACGGCGCCGCCCGGCCAGGGCACGAACAGTTCGAAGCCCTGGTGCCGGTAGCGCAGGCTTGCCTGCCGGGTAACGCGGCGCGCCTCGAAGGGCACGCCCTCGCCGTCGAGCCAGGCGACGGCTTCCGCCTCCAGCTCTGCAAAGATCCCGGCGATGCGGCCGGTGTCGTAGTCGGGCGGGCGCTCGATGCAGGTGCGCGAGAACTCCGCCTTTAAATTGGAGGCGAGCAGGCCCAGCGCCGACAGCACGCCCGGCGCCGGCGGCACCAGCAGCGTCTTGATGCCGAGAAGCCGGGCCAGGCTGCCGCCATGCAGCGGGCCGGCGCCGCCGAACGGCACCAGCACGAAATCGCGCGGGTCGCGGCCGCGCTCGACCGAGACCACCCGGACCGCGCCCATCATGTTGTTGTCGGCGATAGCCAGGATGCCGCGCGCCGCCTCGTCGAGGCCAAGGCCGAGCGGCTCGGCGATGCGGCTCGCGATGGCGCGGCGCGCCGCCGCGATATCGAGCGGAAAGGTGCCGCCGAGCAGGTAGGGCGGCAGATGACCGAGCGCGAGATGGGCGTCGGTGACGGTCGGTTCGGTGCCGCCGCGGCTGTAGCAGACCGGACCGGGCTCGGCGCCGGCGCTTTGCGGCCCGACCAGCAGCGCGCCGTCGCCCGAGACGCGCGCGATCGAGCCGCCGCCGGCGCCGATCGTCGCGATGTCGATCATCGGCAGGGCCAAGGGCCAGCCGGCGACCTGTCCGGTCGTGGTCAACCCCGGCTCGCCGTTGGCGATCAAGGTGATGTCGGCCGAGGTGCCGCCGATGTCGATGCCGATCAGGTCGCGAAACCCCGCCGCGGCGCCGATGAAGGCGGCACCGACGGCGCCGGCGGCCGGTCCCGACAGCACCGTCTCGACCGGCACGCGGCGGACGCGCGCCGCGCCGGTGACGCCGCCGCTCGACTTCATCAGCAACAAGGGCGCGGCGATGCCGCGCTCGGCGAGCCGCGCCTCCAGCCGCGCGACATAGGTCGAGACCGCCGGCATGACATGGACGTTGAGGATCGTCGTCATGCTGCGCTCGTATTCGCGGAACACCGGCAGCACCTCGGCCGAGATCGAGACCCGCGCGCCGGGATAGGCCGCGCGCACGATCTCGGCGGCGCGGCGCTCGTGGTCCGGGTTGGCGTAGCTGTGCAGGAAGACGATCGCGACGGCGGCGATCCCCTCCTCCCGGATCGCCTGCGCCGCGGCGGCGATTGCGGCCTCGTCGAGCGGCTCCAATTCGGCGCCGGCGGCATCGATGCGGCCGCCGATCTCGTAGATCCATTGCGGCGACACCGGCCGCTTCGGCTTGACCCAGGCAAACAGGCTGGAGCGGCGCGGCACGTCCTGGCGGCCGATTTCGAGCGCGTATTTGAACCCGGATGTCGTCAGCAGCGCGGTCGGCGGCCCCTTCTGTTCGAGGATCAGGTTGGTCGCGACCGTGGTGCCGTGCAGCACGCGTTCGACATCGGCGCCGGCGAGATGCGCGTCGTCGAGCGCGGCTGCGATGCCGGCAACGAAGCCCTGCGACGGGTCGGCGGGCGAGGACGGCGTCTTCGCCGCAACCAGCCGCCGGCTCGCCGGGTCGAGCAGGATCACATCGGTGAAGGTGCCGCCGGTATCGACCCCGATAACCGGGCCGGCCTTTCCTGCCGGCATCAGCCCTCGCCCGGCATTCCCTGTTCGAGAAATCGGTGGGCGACCGCCGCGTGCATCGCGATCCCGGCCGCCATCGCATCCTCGTTGAGGATCATGTGGTTCGAATGGCACGACGCGACGTGGCCGTGGCCGTCATGGCCCTGCGGCATGACCCCGAGGAACATCATGCAGCCCGGCATGCGCTGCAACACGTAGGAGAAATCCTCGGCGCCCATGAACGGGGCCGGCATGTCGATGTAGTTGTCGGCGCCCAGCAGGTCGGTGGCGACGTCGCGGGCGAAGCCGGCGAAATCGCGGTGATTGACCGTCACCGGATAGCCGCGGTTGATCTTCACCTCGGCCGCGCAGGAGTGCGCCGCGGCGATATTGGTCGCGACGCGCCGGATGCCCTGCTGCGCGGTCTCGCGCGCCGCCTCGGAAGTGGTGCGCAAGGTGCCGAGCATGTCCACCACCTCGGGGATGATGTTGCTGGCGGTGCCGCCGCTGATCTTGCCGAGGGTCAGCACGACCGGATCGAAGACGTTGGTGCGGCGCGTCACCATCGCATGCAATGCGAGGCCGATCTCGCAGGCGACCGGCACCGGATCGACCGCCAGATGCGGCATCGAGGCGTGGCCGCCCTGGCCCTTGACCTTGATCGTCCAGGTGTCGACCGAAGCGAGCAGCGGCCCGGCGCGGCCGGCGATCGCGCCGGCCTTGAAGTTCGGGAAAATGTGCAGCGCGAAGGCGGCGTCCGGCTTCGGGTCGGCGTCGAGCAGCCCGTCCTCGATCATGCGGCGGGCGCCGGCGTGCCCCTCCTCGCCGGGCTGGAACATGAATTTGACGGTGCCGGCCAGCTCGTCGCGGTGGCAATGCAGCAGATGCACGGCCTGCACCAGCATCGCGGTGTGCGAATCGTGGCCGCAGGCATGCATGCGGCCGGGGATTTCGCTGGCGAAGTCGAGGCCGGTTTCCTCCGGCATCGGCAGCGCGTCCATGTCGCCGCGCAACAGGATGGTGCGGCCGGTCTGCGAGCCCGGCTTGGTGCCGGAGAGCGACACCATCAGACCGGAGGTCGAGGGGCCGCGGGCGATCTCGACATCGAGGCCGGAAAGCCCGTCGAGCACCGCCTGCGTCGTCTCCGGCAGGTGGAGGCCCAATTCGGGCTTGCGATGGATGCGGCGCCGGATCGCAACCGCGGCCGGCAACAACTCCTTCGCCTCGTCGAGGAAGCGGGTCAGGTCGGACATCGATTTAACCTCCTAAGAATCCGTAGGGCGGGTCAACGCCGGCGGGAGCCGGCGGCAACCCGCCACCATCGAGGCGGCGGCACGGCGGGTTGCGCTTCGCTCCACCCGCCCTACAAATCGAGAGCATCCCGATAGGTGCCGCGGTGAAACAGGCCGGCGGGCGGGCGGCGCTGGCGCAGCCGCTGCGTTGCGGCGACGTCGAGGGTGCGGCCGTCGCCGCTCAGCACGACGCCGTATTCGGTCTCGGCAGCGGCGGCGGTGACGAAGCCGCCGCGAACATCGGCCAGCACCCGCTCCGGCTCGCGGTCGTATGGATGACCGTAACCGCCGCCGCCGCCGGTCTCGATGCGCACGACATCGCCGCGCCGCACGACGGTGCCGTCGCTGATCGGCGCGACGACGCGCTCGCTGTTTCCGCCGGGGTTGATGACGCAGCGTCCGGCGCCACCCTCCTTGCCGCCGTTGACGCCCCAGGGCCGGTGGTCGATGCCGTCGATGCGCACCGAGATCACCGCCTCGGCCGCCAGCACTTCGAATTCGCGGATGATGCCGCAGCCGCCGCGCCACCGCCCGGCGCCGCCGGTGTCCGGGTTGATCGCGTAGCGCTTGAGGCGCACCGGGTAGATCGCTTCGAGAAACTCGGCCGGGTAGTTTTCCTGGGCGACGAGGTAGACGGCATCGTTGCCGTCGGCGAAGGGGCGGGCGCCGTAGCCGACGCCGATGCCGTCCGACATCAGGAAGAGTTCGCCGGTCTCGTCGCGGCCGCGCAGATACCAGATCACATAGGCGCTGTGCGCCGCCGGCGCCTCGCCGCCGGTCGCGGTCGCGATCAGCCCGAGACACACCGCCATGTGCCGCATCAAGGTGATGCCGCGCAGGCCCAGCGGCGCCGGGAAGCGCGGCTGCAACACCGAGCCCTCGCGCAGATGCACCTTGTCGAGCGCGCGCTCGGCGCCGGCATTGATCAGGTGCTCGGTATCCTCGCCGAGCAGGTAGGAGGCGAACACCGCCGCCGGCACCGACGGGCTCATCAGGAAATTGACCGGCCCCGGGACCTGGTCGTCGCTTTCGGTGGTGTCGAGCTCGACCCGGTCTTCCGTCACCTGGAGCCGGTAGCGCAGTGTCACCGGGCCATGCCCCTGCCCGTCCGAATCGAGGGCGTCGGCGAAGCGGTATTCACCGGGCGGGACCAGCTCGTGGAAGCGCCGTTTCATCGCGCTCTCGGTGCGGGCGACGAGCTGGGCGAAGGCGTTGCGCAGGCGGGCGCGGCCGAAGCGCTCGAACAATTCGCCGAGCCGCCGTTCGCCGAGGCGGATCGCGGCGATCGAGGCGCGGGTGTCGCCCTGCACCATCGCCGGGAAGCGCGAGTTGCGGACGAAGACGCGCAGCAGGTCGTCGTTGAGCTGCCCGTCGCGGCCGACCCGCACCGGCGGCACGATGATCCCCTCTTGGAAGATCTCCTCGCAATCGGGCGACAGCGAGCCGGCGCGCATGCCGCCGATGTCGTTGAAATGGGCCCAGGACTGGGCAAAGGCGACGAGTTCGCCGCCGCAGAACACCGGGCAGGCGAAGACCTGGTCGGGCGAATGCGACACCGCCCCGCGCGAGGCGTAGCAGTCGTTGTACCAGTAGATGTCGCCGGGCCGCATCGTCTCGAGCGGGTAAATCTCGGCGATCGGGCCGATTACGTCGCCGAAGATCGGCAGGTTCGAGCCGACGATCAGCCGCCCCTCGGCGTCGAACAGCGCGGCGTAGAAATCCTTTTTCTCGCGGATGAAGGGCGACATCGCGGTGCGCTCGATCAGCGCCTCCATCTCGCTCTGGGTCGCCCTGAGCGCGCCGCGGACGATTTCCAGCGTGACCGGGTCGCAGCCGCCGGGCGCGGCGCCGGGTTCGGCCGAAGCGTCCGAAGTCGGAATGGCGTAGTCGTTCAAGCTGCGTTGCCTTTCGCCGGGGCGATTTGCTTCTTTACCACAGGTCGGCTCGGCCGCTATGAGCGGAGCCGCGGCCGACCCCGCGCCGGACCACTCCGCTGCACCGCCAGCGTTCAGCAAGCAGGCCTCATGTCGCTTTTCGGCACCGATATTGCGGGTATCACGCTCGATTCCGTTGCCCGCATCATCCAGATGGCGCTGACGCCGGTGTTCCTGCTGACCGGGCTCGCCACCCTGCTCAACGTGTTCTCGACGCGGCTGACCCGGGTCACCGTCAAGGTCGACCAGACGATCAAGGACCTGGCAGGCGCCGACGCCGAGACCGCGCCGGTCTTGCGGAACCAGCTTGGCTCGCTTCGCCGACGCACCCTGGCGCTCGATGCAGCGGTCATCCTCGGGGCTGCCGCGGGGGCCGCGACCTGCATGACGGTGCTGCTGCTGTTCATCGGCGCGTTCGCGGGCGATCCGATCGGCCGGGTGCTGCTGTGGGCGTTCGGGGCCGCGATCGTCCTCGCGCTCGCGGCGATCGGCGCTTACGCTGCCGAGATGCTGATGGCGGGCACCGGAATCCGGGCGGAGCTGGTGCATGGCAGCCGCCGACATTTCTTTCGGCCGCACAACGACACCTGATCTGGACATGCCCAGCCCGGCCCGGAGACGCGAATGCCGACCCTAGGTCTCGATTTCGGAACGCCGCTCGATTCGATCGCCGGCATCATTCGCATGGCGTTGACGCCGGTGTTCCTCCTGCTGAGCATCGCCAACCTGCTCAATGTGTTCTCGACGCGGGTGGCACTGGTCGGCGACCGGGCGGATCAGGTCACCAAGGCCTTGGGCACGGCCGAGCCGGATCAGGTTTCCGCGCTCAGGGAGCAGCTCATCGCCCTCTACCGCCGCTCGGTTGCGCTCGACCTCGCGGTGATCCTGGCGGCGATCGCCAAGGCGGCGGTGTGCATCTCGGTTCTGCTGCTGTTCGCCGGAGCGCTCGGCGGTGAATCGGTGGGATGGGCGCTGCTGCTGTCCTTCGGTTGCGCCATCGTCTGCGCCCTCGGCGCGATCATGGCCTTCGCCGCCGAAATGCTGATGGCCGGCACCGGCGTCCGTTCCGAACTGGCACACGGTGAGCGGCGGCACCTGATCGATTTCGTCAGGCGCCCGCACGCGGACACCTGACGGCGCTAGAAACTCGCAGGCGGCGGGTTTAATCCGCGTAGTCCGGCTCGCGGCGGTCGAGGATGCGCTTCAACGCGTCGAAATGGTGCTGCCAAGTCGGCTTGTTGCCGTAATGCGGCCAGACCTGCTGGTACTGCTGCAAGGTGTGGGTGACGATTTCCGGCTTGACCTGGCGCAGTTTGCGGCCGGTCCACATCGCATAGAGCTGCACCTGGCAGGCGCGCTCCAGGTAATAGAGCAGGTCATAGGCCTCCGCGACGGTGGTGCCGCAGACCAGCACGCCGTGATTGGCCATGAACAGGACCTTCTTGTCCGGGCCGATCACGCCGGCGAGGCGCTCGCCCTCGGCCGGGTCGAGGGCGGGGCCGGTATACTCGTGGTCGTAGGCGACCTTGTCGAGAAAGCCGATCTCGGTCTGGCCGATCGCCTGGATCTCGGGCTCTTCGAGGCGGGCGAGCGCGCTGGCGTAAGGCATGTGGGTGTGCAGCACGCAGGCATGCTCCGGCACGAGCCGGTGGATCGGCGCATGGATGCAGAAGGCCGACTGCTCGACCTCGCCCTCGCCGGCAAGCAGGCGGCCGTCGTAGCCGACTTCCATGAAGCAGCTGGCGGTGACTTCCGACCAGTGCAGGCCAAACGGGATCTGGTAGTAGCGGTCGTCGCGGCCGGGCACCGCCAAGGTCAGGTGGTTGAAGATCCCCTCATGGAAGCCGTGCTCGACCGCCAGCCGGTGCGCCGCGGCGAGATCGACCCGCGCCTGTTGCCGGGCCGTCTCGCTGTCCAGGTCGTCATTGCGGAACGCCACCAATGTCATGTCGGCCTCTATCGTTCGGTGATTGGTCAAGAGCAGAGACTACACGCGGTTCAGCCGCCGCCGTAAGCGGCGAAATACCGCTCGATCGCGCGCAGCAATCCCTGCGCCAAGCGACGGCGATAGGCCGGCTGCCGCAGCAGGCGTTCTTCTGCGGGGGTCGACAGGGCACCCTGTCGAACCCCGCAGACGAACGCCTGCTGCTGCAGCCGGCCTATCGCCGGCGCTTGCCGCAGGGATTGCTG
>Ga0102924_1005264_pt1 | contig 12621 bp, 9 predicted proteins | sample PaiPotPPM11metaG_FD_80116 | JGI IMG/M metagenome (GOLD analysis project Ga0102924, IMG submission 80116) | Iron sulfur acid spring bacterial and archeal communities from Banff, Canada, to study Microbial Dark Matter (Phase II) - Paint Pots PPM... ... | reverse complement strand
GCCCGGCACAAGGTGCCGGTGATGGTCGCCATCTCCATCGGCAACGGCAGCGGCGACGCGCAGGGGAGCGAGCGGGGCCTGGAATACGACACCATGTCCGGGCGCTATGCCGAGTTCGTAGAAAAGGAAGTTCTGCCCCTGGTGGAAGCGACGGCGCACGTCAAGCTCACCCGCGACCCCGACGGCCGGGCCACGATGGGCGGCAGTTCAGGCGGTTCCTGCGCCCTGATCATGGCCTGGTATCACCCCGAGCTGTACCATCGCGTCCTCACCTACTCCGGAACCTTCATCAACCAGCAATGGCCCTTCAATCCGAAAACCCCGCATGGCGCCTGGGGCTTCCACGATCACCTCATCCCCACCAGCCGGCGGAAGCCGATCCGCCTCTGGATAGAGGTCGGTGATCGCGATCTTTTCAACCCCAACGCGATGCGCGACAACATGCACGATTGGGTTCTGGCCAATGAAGACATGGCCCGGGTGCTGGCGGCCAAGGGCTATCACTATCAGTTCGTCTTTGCCCGCAATGCCGGCCATGTTGACCACGCCGTACGGCAACAGACGCTCCCCGAGGCGCTCCAGTACCTCTGGCAGGGCTACACGCCCCCACCTGCGGACCACTGAGAGCCATTCGGGAGTACCAGGGCGCGGGGCCAAGACGTACCCGGGCTTACGGATACCGCCCGCGAATCCGCACCGTACGGTCCAGCTCGTCCAGCACCTCCAGCACCTTGCGCTGCAGGTCGGGGTCGAGCGTGGCGGCAGCCAACCAGGCGTGGACCTCGGTCTGCGCCTGGGGCGAGTGCTGGCCGCCGATGAACGCGTTCAACCAGCCCAGCAGAAAGAAGATCTTGCGGTCGCGCTTGATCTGTGGCAAGGCGTCCAGGGCGGGCCGCAGGTAGGGCTGGGTCAATCGCGACTGGTTCCAGTAGTTAAAGGCTCCCAGGCTCTGCGCCACCCAATCCTCGGGCCGCGCGGCGTCATCGAGGTAGTCATGGAAGTAGCGCTGCTTGGTGGCGGCGTCCGGGCGGGCGGCCTCCGCCATGTAGGCATACTTCTGGCCATCGCCGCTGGGGTCGCGCCGTCGCTCGGTGGCCAACACCGCTTCCGCTTGGGGGTCGCCCATGGCCAGCAGGCTGGTGACCAGGCTCCAGCGGTCGAGGGGCCGGAGCTCGACGCCGGGAATGCTGCGGCTGCCGTCCAGCAACGCCTTGAGCTTTCCCAGGCCGACAGGAGTTTCGGCCACCCCGTCCAAGGTCCGGAACCACAGGATGCGCAATCCCGCGTTCGGCGCATGCTGCGTGCGGTCCGCAGCCAGCGTCTCGAACGGCGGCGCCAGCGCGGTCCGCGTGGCGGCGCTCACGTAGCGGTGCAAGGCGGTGATCGAGTGGGCGGTCAGCGCCTGGGTCAGCAGCTCGTCGCCCTCGGCGGGCAGCAATCGTTGTGCCAGGGTCAGGAAGTCGCGCGGCGCCAGCTCCGCCTCCCGCACCGCGTCCCACAGCGCGCCCCACAGCAACGTGCGCAGGAAAAGGTCACGCTCCGTGCCCAACTGCGCGACCACCGCCGGACGGCTGCGGGCATCGAGCAGGAACCGCCCGTAGGCCTCGTCGTGATCGTTGGCAAAGACGTAATCCGGGCAGGGTTTTCCCACCGCGCCAGTCACCTCCGCGGCGGCCGTATCGAGCTCGGCGCGCAGGTGTTGGGACGGCGACTGGGGAAAATGCAGCAGGACCTGGGTGGCGATTGGCCACACGGCGGCGCTGCCCAGAACGTCGTGTTGCGCCAGGGTGAGCTGGGTGAGCCTGCCCGCGCTGCAACTCCACGTCACATCCACCTGCGGCATGCCGCGCCGTTCAATCCAAGCCGCTGCCCATGCGGCTAAAGGTCGGCCGGAGACGTGCTCGAAAGCGTGCACCAGGTCGCTCCACTGCGCGTTGCCGTAGGCATGTTCCCTGAGGTAGAGGCGCAGCCCGTCGCGGAAGTGCGCGTCGCCGAGCACGAAGTTGAGCTGTTTCAACAACGCCGGCGCCTTGGAGTAGACGATGGCGCCATAAGCCGACTTGGCGTCCTTGAGATTGGGGATGTCCTGGTAGATGGGCGTCGTGCCCTGTGTCGCGTCAATCGCGTAGGCGGCGGGCTTGATGCCCTGGTAGAAGCGCTGCCAGACGTGCTCCTCGGGGCGCAGGTCGTCGAGCGCCTTGTAGGCCATGTACTGCGCGAAGCCCTCCTTGAGCCAGAGGTCGTCGAACCAACGCATGGTGGTGAAGTCTCCGAACCACTGATGGGTGAGCTCGTGCAGCACCAGCAGGTCTCGGCCCACCAGGTCGGTGTGCGTCGGGGCGGTACGGAATAGCACCGACTCCTCGCGCAAGAACGTCGCCCCGGCGTGCTCCATGCCCCCGTAGGCGAAGCCCGGGATGAGCACCATGTCGTATTTGAACGTGGTGGACGTACGGCGCGCGCCGAAGGCGAGGGCGGAAGGCGTATCGGGGGCCGGCACCCGTTCCCCGGTCCAGTCCCGCAGGCCGTCCGGACCATGCGGGGGCTGCGCCAGCGGCATGGTGAAGGGGAAGGGCTGCGCAAAGTAGCGCGACAGGTACGCGATGCCGGCGGCGGCCACGCGCTGCACCGCGGGGGCCTCCTGCTGGGCCCGCGCCAGCATGGACTGGCGCACATAGAGCCCCGGCAAGCCGGCCACCGCGTGCACCTTGCGGAACGGCCCGGCGGCGAAGGCGAAAAGATACGTACTGATCGGGCGCGTCTCCTGGAAGCGGCTGCGCCGCCTGCCCCGCCCGGCAGGCTCGACGCCGGCGAGCGCCGTGTTGGAGATGACCGTCCAGGCACGCGGCGCGGTGAGTTCGAGCTGAAACCGCGCCTTCAGGTCGGGCTGGTCGAAGCAGGGGAAGGCCATGCTGGCGTCCATGGGGACAAACAGCGTGTAGAGGTACTCGGTGTGATCGTCGCGGTCCTCGAACCGTGTGATCGCCTTGCCGGCCGCGGCCACCGGGGCGGTGAAGTCGAGCGTGACGGCGTTCTCCCCGGCCCGCAGGTGGCGCGCCGGAAGCAACAGATGCCCATTCGCGAGCACGACCGTGGCGGTCTCGCCGTTGACCACCAGGTTGCGCACGGCGTCACCACGGAAGTCGAGCCACAGGTCGCCCGCCTCGTGGAGACGGAAGGCCAGCGCCACCCGACCCGCGGTACTGGTGGCGTGCGGTTCCAGCACGAACTGCAAGCCGTAGCGCAGGTCGGCGACCCGGGCCGCCCGCGCGACCGCCAACTCGCGCGCGATGCCGGCCGCCGGCGCCTCGGGAGAAACAGCCGCGTGAACGGCAGATGAAACAAGAACCACGACCACCGCGAGACCCAGGGCAGAACGCATGCCGGAAGTCTACCGGTTGTTGAGTCGCGACGCGCTGCTGTGGAACGGCTGGGCACGGCGCACGCCGTCACCCCGTTACGCTCCGCGTCCCGCGCCGCATTGACACGCCCCGGGGCTTGGATGAAGATGAGCCGCCTGCTTATTTAAGGGAGGTTCTCCGCCATGCCACGCTCCTATGGGCTCACCGCTCTGCTGCTCATCGCCCCGGCCATCCTCGCCGCCCAGAACCCGTTCGCGATGAAGAACTTCTCGGCCACCATGGTGACCCAGAGCGGCGACCACCCCACCGTGGAGATGAAGCTCTACAAGTCCGACAACGCGGTGCGCATGGACCTGCCCGGCGGCCGTGGCTATGTGCTCACCCAGACCGACACGCGCACCTCCTACATGGTCATGGGCGGCAGCATGTGCCTGGAGATGACCGCCGCGCCGCAGCACACCCCCGACCCCTTCACCACCGGCGCCGATGCCAAGATCGAAACGTCCCCGGCCGGAACCGACACGGTGGATGGTCATGTCTGCACGGTCGCGAACGTCACCGTCACCCCCAAGGACGGCAAACCGCAGACCATGAAGATCTGGCAGGCACAGGACCTGAACGGCTTCCCGGTCAAGATCGAGACCCAAACCCAACAGGGGCCGGTGACCCTGCTCTATCGGGACGTCAAGCTCGCTGCGCCCGACGCCGGGCTGATGAGCCACCCCGCCAACTGCCACAAGATGCCCGGTATGGGCGGCATGATGCCGCACTAAGCGTGCGCTCGAGTCGATCGTTTCGGGCGGCGCCGCTGACCGCGTCGCCCGTTCCCCCCCGGTTTCGGGTTTTACCCCGCTTTTCCCGCCGATTCCCTGCAACTCCTGGCGGTTTCGTGCGTATTGGAAGACAGAAGGAATCGGTGAGGCACGGGATGATGGAGCGGGACTTGCAGCGCAATTCGATACAGGAGAGCCACCGCGATCTGCCGGCGTGGCAATCCGCGATGGATGTGGCCGCCGAGGTCTGTCACCTCGCGGCACAGCGCGGCGGTGAGGGAGAGGGCGCGGCCGTGGTACGCGACCTGCGCCTGGCGGTCAGCGCCATTGCCGCTCATATCGCCGCTGCCCATGGCTGTGGGGTGCCGGAGGCGATCGAAGCGCACCAGCAACGGGCGCAGGCGGCGCTGGACGAACTGGTTGCCTTGTTGCATCGCGCTCAAGGCCAAGGCTGGTTGCAGCCGACCGCGGCCCTGCAACACTCGCTCGCGACCCTGAGCCGACAGTTGACCCCCTCGCTCGCCTGCTGCAGCGCCGCCTGAAGCCGGAGGATCGGCTTCCTCCGCACGCTCCCCCCATCCCGCGCGTAGAATCAAGCCGTGGTCTTGTGGCGGCTTTTAAGCGGCGTTGTCTTCCTCTCCCTGGCGGCGGCAGCTCCCAGCCTGCCCGGTCCCTTGCCGGACTTCGCCGGGTGGCACAAGGTCAGCCAGTCAGCCCTGAGCGCCGAACAGGCCGCCCTGACCCCGGCCGTCCTGCGCGCCCTCCAGGAGTACGGAGTTCAGGCTGAGGAACGGGCCAGCTACCAGCGCGACGGGCGCACCCTGCAGCTGGACGCCTTCGGTTTTCGCGATGCCAGCGGAGCCTACGGCGCCTTTACGCTGCTGCGCCCGGACAATTTTCATCGCCTCGACATGGGTGCGCCCGACGCGGCGGGCGCCGACGGCGACACGCACGTCCTGTTCTTCCGCGGCCCCTGGTTGATTCGGGTGAACCTGCCGCAGGTCACCAGCATGTCGACCGAGGAGATGCGCGAGCTCGCCAGCCTGTTGCCGAAGACCGGCGATGCGGCCCAGCTTCCCACCCTGCCGCGCTACCTTCCCGGGTCCCACCTGCTGGGCGAAACCATTCGCTACAGCGAGGGCCCGGTGGCATTACAGCAGGCGGCAAGCTGGCTCGACCCTCAAAAGGTGAACTTCGACCTGGGCGCCGAGGTGGTGACGGCGCACTACGACCTGCCCCAGCAACCCGAGCTGGTGCTGATCAGCTACCCGACACCGCAGATCGCCCAGGAGCGCTTCCAACTTTTTATCGCGGATCATCCCGGTGTGGGGACGTTGCGTCGCTCCGGCCCCATCGTGATTCTCTGGCACGGTCCTGCCGGCTCCGAGGCGACGGCCGTGGTGGGCGCGGTGCATTACGACGCCATCGTCACGCTCAACGAACCGCATCCGCCTGGCCTGGAGGCTTTGCCGGGATTGGTGGCGGGGCTTACGGCGGTGGTGATCATCATCTTCGGCGTCGCTCTCGCGATCGGGCTCACGACCGGCGGACTGCTCGCGTGGCTGCGACGTCGCTTTCCCCGCCGTTTCGGCCCCCAGTCGGACTCTAAACAGATGACTCGATTGCACTTAAAGTGAATACCGGGACCCCCGGCGGTGGCAATTGCGCCGCAGGACACAATGCTGTTCAGGTGTTTCCATTCTACGTAACTCATTGAAAACAAACAGGAACAGTGCTGGGCTAGGGTAAAATTTCGCCTTGACACTGTTTCCCGGCGGCCCGTACCATTCTCTCCATCAACAGTTTCGTGGGTTCCGCAACAACGGAACAGGTTTTTCGCGGCCTTCCCCTCGGGGGACTTCGAAGCTATTCTCCACAAAAAATGCTCACCCCCGCGGGTGAGCATTTTTTGTTTTCCGATCATCGCACTTGCAGGAACGTCGCCCGCCGGGTGAGGCTCTTGCCGCATGTCGCGATGCTAAACTCACAACCTGAAATGAGGATGGCGCATTGAAACTGGAGAGCGCGGCGCTGGAACCGCTGGTCCGCTTGGAACAGGCTCTGCGCCACGTCATTCGCACGCAGAGCGACGCGGTGACCATGGCGCTGATCGCGCTGCTGGCCGACGGCCACCTGCTGATCGAAGACGTGCCGGGCGTCGGCAAGACCACCCTGGCCCATGCCATCGCGCGCTGCCTGGACTGCAGTTTCCAGCGCATTCAGTTCACCAGCGACCTGCTGCCCAGCGATGTGCTGGGTATCAGCATCTTCAGCCAGAACTCGGAGAACTTCGAGTTCAAGCGCGGGCCGATCTTCACCAACGTCCTGCTGGCGGACGAGATCAACCGCACCACCCCCAAGACCCAGTCGGCGCTGCTGGAGGCCATGAACGAGCGCCAGGTCACGGTGGACAACGTCAGCCACCCCCTGCCGGCGCCCTTCATCGTCCTGGCGACGCAGAACCCGGTGGAACACCACGGGACCTACCCGCTGCCCGAGTCCCAGTTGGACCGCTTTCTGCTGCGCATCCGCATGGGCTATCCCGCGCCGGATGATGAACGCGCCATCCTGCGCGGCGAGGCGGGCGCCGACCTGCTGGGCGCCTTGGAACCGGTTCTGAGCGGCGAGGAGGTACTGCGGCTGCAGTCGCTCACCCGCCAGGTGAAGCTGGACGATTCCCTGCTCGATTACGAGTTGGCGATCGTACGCGCCACGCGCCAACATGCCGGCCTGGCGCTCGGCGTAAGCCCGCGCGGGGCGCGCATGTTGCACCGTGCCGCGCAGGCCCGCGCCCTGTTGCAGGGCCGCGCCTTTTGCGTCCCTGACGACATCAAGCGCCTGGTGGTCCCGGTGTTTGCCCACCGCGTGGTGGTCAACGCCCGTCTCGGGCAGACCTCCCGCCGCGGTGAACTGGCGGAGGACGTGCTGGCCGAGATCCGCGATTCCCTGCCGGTCCCGGTCTGAGGGCTCACAAGTTGAACAGCTTGTCGAATTTCTTGCGCGCGTCGGTCTCCGGCGCCGCCTTGGGGCGGGGGTTGAGGGTCACGATGCTCAGCCCGGAGAAGTAGTCGCAGTAGTTGTTCTTGTCCTTGAAACGCACCCACTCCGCCTGCGTCTCGCGACACTCGTTGTGCGACGTGGGCTCGTAGTGACGGCAGTTGCGGCACACGTGCAGGTCGGCGTCACACTGCGCGCAGGTGTCGCGGTTCTTGACCCGCTCGCCCGGCAACTGCTTGTATTCGGCCCCGCACTTCCAGCAGTTCATGGCGGTAGTCTAACGCGAAGTTCTGTTGCCCGGCTCAGTGAAGCAATTGCCGCCCGACAAGAGTTGCGTGCCGACCCGAACCGCGGCCTATGACGGTGCGTGGGACGTTTCCCCGGCCCCATCTCCCATCGCTCGCCCGACCTTGGCACAGGCGCTCACCAACTTCCGCCAAGGCGGCGTCTTGGCCGGCGGCCAGAATAAGAGCTCCCCCATCGGGGGAGACCGCCGCTGCCAGCGGGCCAGCAAGGCGAGGTGTTCGCCGCAGCGCCGCCGCGTCAGCCGCGGCAGCTCCGGGGGAAACATGGCCGTCCAGCGGCCGCACAGCTGGTGTTCCAGCGGCTGGTGGGTGGCGGTCGTGGTGGGCGGCGCCAGCGACAGCCGTAAGGGGCCGTGCAGGCCGCCCGCGCGCAGGGCGAACAAGGCCACTTCGGCGCCCGCGCGCCCCGGCAGGACCACCGCGCCGTTCCAGTTTTCCAGCGCACGGGCGCTGCCCGGCAGGTGCTTGATGACGGCGGTGAGCTTGTCGATCCGCAGATGCAGGGCGGCGGCGCGCTCGAAGTCCAGCTCGCGGCTGGCTTGATCGCGCTCCGCGCTCAGCTCAAGCCGGCTGGACTCACCCCGGGTGACGAGGAAGCGTTGCACACGCTTCACCTCCTCCGCGTAGCGGAGATCGCTGCAGCCCTGGTAACAGGGCGCCAGGCACATCTTCATCTCCGAGTACATGCAGCCGGGGAACTGCGGATCGGGATGCAGGTCGTCGGTGCAGCGGCGCAGCAGGAACAAGTCCAGCGCCTGCGCCGCCCACCGTTCCGCCGCGGCCCGCGACGCAAAGGGCCCAAAGCTGAGACCGGGGGGCGGCGCGATGCCCCGCGTGGCATAGACCCGGGGGTAGGCGTTGCCCAGGTGCAGCTTGAGCATGACCGGCAATCGGAGACGCAGTCGCGAGCGGTAGTCGCCGGGGAAGTACGCGCGGCAGAACTCAAGCAGTTGCAGGTCGGCTTCCAGTTCCGAGTTGACCAGCGTGTAACGGAGCCGGTCCATGACCCCGCCCAGCCAGAGTCCGCGCTCCCCTTCCGGCACCGGCGCCAGCAGGCGGCCCAGCCGGGTCCGCAGATGCGCACAGCGCGCCAAGTACGGCTCTCCACCCTCGCGCGGCAGCAGCGCGAAGACGGCGCGCGTGTCAGGCAGCGCTTCAAGCGCGGCGGCATCCGCAACGCTCAGCGTGGGCATGGAGCTTAGTGTACGTCTCAGGAGGGCTGAAGTCGGGGAGTCTCCCTTACTCTTTGCCTCCCAAATTCGCCAGGTTCTTGTTGTCCGTCCCGCGTTCCAGGCGGAACCAGTAGTACCCGTAGGGAGCAAAGCTGAGCGGGTAAGGGCGCTCGGTGACGGCGGGAAAGATGGCGTCGCCGAAGAGTTCGCGCGGCACACAGCCCTGGAAGGCGGCGAGGTCGACCTCGGCGGCCTGCGAGGAACGTGCCAAGTTGGCGACCACCACCACGGTGTCCCCCTCGTGCTGCCGCACGTAGGCCAGAATGCGGCCGTTGTTGACCCCCAGGAACTCCATGCTCCCGAGGCCGAAGACCGGGGTGCGGTGGCGGAGCTGCACCAGGTTCCGCATCCAATTCAGCAGCGAGCTGGGATCCTGGAACTGGCGCTCGACGTTGACCGCCTGGAAACTGTAGATCGGGTTCTGGATGAGCGGCGAGTAGAGCCGTTCCGGCGCCGCCTTGGAGAATCCGCCGTTACGGTCCACATTCCACTGCATCGGGGTGCGGACCCCGTTGCGGTCGGAGAGGTAGATGTTGTCGCCCATGCCGATCTCGTCGCCGTAGTACAGCACCGGCGAGCCGGGCATGGAGAACAGCAGCGTGTTCATCAGCTCGATCTCGCGGCGGCTGTTTTCCATGATGGGCGCCAGCCGGCGGCGGATGCCGATGTTGAGCTTCATGCGGGGGTCGCGCGCGTACTCGTAGTACATGTAGTCGCGCTCCTCGTCGGTCACCATCTCGAGCGTCAACTCGTCATGGTTGCGCAGGAACAGGCCCCACTGGCAGTTGGACGGAATGCGCGGCGTCTGGCGGAGAATCTCGGTGATGGGACGGCTGCTCTCCTGGCGCAAGGCCATGAAAATGCGCGGCATGAGGGGGAAGTGGAACGCCATGTGGAACTCGTCCCCATTGCCGAAGTAGTGCACCACGTCGGAGGGCCACTGGTTGGCCTCCGCCAGCAGCACGCGGTCGCCGCCGTAACGGGCATCCACCTGGCGGCGCAGTTCCTTGAGGAAGGCGTGGGACTCGGGCAGGTTCTCGCAACTGGTGCCCTCGCGTTCGTAGAGGTAGGGCACGGCGTCGCAGCGGAAGCCGTCCAAGCCCAGGTCCAGCCAGAAGAAGACCGTGTCGATCATCGCCTGGCGCACCGCCGGCTCGTCGTAGTTGAGGTCCGGCTGGTGCCGGTAGAAGCGGTGCCAGTAGTAGGCGTTGGCCTGCGGGTCCCAGCTCCAGTTGCTGCTCTCGGTGTCGGTGAAGATGATGCGTGCGGCGGCGTAGCGGCCGGGGTCGTCGCTCCACACGTAGTAATTGCGGTAGGGAGAGGTGGGCGACTGGCGCGCCTCCTGAAACCAGCGGTGCTGGTCGGAGGTGTGGTTCAGGACCAGGTCGGTGAGCACCCGGATCTTGCGGGCATGGGCCTCCTCGATGAGTTCGCGGAACTCATCGAGCGAGCCGTAGTCGGGATCGATGGCCGTGAAATCCGAGATGTCGTAGCCGTCGTCGCGCAGCGGCGAGGGATAGAAGGGCAGCAGCCACAGGCAGTCCACGCCCAGCCACTCCAGGTAGTCGAGCTTGTCGATCAGGCCGCGAAAATCGCCGATGCCGTCCGCGTTGGAGTCGGAGAAGGCGCGCACCGGGAGTTCGTAGATGACGGCGTTCTTAAACCACATGGGGTTGAGATGGGAAACGGTCGGGTTCAGGCGCTGCGGCGCGGCGTGGTTGCCGCGTCGACGGCCGCCCCCGCCTCGCCGGCCGCGACCCGGGGGCCGGGCACGGGGACCGCGCGCCGCGGCAGGCGGACCCGAAACACGGTGCCCTGTCCTTCCTGGCTCTGCACTTCGATGCTGCCACCGTGCAGTTCCACCACCGACTTGATGAAATACAGCCCCAGCCCGGTTCCGAACTCGCGCGCACTCAGCGGGTTGGGAAGCCGGACAAACTTCTGAAACAAGCGGGGAATTTGGTCGGCCGCGATGCCGACGCCGCTGTCGGCGACTTCGACCGCCGCCTGCCCCTCGGCCACGCCCACCCGGACCGCGATGCGGCCGCCCTCGGGCGTGTACTTGACGGCGTTGTCCACCAGGTTGGCGAACACCTCGCGCAAGCGCAGCGGGTCGCCGGCCACCTCCAGGGGGCGTTCCGCCGCCTCGAAGCTCAGCGTCTGATGGTAGCGCTGGGCGCGCGGCTGCAGCTCCCCGACCACCACCTCGATCAGGCTGGCCAGGTCGAGCGCCTGCGGGGCGATCTGCAACTGGCCCTGCTCCAACTTGCCGACGTTGAGGAGGTTATTGACCAGCGTGATGAGCCGTTCATTGGCCTCGTTGGCGCGCTCGATGTAGCGCCGTTGCTCCGCGTTGAGGGGGCCGAGAACGCTCTCCAGCACCAGCGACAGCACGCCCTTGATGCCGGTCAGCGGGGTGCGCAACTGGTGGCTGGCGATGCTGATGAACTCGGTCTTCAGGCGATCTACCTCGCGCTCCTGGCTGGCGTCGCTGAAGACCACGACGCAGCCCCGCACCTGCCCCTGGTCGTCGAGCACCGGGGCGGCGCTGAGCGTGACCGGCACCCGGGTGCCGTTGCGACGGGCCAGGGAGAGGTGGCGCAGCCGCTGGTTGTGGCGTTCCTGGATGGCCAGCCGCACCGGGTCGGGCGCGGGGCGCTCCTCGCCGGGGGCACCGCCGCCGCCCGGGCCGGTCACCACCCAGCGCATGACCTCCTCGTAGGCCTGGCCCTCCACCTCGCTGCGCGCCCGCCCGGTCAGCAACTCCGCGGCACGGTTGAACTCGATGATGCGGCCCTTGGCATCCACCGCGAAGACGCCGTCCCCGATGCTGCCCAGCAAAGCCTCGGTCTGGTTGCGCGCGCCCTCCACCGCCCGGCTGTAGCGCAGGTAGGACTGGAAGGCGGCCCGCAACAGGGCGCCGCTCACCACCGCGAGCAGGAACACGATGGTGGCAATCAAGGCCAGCTTGTCGTAAAACACACGCGCCACGTAGAACCCGATCCGCACCGGGCGCACCACGACCAGGGCGGCGCGCAGCTCGGGCAGCGGCGCGTAACTGACCACCAGCGACTCCAAGCGGCTGGGACTGAGAAACTGCACCGCGCCGCTCTGCCCGCGGAGCGCGTCGCTGACGCCGGGCAGGCTGGCCAACTCGGCCGCGCTCATGGCCACACCGCCGTTGGGGTTGGCCCATACGTGATCGGCGCTGTCGAGCACATAGACCGAACGCAGTCCGGCGGGGTTGGAGCGCCGCAGCAGGTTGCCCAGCAGGGCACGCGGCAAGGCGGCGACCAGCAGCCCCACCTGGTCGTCCTCCACCTCGACCGGGGCGGAGAGACAGAACGTGCCGACGATGCCGGGGCAGGAGGCCGGCGAGATCAGCGCCATGTGCGGCCGCCACACCGCCTGCCAGGCCCCCGGGTCCCAGCGTGTCGGCAGGCCGCCCAAGGGGCTGGCGGCGGCCCGCAATCGTCCCGCGGCATCGTAAATCCCCACCGCCTGCAGCTCGACGTGGCGGCGCAGAAAGCGCCCCAGCGTCACCCGCTCGCCCCCCGCGCTGCGCCGGCGGAACGGCTGCTTCTCTTCCGGCCCCAGCACCCGCCGCCAGGTCGGGCTGTCGCCCAGCGCCGACAAGGCGTCCAGCTCGGCGTGCAGGTGGGTGCGCACCACCAGCCCGGCCACGTTCAGCACCTCGGTATCGGTGCGCGCCTCCTCCGCCTTGGAGGTGCGAATGCTGGAGGCGACGATGTAGTAGGTCAGCAGCAGGACGGGAAGAAAGGTGAGGACGATGAAAATGGCGGTGGAACGAAACACCGACGCGGTCAGCCAGCGCAGCGTCGCTTCCGCCACGTGTGCCAGGTGACGCGTCAGCCGCGCGCGTCCCGTCTTGAACGCCGACATGATTTCGGGAATGGTCACAGCAGCTCTTGTTCCCGGTCCAATTCAACCT
>Ga0102924_1005262_pt1 | contig 12626 bp, 14 predicted proteins | sample PaiPotPPM11metaG_FD_80116 | JGI IMG/M metagenome (GOLD analysis project Ga0102924, IMG submission 80116) | Iron sulfur acid spring bacterial and archeal communities from Banff, Canada, to study Microbial Dark Matter (Phase II) - Paint Pots PPM... ... | reverse complement strand
GCTACGCCACCAGCTTGATGAAGAAAGGTGTGCTTATTTCGACGACTGAACATTTGCTTTCAGCTTTCATCGGAACTGGCATCGATAACGCCATCGTCGAATTGGACAATCTCGAACTACCCATTTTGGATGGCAGCGCACGGCCATTCGTAGAACTGATTCAGCAGGCAGGAATTCGAAAGCAGCGGCGTCCGCGGACGTACCTGCGCATCCGCCACGCACTCGAGCTGCAGGAAGGCAACAAATTTATCGCGGTGTATCCGGCGGAAACCTATTCGGTCTCGTACACCATTGATTTTCCACATCCGCTTATTGGCAAGGAAACATTTAGCGTGGAGCTTGCTAACGGCAATTACTTTCGCGAGATCGCATCGGCGCGCACCTTCGGCTCCCGGCAGGACGAGCAGAAAATGCGCAATATGGGATTGATCCGCGGGGCCTCGCGAGAGAACTGTGTAGTGCTGACTAAAGATGGAGTGGAGAATCCTCCGCTGCGTTTTGCTGATGAGTTTGTGCGACACAAGGTGCTGGATCTCATTGGGGACCTCGCGCTTCTGGGGAAACAGATTCTTGGCAACGTCGTAGCCGACCGCGCCGGCCACGCGATGCATACCGCGTTAGTGTCGCGTCTGCTGCGTGATCGCACGCTGTGGGAGGGGACGACGGTCGAGGACCAACGCGATGAAGTACTGCCATCTGTTCAAGCCATGGCTGGGCAGATGGCCTGAGCGCTTAGTCCGCGGCTTGCGGAGTGGGGTCATTCGAATCCCATAAAACTCCTTCTTTGATCAGCTTCTCCAGTTCGGCGCGGGCGTGCGCGGTTAGCTGGGCAGCGTATGCTTTTGCCGACGCTTGGTGCTCCGCGTTCAAAGGTGCAACTCGCAAAGCCAGCAGTGGAGCATCTTCTTCCAGCATGCGAAGTAGACGCTGGGTGCGGTCGATTTTGGCATGAAGCGGAAGCATGAGAATTTCCCTCCGTTTAGGCGCGGGCGTCCCGCCCCGGTCTTAGTCAGTAAGAATCTGTTTCCTAAAGGGTGCCGGGGCCGCCTATCCGCCGCAAGTCTTTTTCTAGATACCGGGGATCTGTTGACATCCCCCCTGCACGCGATGCCAAAGTGTAGCGCCGCCGTCCCGGCGGCTGTCGTGCGGGCGCGTCCCGCTCGCACCGGCGAGGGCAAGATGGCCTCGCGACAGCCCGCAAGATGCCGCCGCTACTATGATTGAGTCTAATGCCCAACCTCGTCTATCTTTCGCTTGGTTCTAATGTTGGCGACCGTGCGGCAAATTTAAATTCCGCCATCGATCGTTTACGAGGTTTCGCTGAAGTGGTCGCAGTTTCATCGTTGTACGAAACCGAACCCGTCGAATTTACTGCGCAGGCTTGGTTTCTCAATTGCGCCGTCGCCTTGGATACAAGGAAAACACCGCCAGAGCTTTTGCAAAGCATTCTCGCAATCGAGCAACAGATGGGGCGCCGGCGAACGCAGGAAAAAGGACCTCGCATTATCGACATTGATATTTTGTTGTTTGGAAATTTAATCGTAGACGATTCGGGCTTGACCATCCCTCATCCTGCCATGCACGAACGACGCTTTGTGCTGGAACCGCTAGCGGAAATCGCGCCGGACATACTTCATCCATTGTTCAAGCGAACAATTCAACAATTACGCGAGGCCTTGCCGGCGGGACAAGCAGTGCGCAAGATGAGTAAAGGCTAGCCACGGCACGAATGTGAGTTACTTTTTCCGTGGCAATCCGTGTAAATCAGTGGCGGGTTTTTCTACGGAATAATTATGCGGCTGGCAGATTCTTCTGGTGCTGCTATAGCCGATTGTTTTTCGGGTTGGAATTGCGACAAAACGAAATCTACGAAGGCTCGTGATTTCTGGCGTCCCGAGGTCCGAGCGTGCCCCATGCGCAACAGGAAGACCATCGCAGTCAGCAGATCAGAATCGCGCAGCCGACTGTATCCCAGTTCCTTCTGTTCTACCTCTCTATAGCCTTTCAACAGCTGGTTAATCTGCGCGATTACAGCTTGCTGGCTCAGGCTGGCTACCGGACTCTCATAGTGCAAACCCGAGTTCACCAGCGTTTCTTGTTTCTTGGTCATCGAGGTGAGCGCAGCAATCAGGTCGGCATCGGTAAGGGCGCGATCCGCCATCGCGCTCTTTGCCAATGCATAGCTGAGCCCCATGATTAAGTGTTCATGTTCGTATAGAAATTGTTGTCCGATTTCTATCTGCGGGAAGAGTGCAGCCTGGTCCAAATCGTGCAGCGGACGCGGCCTCTCATGCTCACGCGCTTGTTGCAGGTAAACGCAAGTGCTGGGACAATCCAGCGTTACTTCGCGTTGCTCTCCGCAACACTGCGGGCAGATGCGTCCATGAATAGCCGGACAGAAGCGCTTTTCTTTCCGCTTTTCGCAGATAGCACAACTCACGACACGAACTCCTAAATCATTATCCCACGCAGAATGCACCGGGCTGTCCCCCGGGTGCCGACAGCGTCCAAACTTACTTTACAGAGCCATTTTGAGCGCCGCAGGTGTAAAAAACGCGATATTTGTGGGCTTTTCGGGTTCACAAATGAAAAAAACCGCATAAAATGCGGCTGCAACGTTATATTTCCACAGGGACGTGTTATAAGATGGCGTAATCGCAGGCAAATCCAACGTTTCACCTAGAGGAGGATTCATGGCTTCAGGCATGACCAAGACTCAACTCGTCCGGCATCTTGCTGAGAAACTCGAAAGCAATAACAAGCACGCAGCAGCATTTCTTGAGCACCTAACCGATGTCGCCGTAAAAGAGACCAAAAAGAATGGCGTGTTCGTCATCCCCGGATTAGGCCGCCTAGTGAAGGCTCATCGCAAGGCTCGCATGGGACGCAACCCGCAGACCGGCGAACCCATCCAGATCAAAGCCAAGACCGTAGTAAAGTTCCGCGTGGCAAAAGCTACGAAAGACGCCATCGCGCCTCCGGCCAAGAAATAGTTACGGAATTTTTGTTCGCTGCAAAGGCCGGCTGAAAACGTCGGCCTTTCGTGTTTCACTCTCCGGTTTTCTACCTTGGTTACAGCTCTAAACTTGTAGCAAGCGAGATGTTCGTTTTCAGGTGTTCTTCCCGTACGTCGAAATTCCAAAGCGCACGGTCAAACCTGACACCCTAATCTCCGCCAGGTGCATCGTTGCTGACATACTGTTCGAGCGATCCCACCTCTCGGTTCAAGTCGTCAATCCGCCACTCCAGCACATTGCGAATCGAGAGCATCCCCAGAAGCCTGCCATTATTGTCGACGATGGGAAGATGGCGGAAGTGGCGCTCAACCATGGTGACCAACGCCTCATCGGGGCTAGTTTGTGAAGTTGCCAGCTCCACTGGCGTGGTCATCAGCTCGCGAACCGGGGTCTGGTCAGGATCGCGTCCGCTCAGGGAAAACTTGCGCAACACGTCGCGTTCGGTGAAGATTCCGGCGATTCGCCGGTCACTGTCAATGATTGCGACCGCTCCCACGTGAAAGTCGAGCATTTTGCGGATGGCGTCCGCTACAGTTGCCTCTACTGGAACCGCTGCTGCTTCGGGATCACACAGATTCAGTACGTTCATACTTACCTCCGCTGTAACGCGTTAAGTTCCCGCGGCGCTTCCTGCCGAATGCAGCGACGCACGAAAAGGATTTGGGCATTATGACGCATGCCGGGCGCGTGTCAAGTACATTGATCACACAAAAAACGGTAGGCTCCGATTACTTAATTTCATTGTGGAAAACCTTGCCGTCTTTCATGACGAATTCGACGTTTTGCAGCGACTTAATGTCACGCACCGGATCACCCGCCACGGCAATGATGTCCGCATAGGCACCTGGCGCAATCACGCCGATCTGCCCTTGCATGTCAAGCATGTCGGCGGCGCGCGAGGTGGCGCTCTTGACGGCCTCCATGGGCGACATGCCGAGTTCGACCATGTGAGGAAATTCCTGGGCGATGGGCTCGCTCCACGGAATGCCGCCGATGTCAGTGCCAAAAACAATCTTGATTCCAGCATGTAGTGCCTTGGGAAACGAAACTTCATGCACCGCGGCGCGTTTGCGATCACGCTCACCCTCGGGAGTGTCGGCCGGAGCCCAATCGTGGTAGTACGCGCTCAGCGTGGGGCAGTACCACGTACCCTGCTTGAGCATCTGGGCGATGGCAGCGTCGTCGAGATCGAGTCCATGCTCGATAGAGTCGCAGCCGCCATCCAGCGCGCGATGCAATCCAATTCCGCCATAAGCGTGGCAGGCGACTTTCTTCCCCCAGCCATGGGTTTCGTCGACGATCGCCTTCAGTTCCTCTACGGTCAGCGTAGGCTGCGAAACCAGTTCGCCGTTCTTTCCCACCCACGAACGATGAGTCATGTAAACCTTGATCCAGTCAGCGCCATGCGACAGTTGCTCGCGCGCCGCCTTGCGAGCCTCGACTGGCCCGTCGATCAACTGCGCGCCCGTGGGCATGTCGAGTTCGGGCGCGTAGCCTTCCAGAGGATAACCTCCGGTTGTAGAAATGGCGCGCGTGGAGACGAACAGCCGAGGGCCGGGGATGTATCCGCCCTCGATGGCTTCTTTGATGCCGACGTCGCCGTACCCCGCGCCTTCGGTTTCGAGATCGCGCAGCGTGGTGAAACCTTGCTCCAGCGCCCGGCGCACGGAAACGGTTGCGCGAGCCGCACGCAGTGCCAGCGGATACTTGAGAATGTTCACGTCGTAACCGCCCTGCGCTGGTTCCTCGCCTTGAAGGAATATGTGAGTATGCGAATCGATCAAGCCGGGCAGCACGGTTGCATGGGAGAGATCGATAACATTCGCGCCGTCGGGAATTTTCGCGGAGGCTGCGTCGGAAATATTTTCGATCCGCTCGCCGCGGAGGATGATCACCTGGTTGTGGCGAGGAGTGTCGGATTTGCCGTCAATGAGCGTGCCCGCGCGTATCACAGTAAACGAGTGCAACACCGGACTGCTGTTTTCCTGGGCGTTACAACAGATCACAATTATGAAAAAAACGATCCACCGACAACTTTTCATTCGAAGTCTCCATGGAATTCGGAACTGAATAACTGCCCAGCGCATTCTACCCCTCGGAACCGCCGATCACAGCCTCCGCTTCGATTTCTACCAGCATCTCCGGAGAAATCAACGCGCTGACCTGTACCATGGACGTCGCCGGACGAATGTCGCGAAAGAACTCGCCGTGAGCCTTGCCGATCTTTTCCCAATCGGCAATGTTGATCACGAACATTCGCGTGCGCACTACATCCTTTAATGTAGCTCCCGCCTTTTGCAATGCTGACTCAACGTTCCTCAGAGTCTGTATGGCTTGGGCATAAGGATCGCCAATGCCAACAACCTTGCCATTCGGGTCGGTCGCCGTGGTTCCAGAAACATGTACGTAAGCCCCTATTTTGACCGCACGAGAGTAACCAACAATTGGTTCCCATAGTGTGCCGCTGGAAATGTTCTGACGTTGCATAGAGTCCAATGCCTCTCTGGCCGATAGTGTAATTGCAGCGCAAAAATGATTAGCAGCGCAGTCGCGAGTGTGCCAGTAAAACGTAATGGGAAACCTTTACCCAGCAGTGCGCACTCTAATTAAAAAGAATACGCCTGTGACTTACACAAGTTACTTGCGTTTTCGAAGCAGACGCGATAAAAATCGCGCAGCAGAAGAAACCGCCGGGGTGGCGGATTTCGGGGGGTGTACACCATGATTCCGGAAACGCATCCGCTGCAACAGCTGTTCATCGAGCTCGTGGGCCGGCACTATGCCGAGGAGATTGGGATTCGCGATCCGCAAATCGTTAACTACGTCGCGCATCTCATGGCCGAGTTCTGCGAAGTAGAACAGTTGTTCAAGATTCGTAACAGCGAAGACCAACCCATCAGCGATGTGGGCGAGATGCTGATCGAATCCAACCCCGTGTACGGACCTGCGCCTTCTTTCGATCGCGAACGCCAGGTGCGCAAGCACATCGGAGACTACACACTTTTCTTCGCTGGAATGTTCCCGGAGAGCATCAACCATTTCCGCCTGCGCCGTAACCGCACCGAGAATTTTATCGATTGGATCAAGGCCGGAAAAGAGAGTTATTACATCGTCTCCAAATTCGAGCATTTCGAATACACGAAGGTCGCCCCGTTGTTCGCCAGCTTATCAAGCCATTTTGAACAGTGCGTTTACGGGCTCAACCAGGTGAAGAACGATCTGCAGGAGATGCAGCATCCGATTGTGCGACGCACGAATGAAATTCTGATGTGATGGCCCCAGCAGAATTCTGTCATTCCGAAGCGCCGAAGGCGATGAGGAATCTGGGTTTCGCCGGTCCGCCGACCCGAGATCCCTTGCTTCGCTCGGGATGACATCAAGTCATTGACATTCAGGGGTGAGCCGACCGATAGAAACTCAACCCCGCCTCACCCTGTACTAGCTTCCTATAACGACGCAACGATCCAAAAGCCTCTCCCGGATCAAACTTTTTCCGATGTTCGGCGATGACGCTACTTTCATCTTTTAGCAAGCCCGATGTCGAAAGCGTTTCCAGCGCCATCCGGTACGCTTCTTCCATTTCATAGGGAGGATCTAGAAAAATAAAATCTGCAACCGTGTCATTAGAGCTGAGCGCCCGGAGTGCACGAATCGAATCCTGCTTTAGGATTTGAAAGCCTGCGTCTATTCCGAGCGATGCCAGGTTTTTGCTGATCAGGCGAACCGCGCCTTCGGACGATTCCACAAAGTGAACCATGCTTGCGCTGCGGCTGATGGCCTCGATGCCAACCGCACCCGTTCCCGCATAGAGATCAACCCAAACCGTACCCTGGAGGGCCATTGGATTGCCCGCTGTAAGCACGTTGAATAAGGTTTCGCGCAATCGATCCGCGGTGGGACGAAGCTCGAGACCGGGCAGTGACTGCAGCCGGCGGCTCCGATATTTTCCTGCGATCACTCTCATAACTGATCACGCAACCGCCGCGCTCGGCTGTCCAGCCATTAAGGTACTTTCGATTACTGTCGTCGCATCTCTCGCAGGCGCTACGGCGTCTAACTATATAGAATAGATAGAGGAGAGTGTCGAGTTCGCATGAGGAACTGGTCCATTCCGGCGGGGCGAGTATTCGGAGTCGAACTTCGCATCCATCTAACGTTTTTCTTTCTGCTCATCTTCGTTTGGCTGACCGAATCAACCACTCATGGTGCCAACGCTGGCCGTGGCCTGGCGCTGGTGGCAATTATTTTTGGCAGCGTGGTGCTGCATGAACTGGGACACGCGCTGGTAAGCATGCGAGCAGGCATTCCTGCCAAAGCCATTATCCTGCTGCCTATTGGTGGAGTCACGCTGCTCGACGAAACCCAGCGTCCCCTGGAGCCCGGCATTCTCACCTGGAAGCGGGATATCCGTATCGCCGTCGCGGGGCCTTTGGTAAATGTTCTCATCGCCGCCATTGCAGCGGGCATTTTGTTTACCTTCGCTCCCCAGAATCATCTTTTCGCGAAGCCGTACGTTTATTCCGGGAACTTGCCTCGCAGTCTTGTCTGGTCGAACCTGGGGCTGGCTCTTTTTAACTTGCTTCCGGCTTATCCCATGGACGGAGGTCGGGTGCTGCGAGCCGTCTTCAGCCGTACCATGGATTCAGTCCGGGCCACGCGGCGCGCGGTCTCAATCGGCCAGGCCTTTGCAACTTTGTTCATGCTGGTGGGCATGCTGTGGAATATCTGGCTCACCATGATTGGTTTCTTTCTGTTTATCGCGGCGCAACTGGAGGAAAGATCGGCGGTCTTTCAATCAGTGCTTGAAACCGTGCGGCTGGAAGACATTATGCTGACCGACTTCGCTACGCTTTCTCCGGCGGATACTTTGGAAGACGCATTAGAGAAAGCCGTACATTCTCTGCAGGACGATTTTCCCGTCATTCGCGGCAGCGACATGGTCGGCGTCATTTCGAAACAGAAAATCCTCCAGACCCTGCGCGCCGAAGGAAATGGATACGTCCAGGCGGTAATGAACCGCATTTTTGAAGTGGCGCAAAAGAAGGAATCGCTGGCCTCAGCGTTCCGAAAGTTGACTGCCCGCAATCTCAGCATCATTCCGGTAGTCGAAGACGAACACCTGATCGGTATCGTCACCCTGCAAAATCTGATGCACTCCATGGCCTTGCTGGCGGAAAGCCGCAAGTTGCGCAAGGCCGCGCTGAATTCCTAAAGGCAGCCACGGATTTCACTTATCAAGTTATTTTTTTACGATCCGTGTGAGCCCTGCTTCTTTAGAATCTGAAAACCAGTCCGAGGGAGGGTTCCGACATATACCCTTTGCTTCCGGTGGCCAGGTTCACCGACCCTTCCGAAGTAGCCGCGTTCACATTAAAACTGGGCGCGTTGTAGTAAAGCCCGCGATATTGCAGGCGCAGCGCCAGTTTCCATGGCAGCCGATAATCAAATCCGCCGCCAAAGAGATAAACGACTTCAGTTTGCTTGGTCGCACCTAAATTGGCTTGCAGGCGATTGGGAACGCCCACCACAAAATCTGGCAGAAATAACCATGTGCTCTGAGGATTGAAACTTAGCGCTCCGGCGCCTATCAGCACGAACGGCTCCAACTTGTGCTTCTGCATTAATGTGTACATATAAGCGCCGCTATACTCCGTCGTTTTCGATAGAACGTGGACGTCAAAGTTTGTCTGGTAAATCTGCGAGTTTGTGGCCCTGCCGTAGTTGAAGAGAAACGAGTGTTTAGGCTTGAATTTAAATCGGAAAGTTCCGAAATAATCCGAGCCAATGGTTGCGCTTTGTTGGATCCCGTTTCCGCTTGAGGGATGAGTGAGAACGACCGCGCCGTTAAAACTGGCGTCGAAATGGCCTTTATCCTGGCTGAAGGCCGGCAAAGTAAAGAACAAAAATACCGCAACTAGCAATCCTGCTTTTTTGAGCATCCAATGCCCTTTCGTTTGGTTTGATGCCGAGTCCAGCCACGCAAAGCGAGTGGTTCCGGTAGTGTTTGATATTCTTGTAATCTGCAATTGTATCGTGAAGAAACCTTCCAGCTGTTTATCGCGCGCCCCCATCGAAACGGGATTGCCTTTATGGCTTCCTTGACATGCCACCAATTCCTTATCATTTAAGGGACATGGAGATTTCATGGCGACCGCAACCCTGACTTCTAAAGGCCAAATCACAATACCTTCTCGGGTTCGCCACGCTCTCGGATTGGAGGCTGGAGATCGCGTCGAATTCGTGGAGCAAGGGAAGGGTCAATTCGCCATCGTTGCCGCAACCCGCTCGGTGCGGGAACTGAAAGGGCTGTTCCACGGCAAGCGAAGCAAGCCAGTATCGATTGAAGAAATGAACGCGGCCATCGCGAGGCGCGCATCGGGGTCGCGGTGATGGCCTAGAGATGATTGGCCTCGACACACATGTTGTCGTTCGTTATCTTACGCACGACGATCCCGCTCAGACCGCCGCAGCGGTGAGGGTTATGGATTCACTCTCCACGGACGCACCCGGATTCCTTTCCCTGATTGTGATTGTGGAATTGGTTTGGGTGTTGGAAGTTTCCTACCGCTTCAAGAAGAACGAAATTGAGCAGGTTCTGGAGACTTTGCTGCGAAGTAAAGAACTGGTAATTGAGCGAGCTGAAGTCGTCTTCCAGGCATTGCGGAAATTCAGCACCAGTCGCGCCGACTTTGCCGACTGTTTGATTGAGCGCTGCGGCCACGCGTCGGAATGCCAACATACCGTTACCTTCGACCGAAATGCCGCGAGCGCTGCGGGGATGAAACTGCTTAGCTGATATTGAGAACATCCTATCCCGCAATCGGTCCTCTCGGCCACCGAGATCATCCGGCGAACAATCAACCCGCGCCGAGTCAGCCTCCAAAAAACTCCTCGACCTGCTTCAATTCCGTTGTCTTTTGATAGTTTGGCAGGCTCTCGATGAAAATTCGCCCGTAAGCTTTTTTCAGAATGCGGTTGTCGAGCAATGTCAGCAGACCGCGATCATGGAGCGAGCGGATCAGCCGTCCGAAGCCTTGTTTCAACGTGATCACCGCAGCAGGAACCTGGTACTGAAAGAATGCGTTGCCCCCTTCGGCGTCGATGGACTTTACCCGCGCCGCAACCACCGGATCGCTGGGAACGGCGAAAGGCAAGCGGTCGATTATTACGCAACTGAGTTGCTCTCCCTGCACATCGACCCCCTGCCAGAACGACGAAGTTGCGAACAGCACCGCATTCGGAGTCAAGCGAAACTCCTCGAGCAGCGCGCTTTTCGGCGCTTCGCCTTGTAACAGCATGGGGAAATCTAGCTCGCCCAGCAGACGCTGGTAAACATCATTCATCTGCGCATAACTGGTGAATAATACGAATGCCCGTCCACGCGTAATTTCAAGCAGGCGCCGGATGCGGTCGGCAGCCTTGGCGGCAAATTGTGGCGTGCGCGGGTCGGGCAGATCGGGCGGGACATAGAACAGCGCCTGATTTTCGTAATCGAAGTGCGAGGGCAGAACGGATTCACGCGCGTGCTCAAGGCCGAGGCGATTCCGCATGTACTCGAAACCGCCGCCCACGGCCAGCGTGGCTGAAGTCAGCACGGCACACTCCAATTTGTCGAACAAGCAAGTCTTTAGAATCGGCGCCACATCGATTGGCGTGGCTTGAAGATAAACGTTGAATTTGTCGCGTCCACCGCGGCGCCGCTCGATCCAGAACACAGTGTTCGGGTCTTCCGACTCCATCAGAAAACCGAATTGCACCTGTAGTTCCTGCGCCCGTCTGGCGAAATTGAAAACTTCTTCTGGTTTAGACGGCAGATTTTCCAACTCCGATCTCAACCGAGTGAAAGACTGCTGCAATGCCATGAATTCCTCGCCGTTTTCCTCGAGAAAATCGCGGCGGTTTTCGAAAGAAAAACGTCCTTCCCCCTGTGGAAGTAAAGCAAAGAAAAACATCGACCGCTCGCGCAGACTTTTCAACGCGCCCAGAATCTGCGGCGAAAGCAGGTGATTGCGTTGCAGCGACGCCTCTACATCGCGGCACAGCTCTTCCACTCGTGCATTGCTGACGGAAACGCCAAAGTAACTGCCAGCCACATCTTCGAGTTCATGCGCCTCGTCAAAGATGACAGCGCCGACCTCGGGCAAAATGCCGGCATCGGGCGCGTATTCGGCCTGCTGTTTAATGGAGAGATCAGCGAAAAACAGATGATGGTTAACGATAATTATGTCGCTCTCCATCGCTCGTCGATGCATCTCGGTGATAAAGCATTTATCAAACGAGCTGCATTTCTGCCCAGTACAGGCATCGGAGCGCGCATCGATTTTGTGCCACAGCGCGCTGGCCTCGGGCAGTTCCGCTAATTCGGCGCGATCTCCCGTCTGCGTGGCCTTCTCCCATGCCGCAATGGCGCGATAGTGCTCGATTTCCTCCAGGCCGCTCAGCACCGGCTGGCCGGTTAAATCGTAAAGTTTCTTGCGGCAGAGATAGTTATTTCGCCCTTTCATGTAACAGACATTCAGCCGGCCGTCGCCGTTCGGAAATAACGCTTGCTCAAGAAATGGAATATCCTTGTGAAAGAGCTGCTCCTGCAGGTTTTTGGTGCCCGTCGAAATAATTACGCGTTTTCCGGAGCGGATTACGGGAACGAGGTACGCCAAAGTCTTGCCGGTGCCAGTGCCAGCCTCAATGATGAGGTGACGTTTTCCTTCGAGAGCTTGCTCGACCGATTGCGCCATCTGCAGCTGTCCGCGACGAAACTCGTATGCGGGGTGGGTGCGCGATAGCACGCCTCCGGGCGCAAAGAACTGGTAGAGCGAGACTTCATGCTTCCGTGCAGAGGGTGCGGCTGCGGAAGCGGACTGAGGGATGGGAGCCACGGAGTCTCTATAATAGCTGTCCCCACATAATCTTTGGTGAAACCTTTGACACGAATTAATTCCAATTCGATGAGCGCTCCGGCGACGGTTGGCGTTCCAACCATCGCTATCGTCGGGCGGCCTAACGTTGGGAAATCCACATTGTTCAATCGCATTGTCGGATCGCGCCGCGCTATCGTCGGTGATGAGCCCGGAATTACTCGCGACCGGCTCTACGGCGAGGCTCACTTTCGTGGACATCGTTTGCGTATCGTGGACACGGGCGGAATCGAGCCCGACGAAAAAGATTTCATTCCGGCGGAAATCTTTCGCCAAGCTAAAGTGGCGCTGGAAGAGGCCGACGCGATCATTCTCGTGGTAGACGGGCGCAGCGAACTGACGGCGCCGGACCTTGACCTCGCTCGCCTGTTGCTCCGCGGCGGCAAGCCGTTATTTCTCGCAGTCAACAAAATTGACAGTGACAAACAGCAGTCGCTTATCGACGAATTCCACCGTCTCGGCATCAGAAAGATATTTCCGGTTTCTGCCGAACATGGACGCGGCGTGGACGACGTTCTGGAAGCCGTCTTTGAAGCTCTGGGGCTTGAAACTGCTAGCGCAGAAATCGAGCCCGAATTTCCTGAACCAGAAATCACTCAACCTGAAATCACGGACTTTGATGAGGCAGATGCGTCGGAACCGAAGGAAATCAAAGTCGCAATTATCGGGCATCCGAACGTTGGCAAGTCAACTT
>Ga0102924_1005261_pt1 | contig 12626 bp, 11 predicted proteins | sample PaiPotPPM11metaG_FD_80116 | JGI IMG/M metagenome (GOLD analysis project Ga0102924, IMG submission 80116) | Iron sulfur acid spring bacterial and archeal communities from Banff, Canada, to study Microbial Dark Matter (Phase II) - Paint Pots PPM... ... | reverse complement strand
GATCTACACCTCCGGGACGACCGGACCGCCGAAGGGGGTCCAGCTCTCCCACCACAACGTGATGTTCGCCGCCAAGGGGATCGAGGAGATGATCAGCCTCGAGCCCGGGAGCAAGGTGATCTCGTGGCTGCCCGCGGCGCACATCGCCGAGCGGATGGCCCATCACTACATCCCCGTGATCTACGCGGGCACGGTCACCTGCTGCCCCAACCCGCGGGAGATCGTGTCCTACCTGCCGCAGGTCCATCCGAACTGGTTCTTCGCAGTCCCGCGTATCTGGGAGAAGCTGAAGGCCGGACTCGAGACGATGCTCGCCGGACAGCCCGAAGAGCAGCGAAAGCCGGTCGAGGATGCGCTCGCGGCCTCGCTCCAGCGGCTCCGACTGCAGCAGGCCGGCGATCCGGTCCCCGAGGAGCTGGAGACGGCCTACGCGCAGGCCGACGAGCAGATCTTCTCCAAGCTGCGCGCGATGCTCGGGCTCGACCAGCTCAGGGCGGTCAACGTCGGCGCGGCGCCGACGCCGGTCGAGGTGCTCGAGTTCTTCCACTCGCTCGGGATCGAGCTCGCCGAGCTGTGGGGAATGTCTGAGACCTGCGGAGCGGGGACCTGCAACCGCCCTGGTCACGTCAAGATCGGGACCGTCGGGCCACCGGCGCCCGCCACGGAGATCAGGATTGCCGAGGACGGCGAGGTGCTCGTGCGCTCCGAGTTCGTGATGCTCGGCTACCGCAACCAGCCCGAGAAGACCGCCGAGACGATCGATCCCGACGGTTGGCTGCACACCGGTGACATCGGCGAGGTCGACTCAGATGGCTTCCTGCGGCTGATCGACCGCAAAAAGGAGATCATCATCAACTCCGCCGGCAAGAACATGTCCCCGGCGAACATCGAAGCGGCGATCAAGACCGCGAGCCCGCTGATCGGGCAAGCCGCCACGATCGGCGACCGGCGCCCCTACAACACCGCGATGGTCGTGCTCGACGCCGACTTCGCGCCGCAGTGGGCCGGCCAGCAAGGGCTCGAGGGCAAGTCGCTCGAGGAGCTCGCGACCGACCCAAAGATGATCGAGGCCGTCCAGCAGGGGATCGACGAGGCCAACAAGCATCTAGCCCGCGTCGAGCAGATCAAGAAGTTCACGATCGTCCAGGGCGACTGGCTCCCCGGCGGCGACGAGCTGACGCCGACGATGAAGCTCAAGCGCAAGCCGATCGCCGAGAAGTACGCGGAGCAGATCGACGAGATGTACGCGGGCTAAGCGCTCGCCGCTACGTGCGGCTGCATCTCGAGCGTTGCGCAAGCGTGTGGCGCACGCGCCTGCACACCTCCTGCGACCAAGCCGTCCACTGCATAGGTACGCTGGGCCGGGGCCGCCGATCCCCTTTGCCCTGCCTTCACGCAAAGGGGAATGGCGCCCGGGCCGCGCAGATATCGGTCACAAAGTGAAAGCACCTGCTCAACATGGGATCGGAGTTCCTTGGTGGATAGCCGGGATCGCCTAGGGGCCGGTACGGGCCGGTGCGCACGCTTGTCGATTTTTTCTTCCGCGTTCGTCTCATTTTCAAAGCCGGCGATCGGCGCCGTCACGAGCGATGAGGAGGACCGATGCGTTACGCACTACTCAACTACCTGAACGAGGACCGCTGGCAGGGACTCGCTGACGCTGCACGCACTGAGTTCGTGCGCGAGTTTGCGGCCTACCACGCTTCGCTTCAGGAGCGGGGCTGCTTCATCGACGCAAATCGGCTGATCCCGGCGCATTCTGCGACTTCGGTGCGCGTTCGGGAAGGGGTGCGGAAGGTCAGCGACGCACCGGCGGTGCGGACCGATGAGCAATTCGGCGGCTACATGCTGATCGAAGCGCGCGACCTCGACGAAGCAATCGAACTCGCGGGCCATAGCCCGTTAGCGCGCTTCGGGACGGTCGAGATTCGTCCGGTCATGGAGATGCCCGCTCGCGCGGTCACCGACTCGGCGTCCGCTACGGCCTGAACCGCCACTCGTGGCTGAGCGGGGCGAGCGAAGGATCGCCCCGCTCTCCGCGAGCAGGTTAGATCCACGATCATGAGGAGCCGATCATGCGCTACGCACTGCTGATTCACCAGGACGAGTCCGGCTGGCAGGCACTCGAGGACGCCGACCGCGCCGCGATCGTGCGCCGCTACTACGAGCTGCATGAGTTGCTAAGGGCGCAAGGCCGGTTCGTCGACGCGGGTCGGCTCTTGCCTGCCTCGCGGAGCCGCACGTTGCGTTCGGACGGTCGCGAGATCGTTGTAACCGACGGCCCGTTCGCGGACACCAAGGAGCAGTTCGCCGGTTATCTGATCGTCGAGGCTCCCGACCTCGAGGAGGCAACCACGATCGCCAGGCGCATCCCATCGCTGCCGTTCGGAGCCGTGGAGGTGCGGCCGATGATGGAGCTGCCGCCCGAAGCACCGGCATGAGCGTCCCTGCGGTCGAGGCGGCATTTCGCGAGCATTGGGCTCGCGCGGTCGCCGCGCTCGCCCGCGCTCTCGGCGACCTTGGCTTGGCCGAGGAAGCGGTGCAAGAGGCCTTTGCCCGAGCCGCGGAAAAATGGCCGGCGAACGAAGCCCCGGACCAGCCGCTCGGGTGGATAGTCAGTACCGCACGCCACTGGGCGATTGACCAGCTGCGCCGCGCGCGCACGCTCTCAGCTAAACGAGAGACGATCGCCCAGATACAGCCGCTGACGATCGAGCCCGACGACCTAGACGACATAGACGCGCCCGACGAATCATCCATTCCCGACGAGCGCCTCGCGCTCATGTTCACCTGCTGTCATCCGGCGCTCGCAACCGAGTCACAGATCGCGCTTACGCTACGGCTGCTCGGGGGGCTCTCCGTCTGCGAGCTGGCGCGCGCGTTCATGATCACCGAGCCGACGATGGCCCAGCGCCTCGCTCGCGCCAAGCGCAAGATACGCGATGCCGGGATCCCGTTCCGCGTTCCGCCCGACCATGAGCTGCCTGGCCGGCTGCACGCGGTTCTCGCGATCGTCTACCTGATCTTCAACGAGGGGTACTCCAATATGCGCGAAGAGCTTTGTGCCGAGGCTATCCGCCTCGGACAGCTCCTCGTCGGCCAATCCGCCGACGAGCCCGAAGCAATCGGCCTACTGGCCCTGATGCTCTTGCATCACGCGCGCCGAGCGGGCCGCCGCGCCCCCGACGGGAGCTTCATCGCGCTCTCCGATCAGAACCCCAGGGCCTGGCACAAGACCGAGATCAATATGGCGACCCGGCTGCTCGACCAGGCGCTAAGCCGCCGGCAGCCGGGCCCATACCAGCTGCAAGCTGCGATCGCGCTGCTACATACCCAGCGTCCAATCGACTGGCGGCAGATACGCGGCCTCTACGACCAGCTCGCCGAGCTCCTGCCCAGCCCCGTCGTGGAGCTCAACCGCGCCGCCGCCATCGCCTCGATCGAGGGACCTCGGGCCGCCCTTGAGCTGATCGACCGCCTCGCCGGCCTTGACCGGTACGCCCCGTATCACGCAACCCGCGCCGACCTTCTACGTCGCCTGAACCGAACTCGGGACGCGACGGCCGCCTATCACCGCGCGCACGAGCTCGCAGCTAACCCAAGCGAGCGACGCTACCTGCAAGACCGCGTCGCCGAACTCAGCGACAGCCCCCAGGTTGACTAAGACGCATGAGAAGACGGAACGGTTGCGTCCCTTTGCCGCTGTAAATTCGCTCGCGGTTCGGGTTCCCGTGGTTGAGTTTTAGGCGGCGGTGACCTCCTCGTCGAGGGTGTCTGGGAGGCGTGCTACGCACCTGGTGTGCACTTCTGGGACCCGGTGTTCACGGATTTGCCCGGCGAGGAGGCGGGGGCGATGTGGCGAATGCTCACTGGTCGCGCCAACGATCTCGAGGTCGAGCTTTCCGAGCTTGAGGCGGGCGATGAGCGCGGAGGTGCCCGCCGGCTCGCTGACTACACGTTTTCGACTGGCCGCAGGGTGCACAACGATGTTCGCGCCGAGTTCCGGTTCGAGCACGGCTTGATCGCGGAGCATCGAGACTCGTTCTCGTTCTACGCGTGGGCACGCCAGGCGCTGGGCCCCGCCGGACTCGCTCTCGGCTGGACGCCGATTCTCCGCGGGAAGGTGCAGCGCCAAGCCCGCGCGGGTCTGGACGAGTTCCTCGCGAAAGACGGCGCGTAGCGCTCCACGTACGACTTTGACCGCGCCGCGCGGCGTGCCGCCGCGCTCAGTGCGGGGAGTCGGTTCCGTGATCGGCGAACCTGCGTAGCGCAGCGGAGATGTTGCGTGTGAGCATCGCCTTGACGACCGCTCCGACCCCCGGCGCCTTGCCGTCGAACTCGATCGTGTAATCCAGGTGCGAGCCTTCGCCTCGGCGAGAGAAGCGCATCACACCCTCGTGGTTCTTGAGGATCCCGCCCTTGGTGATGCGGTAACGAACGAGCTCGTTGGGGATCACCTCGGTGTTCGTTTCAACGAAGCCTGGCAGCGGGCCGACGCGTAGCTCACGAGAAGCGCCGACACCGTTGCGCGTCCCGTCTGATCCGTCGCTCAACCGCTTGACCTTCGCGCCGAAGAGCGGCTCGAGGTTCTCCTGCTCACTGAGGTGGGCGAAGACATCCTCGACCGGCTGAGGGAAGTCCTGGACCACGTGCACGCGCTGCATCGCGCGCAGGATCGCAGGTCACGCTGAGACGCGTCAACCGCCAGCAATGGAGACCCCGTAGGCGCCGCCGCGCGGGTACACGAACGCCTCCCTGGCGCCGCCGGACGCCGGCACGAGCACCAGCGAGGCGCCCGTGACGTTGACCGGCCCTTGGACCGCGGCGGGGATGTAGACCACGGTCGCGTGGCCGGGATCGCCGGTCCTCGCCCTCCGGGAGCGGGCGCGCAACCCGAAGCCGCCGGTGTCGGGGTCGTAGGACAGAGATTCGATCGTCCCGGCGGCGTAGATCGGGTAGGCGCGGTCGCTGAGCTTGATTCGGCTCGGATACGCGGCGTCGACGTGCGTGCTGTCGTCGTAGAGAACGCTCCAATGACCGTCGAGGCTGGCGAACCCCTTCCAGTACCACAGGGCGCCGCCGACCTCGAGCCGGTCCTGGTTGGAGTACCGGGAGCGCAGCAGCGTGTTGTCCTGGGCCACCCCGTTGCCGAACTCGCCCACCCACAACGGCAGGCCGAGTGAGCGGGCGTCCTGGACCGCACTGTCGTAGCCGCCGTTGGCCGGGTATAAGGCATTCAGCGCCGAGAGCCCCAGCTCGGTGTTCAGCGTGAACGTATTGGTGTAGACGTGCGGGGCGTAGACCACGTTCGGGTAGCGGCTGTACAGCGACCACGGTCCGAGCGTGACACTGCGGTCAAGCACGTCGCGGGTCACGTCGGGCTCGATGAAGAACAGCTGGCGGAACGCCGGCACGCGGGTCCTGACTGTGCGGATCACCTTCGCGTAGAACGGGAACAGCTCAGTCGAGTCCATCGCGCCCGGAGCCACATATCCCGGCTCGGGCTCGTTCATGAGCTCGTAGCCGGCGACTGCTGGATTGTTGGCGAACCGCGCCGCCAGGGCCGCAACCACGGCGGCGTAATGCTCCTGCAGGCCGACACCGTCGGGGCCGGGCAGGTCGGAGTACAAGCGCTGGAAGTCCTCCTGCACTGCCGCATCGAGGTCGCGGATCCCGTTGGCCGCACACACCGGGAGGAGATGCGCGCTCGCCCACGCCGGCGCCCCGTCGGCCTCGTGAAAGCCCCCGATTGACTGGGTCGGCGGCGGGCAGCTGCTGCCCGGCGGGGTGTACAGGTACTTGCTCCACGCGTCCTGGTGCATGTCGATCACGGTGTAGATCCCGCGCGCCTGCAGCCACCCGACCACCTGCGCGATGCGGTCGATGTAACCCTGGTCGATCTCTCCCGGACGCGGCTCGAGCAGCGACCATGAGACCGTCAGCCGCACGACGTCATAACCGAAACCCGCCAGCTGACCGGCGTCTATCTGGCACAGCGGCGCCATGTACACGCCCAGATCCCACGCCGGGCATTGCCCATTCTGATATGCAGTCGCTGTTTCCGGATAAGGAGGATGCAGGCTGCCGTCGGCGACGAAATCGTCGCGCAGCCCGCTGACGTTCACGCCCCGCAGGAGCACCTCGCGTCCTGATTGATCGCGGATTTGCGGCAGCCCGGCCACCCCGGCCGCCGTGCCTACGTGCAAGAAGCTCAGCTGCGGCGCCACCGTCAACGACGATTGCCCCGGGATCGCGGCAGAGGCAACCGCGCCCTGGGCGACGAACAACCCGACACACGTCGTGAGTGCGAGCGCTCGGACCCGCTGCTGAAGTGTTGAGGCCATCGACCCTCCCGTTCGCGATAACCCTGCCGGGCGCGACGATCCGGGTTCCCGCGCCCTGGCCCCTGATTTCACCACAGATTGGTCGCTTTGGCGACGGTGAACGTCACACCCGCCGCCCGCCCATGTAACGGGCGCGTGACAGCGATCCCGCTCCCGCCGCCGTGGGCCGAATCGCCGGGAGCGGCTCGCCACCCGGCGCGAGCCTCAGCAGCCAGCCCTACGATTGCGCGGGTGCGGATGATCCGGGTCCTCGCGGCAGGGGCGTGCTCGCTCACGCTGCTCGCATCGCCGGCCTCGGCGGTCGTGGGCGGCAAGCCCGCGGCCCCCGGCTCCTTCGAATACGTCGCAAGCGTCTCGATCGGCGGATCGTTCGGCTGCAGCGGCACCCTGATCGCGGCGCAATGGGTGCTGACCGCCGGCCACTGCGGCTCGATCACGGGGTCGCTTTCGCAGGGCCTGGCGCCCTCGCAGTCCGCATGGCCGCCCGCCGCCTACCAGGTGCAGCTCGGCAGCGTGTACGCCGACGGGCGCGGTGGCGAGTCCCACGCGGTCAGCGAAGTCCTGGTCGACAGTGATTACGTGGTGACAAACGGCGTCGGCAACGACGTGACGCTGCTGAGGCTCGCGTCGCCCTCGCGGGTCAAGCCGATGCTGATCGCGCCACTGGGCGAGCCGGCGATCTGGCGCGCCGGCGTGCTCGCGACGATCGCCGGCTTTGGGACCACGTCTGAGAGCTCGTCCACGCCGCCGCCCCAGATGCAATACGCGCGGGTCCCGATCACGACCGACGCCTACTGCGCCAGCGCCTACCCGAGCGGGCTTAGCGAGGCCCAGAACGACGGCTACTTCGACCCCAGCACGATGCTGTGCGCGGGCTATCCGCAGGGCGGCACCGACACATGCCAGGGTGACTCGGGAGGCCCGCTACTCGCACCGCAGGCACCCGGCAGGCTGCTGCTCGTGGCCGCGACCAGCTTCGGGAAGGGGTGCGCTGAAGCCGGACACCCAGGCGTCTACGCGCTGCTCGCGCGCGGCCCGATCAGGGCATTCATCGCGCACTTCGTACCGGAGGCGTTCGCGCCCGAGCCGGCCCGGAGCTCGCACCGATCAGCGCCCCATCGCTCCAAGCGGCGCAAACGTGCGCACCACAAGAAGCCGCGCTACACCGCCGGCGCTCAGGCGCGAATCGAGCTGTCGACCGCCGAAGCAACCTGTTCGCGCGATCGGGCTCGCACGGCGCTGCTCAGCGCTGAGCGCCAGCGCTCGGTCGTCACCGGCGGGTGCTTGAGCCCGAGGTCGGCAAGCAACGCGGCCTGATCGACATGACCAGCGATCTGCTCGGCGCGGCGCTGCGCAGCGATGTGTTGAGCACGCGTGAGCTGTGTGCGAACGCCGTCACCTGAGAGGCTCAACAGATCACCGGCTACGAGCGGTACCGCCCGGCGCGCGCACTTCTCCCACGGCGCGTCAGCGGGGGAATCCACGACGACCTGGCGGACGACTCGCCAGCCCGCGTGATGAGAGTCGCAGCGAGCGACGAGGAACCGGGCGAGCGCCTCGGCCACACCCGCTGCTCCGGGCTCCGACGCATGGCCATCGAGGTGCCTCAATGCGGCGCGCACGCTGCGCCCGCCGTCAACCGCCCTCGCGAGCTGCGAAGCGGTCCGCCGCGGCTTATGTGCTGAATCATCGATCGTTCAACCGTACTCCCCGGCACGAGCGACCCGCCCCAGTGCCTGATTACGCGCTGGCGGCGCGGCGCGGCTTGCCGACGGGGGCCGTGTCAGCCACGACCCGCAGGTGCCCGAACGGGCGGCCGTCGCGCAGCTCACGGACGACGGCCTGGATCAGGCTGTCGCTGTGGAGCACGCGGCCATCGGTGACGGCCGCGACGACCGCGCGCTTGCTCTCGATCAGGCGCGCCATCGTCTCGTCGATCGTGTTCGCGGCGAGCAGGTACCACGCCGTGACCGCATCGCGCTGGCCGATCCGGTGACAGCGGTCCTCGGCTTGGTCGTGCATCGCCGGCGTCCACTCGAGCTCGAGGAAGGCCACGTTCGACGCGCGGGTGAGCGTGATCCCCTGGGCTGCGACCCGCGTGGCGCCGACGATCAGCGCGGGACCCTCCGGATCCTGGAAGGCCTCGATCGCCGCCTCGCGCTCCGCGAGCGAGTCGGCGCCGAGGAGATGTAGCGCGGCAGGGAAGCGCTTGAGGACGGCCTGCTGGACCTCGACGTGGCGCGCGAACACGACCAGCGGCTCGCCGGAGGCGAGGAAGTCCTCGATCCATCCGAGCGCCGCGGCGAGCTTCCCGCGCGCGGCCAGCCGTTGAAGCGTTCCGAGCTGGGCAAGGCGCTCTGCGCGCAGCGTCGCCGCGATCCGCGCGTTGAGCTCGGACAGGTCAAGCGGCTGCGATCGCAGCCACGCGATCACGTCCTCCTCGGCGAGGCGGTATTCGGCTTCGTTGGTGAGCGTGACCGGCACGACGACGTGGCGCTTGGCCGGGAGCTGCGGAAGCACCTCGGATTTCAGACGGCGAACGAAACAGCGGCGGCGCAGATGCCAGTGCAGCCGCTCCTCGCTCAGCTGGCCGCGGAACTGGTGGGAGAAGCGGGCCCCGGACCCGAAGTCCTCGAGCCGTCCGATCACCCGGAGCTGCGCAATCAGCTCATCGGCGTGGTTGAGCACGGGCGTACCGGTCAGCGCGAGGCGCAGGCCGTCGGCGGCGACGGCCCCCGCGAGCCGGCGGACCGCCTGGGTGCGCTTGGCTCGCGGGTTCTTGCAGTAGTGCGACTCATCCACCACGAGCGCGCGCGGCCGGCGACGCGCGAGGGCGTCGCGATGGGCGGCGACGATTTCGTAGTTGAGGATCGTGATCTCGCCTTCCGCCGGGCCCGGCGAGCGCCCTTCGACGACGGCGACGGAGCGATGGGGCAGCCACCGCTCCGCTTCCCGCTGCCAGCCGAGCTTCATTGACGCCGGGCACACGACAACCGCCGGGTAGGCGTCGTCCGCCTCTAGGGCCGCGAGCGCCTCGACCGTCTTTCCCAGCCCCTGTTCGTCGGCCAGAAAGGCGCGACGCGCATCGAGCACGTAGCGGACCCCGGCCCATTGAAACGGCGCCAGCTCACCGCCGAGCACCGCCGCCACCGCCGGAATCGGATCTCCGTGATCAGCGCGAGAGCGGCGGACCGCCTCGGCCGCCTCGCTGCGCTCCGCGAGCAGTCGCTCGAGCACCTCGCTTGCCGGGTGGGTGAGCTGGACCTCGTGGAGCGCGATGAACGCGTCGAGCCCTTCGGCAAGCCACGGGTCAAGCGGAACGGCCCGCGTGCCCTGCGCGCCCGGGAGACTCTCGAAGGCCGAGCCGATGTCCGGATCCCAGACGACCTCCAACCGAAGCTGCTCGCCGTCCACACCGCGGAAGTAGACGAGCCGCGCGGGAGGAGGCACCCCGCCGGACTCGATGATCGACAGGCACCGCTCGGCGGCTACGTCCAGCCGCGCCGACGTTTGCTCGCGCAGCGTCTCCGCCACGGCCTCGTCAAGCGGCACCAGCAGCTTGCCGTCACGCTCAATCGCGCCGGAGCGCAGCCGCTCGGGCACCGGACCGGCCCAGGTCTCCAGGACCAACCATCCACGGCCGTCGTGTCGCGTCGTACGCACGTAGCCGATCCAGCGCCGTCGCAGCCCCGAGAGCCATTCGGCTACGTCCGCCTCCGCAGTCAGCTCGGGGTAGCGCTCGAGCAGCTCGGCGACCTTCATTCCGGCCCAGTCGTCGGCCGGCGCCGACCACTCGCGGGTGTCCCAATCGAAGCGCCGATGAGGGATCGTCCGCACCTGCTCGACGATCCGGCGGTCGTATGGGAACGCGAGCACCACGAACTGCTGGCCCTCGCGGTCGCGGCGCAGCTCGACGTTGGGGCGATCAGGGACCTGCTCCATCAGGATCCCTACGCTAGCGGCCTGCAGGGACGGGGAGACTGCGTCAGGGACCGGGCTGCTCGCCCTGGCTCGCCGCGATCCCGAGCGCCGCGGCCACCAGCGCAGTGGCGGTTACGAGCACCGCCGCTCGCGCCGGCAGCTCGCCGCGACGTCCGGCGAGCACGCCGGCCCCGGCGTCAGCCAGGTCACAGGCGATCCCGATCCGCAGCCACTGCAGCCGCTGGTTGCCGCTGCTGGTGCTGAGACCGAACGCGAGCGCGGCGTCACGCGCACCGAACAGGCGGCCGAGATAGGGCGACTGAGGATTCGCATCGGGGTCGAGGCCGAACAGGCGGCCCGAGAAGCTTGGCGCCACCCAGGCCCCGACGCCGATCGCGCCACGCAGGCCCACGAGGCCCCGGATGATCTGCTCGTTCATGCCTAAGTGACCCTACCGCGCCCCGGCCTCGATCGAGCGCCACAGCAGCTCCACCGGATGGTGGATCGGGAGCGGATGCCCCAGCGCGCGCAGGTGGTAATCGAGTTGCGCAGCACAGCCGGGGTTCCCCGCGGCGATCGCCTCGGCGCCGGTGTCGAGCAGATGCCGGGCCTTGCGCGCGCCGAGCTCTGACGCCGCCTCGGGCTGGACGAGGTTGTAGATCCCGGCCGAGCCACAGCAGACCGCGGCCTCGGCGCCGACCTCCAGCAACTCGAGGCCCGGAATCCCGCGCAGCAGCGCGCGTGGCTGAGCGCGTACCTGCTGGGCGTGAGCAAGGTGGCAGGCATCGTGGTAGACGACCCGCAGCGGCAGCGGCCCGCGCGGGGCCACCGGCTCGACCGAGCCCAGCAGCTCGTTCACGTCCCGTACGCGGCTTGCGAACGCCTCGGCTTCGGGGGTGCCCAGCAGCTCGCCGTACTCCTTCATCGCCGAGCCACAGCCGGCCGCAGCGGTGATCACGTAATCGAGCTCGCCGAGCGCCCCGAACGCGGCGATCGTCGCACGCGCTCGAGCGATCGCGGCGTCCTCCTCGCCGGCGTGGAACTCGAGCGCGCCACAGCAATCCGGGAGGCGCGGCGCCAGCACCTCGAAGCCTTCGGCCGACAGCGCCCTGATCGTTGCGTGGTGTACCTCCGGGTAGAACACCCGCTGCACGCATCCGAGCAGCAGCCCGACGCGTCCGCGCCGCTGGCCGACGGCGGGGGTCCGCTCGGGTAGCTGCAGCCGGCGCGCCGCACGTCCGGGCCGGCGCGGGGCGAGCTTGGCGAGCGAACCCAGTCGGCCTGGCAGCCGTGCGGCCCCGAGCTCGCGGGTGGCCGCCAGGATCGGGGCCAGCCTGCGCCGGCGGGCGGGGTGGGGGGGGGTCTGGAATAGCAGCCGGCGCAGTGCCTGCTCTGAGCTCGTGCGCTTGTGCCCGCGCTCGACCTGCGGACGCACGCGCTCGATCAGCCGGTCGTAGCGGACCCCTGACGGGCACGCGGACACGCACGCCATGCAGCCCAGGCAACGGTCGAAGTGGGTCACCATCTCGTCTGAGAGCGCGGTGTCCGAGTCGAGGCCTTCGCCGATCAGCACGATCCGGCCGCGGGGAGAATCCGCCTCGTTTGCCCACAGCACATATGTCGGGCAGCTCTCCAGACAGAAGCCGCAATGCACGCAGTCATCGACGATCGCGCGGTCGGGGGCCCGCTGGGCGTCGAAGGCGGGCACCTAGATCCCGCCGACGAACACGCCAGGATTACAGGCCTGTGGCGGATCGAAGCGAGCCTTCACGCGCCGCATCAGCTCGAGCGTCGCGTCCGGCTGCGCGGCGGCCCAGGGATCGACCGCTTCGCGCATCCCGGGCGGGGCATCCAGTAGCACGGAGATCGCGTGATCGGGCAGGTGCTCGGCGAGCTGCGGGAGCGCGTCTGGGTCGAGCTCGAGGAAGCTCTGCCCGAGCGCGATCCGGCCGACGAGCGTCCCGGCGCACGCGTCGGCGGCGCGCAGCACCTGCGCCAGCGCACTGGGACGAGCTGCGATCCGGACCAGAGCGCGACCCGCCGAGCGCTGGCCGGCGCGCTGGCGCGCCCACAGCTCGGCATCTTCGAGCTCGATCTGGACGCCGTCGAGCCCCGCCTCGCGCATCAGTGCCGCGATCCGCTGCGCGCGCCTCGGGGCCTGAGCTCCGCCGCACTGGGCGAGGATCCCCCCGCGCCCGCCGCGCCAGGCTACGTCGAGCGCCTCGAGCTCGAGCGGCGCTGCGGCCAGCGTCCGTGCAGCTCCGGCGAGCCGCTCCGGATCTGCGCTGATGCCGAGCGCGGTGGCGGTCGCGACCGGGAGCGGGTGCAGGCGGACGCTGACCGAGAGGATCAGCCCCAGCG
>Ga0102924_1005260_pt1 | contig 12629 bp, 18 predicted proteins | sample PaiPotPPM11metaG_FD_80116 | JGI IMG/M metagenome (GOLD analysis project Ga0102924, IMG submission 80116) | Iron sulfur acid spring bacterial and archeal communities from Banff, Canada, to study Microbial Dark Matter (Phase II) - Paint Pots PPM... ... | reverse complement strand
GACGGCGGGCGTGTCGGCGAAGCTGGCTTCGCGTGGGGCGGCGCGTCATGGCCGCTCTCGGTGGCGCTGCTCGGCGCGGAGATGGCCTTGCGCGGTTAGTTCGTCGCGCAGGTAATAAAGCGGGTCTTCCTCGCCGTCCGCGTGGGCGCTGAGCGTGGCCTTGGCTGCGGCGAGCAGGTTGTTAAAGTCGTTGAGCGCGGTTGCGAGTCGTCGGCGTAGACGGATGATCTCGGCGGACAAGAGCGGGATCGTGTCGAGTGCCCTGCCGAGTGTGTCGACCACCGTGGTCGCGGTGTCGTGGCGGTTGGCTACCTCCTGAAGATCGGTGTCGATGCTGGCGCGGTTGGACGTGTTGACCACCTCCTCTAGATCGAGGGCTTGCTCAGCCCTGGCCGGTCAAGGCGTGGATGATGCTGGCGACGGTGGTGCGGATTTCCGGGGCGACGCTGCTCGATGCCAGGTAGAAGCCGAACAGGATGCACACAAGACCGTGCCAGAGCTTCAGGCTGGCGAACTTGTACAGCGCCCACACGGCGACGGCAAGCAACGCGATGAGTGAGATCGAGACAGCCAAGTGGCGATCACCTCCTTTCCGATGCGGCGTCCGTCGCCGATGCGACGGCCGCGAAACGCTGGTTCGCGCTGTCGAGTTGGCGGAGGATGCGTGCCTTGGCCTGGCAGGTAAGCGGCGTGTCGGCGCGGGCGATGAGGTCGGCGAGGACGGGAACTAGCGGGGCGTACTTGCGGGCCGACTTCGCGGCCTTTGAGCCGGTGGTGTAGATCAGGCCGACGCCGTTATCGGTAAAGTCGGATGCCTTGAGTACTCGCGCCCACGGACGGCTTTCGAGGCTGGCCGCGACGTGGGCGCGGTACTCGGTGGCTTCGTCGGTCTCGGTGGCGTAGATGGGGTTCGTGACTGCGGCGACCAGGTCGGCGACTCGTGGACCGAAGCTTGCGGTCAGGAGCGCGAATGCGCCTGGACGGCCGGCGGGTGACAGATCGTTGGCGTGGTCTTCGATGGTGTCGTGGAGTAGCGCCGCGCAGATGATGTCTGGGTCGTGTACGTCGTAGTGGACGATGATCCGGAGCGCGACGCGAAGCACGTGATTGACGTAAGGCTCACGCTGGCGGTGGTCGAGCGAGTGCAGGCGTCCGGCGAGTTGGAGCGCTTGCTTGACCTTGCGCCGACCAGCCGAGTCGCAGAGCCGGGCGGTTTCTGCGGCGAACCGTTCGCGGAGTCCGCGTTCGCCGTAGAGTGCGGCGATCGCGTGGAGTGGCATGTGCTCGACGATGCGCCGCTCGATCATGTGGCCTTCGTCGATGCCGGGTGGGGCGGTCCAAGTGACGGAGTGGCCGCATTCGCGGCACTCCCAGCTCATCTCGATCTTGTCGGCGTTGATGCGGAGTTCGCATTCGAGGATGTCCGGCGAGCCGCATACGGGGCACGGCTCGCCGATCGGCCACTCGGGCGGGTGGGTCATCAGTTACCACCTCCCTTGTTCCACCAGTCGGTTGACTGTCCGGTAAGGCACTCTTCGCGGTCGTCGTGGGTGATCGTGTCGGTCGGCTTGCCGACGTAGACGCCGAGCAGCCGGCGAACCATCGCGGCGAACGTTCCCTGTGCCTTGGTGGTCCATCTCCCGGGAGTGCCGCTCCGAGTGGATGCCGACCACCACCGCGACGAGTACGACCACCGCGAAGAGCGCGAGTGTGAAGACCAGCGCCAGGACGATGAAGGGTGACATCAGCCCTCCGTTTCGGCGGACGGGTCGAAGAAGAGCCGAGCGACCTTGCGGGCGTGATGCCCTATCCGGCGACGCGCGGTCTTGCCATGGGCGGTCTTGCCGCGGGCGGGATTGGTCTTGCGGCGCCAGGTGTTGCGGTCCTGGCACTTGCGGCAGAGTCCAGAGTGTCGGTCGGCGACAGCGCCACATGGGCACTGACGACGCCTTTGCTCGGCGAGAGCGACGATGAGAGTGAGATTGTGCATTCCGAACCTCCCTTCCCTCGCCATCCGGATTGTCCGGATTGGCGCTAATGCGCGGTATGGAAAGGGTGCGGCAGGGAGTGAGGACGCGGTGACTACGCGCTAGGACTTCCGGTGGACGTGACGGGACGTCCCCAGTAAGGTGAAGCCGTCCTGTTGCGTCCTTCGGGCACGGTGGAATTGGCAAACGAGAGACTGCGAGCGCTCCTCCTCGAGCGGCGGGTCACTACCGCCAAGCTCGCCGAAGCCGTACAAGTAGACGCCAAGACCGTCGAGCGCTGGATCATCGCGGGCCGCGTGCCTTACCGGAAGCACCGGTACAACGTGGCTGCGTACTTCGGTGTCGACGAGGCGTACATCTGGCCTGATGCGCTTGATCACGAACAGGTGGTTGCGGCGTCCGAGAGCGAGATCGTCGCCGTCTACCCCTACCGTCGGGCTGTGCCGCGGGACGCATGGGGACATCTCTTCGGCCAGGCCGAGCAAGACATCGGAATCCTCGCCTACTCGTGCTACTTCCTCGCCGAAGACGCCGGCCTACGGCAACTGATCGGCGAGAAAGCGGAGTCCGGCGTACGTGTGCGTATCCTGCTCGGCGACCCAGAGAGCCGTAACGTGCTCGAACGCGGCCAGTCAGAAGGCATCGGCGACACGATGCCGGCCAAGGTGCGGAGCGCTATCGCGATGTTCAGTCCACTCCAGTCGGTGACGAACGTTGAGATCCGGCTACACGCGACGATCCTCTACAACTCGATCTTCCGCGGCGACGACCAACTGTTCGTCAACACTCACATCTACGGAGTTATGGCAAACAACGCGCCGTTCTTTCACTTCCGCAAGATACCGGGCGGAGCGATAGCCGCTAACTATCTTGCGAGCTTCGAGCGGGTCTGGAACGAAGCGAAGACACTTACCGAAGGGAACTACTCGTGAGTCCCAGAAGGATCGACTACTACGACGATCCGGACGCGCCGAAGGCAAACAGCCTTGTCCCCTCCGTGAACGTGGTGGTGGTCAACGACGCGGGTGAGATCCTGATGATCCGGCGGACGGACAATGACAACTGGGCCATTCCTGGCGGGGCGATCGATCTCGGCGAATCCGTCGCTCAGGCCGCGGTGCGTGAGACTCGCGAAGAGTCCGGCATCGAGTGCGAGATCACGGGAATCGTCGGCATCTACTCAGACCCGAAACACGTGATCCTCTACACCAGCAACGGCGAGGCTCGCCAGGAGTTCTCGATCGTTCTTACCGCCCGTCCACTGAGCGGTCAGCCGACGCCGAGCAGCGAATCAAGTGAGGTTCGATGGGTACCCGTACCCGAAGTGCGGGACTACACCATGGATCGCTCGATGCGAATCAGGATCAACGACTACCTAGACCGCAGAGAATCGCCCGTGATTTCCTAGCGCTCTTACTGCGCTAGGAAAAGGCGCTGGTCTGTGCGGACGACGCTTGAGACGAGCTGCGGTTCGGCCTTGCGGATGAACCGGGTGACGATGTCGTGCGGCCCGTAGCGCTCGACTATTTCAACTAGCCGATCATGCACGTCGACCACCTCGCCTGTCGGCGTCGTGGTCATGTCGCAGTAGGCCAGAGCGTCGTTAAGCATCGGAGCGGGCGCGGGAAACTCACTCGACAGCGCGTTGGCGAGCCCTCGCTCTTCGGCTTCGATGATCGCGCATGAATGGTTCGCGACCAGCCTGCACAGCGTTGAGTCGGCGTGCTCAACGTCGCGGAGGTAGCGGGCACCATCGAGTGGATGAAAGCCTGTGTCGGCAAGCTCGGGCGAGTAGCCGATGTCATGGAGCCACGCGGCGGCTTCGAGCAGGTCGGCGTCATCGCCGAGGATGGGAGCGAGGGAACGGGCTTGCGCGGCGACACCTTGGACGTGGGCCCAGCGACGCGGGAGTGGGACTTCGAGGAGCTTGCGTGCCAGTTCAGCGGCCCAGTCTGCTTTGCTCATGACCACTGACACTACCCGCGATGCCAGGGACGTTCACGGACGCCCTCGCGTCGTCTCAGGACGTCTGCTCACCGTTCCATAGCTTCCGAAGATGATCGGGCGGCCAGTCGAGGGCTACCGACAGACGCTCAAGCGTCGCCTGGTCGTGAGGGAGCAACCCGAAGTGCCTGACCGTGCCATAGGTCACCTCTGCCCTATCGGCCAGTTCGCGGGCGGTAATGTCGAGTTCCCGCATGCGGACTCTGACTGCTGCTGTCGTCGTGAATGGTTTGATCATTTGGCTGCGGTCCGGCGGTTTCGGTCTCACATGCTCACCGGTGGCAACGTCTCCGGTTGCCACTCGTCGCGATTTTCCAACTCCCGCTGGGCAGAGCAGAGCCAGTTGGCGAGAGGTTGCGCAAGTTGCGCACTCGGCAGAAAGTAGGCGAGGTGCCACGCGAGCCGGTATGTCTCGCGGATCTCCCAACTTCGCATGTCCTTCGGCGCGCGGTTGAACTTCGTTCCGTCCGGTAGCTCGAACGCCTGCGGGATGACCTTGCCTTGCGCGTGTTCGACCTCCACGGCCGCACCGTCGACCACGGCCTTGCCGATGTCTCGCACCCTGACAGTTGGAGCCAGTCGTGGTGCGTGAAGCTCGCTGAGTTGGCCACGGAGACCCATGGTTGGCGCCCTTTCTGAGAAGTCGGCTCGCGAGATCCAGCCTTGCGCGGGGCATGGAACTTCTGTACCCCCGAAGGGGACTTCTAGGGACGTCTTCTGCTAGCGTAATGGCGCGTTCCCGCTCCGTGACAGGAGGCAGGAGACTGTGAACGAGTCGCTACGGCGAGCCATGCTGCGGGCCCGGCTTCGTGAAGACGACGTTGCGGCCCACTTGGGCGTCGATCCGAAGACCGTCCGACGCTGGCTGAGCGGGCGCGTGCCCTACCCGAGCAGTCGAGCCGCGTTGGCCGACCTGCTCGGCGCAGACGAAGCCAACCTATGGCCCGAAGCCGAAGGTCCGCTCTCGGGACGGTCACGCCCAGAAGAACTCGCCGCAGTCTACCCGCACCGCTGGGCCATTCCTCGTGATGTGTGGACGCGATTCTTCGAGTCAGCCGAGCGTGAGATCGACGTCCTTGCCTACAGCGCCTTGTTCCTCGCCGAAGACGCGGGTCTACTCGGCATCATCGAAGACAAGGCAGGCGACGGCGTTCGTGTGCGGTTCTTGCTAGGGAATCCAGATAGCTCGTCTGTTGCCTTGCGCGGCAAGGAAGAGGGCATCGGTGGCGCGATGGCCGCGAAGGTCCGCAACGCACTTACCCATTACCGCTCATTGGCGAGGTCAGACAACATCGAGATCCGTCTTCATGAGGCGGTCTTGTATAACTCGATTTATCGAGCGGACGATCAACTCTTCGTCAACCAGCATGCTTACGGGACGCCGGCCGCGCACTCCCCCGTTCTCTACCTTCGCGAGTCAGACGGGGGCGACATGATAGCCACGTACCACGACAGTTTCGAGAAGGTATGGAATGAGGCGAAACCATATCAGCAGCAGCGCTGAGAATACCAGGCCACCGTCCGACTACGACTCTTGAGATCAATAGTCTCATGAGTGACCCTCAAACATGCAATCAAGAGTTAGAAGCTAAGTCGGAAATCTTCAATCTTTTGGCGTATAACATGAGCCGGGTTTCCCCCGGAGCCCCGAAGAGCGAGCATCTGTTCCACTTCTGCATCCTCCAGAACAACAATCATCTTGTGATCGCTTCTCCAATGTTCCCTCAATGCGATGTCCGCTCCAGTATCCGAGCCATTGCGTGACATAATCATGCCAAAACGACCCGCACCGTGCGTTTGCAGATAGTTAGCGATCTTCAGAACCTCCCCCTTATCAATCGGAGAACTCCAGTTCTTTGCATCTACAACCACGAAGTGCGCCAGGTAAAGCGACCGCATTTGCGACCAAAAATCTCCCGCGCCCGTGACGTAATTGGGTAGGATTATATCCCTTCGATCACTGCGTAGCCGATTGGTCCGTTCATAGATTGGCTTCTCCAGTGGCGGGCAGAAAAGAAACTCCAAGATTCTTTCGCACAGCTTTTGGTACCTTGGCCAGTCCGCCTGGCCTGCGGGAGTATTCCTCAATTCCGTAACAAATATTTCCGCAGGATCGGCTGGTACGACTCCAGACGAAAGCCCTCCTCTCGCAGCCTCCATGAACCTGTTGATGATAGGCATATTTTCTGGCCTATGGAGCTCTTCACCGTCAATCACCCAATCAATTCCAGACGCTTGAAGAAATTTTCGATAATCTGCCGATAGTGTTCCCGGCGTCACTAGGGCCAGAAATGTACCCTTTCCCGGATTGGCCTCGCTGTATGCCTTCCTGTATGCAGCAAGCTGGTTCGCTGCATCTTCGAGGCGTTGCCGCGTATTCGGTGTAACACCCTTGACTTCAATTATGGCTGTCCGGCCGTCTTGAAGCGGCGCCACGAAGTCGGGACGCAATGCGCGTTTCATCGACCGAATGGAACTTCCACCAACTTCGGGGGCGGTGAATATTTCGACCACTCTCAGCAGATTGGGTAGGAGTTCGCGAATCAGCGGCAAGAGTTCGTACTCACGGAATCCCTCAAGTTCATTATTTGACATTCCTAACCTCCTTGCTCAATCACCTTCATTTTATTTACCCTCCTTGAGAGCCTAGCGATCATATAGGTCCGAGAAGAGCAGAACTCGCGTACCCGGCACCCTACTTATACGAGATTTAAACTCCTTCGAGACCGATCGAAGCGCCGTCGCGAATACAATCTCATCGGGCCGCTTAGCGTGCATTTTCACTATAGTTTCGAACTTCTCTACATCCTTCGACCTAAGAATCTCACTCCTACTCTTACCCGTCTTGCCTTCCCCGATGACTATTTTCCCGTCTACAATACAGGCTATGTCTAGCTCCTTCTTTTTTCCTGGCTCCGGAAAGTCTAGCAAATTGATCTCTGGAACGTAATGGAAGGCGCGCTTCGACTGCCCCTTGAGTTTATAAAGCACTTGGAGGGTCAGATGTGAATTGTGAAAATAGAATTGATATACTGTCTCGGCGAGCTTGTAGTACCATCGCGGTTCAAGCGGCTGCTTCCAATGGCTAACCGTAAATTGCTGTTTAAATGAACATCTACTACATACAAACTCGGCAGTAAGGGCATCGATTCCGTACCATGAGGCGAGCCTGCATCGCTCGCATTGAAGAATGTAACCCCGTTCTATTATCCGCTTCCTTACGAGGTTGTCGATCAATGCGGCAGCCTCCTCCCTCGCTCCTATACTAGCCCTCACGGCTTCGAAGCTAAGGTAAGCGCGCTGGTCGTTGTCCAGGTATATAATATTGCCGTTCTCAGCGATTGCCTTGGACATAAACTTATCTAGGATTCGGCGAGTTCTTCGACCCTTGATAAATTCTCCCGCGGCGTCAAGACTGCCGAAGCGCTCGACGGTATCTAGAAAGTAGTTCCCCTTATCCGAGTACTGGATAGTAACGCCAATCTCGGCGAAGTATGCGCCGAGCAGTTCCATCTCGTCGGGCATGTGGATTTTAGGCCTAACGAGAACCGCGTCAAGGCCTCCACCAAAGTATGCTACATTCGGGCAGTGGTAAGCAATACCATCGCTAGCGACACGCGACTCAGTGCCCAATCCGCGAATATTGACAATCGCGGGCCCAAGAGATGGCAGCGAAGGCGGCTCGTAGCCCTCGATACGGAGTGATGTAAGCCAGAAATGGCCGTACGGCTTGACTACGCTGAAGTTCTTCGGCCTTGGGGTTGGGAAGGGCGTGACAGCGTCCTTTCCGATAAAGACGACGGGTTCGCTATTACTATAGTTATCCTCTTCAAAAACCCGGAGGATACATTTTGTGGAGCTCTCCTCGATTCGCACGCAATCGATGCGCGCCGCAAACGTCGTTTTATCTACCATGCAGCAATCGATGATCTGTCTGCGGCGTGTCGCGAGTTGACGAAAATTGAGGCTCATACTACGGAGTTCAATGCGCTTCTCTCCACGCCCGTGCTCGATTCGCTCATAAAAGAGATCGATCAGCCGGAAGGTCAATCGGCGCTCTTCATCAAAATCATTTAGCGGCCGCCCCTCCCGAAAAAGCCTTTCATTCACCATGGAGGCTTGATGGGAATTCTTTAGCCACGCAAGCGGCAGCCAAAAAACGTTCTCGTGCAGCCTCGACAGTGAGTAGTAGAGGCAGAAATCCTCCACGCTATCACCCAGAATTACGACGACGGGCTCTCTATACGCCTGGTGAGTACGAGCATCGTAGTAATCGCCCAAATGGAGCATGCTAATGCCAAAAGGAGTGCTAGGCATGTAGTCTTGATCAGGTATCCAAAGGTTAGGGCCAGTGGCACCCCCGAGCATAATATGTGTTCGACCAAGTACGTGCTCCATGAAGTCCGCCGTGGGATAGTTCGCTGGCAGCGGAGCAATTGAGAAACCTTCATCCGAAAGCTTCCGGCGGTACTCTGGACTTGCCAAACCAGTGCGCGAATGAATCATCAAGCCCAGCACCGGGTCTTCAATCGGCTTCAGCAAAGTCACTCGGCCGATGTTGCGCGTAGCAAAGGAAATAATGTCACTTATTTTAGTGAATGGAAATCCGAACCCCGAGCCGCAACTGAGACTCTGCAAGACCGCGTGATCATTGAGATGGAAGGGGCCAAGTCGAGCGATAAGCTCTCGTTCGAGGTCATCGCTGATACTCAGATCGTCTACTGCTGTGACTCTTGCTTGCTTCTCAAACCACTCATCAAAGTCAGTCTGAAATCCTTGCGCCTGCCATGCACTACGATTTCTCTGCTTGATTTCTACAAAGCCGGCTGGGTCCGCAAATTCCATGCCAGCAAGCGACAGTCTATAAACTCCCATGTGGTCCGGACTGTACGCTTCGAGGACTTCCCAGAACTTCTCCCTGATACGTGCACCATTAGTAGGTATGAGAAGGAAATGCCGACCACCCCATACTTCCGCAGCGCATGTGATTACACCGGTGACCGCCGCTTTCCAATAGATACTATCCTCATTAATCAGTATCGCGCAACGAGGCGTGCGGACGGTTGCTCCGATATTCTTGTAAGTTTGCTCCTGTGACACTACATCCAACCCCTATCGTGCGCATCTCTGATGAACTTACCTTCTCGCTCAAAGCAACGACGAGTGTCGGGCCAAGGTCTGACTCGACACTCGTCATACCCTATTACGCCGCGTTCCGATCAATGATCAGTTTCACCTTGTGGCGGTCTATGTTGAGGTTTCGGGCTATAGATCGCTGACTTCGGCCTTCGGCGCGCCAAGTTTGGACTGTGTGTTCCAGTGACGACACCGTGGCCCCGCTGGTGGTGCGACTCGGTCCCTCGGTGGTGCCGTGTTGTCGCTGGAACCAACTGGCCTTGCTGGCTGATGAGTCCTGATGAGCAGCATCAAGAGCTCGAAGCTGCCCACTAGTGCCAAGGCGGGCCAGGCGCTTATCAAGGCTCCTATCGGGCCGTGGTTCAGGCCGTGGGCCACGTTGGCACCGATGGTGGCCACGATGCCGATGGCTAGGCTCCACTTGGCCAGGGGTGGTAAGGAGTGGTGCCGGAGGCTCGCGTCTAGTACCACCATGCTTGCGGCCCAGATCAAGCTGTCCACCGTAAACGGGAGAAGGTGGGCCGTGATGCCGGTCTCGCCGTGGGACGTGACTGTTCGTAGGCGTGCTGGTGCGAGATAATCGCGGCGACGCCGGGGACGGCCACCACGGCGAGCGCGGTCGTGATCCTGATGAGCCGGTCGGTCAGGGAACAGTTCCTCGCGCCAGCCTTAACGAACGGATCGTCGTCGCCGAAGCCATGCGGCGAGCCGTTTGCGATCGACAACGCCGTGATGGCCTGATCGCGACTGAGCGGCCGACCGGGATACGTAGAGACGATCCACACTCTGTCGCCGTAGGCCGCGGCGCACCGAGCAGTGGCGACGATCTCGCCATCGACCGTCAGGGTCATGATGTCTTCGTCGATCCGGATGGCCATGCTGAACCTCCCTTCGTTGGGAGGTCCGAAGTTCAGTGATAAACCGAGTGACAACCACCCCAGGTTTGGGTGTCAGTCGAGTTACGATACACAGGCTTAACCAGGGCCGCTGTGCCGGAAAATCTTGAGACCTGTCAGGACTGGCGAGATCGCATGGAGTATCAGGAGCAGGCACGTAGGCTCGCTTTCAGCGTTACCATGACCCCTGCCCGTTTTCAGCGCCTCATCCGCCAAAAATCCCGAGCCATGGCCGACGATATTCTTGCCATATCGAAGCAAGACGAAAGAAGGCGAGAGACTTTTCGCCAGCTTCGTAACGATATCAGGGAACAAAACACGGAAGCATGGGACTATTTTGATGCAGTGATCTATTCCATGCAACAAAATGGCCTAATTATGTTGCAGCGTATGGATGAAGTCGGCGAAGATGACCACAGCGATTCACGCACAGCCTTGTCCCTAGTTCATGCGGGCGCAACCTTGACTCTTTGCGAAATCAGAACTCTCCTCTTGGAGGGACTGTGGGCCGGTGCCGCAGCACGATGGAGAGCGCTGCATGAACTGACGGTAACTGCCGTATTGGTAGCCGCCGGGGGAACCTCAATTGCTCGGCGGTACCTTGATCACGGGTTTGTAGTACAGACAGAACGATTTGCACGGTTCTACGACCGCCATGCACGCGGACCACTCCCAGAGGCCACGCTGCGACGGCGCCGGATCAGAAGCCAGATAATTATCGAACGTTCCACCTTGCCCAACCAACACGGTTCATTCAAGGATCAATACGGATGGGCGACACCGCTTATGCCTTTGGATCGCAATGGTAAACGGCAGAAACCTACATTCCCGGAGCTTGAAAAGCTGACTCAACTCGACTTCTACAGAGAGTTGGTAGTCACTGCTCACGGACTAGCACATACCGATTCCGGTGGAGTCACAGCAATGTCATTGCATGGGCCTGGAATCTATGCGTTCGGCCCCGTTAACGCTTTTATTGCAACAGTCGCCCGCCCAAGCCTGGAATCTATCATTCATTGCATCGGGTCAACTCATTTGGGCTTTGAAGATAGCATTAACGAATCTGCGCAACTACTTGGCCTGCTCGCTAGTGGGGCCATGGACCTTGCTCGGCGCGGTGCCGACATGTTTCCCCTTGACGATCAACCAAGACCTGATCACACATAGACCTGATGCTCACCCTAGTAGCCGGCGCAGCAGGGTCGTTCGTACAGCACGGAAGTACAGCAACCGCATCGGGCCGAAGCGCACCTTAGCGGACTCCGGCGGACGTGGAATCCAAGGTCGAGACGAAACTTTGCTGCCACGTTTGAACGTGCCTGGGCCCGTCTCCGATAGGTCGGCCCATGTCTAATTGATCTGGCTGGTGATACCGGGGGTAGTCGCGTTCGATGGCGCAAGAAAGACCTCCATGCGCGAGAAATGCAAAGAGTCCCCGCTGCCAGGTCCTGGAAGCAGGGACTCTTCTGGTCGGTCATAACGCCGCGATGTGCTCGATGATCTGCTTCACTTTGCGGCGGTCAATGTCGAGCTCACGGGCTATCGCTCGCTGGCTGCGGCCTTCGGCGTGCCAGGTTTGCACCGTCTGTTCCAGCGATGGCGCCACGGGCGGTTGGGCGGGGTCCGTGTCGGGCGTGTAGTGGTTCGAGGTGACATCATCGGCATCGTTGGAGCTTGCTCGGTGATGAGTCTTGATAAGCAGCATCAGAAGTTCGAAGCTGCCGACTAGGGCCAGTGCGGGCCAGGCGCTTACCAGGGCACCTATCGGGCCATGGTTCAGGCCGTGGGCCAGGTTGGCGCCAATTGTGGCCACGATTCCGATGGCTAGGCTGCACTTGGCCAAGGGTGGTACAGGATGATGCCGACGGCTCGCGTCTAGTACCACCATGCTCGCGGCCCAGATCAAGCCGTCTACCGTGAACGGAAGTAGGTGAGCCGTGATGCCGGTCTCGCCGTGGGACGTGACCAACTCGTACGCGTGCTGGTAGGAGATGATCGCGGCGACGCCGGCGACGGCCACCACGGCGAGCGCGGTCGTGATCCTGATGAGTCGGTCGGTCACAGGAACAGTTCCTTGCGCCAGGTCTTCACGAACGGGTCGTCGTCTCCGTGGCCGACGGCGAGGCGTTCGGCGAGAGTCAACGCCGTGATGGCCTGGTCACGGTAGAACAGGCGGGCGGGGTGAGTGGAAACGATCCACGCGCCGCTGCCATCGGCCGCAGCGTCCTGGCTAAAGCGAGCCGTGGCCACGACGCGGTCGTCGACCGTCAGGGTCATGCTGTCTTCGTCGATCCGGATGGCCATGCTGAACCTCCCTTGATTGGGAGGTTCAGAAAGCCAGCGGCAAACCAAGAGCCAACGACCCCAGTTTTCAGCAGACCGAGCACGACGTACTCAGACACCGATAGCGCTCTGACCTGAGAGAACAAGACCTAACCAGACACCATCAGACGAAACCGCCATGCATGGCATGCAGAAGGTCAGGGGTTCGAATCCCCTAAGCTCCACAGATGAGGTCTTCACGTTTCGTGTGGGCCTAGTTTCACGTTTGGGTCTGACATTCCGGGTGGGTGGGTAGATCCGCCTGGCCTGGGCCGTTGTAAAG
>Ga0102924_1005258_pt1 | contig 12630 bp, 15 predicted proteins | sample PaiPotPPM11metaG_FD_80116 | JGI IMG/M metagenome (GOLD analysis project Ga0102924, IMG submission 80116) | Iron sulfur acid spring bacterial and archeal communities from Banff, Canada, to study Microbial Dark Matter (Phase II) - Paint Pots PPM... ... | reverse complement strand
TAGAGGCAATACAGGATGGGCGCGTCGAAGCCGGTGAGGAGCTTCTCGGTCACGATCAGGATCCTGGGCAGGCTGCCCGGCTTGCGGAAGGCCTTGCGGATCCGCTCCTCATCCTCCTCCGAGTAGTGGTAGGCGGCGAGGAGGGGTGGGTCGTTGTGGCCGTGGCTGATGATCACCTCGGAGTATTGGGGTGGCAGGTGCCGGTCGAGCGCTTCCTTATATAAGGCGCAGGCCTCGCGATCCACTGCCACCAGCATCGCCTTGTAGCCCATCGGCTCGACGTTCTCGCGGAAGTGCCCGGCGACGTGTGCTGCCACACGGTCTACGCGATCCCGGTTCTTGAGCATGTTCCGCAACGTCACCGAACGATCGAGCGCGCGGTTGAGCGTTTCGACGTCGGCCACGCCCTCCAGATCGGCCAGGTCGAGGAACTCCCGCTCCAGCGTCTCGCGATCTACCTGAAGCTCGTTGGGCGCCAGCGCATAGTGCAGCGGGACGGTGGTTCCATCGTCGATCGACTCACGGATCGAGTATTTGTCCAGGTAGCCGCGCGCATCGTCGGCGCCAAAGACCTTGAAGGTGCCCTTGCCGTAAGCGATGCGGTCGATCGGCGTGCCGGTGAAGCCGATATAGGTGGCGTTGGGCAGGGCGCCGACCAGGTAGTTGCCGAGGTTGCCGCCGGTGGTGCGGTGCGCCTCGTCCACCAGGACGAAGACATTCTCGCGGGTGATCATGCCGGCCGGCATGTCGTCGAACTTGTGGATGGTGGAGACGATCAGGCCACGGTGATCGCCGGCCAGCAGCGAGCGGAGGTGCGCCTTCGATTCGGTTACCTCGACGCGGCCGAAGCCCAGCGAGGATAGATTGCCGAAGAGCTGCTCCTCCAGCTCATTGCGGTCTACCAGCATGAGCACCGTCGGATTCTGGAAGCCGGGCTCCTCGATGACCTTCTTCGCCACCGTGATCATGGTGTAGGTCTTGCCCGAGCCCTGGGTGTGCCAGATGAGCCCACGCTTTCTCTTGGGATCGCGCGCCCGCTCTGCTACCCGCTGGACTGCGCGCATCTGATGGGGGCGCAGCACCGCCTTGCCCAGCTCACCGTCGGTACGGGTGAAGAGGATGAAGTCGGTCAGCACCCGCAGCACGCGCTGAGGGGCAAAGAAGGACGCGACTAACGTCTCGTAGCTCGCCTCGTGTCCGGAAGCCGGGTCGTGGGCGGGCCTGGACGCCAGCTCGCTGGCGGGCCTGGATGCCGGCTCGCCGGCCTCGTCGCGCCAGTTGAAGACCGTCTTGCGGGAAAGGCTCCAGGTAGCGCCGTAGAAGAGCTGGGGTGTCCTGGTCAGGCCGAACAGCTGGGAGAGCGCCAGGAGCTCCGGCCCCTCACGGTGGTAGCGGCGGATCTGCTCCAGCGCCTCGTCGATCCCCTCGCGGCGCGTCGCCGCTTTGGCCTCCACGATGACGAGCGGTACGCCGTTGACCAGGAAGACCACATCCGGTCTGATGCGATAGGTGCCGTTGAAGTAAGTGAACTCCTCGGTGACGTGGAAGGTGTTCGCGCTCACATCCACCGGATCGAGCACCTGGACATTGCGCTCGCGCTTCTCCCGCTCCACGAAGACCGTCTTCAAGCCGCGCAGGTATTCCCACGCCTGCAGGTTGCCCTCGATGGTGGGAGGCAGGCGGGAGAGGCTGAGCGCCACCGCCTCGGCGTGCGCAGCGTCGATCACGCCGGGGTTGAGGCGCTCGAGCTGCCGGATCAGGACCTCGTGAAGAATCAGGCCGGTTTCGCCATGTCGGAGGCGGAAGGCGTCGTCGCGCGGGAGGTACGTCCAGCCCGCGTCTACCGCATAGCGGACCAGCGGATTCTGAACGGCGGAGCGTTCGGCGCCGAGGAGAGCCATATACACCCTTTACCTGTGGTACCAGGATAATACCGCCAGACGGGAATGTCAGGTTCTCCTAGCCGGACCTCGAGTATGGCTGCTCAATTTGAAGGTTCGGAACAGCAACAAGGTGCCTAACGTTCGAGGTGCAGAGGGATGCCATCGACCGGCCCTTGCTACCGCGTTTGGGCACGCTCCCTCAGCTTCCGAGCAAACCCGGTGCTGTCGGCAATGTCGGTCCGATCTTGCCACATGCCCACCAGGCCATTCGCTTCCAGCGCTTCAAGCAGATCTCGGCCCGTCCTTGGCTTACCGTCGGTCTCGGTTTGCATTGGTGCGGTGCCTTTCTCGTGATACGCGGATTCCTCGTGCATCTCCCCTCGCAGACATGGCGCACACGGATCCATTGGGAACCACGCCACAGTGCGGGCCCGTCTGGCTCGGTGCATACAACCTAGCATATTCGAGGAGAAGATCGGGGCGTCAACACAGTCAGGCCGGCGTCAACGACGACGCACTTGCTCAATGCTGAGCCGTCCGCTCCTCTCGCGCCTCACGGATCAGGTCGGCCGAACTATCGGAGAAGGTTCGACCCCTCATCAGGCTGTTCCGAGCGCGGTCAAGATCGGCCGCTCTGTCGGGCGTGATGATGTTACCCTTTTTGGCGGCGGCCGGCGCGATTCGATTTGTTGACCTTCGTTTCTCCCACAATTGTTCTTTATCCAGTGGCGAAAACGTGATCCAGCATACCAGAGCCTCCCGAGCGGGACTGTGAACTGGGTCACAGCTGCCCAGTATCCTGGTGTTCCGTGCACCGAGTAGCCGATGTGGCTCGTGCAAATTCACCAGCGTATCGGCCCCGCGACGCTTATTTGTCGCGGAGTTTTTGACCGTCAAGGCGTGCGCCGTGTCCGCGGTTGGCTCGCTGCAGATACTTCGAATATTGCGTTTACTGCGTTTGCGATCTATAATGGCGCCCAAGGATCCAAGACGATCAAGTAATGACAGACAGAGCTCCGATACCACCACAAAGGTGCCAGAGTGGAAGTGATAGATCCTGAACTAATCGTAATCCCGGAAGATGTGGGTTCGAAGCAAACGGGCCGGGATGTCTTCCGCGCGCTCGAGGAATTTCTCAAACAGCACGGGGGTCCTGGGGCAGCCGGGGAGCAGCGAGGCGGCGCAAAGCTCGTTTCTCCCGATGGGCAGACAGCGATCGAGATCCCAGCACCGCTCTACGACGCACTACTGTACGTTGTCCACCATATGGCCCATGGTGAGCCGGTGTCCCTGGTGCCAATGCACGCGGAGCTGACGACGCAGCAGGCCGCTGACATGCTCAACGTCTCTCGCCCATTTCTCATCAAGCTCCTTGAGGAAGGCCACATTCCATACACCAAGACAGGTACCCATCGCCGCATCAAGATGCGGGATCTAAAGGCCTACCGAGAGCGGCGCGACGCAGAAGTGCGCCGGATCCTGTCCGAAATGGCACAGGAAGCGCAAGATATGGGGGTGTACTTCTAAGCGCCGGCTTGAGCCATGCCGCTCGTTGCCTTGCTGGATGCGAATGTGCTCTGGCCTGCAGCCTTGCGCTGCACCCTGCTACGGGTGGCTCTACGGCGTCTGTAATGGCTCCTGCCTTGATAGAACAGGCACAGTCTCTGACGAGGCCACCCCAGACCGCACGGGAGGTGGTCGCGACTCTCAGTCGCAACGTCCCACGCTTCGCTGCGACCGTGCTCAGCTCGCAATGGCTTGATGTGCATACTGAGTAAGCGTGCCACGTACAAGGAGCTAGAAGACGACGGCACGTGGTACGAGGGGATTCCCGGTTTTGACGGTGTGGGCGAACGGTTCGACGCGTCAGAAGTGCAGGGACGAGCTCGAGGAGGTCTTGCAGGAATGCGTAGAGCTCCGAGCTGAGAGTGGCCTGCGCCATTGCCTCCCGGTGGCGGCCCTGACCTCGTAGCTGCATAAGTTGTCCAGTTCCCTTATACCTGCGGGCCTACCCCACGTGACCTTCCGGGTACTGCTGAACCAGCGGAGTCAGTGCCCGGCGAAGAGCCGATTCCTCCCAGTGGCTTGCATTGGCCTCGGCCAGGCGCCCCTCAATCTCGTACGCGAGCTCCTCGGCCGTCGGATTGGCGTAGCCTTCAATGCTCCACACGATCGGCCCGAACCAGTCTCGAAACTCAGCAAGCGACGCCTCGCCCGACAGGTAGCGGGCCAGCTGCTCTCGAATCTGTAAATCGATAGATTGTGGGGTGGGGGCAACCTCTCCAGTTCTGGAAGCTCAGCATATCAGAGTTACATAGAATGCTGGCTACGGCACCACTCTGTTGATCCGCAGATCTTGCTCCAACCTGAGCGCCAGCTGCACCGTCGAGGCACGTAGACGGCAGATATCGTCTTGCCGAGATCATAGCTGCTTCTATTGCGGCGTTGACGCAGCGGCTCGAGCGCATCCCCCATTGAACGATCGACACCCCTCAAGCCGTTCGCAACTTGCCGGTGAGCGTCCGCTCCGCGCGTGGTGATGCCTAGCCCGTCGCGAGTCATGAGGAAGACGCCGTAGTAGGCTCGGTCCACGGCGGTTCGAAACTCGCTTTCAAGCATTCCAGAGGCGGACAGCCTCTTCTGGATCTGCTGAATCTGGGTCCCCAAGCCGTGGAGAGCCACGAACCGGCCGGCCTATTCATCCATGTACACTGGCACGACGTCGAGCTTAGGTCTACGAGCTTCCATAACCCCATGGCTTCAGAGAGCACCCGGGCGACCGGACTTCGACGGATCCATGCGCTACCAAAGCGTGGCAGTGCGGCGGAGCTACCGTCACTTTAGGCACCCACCACAATACGTGGTGGCGGGCAGATGTGACGCATAATGCGCTTCTTTATCAGAGCGACTCGACGCCGTCCTAGCCCATCCAGGGATTGGGATGCGACAGGGCTCTTACGGGCGACGCCACACCGTTCGCGCGTGTTTGGCCAGCCACCGAGACAAGCTCTCCGCTCTTTGCGGCTCGTCAGAGGGATATGGCACGCCGGTGACATTCGCGTGATCAAAGTCGTCAGGTTCTACTTCTAGCATGTGATCACGAAGGCGTCCCACGTGTAAGGTTGCTACGCCGTAACAGCGTCTGGCATACCGTTCGCTCGTGCAGACCTGCTCTAGGGGTACCGCGTCCTCAATGACGACCGATAGACCTTGATCGTCATAGTGCTCCTGTCGTATGAAAACAGCAGGAGACAATTCATTCGTATCAGGATTGAGATCGGAGCGCTTGCGAGCCAGCCGGTATACCAAGCTGGAGCACTCTAGAGGCGGATGGACCTGCTGCTCTCCCGCTGGGCCCTGCCTCATGCACGGCTGAACCGAGACAATCTATCCGCGAGCTGTGCACTGGACACGTCTCGATCAAAGGATTCCGATCCCCCGTCATGTAGGTACAAAGAAGGCGCTTCTCCGACATCAGCCGGTATGATCAAGTGCAGATCCAGTTCGCCGGAGCGCCAGTAGATCCGGATATCACCACGACCGGTGGTTGATGCAAAGGCACGCGGGAAGGGTGACCGCATGACCTGAAATGCATCAGACAGGAGCGTCATTGCTCTGTCGATGTTCTCCGCTGAGGGCGCTTGCTCACCGATCTCGACATCATAATCGTCGGACAAAAGATCGCGGACGCGACCGACTAGCACGTTATAATTACGATCCACCAGAGAGCGGGATGCATCGGAAACCTGGAGTGGCGAGGCAAGCACCGCAGCCATACCCATATCGGACCCCCATCAGGCACATGTGATCTTTTGTAGCACGTCAGAGATGCGGATCGACATCTAATTCTACTAGGGTTCATAGCATATCATATGCAAGCGCCCATTTTTCTCATCGCTGACTACGCTTACGCCGATCCGGGCGGGAAGCTGCATGTGATTGGAGGCGGCGTCGATTCTCTTCTGTTCCCGTCATTTCCTGCTGCGGTCTCTCGACTGTCTATTGCTATCAAGCTGGTATTCGACGGTGACGACCCCCATCGGGAGCACTTGGTCGAGGTGGCTCTATACGATGAAACCAAGCGTGACGTTGCCCCGAGGCAGAAAATCCCAGTTCGCCTCGCCTCATCAGAAACGAACAGCCTTCTCTTCGTATGGAACCTGCAGGACGCCATTCTTCGGTCGCCGGGATACTATCAGGCTGCTTTGTTGGTAGATGGGAAGACGGTAACCGAGGCAGGCTTTCAAGCCGCGATGCCCACCGACGCGCCCCCTGTGCAGATCAGCGCCGCCGCTCGGTTTACCGAAGCCTATCGGGCGGTGCAGACTGGGGACTACGATCAAGCTCTCCCTATATTGCAGGACTTGGTTGCAGACAATCCCGACGATACCGATGCTGGGATAGGTCTCGGATTCGTCCTGCTGCTAAGCGATAGGCCGGAAGAGGCCCTGTCGTGTTTCCGGACCGTGGAAAGCCTCGGCTATGCCCGGCGCGAGTTGCTGCTCACAGACATCGGTGTGACCCTTTATCGGCAAGGAAAGTATGCCGAAGCCCTTGCCTCATTTCAAGAGGCCCTGAGAGTTTCGGAGATTCGGGCGGACATGCTGCTCGTGCAGTTAAACGGAGCGCAGATGCGCGTCGTTGAGGTGAAGACTGTGCCCGACCTGTTTGCTCTCATCGCTCTGAACGGGGCGTGGGCTGCCTGGAACCTGCCCAACGTCGAGATGACCAGGCATCTTCTCGGGCTGGCAAGTGAATCAAGCAAGCAGGGCACATCCAGAGAGGCAATCGTCCAAAGTCTGGAAACCCTCACGCAGCTCCTCTCAGCCCGAAATCCTGGCTCCGAGGCTACCTAACCTTCTCGATCACCTTTTCGTACACGAACCGGGTTCCCCACTCTTGCGGATCGCCTTCACTGTCCGCTCGCCGTCCTTCACCTTGCGGTTGTTGTACCGACAGCGGACTCGGGAAGGTAGCGCGACAAGGAGGCTCAGACGCATGACGGTAGGTTCTGTCGAGGCTCCGCCGTTGACACTCCCAGAACGGCCTCATCGAGGTCCCCGGAAAGCGCGATCTCCAGGTCCAGGTAGAAACGGTGGGGGTACCTCGCCCACTTGAGCGCTACGCCGGGCGGAGCGTAGAGGGCTTAGAAGAGCGAGGAGATACGCTGCTGGCCGTCGAGTACGAGCCGCAGCGTGCTGTGTGATTCGGGCCGGGCAGCCGGATGCACCCCGTTCCAGCCCCTCCACCATCCGACATGGGAACATCGGATCATCGCCGGGTGTATCGAGCATGAGCAAGGTGCCGATGAAGTACCCTTCGAGAACCGAGGCGAGGAGAGTCTCGACGTTGTCGCGGTCACAGACGAACGAGCGCTGAAAGGAGGGTAGAACGACCTTGGCGGCATGGGCACCCTCGACGATGCTGGGGAGCTTTTCGGGGTTTGCCTTTGGAGGTTCCATCGTCTGCACCGACTGGTGACGGTGAGGCTGGTCGTGCCCTTCGGAGGCTCGGGAAGCCAGGGCTCAGCGACCACGTGATGGAGGGTAGGCGGCCCTTCAGACAATTTCATCTTCGGAGCACGCGCCGGCCGGCCCACATGACAATAGTCTCACAATGCAAATCGGGTCTTCCGGCGTCAGTGTTTGCTTGACTGCTTGCTGTTCGCACCTGCATCATGGCTTACGCCCAGAGCTCATGCTGAGGTGCGAACCATGCCTGATGCAAGCGGTCCCCACCTGTCGCTGGCTGTGTTGTGCGAGAGGGTGCTACAGGAAGGCGACGGGGTACCCAGTCTCATTCGCGTTGTTGATCGAATCACGCAGAGCGCAGTCGGACCGGAGGCCCCAGAGGCAATGCCTCCTGTTCCAGTTGCCTTGACTCTCGCACTAGCCTTCAAATCGGGTGCCGCGAGGGGACGTCATGCGATCCGGGTAAGGCTAGAACCGCCCTCGGGGCTGCAACAACCTTCGGAGGTCAGCTTCCCCGTGCTCTTTGAAGGTGAGGACAAGGGCGTGAACATCTTTTCGCCCCTGAACATGATTGCGGAGCAAGAGGGCCTGTACTGGCTCGACATATATGTAGACGAGGCAGAAGAACCCATCACCCGTGTGCCGCTGCGAATTGTATACCAACCCTTGCGGGCAGGGATGTAGACGGTTGGACCACCGTACCCGTGATGACCTGCGGCTTGCCGACCGTGTAACTCTCAACTTCTGGTCGTAGCAGGCTCTTTAGCTGCTCCTCAGTCCAATGACCGTTGCTGAACTCAGCGAAGCGCAGCTCCAAATCGTAACTGAGACGCGCGGCAGCTGGATCATCACCAAGCTCAATGTCCCATGTAGCAGGTACAAACCACTGCCTGAATTCAGAGAGGGAAACCTCGCCCGCAAGGTATCGGGCCAACCAGTCGCGGATGTCGAGTTCAAATGAGGGGTTCATGAATCAGAGACCTCCGTCTCAGAGGGTGAGCCGTGCTGAGTTACAGCACATGTTCAACGAGGGGCGTTATTGGGAACGGGCTGAGGCAGGCGAATTTTTGGCGCTCGTTAGGCGCTCCGGTCACCCGAGTCCAGAAACCTCCGGCGAGCCTTTCTGCACTGAAAGCCAGATCGTCTACTATTACGACAACCGATTGCATCGAATAGCCATTGTCCATCGGTACGTTCGCGAGGATGGAACGCTCGGGGCAAGTGGGCGACCCGATCCAAAGAGCCTTCTCCATGAGGGCATACTTTATCGCGTGGATGGACCCGAGTAGCCCAATGAACGGACGCAATGACACAGGGGAGTTTTCGGGTAGACTCGCCCCGGGCCGGTCCTCTTTGCCGAGCATCTGCCTTCCTGTGCTGTTCTGTGCGTACCGTCTGCAGGCACGCACAGGCATATACATAACCATCCTCATAATACCGGCTTCCGCGTGCACCGTCATGCGTTCCCTTGACGACCACCCCGAACTCCTACGCCTCCAGTCACGAATGAGGCGGAGACAGGCGCCTCCGACTCTGGACGGACGCGCGTTCAGCTCCGAGCGACATTGTCCCCCACCTCACACCCTGCGAGGAGATCGCGCTCGATAGATTTCGGCGTAAAGCTTGGTGTGCTCAAAATCTTGAGTATTGCCGCGCGAAGATAACGGCGGGTCCCTTGCTCGTAGGCAGGAACTTGCTTCAGTCCGCGGCGGCCCTGATCGCCGTGGACGATCGCCGACCGACAGTCATAGGACTTCAGCATGAAGTCGTAGATTTCAAGGCGCTCATCGCCTGTTGCTCCCAGGTATGCCGCGATTCGGTGCGAGGCGCGAAACCGGACTTCTTGGTTGGAATCCGGTGCAAAGAGAGACTCAAGGCCAATCCAATAATCTACGAGGCGGTCGTCCTGGCGGCGGCGCTCTGAGGCATTGTCCCAGCGTCGGATTGCAAGGTCGGCTATCTTCATCATAGGACTGGTGTGAAGCTCATTCCAGGTCTGCTTGAGTAGCTTCCCCGACTGTTCGTCAAGCGGGCCGGGGATCGAGATTGCTCGCATCATGGGACGCACTTCCCCGGAGTATATGCGGCTCAAGCTACCCGACAGCTGCCCTTCCCAGAATGCGGGGTGGATGTCGCCGTCGAGTGCGAGCCGCAAAGCGGTGACCACTCGGTTGCACAGTTCATCCGCTTCCTGATCCGCCTCAAAGAAATTGACAGTGTCATGATGATAGGTGATATCGACCGCACAGTCCAGGGTCAGCAACCGGTGCCCTGCTATCCGATGCACAAGCATCGCCTCGGGCCGGTCGTGGTTTAGCCACCGTTCGACGTCGCTCGACGTCACCTTGCGAAGCACGGTACCGGGTGCCAGCTCGAATGCGTCCAAGAGGATGCGCATGTCTGTCAGGGGCATGAGACGATGCGTGACTATCCCCGGTGCCAATGTGAAGTTGGCTAGTTGGTGGGCAACCTCACGGAACGTCGGCTCGACAAATGCATAGGTGTCGGCCGCCCCGAAGTATTCCGTTAGGAACACAATGAGGAGATCGCTTGCGAGCTTGACGACACGATCAGGTATCCCGCTCGGTGGGAAAAGTGAGGGGGAACGAGCACTCGCTCGTGCAGGGGCAACAAGGGCTGACTCTGCCAGAGACTGATCATACAGCAATGCGCGTGCGACGGCCTCGAAGGGAGCCGACCCACGAAGCTCGCCCTCTGTGCGCGTTGCCAGTCGTGCATAGTCAAGCCGTTCGCCCGAGTGGAACCCCGTGCGCCTCCCAGAGTGCTCAGTGACCCGCCACCACATGCGCCTTGGCAGATCATGCAATTGGTCTTCGAGTCTCTGCGATGCCGCCTTCATATAGTCTTCAAGCGCATCGATAATGGCGCTCATATTGGAGCCTCAGAGACCGTGGGCGCGACCCGTAGGCGCCCAGCCGTCAGAAAGTGAAGGAGGGACCCCAACAGGACGACAAGAGCCTGTCGCCGCCCCTCTTCCATCGCCAGTTTCTGGTCTACGGCCTGTAGCACCCGGACGACCTGATGTTGCTCGCCGACAGGCGGGAAGGGAAGGGCGAAGGTCTTCAACTTGCTCGCACTAATGTTGGCCTGGCTGACGCCGCGTGAAGCCAGCGTCTTGAGGCGATGCTGGGCGGCTTCCCAATTGAGGTAGCAGTTGAGGAAGGCGGGCGCGAGCTTACCGGCGTCCGTGGTAATCCGCACCAGGTAGGAGGCGAACACATACTCGCCGGGCAGATCGAATAGGGCGGTCTTTCCCACAAGATCGAAACTGTTGGTCCGGTTGAACAGTACGTCACCAGCACGGAGTTTGTACTTGGCTATTTCGGCTTGTGGCAAGTTGACGAATTGCAAGTCTCGGGCGCTTACCCGCCCGTCAGCGAGGCCGTTCATTCGCAGAATGGGAACCGTGCCAGCCGACTCTCCTCGAACTGAAAGGCCGTACTGGCTCTCGCGAACCGCCACTGCCAGGGGTGCCACCTCCCAATACTCCGGCACCGGTCCAATCTCCGTTTCCTTGAGCCGTACCTGCTCCACCTGATCCACCGGCACCGGCCCGTAGGTGAAGAGGTGGCGCATGAGAGATTTCTTCAGCCCGCGCGTGGCTGCAATGACCGCCTCGGTGGCCTCCCTGGCCCCCTGGACCGTCGAGAGCACGTGGGCGATGGCTCGCTGCTCGGACAACGGAGGGAGAGGGATTTCCAACGCTCGCAGTTTGCCTTGATTGATCGAAGCTTGACCCACGGCTCGGGCGGCCAAGCCTGCAAAAACGCCTCGGCTTCTCAGGCGCCTGAAGAGGTAGATCAAGTACTGCGGATCGCACAGTTCTGGTTTCACTCGGAGCATTAGCAAGTTCATACCGTGCAATAGTTCTGAAGGGTTACCTACGTAGAGCGCACACTTGCCAATATGGGGCTCGCTGTTGATATGGCTGAAGAGGATGTCGCCTGACTTCAGTAGGTATTTTTCTCTGTCACTCGCCGTCACCGCAGCGACGTATCGTACGCGCGCAGGGTTAATCGTCTCGCCCGCAATAGTCTCGATTCGCGTCACCGGTAATCCGACCGGTTCCCTCTCCTGCTGACGCGTAAGGCCGTTCTGCACGTGCTCGATCACGTCGCCCAATCGAACGATCTGCCATGTCGTTGGCAACGGCCCTGGCTCCGTCGTCTGATAGCCGACGGGCAGTTCCTCATCCGTCGGGGCCGGACTCACAATCATCTCCCGGCTCCTCGACTGCCTGCTGCCCTTCCAGAGCGTGAGCGGCTCGTCGCTCGACCCACGGCAGCGCCTCGTGCGCCGTGAGCCGGCTCGCGCCAAGGATACCTGGCCTGTTACCCACGTTCCCACTCCTCGTCTTCCTGTTGTTCCAGTGCGCGCTGCAAGCGTTCCATGCGGGGCACAAGCGACGGCAGATCCTGATGGATCGTGTCCCACACCACCTTTAGATCCACATTCTCGTACTGATGGACAATGACGTCTCGCATTCCCGCCATCTTTTTCCAGGGGACCTCGGGCTCCAGCGCGCGGATCTCTTCTGGGAGCCGCTTTGTCGCCTCGCCAATGATTTCCAACACACGCACCGCCGCATACGTCGTCCGCCGGTCGGCAGCGAATGCCTCGAAGCTCATGCCGGCGACGAACTGCAAGGCGCTTTCGGCCGCTTCGCGGACGTGGTCTGCGTAGATTGAGTAGGCCCACTGAGATCTCATATCTCTATCGCCTCGCGGAGGACGTAGCGCGCGAGGCGTGGGCGCAGGGATGACCGCAGAACAACGTCCACGGGCACGTCAAGTCGGTTCTCCAATTCGTCCTTGAGGTCCACCAGGCCAAAGAGAGTCGGTGTGTGGGTAAATGTCACCAGCACATCCAGATCGCTGTCCGGCCGCTGCTCGTTGCGGACGTAGGAGCCGAATAGGGCAACGGTGTCGACGTGGTAGCGGTCTCGCAGCTCGGGGAGGCGCTCGCGCAGGCGTTGCGCCAGGCGCGTCACTTCCCAGTCGGGAGGCAGGCTATCGACCGTTCTGATCGCCGCCTCAGCCACGACGGAACCCACCCAGCCCAAGGTCTACTAACACCCGCTCCAGCTCCTCGTCGGCCGCCGCTCGCTCCTCCTCCGCCTCGCGCAACAGGACCATTGCTTCTTTCACTGGCATCACGTCGGCCTCTTCGCCCGTTGAAACGTAGCGGGTGGAGGTATGACTGTAGTCGTCGCGCGCTGCGTCGGTTGTGGTGATGACTGCGACCAGTTCGTCCAC
>Ga0102924_1005257_pt1 | contig 12631 bp, 13 predicted proteins | sample PaiPotPPM11metaG_FD_80116 | JGI IMG/M metagenome (GOLD analysis project Ga0102924, IMG submission 80116) | Iron sulfur acid spring bacterial and archeal communities from Banff, Canada, to study Microbial Dark Matter (Phase II) - Paint Pots PPM... ... | reverse complement strand
GGGCCAGCCGGGTGATCCGGCGGGTCGTGGGGGACGCCGACAGCCGGCGGCGCGCCTCACCGACATAGAAGTCGATGTGGCGGCCCTCCTGGCGCATGAGCCGGCGGAGCAGCTCGGTGAGCGTGGGGTGGCCGGCCCGGGAGGCGAGACGGGCGTAGCCCGCCTGGGTCGTCCACTCGTTGATCGCGCCCCAGGCCATGGCGACCGCCGTCATGTCGGGCAGCAGCGCCGACCCGAGCATGAAGGCGAGCGGGCGGAGGCGGTCCATGGTCCCCTTGGCCGCTCTGACCTGATGGACCCGGGCCCGGCCGGCGGTCTCGCCGTGGGCGGCGAGCACGCGGCCGAGGGCGTCACCGTGCCAGTGCTCCTCGTAGTTCCACATCGTCAGGAAGGTGGTGATGGTGGGATCGGCGTGCGCCTTGGTGACGAGCAGGTCGCGTAGGTAGCAGACGGTGTGGTTCTCGATGTCGTGCATGTACCGCACGCACCGCAGGCTGTCCCTGTCGAGGGGCTGCTCCGAGAAGGCGGCGCCGAAGTCGAGGTCGCTGATGTCGACCCTCGCGGCGACGCTGGTGTACGTGTCGATGTCGAAGGCCATGCCCGGATTTCGGACCCGGACCCGTCGGCGGATGAATGGCTACGGGGTCGCCGGCGCCCTGCCCATGCCCGGGAGGCCGTCGATGCTGCGGGCGTTCTTCTCCTCCCGGTAGGCCACCACCCCCGCCAAACCCTTTCGCGCACCCCACTCGTCCATCTGCGGGCGGTGGGCCACGAAGTCCATCAGCGGCACGCCGTAGCCGCACGAGTCGGAGATCCGCTCCACCGACGTCACGATCACCGAGCGGGCGGCGATGCCGGGCGTGACCCCCATCCGCTGGGTGAGGTCGGCGAACCCGGCGTCGGAGCCGGCCACCACCTCACCCCGTCCGTGCAGCCGGACGATTCGCGGCGGCCCGTCGAAGGAGCAGAACATCAAGACGATGCGCCCGTTCTCCCGCAGGTGAGCCACCGTCTCGATGCCGCTGCCCGTCTGCTCGAGATAGGCGACGGTGTGACCATCGAGCACCGCCAGCTCGCCGCGGTTGCCCTTGGGCGAGCAGTTCACGTGCCCGCCGGCGGACAGGGGCGCCGTCGCCACGAAGAACACCGGTTGCGCGGTGAGGTAGCCGGCCAGACGATCGTCGATCTGCTCATAGATCCGTCCCATGGCTCAATTCTCGCCGACACCCACGGAGCGACGTCCCATATCGAGTTGGATATAGGCTGGTCGAGGTGTACGGCAACTTCTTGCGGCAGTTGCGGGTGTCCCGAGGCCTCAGCCAGCGCCAGCTGGCTGAGGTCGTGGGCGTCAGCCAACCCAATCTCTCCGCCTACGAGCACGATCGACGTGTTCCCACGATGGACACCCTCAACAAGATCGCCGTTGCCTGCGGCTATCAGCTGGCGGCCAGCGACGGCCGCCGGCAGATCTTCTGTCCGCTCCCCCGGGCCGGATGGTTCCCGGATGAGGACGTGCCGTCACGCGTCGAGGGCGACCCTCCGGACGAACCACCGGCGGTGACCCCCGAGACGCCGATGACGGATCGCGTGCGGGCGATCATGGCTGTGCTCGAGCTGTCGGACACCGCGAGGTGAGCGTCGTTGAAGTGGCCCTCGCGGTCCACGAGCACTTCGAGCGCCTGGGTCGTGACCACGCCTTCGGCGGAGCGCTGGCCCTCGCCTACTACGCCGATCCAAGGGGGACGGTGGACGTGGATGTCAACGTCTTCGTCGGCTTCGACGCCGCTCCACAGGTCGTCGACGAGCTCGGCGCCATTGGCTTCCTCCCGACGCAGAGCCAGGCTGATTGGCTCCCGATCGCGGGGGTGGCCCTTGTACGCGGACGTGATCCGACGCGCCTCGATGTGTTCTTCTCCATCGACGAGCGGTACGACGAGGTCGCTCGACGAGCCCGGAGGTTCCCATTCGGCACCCGAGGCGCACGGCTGCCGTTCCTGTCGGCGGAGGACCTGGCGATGTTCAAGTTGTCTTTCGGTCGCGACAAGGACTGGGTCGACGTTCGGCGGCTGGTCGAATCCCACCCCGAGCTCGACATCGACTACGTGGAGCGCCAGCTGATCGGCATCCGCGGGCCGACGATGTATCCACGTGTTGCGCGGCTGCGAGCCATGGCCCGTGTCTCGGGACCAGGCGTCCATCCCGACCCTCCGCCCTGATCCCTTCGGCACCGCTCCCGACCACTACCTTCACGGGCGGCCCTCCCCTCACCAAACTTCGTCAGATCCCCAACTCCCGGGCCCATCGCGGCCCCACGAGTTGCGGATCCTCGGATCTCGATGGAGGGTCGATGGGAAGGACCCGGCCCAGCCGTCGCCGACAACGGCAACACCCTCTCGCTGACCGGCCCTTCCGCCCGGTGAGGAGCCCGACCGGCCCTACCATCGGGGGATGGCCAAGATCGAGTCGGCATGGGGCCGCTACCCGGACTACCGGATCGCCCTCGTCCCCTGGCCGGTGACCGCCCGCGCCTGGGCCGGGGACCTGCTCCTCGCCGAGAGCGACTCGTGCCTCCGGGTCGAGGAGACCGACCACACCGACCGCTTGTACTTCCCCGAGGCCGATGTGCGTTGGGAGCTCTTCGAGGCGACCGACCACCACAGCATCTGCCCCTTCAAGGGAGAGGCGGACTACTGGACCCTCACGGCCGGAGACACGCCCGAGGACAACGTCGTCTGGACGTACCGCTCCCCGTTCGACGAGGTGGCGGGACTGAAGGGGTACGTCGCCTTCTACCACGAGCGTGTCCGCGTCGAGATCGAGGACCACTGGCCGGCCGGCGCCGTCACCGTCAACCGCTTCCCCACGTGGGGTGACGCCGGTGACCTCCTCGGGCTCCTCGATGTGCAGCCGGCGGGGCCGCACCGCTTCGTCGGCCCTGGCTACCCCGACCGGTCGCGCAACGTGGTCGAGGGCGGCCAGCTGCTGGCCCAGGCGGTGGTGGCGGCCTCCAAGTCCATCCCCCACCAGCGGGTCACCTCGGCGTCGATGACCTTCGCCAAGGCGGCGTCGTTCGACCAGCCGGTCGACGTCAACCTCGAGATCCTGCGGGAGGGCAGGTCGTTCTCGACGGTGGCGGCCCGGGTCGAGCAGGACGGCCGCGTCCGGAGTGCGGGGGTGCTGCTGCTCGACGCCGGCGCGCCCGATGTCATCCGCCACGGTGTCGACATGCCGGACGTCCCCGGACCGTACGAATCAGAACCCTACGACATGCGCATGACCGGCCGGGACCTGCGGGTGGTGGACGGTGCCTACTCCCCCGATCCTGGGCGGGTGGGGCCGCCGGAGCTCTACGCCTGGATCCGGTTCCGCGACGCCCCCGCCGAGCAGTACCTGCACACCGCCCTTCTGGCCCAGGCCACCACCCACTGGACGATCGGCGCCGCCATGCGACCCCACGAGGGCTTCGGGGAGGCCGATGCCCATGTGACCCTGTCGACCGGCATCATGTCGATCGCCATCGCCTTCCACGACGAGGTCGACGTCACCGGCTGGATGCTCTACGCCAACACCTCGCCCTACGCCGGTCGGGGCCTGGCCCAGGGGGACGGCCGGGTGTTCAGCGAGGACGGTGGCCTGCTGGCGACCTACAGCGTCCAGGGCCTCATCCGTCGCTTCGCCGAGGATCCCGCCACCCTCGGACTGGACGCGCGCACCGCCATGTAGGCCTCTGGTGCGCCGCGATGCCATGCGGTTGCCGGAGTGCCAGGGAGGCCGAGCAGGGCGGCGGCGCGGCTGCAAGAAGCAACGTCTCATCGGCGCCATCCGAGACATGGTCTGGCCCGCTCACCGTTGCCGGTCGCTGGAGCGCGCCCGATACGCGAAGATGCGCCGTGTGAGCGCGTAGCCGAAGGGCCGATGGGCACAGGGTGGCGACGAGGTGACTGGTCAGAGCCAGCTGATGACTGTCGTCTTCACCGACGTCGAGGGATCGACGGCAATGCGATCGCGGCTCGGCGATGGTCCGGTCACAGCTCTGCTGCGTTCACATGAGGCCCGGGTTCGCGCCCAGACCGGGCGGGGCGGCGGGCGCGTGGTCAAGACGCTGGGCGACGGGATGTTGCTGGCCTTCGCGTCGCCGGCGGCTGCCATCAAGTGCGCGGTTGCCATTCAGGACGAGCAGGCCCGCCATAACCAGACCGATGGTGGGTCGGAGCTGTTGGTCCGCGTCGGGATGACCACCGGCGAGGTCGTTGAAGACGGCGGCGATCTCAAGGGCCAAGCCGTACATGCCGCAGCGCGCATCGTTGCCCGCGCCAAGGGCGGTGAGATCCTCTTGGCTGAGGTGGTCCGCCAGTTGGCCGGTCCCGTTGCCGGCATCGGCTACGTCGACCGGGGACGGGTTGCGCTACGCGGCTTTCCCGATCGCTGGCGCCTGGTCGGGCTGCAATGGTCACCGGCAACGTGTGAGTCGGAGGGCGCAGCCGCGACGGTCGGCTTGTCGCCGGGCGGACGGGCGCCGCCGGCCCGGCGACCCTTCGTCGGGCGCGGCGAGGAGCTCCGGGCGCTCGAAGCCGCGCTGGCGCGGGCCGGTGCCGGACACTTCCAGTGCGTCTTCGTGCTCGGAGACGCTGGCCTCGGCAAGAGCAGTCTGGCCACCGAACTCGCGGCTCGAGCTGAACGCGACGTGGTTCCCTTGACGGCGCGGGCGTTTCCACTTGGTGGCACGACCTCCTTCGGCATATGGATCGAGGCGCTCGACCGTCACGTGCGGACACTGCCACTTGAGGAGGTGCTCCGCGTCTGTGGTGCCTACGTCGACGACCTGGCCGCTGTCCTTCCCAGCGCGCTGGCCGCTCGAGGATCGGCGCCCGCGGGCGAGCCGCCCCGCAGCCGGCTCCTCCAGGGACTTTCCTCACTCCTGCGCGAACTGAGCAGCCAACGCACTGTCGTCATCGTGCTCGACGACGTCCACCTGGCCGACACGACGTCCTGGGAGGCGCTCGGCTGGTTCGCTCGCAACCTGGCGGAGCAACCGATCCTCGTGGTGGCCACGGCTCGGCCGGCGGAGCTGCGGGCCAATCCGGGCGCCAACGAGGTCGTGCTCAGGCTCGAGCAGGATGGCTTCGCCGAGACTGTGACTCTGGGCGGCCTCACGATGGCGGAGCTGGCCGAGCTTGCCCAGCAGGCCTTGAGCGGCGCCGCGCCGCCCGCCGCGCTATTGGGCTGGCTGGAGGAGCGCAGCCGGGGCAACCCCCTCTTCGCTCTGGGCTTGATGCGGGCCCTGCTGGAGGAGGGAGCCGATTTGGAGGCGCCGGCGTTGCGCCAGCTGCCGGAGAGCCTCAGCGGACGGGTCGGCGCGCGGCTATCGGTGCTGGACGAGCCAAGTCTGGCAACCCTCGAGACGCTGGCAGTGCTCGGCGCTCGCGTCGAGATAGGCGACCTGACGGCACTGTCGGGTCGTCCTCTTGAGCGGCTGGCTCCGATCCTCGACGTCCTGGTCGAGTCCCGGCTGGTGTCCTTCGAACAGAGTGGAAGTTCGCTGGTCTATGAGATTGCCCACCCGCTGATCCAAGAGGCCATCTATCAGCGCATCGGACCTGCACGGCGGCGGGCATTGCACCGCCGCGTCGCCCGCGAGCTGTCAGCTGTCGGGCGGCTCGGAATGGCCGCTCCCCACTTCGCTCAGTCGGCCGACGTTGGCGACAGCGAGGCGGTGGACGCGCTCGGTCAGGCCGTCCAGCAGGCAGAGGAACGCGAGTTGTACGGCGAAGCCCTGGTGCTCCTGCGTGTCCTCCGCGAGATCCTGCCGGTAGGCGACGACCGATGGCTCACGGTCCTCGATGCGATGTCATGGAACGCCGACTGGGTGGTCGACCATCGCGCTGACCAGGCCGCCCTCCAGGGGGTCGAGGCGTTGCGGGAGATCATGGGAATGCTCGAGGAGAATGGTGATCGCGTCAGGCTGGCCGGTGTTCAGTTGCGGCTGGCCAGCTTCCTGGCCTGGGGGGCAGGCGAGGTTGAGCAGGCCAGGCGGCTGTTCACCGCCGCCCTCGCCGAGCTCGAGGCGGCCGGTGAGCACGAGCGCGCCTTGATCGCTCGCAACGAGCTCGCCTGGGTTGCGGGCATGGACGGCGGCGCCGACGACCACGCCCGGGCGGCACGAGAAGTCTTGGCGGCGGCGGAGAGCGCCGGGGATCGCTTCGTCAGGATGCAGGCGCTGGGGATGCTGGCCGACGCTGAGACCTCCTTGGGCGCATTCTCCGCGGCCGAGGCCCACCTCCGGAGCAGTATCGAGATCGCGAAGGCCGACGGCAAGCGGTACCGCAGGATCTGGAACGAGGGCTTTCTTGCCGCGGCGCTGGCTCAGCAAGGACGGTTCACGGAAGCGAAGGGCATCATGGACGGGATCCGTCAGGATCCCATCCATCCCGAGGCCATTGCGCTGGACTCCTGGACCCGGGCCCAGAACCTCACTGGCGACTTCGAGGGGGTGCTTTCGTTCGCTGGCGAGTTGATGGCGCGCTATCCCGATGGGGTGAGTCGGCGGCGCGGGTTCGCCATCGCAGAAGCGGCTCTTGCTGCTGTGGAGCTGGGCCGCGCCCACGACGCGATCAAGCTCCTGTCGGTCGTCGAGGCCATCTTCGCCGGCCGGCAGTGGTTCCACTCGCTTGAGGTCACGGCCTGGGTAGCTGGCCTCATCGCCTGGCAAGGCGGACAGTTGGAGCGCGCCCGAGAGGTCTTGGAGGCGGCGGCGGTCTCCGAGGTCAACAGGTCGTACAACGAAATGGTGGGCCCGATGCTTGTGGATCTCCTCGAGGTCTGCGCCCTGCTGGGCGACGCCGAACGGGCCCGGGAGAACCTGGACCGGCTCCAGCACTCGGTCGGGAAGTGCGACGGCGATCTATTCCCGGCCCTGGCGCAGTTGGGTGCAGCGGCCGCGGGGTTGGCAGAGGGCGACGTCGAACTCGCGGCCCGGACCGGCCAAGCGGCGGCCGACGCCTTCGCCCGGCTGGGCTGCCCCAACTATGAGGGACGGGCCCTTGCCATTGCCGGCGAGGCAGTGGCCAACTCGGACCGGACGCAGGCCGCAGAGCTCCTCGGCCGGGCGCTCAAGGCGTTCGAACGCTGCGGCGCGTCGTGGCGCCGTCAACTGGTCCTCAACCGCTTGAGCCGGCTTGGTACGCGCGGCCGCCGGGTGGCGGTGGCTGGTAGTGGGCCCAGCGCGCTGAGCAGCCGCGAGCGCGAGGTGGCCGGCATGGCCGCCGAAGGCCAGACGGCCAAGGAGATCGCGGTCGCCTTGATCATCGGCGAACGGACTGTTGAGACCCACCTGGCGAACGTCTACGCCAAGCTCGGGGTGCGCTCGAAGCAGGAACTCCGGCGCCGCGCCGGTGAGCTCGGCCTCTGAGCACCGATCCGTACCGCGCTCCGTACCGAGCCCGGAGGCTCCCCGGACCCCGAAGTCGTACGGTTCGCATCAGGAACGACTCGACCGGGAGGTCGGACATTGGCTGACAACGGCTACACCTACGAACTTGAGGGGACGCTCCTCGAAGCCTGCAACTGCAAGGTCCTGTGCCCGTGCTGGATCGGTGAAGACCCCGACAACGGGACCTGCCAGGCCATGACCGCCCATCATTTCGACCGCGGCGTCATCAGGGGCGTCGATGTTTCCGGGCTGACGTGGGCCGCGGCCGCCTTCATCCCGGGCAACATCTTGCAGGGCGGGATCAGAGAGGTGGTGTTCGTCGACGAATGGGCCACCCCGGAGCAGGTCCAGGCGCTCACCGACGCCTTCCAGGGACGCCTGGGCGGACCGCTGGCCGATGTGGCCGGCCTGGTCTCCGAGTTCATCGGGCCTTACCAGGTCCCGATCGAGCACGCGCTGTTCGAGGGCAAGGGCAGCGTGACCGTCGCCGGCAAGATCGCGGCATCGATGGAGCCCTACCGTGGCCCGGACGGCACCATCACCACCCTTCGGGACTCCATTTTCAGCACCATCCCGGGCTCGGCGGCCTGGGTCAGCAAGGCGACTTCTCTGAACGTGGATATCCCCGAGCACGGCTTCACGTGGACCTTCAACGACACCAACGCGATCCAGGGCGTCTACGTTGTCCGCGGCTGACACCCAAGCGAGCGTCCGAGCCGCTGCTGCCCGCCGAACGCCGTCGCTGGCCGCCGCGCTCGTACTCGCATTGGCCGGCGCGGCGTGGCTCTCGCTGGCCGTCTGGGGGGTGTCGCCGGCTCGACGCTACCTGAGCCACGAGCAGCTCGCCCATCGCCTCGACTGGATCACTGCCGGGGCGCTGGTCGGCGGTTGGCTACTCATGATCGTCGCCATGATGTTGCCCACCATCACACCGCTCGTCCGGCTCTTCGCCCGGGTCGTTCAATCCAAGCCCGCTCGCCGCCGACTTTTCGCCTTCCTGGTCCTCGGCTATCTGGCGGTGTGGCTCGGCTTCGGTCTCCTGGCCGAGGTCGGCGACTTGAACCTCCACCGCCTCGTCGACGCCGATCCGTGGCTGGAGTCTCACCATTGGCTCGTCGCCGTGTCGGTCTTCGCGTCAGCTGGGTGCTACCAGTTCTCGGCGCTCAAGTACCGCTGTCTCGACCGCTGCCGTCTGCCGATGGGCTTCATCGAGCGACGTTGGTCGGGCGGCAACGAAGCTCGCCAGGCCCTGCGCATCGGTATCGATCACGGCTTCTCCTGCATGGGCTGCTGCTGGACACTCATGCTGGTGATGTTCAGTCTCGGCATGGGAAGCATCGGCTGGATGCTGGCCCTTGCCGCTGTCATGGCAGCAGAGAAGAACCTGACCTGGGGCCGGCGGCTATCGACACCCGTCGGCGTGACCCTGGTCTCGGTGGCCGCCGTCATGGCCGCGGCCCACCTGTGACGTAGCAAGCAGTCCGTCGCCGCACACCTGGACTTGTCGTGGGCGCGCGCGCCGTCACCACGTCCGCGGATCGCTCGTCGTACGGAGACGAAGAGAGAAGAGATGAGGGAGCCATGCACATTCCACGACAGGAGAACAGGAGAGGGGCAATGCACGAGCAGGAGACAACTCGAGGGGGCACCTTGCTGGAGACAGCGAAGAGGATCGGGCGATTCAGCACCCCGTTGCTGGCAGCGGTTGCGCTGGCGGTCGGCGCCGGCGGGGGCTACGCGTTGGCCGACACACTGACCCAGGTCGATCCGGCCACCGTGCCCCAAGGCGAGCTGGCACTGGAGAACCACGTCCTGACACCGTTCCACCTCAAGGTTGGCCACGGACCTGAGCACATCTTTGCGAACGGCGCCGACGTGACGGTAGAACACGACAACTTCCCGCCAGGCACCTCAACAGGTTGGCACTCCCATGGCGGCCCGATATTCGTCGAGGTCGTCAGCGGCGCAGTCACGGCGTACGAGAAGGACGATCCGACCTGCACTCCGCACGTCTTCAGCGCCGGCACGGGCTTCATGGAGGAGACCGGCGACATTCACGACGCCCGGAATGAGACCGCCGGACCAGCAGACATCTACGTCGAGTACATCCTGCAGCCGGGAAGCGGCGACGCCGGCCTGTATCAGCCCGCCCCCGACCACTCCAACCCAGCATGCCCATTCGCCAACTGACCGTCCGACATCCGGAGACAGCCGAAGCCGAACTGAAGGAAGAGACCCATGCGACGACGAGGGACGTTCGGGATCATGCTGGCGGGTGGAATGCTCCTGACGGCCTGCGGCGCCAACCGCGTGTCCGGGGTCCGTGGCTCATCAACCACCGCGCCGCCCACCACTGCCGAGCCGGCGGCCACAGCAACGACCAGTCCAGTGCCCACCACAACGCTCCGTCCGATCGCCACATTCAGCGTCACATGGGCGGAAGCCAACTGTCCGCCAGGGACACCGGACACAACCAGCTGCTACGCCAACCTGGGAACAGCTGACATCACCGGACTCGGCCCGACGACAGAGAGGTACACCCTCCTGGCGGAAGGCACGAACCCATCCTGTGGCGACTGGCGCGCCGACGTCGAATGGACTGTCGCCGGCAAGGCGACGATCGACTTCGCAATCAAGAGCCCCCGCTGCCAGTCGCTCAACAGCCCCAATGGCACGACGAACTACGTCGTCACCGGGGGTTCGGGAGCCTACAAAGGCGCGTCGGGCAGCGGCATTCTGGAATCGACAGGGAGCGAAGCCGCCCCCGGGCGCGGGACCGGCACCGATCGCTGGATCGGAGCCCTCTCCGTGCTCAGCCGCGTGGGCGGTTGAGCGCTGCGCACCCCGAAAGCAACCAAAGACAAGGCCCTCTACGACGGCACCAGAGCGCCTCAGCCAGCATCGCCGGCCTCGTCCGCCTCGTCGGCCCAGACCTCCATGACCTTCAACTCGACCGCCCCCACGTGGTGACCATCGCCGCGTCGGCGGCCACCTTCGCCCGCCGCCGCCTGGCCCTCCACGCCCTCACGGTGCACGGAGCGGCGGGCTTCGGGAGCGAGGACTGGGACCGCCTGGGGGCGGACCTCAGCGACGGGGCCCGGAACGCCGGCCGCCGGATCCGGCTGTCCCCGGCCCGGGCCATGGTGACCGTCTACGGGGCCGGGTCGGACCAGAGCCTCGTCCGCCTCACCGCGCCGGATCAGGCGGGCTTGCTGTGGGCGGTCAGCGACTGGCTGGCGAGCCAGGGGGTGAGCATCGAATCGCTCGACGCGTCGACCACCGACGGCGTGGCCCACGACGGGTTCCTCGTGTCGGGCGAGGTCGCGGCGTCCGACCTCAGCCGTCACCTGTCCCGGGGGTCCGGCGGAGCAGCATCAGCCACTCGGGATGCTCCAGGTCTGGAAGGTTGCGTTCGTACTCGCCGGGGCTGACCGACCACATGCCTTCCACCTGGGCGCCCGCGGCAGCGGCCAGGAGCCGGAGCTCCCGAGGGGTGAAGACCGTGGTCCACAGGTCGTGGGTCGCCTCCACCCCCTCCTCGTCCCGGACGAGGGCGAGCTCGTGGTTGACCCCGGCATCGGCGTCGAAGTCGTCGCCCTCCCCCAGCCAGCGCACCTGGAAGTAGGCGCTGAACGCCGTCACCGCTGCTCGCCCCCCGGGCCTGAGCGCCCGCACCAGACGCCGGAGTACCTCCCCGTCCTCGCCGGGCACCAGCCCGAAGGCCCCCTGGCACAGGGAGATGGCGGCGTCGAACTCGCCGTCGTAGATCATCTCCCGGGCATCGCCCCGTACGAACGTCGCCCCCGGAGGAGCGTCGGCCCGGGCCACCTCGATGAACCGGGCGCTGATGTCCAGCCCCACGACATCGATGCCGAGCACCGCCAGGGCGTGGGCGTGGCGGCCAGGGCCACAGCCGACGTCGAGCACCCGCATCCCCGGTGCCAGGCCCAACGCCTCGACCAGGAAGCCCACCTCCTGTCTCGTCCCCTTCGTGAAGGAGTACCGGAGGTAGGCCGGACCCATGTGCTCGGCGATGGGCTCGAAGAAGTGCGGCGCCACGTCACCAGCCTCGTTCCCGGACCCCGCCCCCGCCATTCGGGTCCGTTTGCCGCCGGATGAACGGGGAATGACACCCCGGACCATGCACGATCTACCGATCCTGGCGCTCCGGGGCCTGGCCGGCGGGACCCTCGTCATGGCCTTCGCCCTCATCGGAGAGGTCGTCACCCCCAAGGCGTTCTCCGGGCTGTTCTCGTGCGCCCCCTCGGTGGCGGTCGCCAGCCTGGTCATCACCTTCATGAGCGAGAGCACCACCAAGGCCCGCCACGACAGCATCGGGATGGTCGTGGGGGCCCTCGGCATGACCGCCTGTTGTGTCCTGGCGGCCGTGTCGATCCCCCGCATCCAGGCCATCTGGGGCTCGGTGGTGGCGTGGATCGGCTGGGCCGCCGTGTCTCTCGGGTTGTACTGGGCGGTGTTCATCGGTGCCCACTGACCCATCCCGTCCTGACGTCGCCCCTCGCGTCGAGGTCGGCAACCTCTCCGAGGTCAAGCCCGTCGACTACCTCATCCGCTTCGTCTTCGGCGCCGTCATCTCGGTGAGCGCCGGGATCGTGGGCAAGGCCATCGGCGCCCGCTTCGCCGGAATGTTCCTGGCCTTCCCGGCCATCCTGCCCGCCAGCCTCACGCTGCTCCAGGAGAAGGAGGGCACCCGGCGCGCCGACCGCAGCGCCGTCGGCGCCGTCCTCGGCGGGGCGGGCCTGGTGGCCTTCGCCGCCGTCGGGGAAGCCGCGTTCGGCCATCTCGAGCCGTTCGCCGTGCTGGCACTCGCCCTCCTGGCCTGGCTGGTGGCGTCGTTCTCGCTCTACGCCCTGCTGGCGTTCTTCCGCCCCGACGACTGCGACCGCCGCCAGGACTAATCGGCGTGCAGGGCGGTGCGGGTCTCAGCCGCCGCGTCCCGCCCCCAGGGATCCGGCGTCTCGATCACCACCCGTTCGATGGTGCCCGCCCACCGGGCCGGCGGCGTGTAGTCGTCGCTCACCGGCAGGCCCACGTCGTACCCGAGGCGCAGCGCCGCCCCCCCGTGCTGCACGGCGAAGGGCAGGAAGCCCTCGAACGAGGCCCGCCCCACCACGTCGTCGTCGTGCCCCAGCACCAGCGCGCCACCGCTCCCGCCGGGTTCCATCCGCACCCACAGCCGGT
>Ga0102924_1005256_pt1 | contig 12634 bp, 10 predicted proteins | sample PaiPotPPM11metaG_FD_80116 | JGI IMG/M metagenome (GOLD analysis project Ga0102924, IMG submission 80116) | Iron sulfur acid spring bacterial and archeal communities from Banff, Canada, to study Microbial Dark Matter (Phase II) - Paint Pots PPM... ... | reverse complement strand
GGTTGGGGTCGGGGTCGTCGGGAGAGAGGGAGTCAGGGGAGCGATGCTGGGTCTGGTGGTTGCTCGGGCTGGTGGCGGCCTATGAGGTGCCGTATGCGGTCGCGTTCTCCGGCGGGGCGTATCACTTTCCGGTCGTGCCGCTGCTCGTGCCTTTCGCGGCGGCGGCTCTCTCGCGGCTAGTCGAAGAGGGGGTCGACGGCGTCCGCTCGCTGCTCGCGACGAAGGGAGCGCGCGTCGCGTTGGCTGTGTTCGCGGCGGTGCAGGTGCAGTACGCGTGGTACGCGGTGGCGTTCGCGCAATAGTGTCCAGTATCCCGAGTCGCGGCTCCTATGGGCCCGGTACTCGGGACGGAGGCGACGGTTCCGTGGGGCTTCGCCCCCTCGGCGCGCCGCTTCGCTTCGCGCCGAGCCTTGCCCGTATCGCCATGCGGCGAACGACTTCGCTTCGCGAAGTCGAAAAGAGGGCGCGATAGCTACCAAGAGGATCGCGCGCGTCTTTGCGTCGGGCGAAGCCCGACGTTCGCCGCAAGGCGATGGGGGGGAGGACTCCAGTGGGAAGCACTGGAGGGGGGCGGCAGCCCCCCCACGAGACCGACCCAGTGGCTACTACTGGTTACATAGACCCCGGTAATAGTGCCAGATGTTGTCGCCAGCCCCACGAAGGATGCGCTGGTGCGCGCGAATCCAGGGCGAAAACGTCAGGTCCTTTGCCTCGCAACGCATGCCCGGGAAGGTGCTCTCGCCGAGGGTCACCATACCCCACTCGCCGCCGTGAGCCTTGCGGAAGACCTCGCCGAGATAGCTGCCGAAGGCCTTCGCGAGCGTCCAGATGCGGTCTTCCTGGGGCCGCTTCTCGGCGATCGAATCGTGAAGCCTGGCGAGGGCCTGCTCGAGCGACGCGATGCTCTCTTCCGTGAAGTCGAGCGTCAGGTGAAAGGTGCTCGTCGAGAGTTCGACGGCGTCGAGAGCGTAGGCGCCGGCAATCTGCGAAATGTGCTCGTCAGGCCGGAAGACGGCGTGCGTCGGTGCGAGGCGGATAGGTGTAGCGTACCCATTTGTGTCGTCCGAAGCGACCCCCGCCGCATACCCCGGAATCGCGTGGCTCCCGCGACACCACGCTGCGTTGCACGGGCCACAGCCGTTCGCCGGCAAGCCCTCGATTTCGCTCAACGCGCGAAGACCGCACGACCCTTGCTCGCAGGCGACGCAGACGATGCTCCCCCTTGCGGGCCGACGGTCCTTGACTCTCACGCTGCCGCTGCTTTTCGCCGGATGCCTCGCCGCGCCGCCGACTCCAATCGAGGCGCCTGTGGAGCCGCGCCTCAATGCGAACGCGGCGACCGCACGGGAGCCGCGGAGCCTCGTGTGGACGACCGACGCGGCGGGCGGGCGGCGGACGTGGACGGTCGATGGCGCAGGCAGCGTGATCGGGCGAGCCGATGACGTCCGTGTGGTGGCCGCCGGCAGGCTGTGGGCATGGCGCGAGGAGCCCGAAGCCATCGAGACGACGTCGTGCGGGCACGACGCCGAGGAGGGCAGCGACGCGTCGGCCGAATCGCGCCTGCCACCCGGAAGGGGCCTCCGCGCGACGATCGCCACGGCGGACGGGGCCGGCGCCGGACAGGTCGTCGAGGTCGTCGTCCCGGCGACCGGCGACGGCGCCCAGGAAATCGAGCAGCGCGTAGACCTCGTAGCCACCGTGGGGCCGTACTTGTTCGTCCGCGAGTCGACGTACGCGTATACGTGCGGTGCGCACGGGAACGTGGTCGCATCCTTCACGATTTGGAACGCGGAGCGTCAGGCCGCCGTCGACGTCGACATCGTCGACCTACCCATCGTGAGCGAAGCCCAGGCCCGCGCGGCGACGGCGCTCTCGGTCGACGAGGACGTGAAAGGGTTCGCCGAGAAAGACGAGCCCGAGATCGCGCTGACGGAAGTGCTTCCCCACTTCAGTCACGACGCAGAGCTAACCGTCGACCTGCAGTTCACCGCGCCGACTTGCTACGCGTGCTCGGACGGAGCCTGGTCGAGCTATTCGAAGTCGACGACGCGAACCGCGCGCGGCGTCCCGGCGGCTCTGCGCGCCTGGGCGACGCCCACCCCGGGTGTGCGCGCGTTTGCCCGCGCCCACCCGGAGCTCGTCATCGGGGGTTGGAGCGAGCTGCCCGCAGAACACGTGAGCACAAGAGGGAGCTGATCGGTCCCCCGCGGTCGTGACTCGGGCCCTAAATCGTCCCGTGATCGTCGCAGTGCGAGCCGTGCGCGTGATGCAGATGACCGTCGACGATGTAGTCGACGTGATCGCCGTGCGGCACGCGTTCGTGGCCGCAGCCCTCGCCGTGCTTGTGATCGGCTCGATGGGCGCTGCACGTGTGGCCCTGGGTGCAGCGGGCAGGGTTCGCATCGGAAACGTCGAGCCTGTGCTCGTCGACGTGATCGCCGTGCACGTGGTGCAGATGCCCGTCGTGCAAGTAGTCGCGATGACCGCCGTGGCTCACGCTCCGATGACCGCAGCCCACCCCATGCGTGTGCGTGTGATCCGCGTGCGTCGTGCAACCACTCATGTGTCCTTCCTTTCTACGTTCGGCTTCCTCTTCTTCGGGCCCGAACCCGCTCAGCGCAAGACGCACCCCGTCCCGACGTCGAGCGCGAGCACGCCGGCCTTCGAGGCGGCGCGACCGCCGCCCGGCTGAAGCGAGACGCGACAGCGATCGCGGTCGCGCTCGACGTCGACGTCGTAGCGCCCGCCCGGCGCGAGCGACGCGACGAGGTGACGCCTGACGGTCGCCGGCACCTCGTAGCCGAGCGGCGCCGCCCGAAGCTGCGGCCCCGCATGCGCGAAGACGTAGGCCTCGTCGTCGACCACCGCTCCATCGCCGCCCTCGCCATCCACCGCGACGACGCTCGCCACGCTCGACCCGCGAAGATCGCCGGGCCCGACGACGATCGCGTGCAGGAACCTGCGCTCGACGCTCCCGGTCGCCGATCGCACCTCCACGCGGACGCTCGTGCTCCCTTCGGGCGGCTCGTTCGCATAGTAGGGACCGTCTCCGAGATCCGTCGGCTCCTTCACGAGCACCGGCGGTGCGTGCGCGGGGAGCAGCGTGCTCACGATCGCGGCGCTCTTCCCGACGACGAACCGCACGGCGCCCTCGTGCACGTCGGGCGCGCTCCCGCCGTGAAGGAGGAACGTCGCGCCGTAGGTCGGCTTGGTGAGCGTCACGCGGTCGTACACGACCAGGCGCGCAGACTCGGGCGCGCCGCCGACGAGAGCACGCGAAAAGAGAACCTCCCGTTCGGCCCGTACCACCGACCGCTGCGGGTGGTCCTTCGGATAACCGGATGGGTTGTACGCGCTCGCATAATCGGCCAGCCCGTAGGCGTAGCGGTCGGCCTGCTCGGACCGCGCGATCGACGCGCTGTCGCTCCACGTGCCCTGGTTCGGGGCGTAGGTGTCGTTCTCCTTCTTGTCGTCGATCGCGATGACGTTGTGGCTCAAGCTCGAGAACGATCCGTACCCTGCAGCGTCCACGAGCAGCGCGTCGGAGCCTCGAACGACCTCGAAGTGACCGGCGTCGAGGTGCTGATGGTCGGACAGCGACGGAGCGCTCGCCAGCGCGACCCAGACCGCCCCCGGCGACCAGTCGGTGCGCGCGGTCATCGCGCCGGTGCCGCTGGCGAGATAGCCCGTCTCCCCGCGGCGGGGGTCCTCGGCCAGGCGCGAGGGATCGTCGGCCACGGCCGCCAGCCACAACCACTCCTCGCCGGGATCCGTCGCGAGCCGCGCGAGAGCCCGGGCCTCCCGCCCCGCCGAGTCGGTCGGAGGGAGAACGGTCGCCAGAGCCAGGAGCGCGTGAGCCGGAGCGACCGCCGGCTTGTTCGACCAGTCGCCGGTGTCCAGCGTGTGCTTGCCGTCGGGCCACAACGCGTGCGCGCGATAGGCGACGATCTCGCGCAGCCACGGCAACTCCCCGAGAGGCGTGCGTATCTCTCCGTCCGCACGCTCGGGCCCCGTTCGGGGCGAGGGAGCGGACGGCTCCGAAGGCCTGGACTCGGCGTCCGCGAAAATGGCGAGCACCGCGCCCACGAGATCGCCGTACTGCCAGCCCTCGGGGAAGTCGCCGCCCTTCAGCTTCTGCCGGTATGTAGGCGCGAGCTCGGCGTCGAACATCCGTTGCGCGCGCCGCAGCATCTCGGCCGCACGCGGGTCGTCCCCTTCGGCGGCGATACCCCCGAACGCCACCGCCCCGAACCAGCCGATATAGTAGTTGCTGATGGGCTGGTCGTGGTTGTACCCCGACTCCGCGAACCATTTTGCCCAGGCGTCGAACCGGTCCATCGCGTGCTTTCGGAGCTCCGGCGTCATCCCGGGGACGTCGTGAAGCCAGTCGTAGGCAATGGCGCCGAGGCAGCCGCGGGACCGGATGGGGTAACCGTCGTCGTGGTGCACTACGTCGACGCCACCTGCGCCGTCGCCGATCTTGTGGCGATCGTCGAGGAGCGCGCGCAGGTACCCGATCCCGGCGCTCGCGTAATCGGCGCGATCCGTCGCGGCGTGACAGAGCGCGAGATCCAGCGCCGCGTTCGCCCAGTCCCACCCCTCGTAGCCCGCGTCGATCTTGTCTTTCACCACGTCGTCGCAGCGCGCGACGAGCTTTCGCCACGACGGGGCGCCCGCATCGCGCAACCCGCGGACCGCCGCGAGGCGATCGCGCGTCAAGAGGATGCGCGGGTGCGGTCCGTGCGGGCGATCGATCCGAACGAGCCCGACGCCGCTGGGTTCCAGGTTGGACGGCGCGGGCGTCTGCTCGGCGGGAGGCGGTGGTCCTTTGGGGCCGGGCCACACGTCCCGCCCGCGCCAGCACGCGCCCGTGCACGCGGTGCCGAGGACCAGGGCACCGACCGTCGCCGATAGGCAGCGCGCGCTCATGCGTGCGCTCCTTTCAGGTGGCTGTACACGAGCACGAACGCCAGGACGGCGACGTCTGCCAGGGCGACGCGGCCCACCTCTTTCAGCGACACCGAAGCGTCGAACGAAGGGCACATGCGTCGAACCGCGGAGTAGAGCGCACCGGCGAGTCCGAAGTAGACGAAGAGGACGGCCTTGTAGTTGAACGAAAGAAAGAAGACACCGACGAGGATCCCGGCGAACGCGACGACGAGGGCGAGCGCGAACGGGCGAACGCTCTCGTCGAGTCCCGGCGGGGGTCGGAGCGCGACGAGCCACGGGATCTTCACCGAGGAGTATACGAGCATCAGCCAGAGCAAGCTGCCGGGCAGGCCCAGCTCGGCAGCCGCCAGCACGTAAGAATTGTGCGCGGTCATTCCGTTGTACGCGTGATCGATGAACTGGCCGGTGCCAACTCCGAGCACCGGATATGCGCGGATCATGTCAATGCCCTCGTAGAGCAAGTCGATGCGTTCGAGTGACGACGACTCCGCCTCCTCACCGGTGCGGCCGCCGAAGAGCAGCACGGGCAGTGCCAGGAGCGCGCCGACGAGGGCTCCCTTGAACCCGTAACGGCGCACGAAGTAGAAGCCGAAGACGGTGAGCACGACGAGCTGGCCCCCGCGCGAGCCGGTGAGGACCACGCAACACAGCGCCAGGAGGACGAGTGCCGCCGCCGCCAGCTTCGCCCACCGCGACGACCTGCCGCTCGCGAACGCGAACGTCAGCGGAATGATGGCGCCGAGGGCGAGCGCAAGCTCGTTCGGGTCCCCGAGCGTACCGCGCCAGCGCACGCGCATTCCCTCGGTGAACGTGCCGAAGAGCCCAACCTTTTCGCACGCGTAGGAGGTTTGCGGTTTCCCCTGCTGCTCGCAGACCCACGCGTTGTCGCACTCGCGTCCGTCGGGCACGCCCTCTCCGGAGCGCTCGCCCATCGCTCCGGAAGTGTCGATCGCGATGCACTCCGCCGGCTGCCGAGACTGGTGAATGCAGGTGCAGGACAGAAACGCCCCGATCAGGACCAGCAACGCGGCGAGCGCACGCCATCGCGGCATCGACCCCGCGGCGAAGGCCACGACGATCATGATCACGGCGCTCAGGCCGACGAACTCCCACGCCACGCTCAGCCCCTCGAAGCCGAGCCGCCTCACCGTGACGACAAAGCACCACGCGACGAACGCCACCAGCCACGGCAGCTGCGGTGTCCAGGGCGGCGCCCTCTTGCCGAGGGCGAGCTCGAGTCCGATCCCGGCCATCGCCACGGCGGCGCACGCATTGAGCAGCCCGAGCGATTGCAGCGACGGCAGGAACTCCTGCGGGCGCACGAGCAGCACGAACACCAGGAGCAACGCGCCAGCAATGGCCACGAGCACTGCCGAGTGCGAAGCTCGTGCGAGCTATTCGGCAGCGGTCGCTTGCGTCCCGGCGACCGCCGGCGAGGACACGCGCTCCGCCGGCTCCCAGTCCTGGCGCAGCGCGTATTTCACCAGGCCGGTCGCGAAGCCGGCGCCGTGCGAGACGTGCAGCACCGGGAAGATGCTCCAGACGACGGCCGCCGAGAAGGGCAGCGTGAAGATCCCCTTCTCGCGCGGAAGGTCTCCTCGCATGTCGGCCCTGCGGACGACGCGCACGGCTTCGGCTCCGGTGACAAGCGCGTACGTCGCGAGCGACCACGCCCCGAGCGGGTGCCACGGCCACGTCGCGAGCAGGGCGACCTCACCGGTGAGCCACAGGAAGGGCAGCGCAGGCCGCCACGCGAGCAATCTCCGGTGCTTGAGCAGCGTCCGGGCGCGGCCCTGCCCGTACTTGAAATACTGGCGCGCCAGGGCGCGCGGCGTCTCCCGCGGGTAATAGTGCACCACGATGTCGCGACTCAGGTAGACGCGCCCGCCCGCCGCCGTGATTCGCTGGTTCAGCTCGGCGTCCTCGTTGGTGACCGCGTGCGGATCGAAGAGGCCTATCTTCTCGAAAACACTCCGTCGGAATGCGCCCGGCCAGACGCTCTCGACGAAGCCCTCCGCGTCCGGCTGCCGGTACCGCGAGCCTCCGATGCCGAGCGGGCTGTCGAGCGCGGCGGCCACGCAGCGCTGGAAGAACGTGCGCGCGCGCGGGCGCGCCGCCCCGCCGACGTTGTCGGCGCCGGTTCGCTCGAGGACGGCCACGCACTGCCGGACGAAATCCGCGGCGTAGTCCGCGTGCACGTCCATACGGATGATGACATCGCCGCGGGCCAGACGGACGCACTCGTTGAGACCCGCTGCCTGAATGCGCGCCGGGTTGTCGATCAGACGGATGCGGCCGTCTTCCGCGGCGAGGCGCGCGAGGATCTCACGTGTGGCGTCGATGCTCATGCCGTCGGCGACCAGGATCTCGATTCGGTCTCGCGGCCAGTCCTGCGCCTGAGCCGCGTGGATGCACGCCTCTATGTAGGCCTCTTCGTCACGGCACGGCATGGCGATCGTCACGAGGGGCGGCGCAGACATCGAAGGCACGAGTATAGGCGTTGCACTCCGCGTGCGCACGTGGGACCGCCGCCTGCCCCTCCTCACGTTTGCGTTCGCGCGCTGCTCGTCTCGTACGCGTTCCCGCCCGTCGGAGGGGCCGGCGTGCAGCGCGTCGCAAAGCTCGCCAAGTACTTGCCGGAGCACGGCGTGCGACCGGCGGTGCTCACGGTGGCGAACCCGAGCGTCCCCTTGCGGGACGACTCGCTCGCCCAGGACCTGCCGCGCGACCTCGAGATCACGCGAGCGCGCACCCTGGAGCCGGACTACCGGACGAAGGACGCGGCGTGGAGGGCGCGCGCGGGGCCGCGCGACGGCGCTCGGCGCGGAAGAGACGTGATGGCGAGCGCGGTCGCGGGCGTGGCCGGCCTCGCGCGGCAGCTCCTCTTTCCCGACCCGCAGGTCCTGTGGCAGCCGGCGGCCCACGGTGCGCTGCTCGCGCGCATCGCCGCACGCCGAGACGACGTGATGCTCGTGAGCGGGCCGCCCTTCTCGCAGTTTCTCCTCGCGCCGCTCGCCCGAGCGGCCGGCCTTGGCGTGGTCCTCGACTACCGCGACGAGTGGTCCACGCTGCGCGAGTCCTACGAGATGGGTCGGTCGCGCGTGGCGCGCGCGCTCGGCGATCCCCTGGAGGCGACGCTGCTCAGGCGTGCGCATACGGTCGTCACCGCGACCGAGGAGTTTCGCGCGCACCTCCTCGAGCGCTTTCCGTGGCTCGATCCGGGGCGCGTGGTCGCGATCCCCAACGGGTACGATCCGCACGACTTCCCCGCTGCGCTGCCGGAGCCCCCGCGCGACCGCTTCGTGACCACCTACGCGGGCACGGTGTTCGCGCTGACGAGCGCGCGCGGGCTCATCGGCGGAATCCGCCGGTTGCACGCCATCGAGCCGCAGCTCGCGAGCCTGCTGCGCGTGCGCTTTCTGGGAAGGATCGTGCCCACGGAGCAGGACTCGTTCGAGGGCACGGAGCCGCTCGGCATAGAGCGCGTCGGCTACGTCCCGCACGCGCAGGTCCTACCGGAGCTCGCCGCCAGCCATCTCGCGTTGTGTCTGCTGGACGACGTTCGCGGGACCGAGAGCATCTACCCCGCGAAGATCTTCGAGCTCATGCACCTGGGCCGCCCCGTGCTCACGCTCGCACCGCCGGACAGCGCCCTGGCGCGCCTGGTCGGCAGTCACGCGATGGGCACGGTCGTTCACCCGCGCGACGAGGAAGCCGTCGCGCGCGCGTTTCAATCGCACCTGCGTGCGTTTGTGCGCGGGGAGAATCTTCTCGTTCCGTGGCGAAACGCGCCGGGCCTCCGGCGGTACGACAGGCGGGCTCTGGCAGGAGAGTTCGCGGAGATCCTCAGAAAAGCGGCCTCGGACGAGGTTCGGCGCGGCTCGTGATTGTACGCCTCGTATGTCCCTGCGGCTCCGGTGCGTCGCGCTCGCTTTGGCCCCCGCTCTCTCCACGCTCTGCGCGTGTGCTTCGTCGCCCTCGTACAACTGGACGGCCGAAAGCGCCCTCGGATACCGCATCGGCCCGGGCGACGTCCTGAAGGTCGTCGTCTGGAAGCACGACGATCTCGGCGCGCAGGTCGCGGTGCGTCCGGACGGCGCGATCTCGTTGCCGCTCGTCGGCGACGTGCACGCGACCGGCCGCAGCGCGACGGAGATCGCCGGCGACGTCCAGCAGCGGCTTCATCGCTTCTATCAGGACGACCCGCCGGTCACCGTGCAGGTGCAGGAGGTGAAGTCGTACAAGATTTACGTGGTAGGCGAGGTCAACAAGCCTGGCGAGTTCGCGCCGAGCCAGGAGGTGACCGTGCTCATGAGCCTGTCCCTCGCCGGAGGCTTCACGCGGTTCGCCGACGCCGACCGCATCGTCATCGTGCGCCGCGATTCGCGCGGCGAGCGCCGCATCCCGTTCGACTACTCGGCGGTCGTCCAGCACGGGGACCTGCGGCAGAACATCGCCCTCGAGTTGGGCGACACCGTCATCGTCCCGTAAGGGCCACTCGCAGGTCGCGACATGGTGGAGCTCTTTCGATCGCCGCGCAAACTCCTCCTCTTCTGCTACGAGGGGACGCTCGTCGCCGTCATGGTCCTCGTCGCGGCGTGCCTGCGCCTCGGCCTGCACGCGGGGCTCACGCTGCCCAACATCGCCAAGAAGGCCCTGCTCTTCGCCGCGGTGATCCAGGGGGCATTTTACTACTCGGGGCTGTACGACCTGGGCGCGACGCGGCACGCCCGCGTCTTGTACGAACGCGTGCTCAGCGGCGTAGCTCTCGGCGCAATCGTCCTCCTCGTGGCGTTCTACCCGCTGCCCCCGATCGAGATCGGGCGCGGCATCTTCCTCGTCGCGCTCGCGCTGAGCACCCTCTGCATTCCGGCGTGGAGGCTCCTCTACAACGGCGTGACCGAGGGGTCCGGGTTTCTTCGCCGTACGCTCATCGTAGGCAACGGAGAGCTCGCGCTGGAACTGGCGCGCCTCGTGCGCCAGCGGCGCGACCTGGGGCTCGAGCTCGTCGGGATGCTCGCCCGCGATCGCGGACAAGTGGCCCCGCAGCGTGGGGTCGTCGGGACGTACCGAGAGCTCCTCGACATCGTGACGCGCGAGAGCATCCAGGTGGTCCTCGTCGCGTACCCCGACCGTCGCGGAACGCTGCCGGTGGAGCAGCTCCTCGAGGCGAAGTTCCGCGGCGTCGACGTTCAGGAGGGGGTCGCGTTCTACGAGCGCGAGACGGGCAAGATCTTCGTGCGCGAGCTCAAACCGTCGCAGCTGATCTTCTCCGAGGGCTTCACGGTGCGGCCGACGACGCGACGGTTGAAGCGCATCCTCGACCTCGTGATCGCGGGGGTCGGCCTCGTGCTGGCGGCGCCGCTCATAGTGATCACCGCGATCGCGATCGCCATCGACTCGCGCGGCCCGATTCTGTACCGGCAAGTGCGCGCCGGCGAGCTCGGTCGCCCTTTCACGCTCTACAAGTTCCGCTCGATGCGCGTCGACGCCGAACGGATGGGCGCGCGCTTTGCGGAAGAAAACGATCCCCGCGTGACGCGCGTGGGGCGCTTCATCCGCAAGACTCGCATCGACGAGCTGCCTCAGCTCTACAACGTTCTGCGCGGAGAGATGAGCATGGTCGGCCCGCGCCCCGAGAGGCCGGTGTTCGTCGAACAGCTGGACACGCAGGTTCCGTACTTCAAGCAGCGGCTCTACGTGAAGCCAGGCGTGACGGGCCACGCCCAGGTGCGGTGCCGTTACGGCGCGACCGCCGAGGATCACCTGGAGAAGCTCCAGTACGATCTCTACTACATCAAGAGCTACTCTGTGATGTTCGATCTCTCGATCATGCTGGACACGATCAAGGTGGTGCTCCTGCGGATTGGGGCGCGCTGAAGGCGGGGAGCTCGATTACGAACGTCGACCCCGCGTTTTCGGTACTCGATACGCGCACGGTACCACCGTGGGCTTCCACCATCTGACGGGTAATCCACAGGCCGAGGCCGAAGCCGCCGTAGTGCTGTGAGGACACGGCGCGCTCGAATCGCTCGAAGATTCGCCGCTGCTGCGCGGGAGCGATGCCTATCCCGTGATCCTCGACGGCCACCCGAGCGACGTCACCGGCGCTCTCGACACGTATTTCGATTGGCTTTCCTCCACCGAATTTGGCGGCATTGGTGATGAGGTTTCGCACGGCGGTCTCGACCGCGTCCCGGTCCCAGACGCCGACGACGGGCTCGCCTGCGCGCACGGCAACCGTCGATCCCGACGTCGCAACCGCCTGCTGCACGCGGTCGAGCGCGCCGACCACCACCTCACGCAGGTCGATGCGGACAGGGCTCATGTGCAAGCGGCCGGAGGTGATCCGCGTCACGTCGAGCATGTTGTTGATGAGGAGGGTGAGCCGCTCGATGTGGCGAGTGCAGTTGCCGAGCTTGCCCTCGACGCGAGCGAGCTCCCCGGATGGGTCGCCGCTTCGGCGGCGCCGGACGAGGTCGAGGGCGGACGCCAGCTCGAGGACGAGCGGGGTCAAGGGCGTACGCAGCTCGTGCGAAGCGATGGCAAGGAACTCGTCGCGCACGCGCACCGCTTCCTCGAGTTGCGCCTCGCGCTCCTTCAGTCGCTCGAGGGCGGCGCGGCGGTCCCGACGCACGTCGGCCTCGCGGAGCTCGCGTTCGATGGCCGAACCGAGGCGGGGGACCCGGTCTTTGAGGAAGAAGTCGTGGGCGCCCGCCTTCATGGCGCTCGCGGCCATTTCTTCGCCGATGCTCCCGGAGACGATGATGAAGGGGATGTCGATCGCCTTCTCGTGGAGGATCGACAGGCTCTCGCCCACGGTCAGGTGCGGCATCGTGTAATCGGAGAGGACGACATCCCACGCGCCGTTGACGAGCGCGTCGCGCAGCGCGTCCGCGGTCTCGATCCGGCGATGTGTGACGTCGTAGCCCTCCCGGTGCAGAGCCCGCAGCAGGAGTGCCTCGTCCGTCTCCGAGTCCTCCAGCAAAAGGACGCGAAGGGGTCTACCCATCGAGCGATGAGCATCGAGCACTTGGGGCGAAGAATCAAACGGAGCCGTGAAGAAGGCGGACTCAGCGACCGGTCAGGAGAGCGGCGCTCTCATCCATGAGCGCTCCGCCCGTGGCCGCTCGCCCCCCCGGCGAAAGTGGTTCAACGCGCCGCCGTCGGTCCGACGTACCGCGACGCGGGCCGGATGAGCCGTCCCGTTTCGCGCTGTTCGAGGACGTGCGCGCACCAGCCAGAGACGCGCGCCACGGCGAACGTGGGCGAGAAGGCCGCGCGAGGGATCCCGATCGCGTCGAGCAGAACGGCCGTGTAAAATTCGACGTTTGCGCGCAGCGCGCGCTCCGGATGCCGCTCGGCCAAGACGCGCTCGGCGGCCTTCTCCGTCGCGCGAGCCAGCGAGAGCTTGCCTCGAACCTGCCCGGCGCCGACCGCCTGCTCGAGCGCCTGCATTTCGCGCTCGAGCACAGCCGCCCGCGGATCGCGGACCCTGTAGACGCGATGCCCCATGCCCATGATGCGACGGCCTGCGGCGACCTCTGCCCGAATCCACGCCTCGGCGCGCTCGGGCGCCCCAATGGCGTCCAGCATGTCGAGCACGGGACCGGGGGCGCCGCCGTGAAGGGGGCCCTTGAGCGCGCCGATGGCGCCCGTGACGGCAGAGACCATGTCGGATCCG
>Ga0102924_1005255_pt1 | contig 12636 bp, 8 predicted proteins | sample PaiPotPPM11metaG_FD_80116 | JGI IMG/M metagenome (GOLD analysis project Ga0102924, IMG submission 80116) | Iron sulfur acid spring bacterial and archeal communities from Banff, Canada, to study Microbial Dark Matter (Phase II) - Paint Pots PPM... ... | reverse complement strand
GCGCCGAGGGACGCGCGGGCGGTCTCGTATCTCTTCTGCTCCGGGTTCCAGAACGGCAGCGCGATCTCGCCGAGGTCGACGTCGCCCGCCTTGCGAACGCGGACGACGAAGTCGAACGTCCGCTTCCCGCCGAACGCGTCGTGACCGACGGGCCCCAGCTCTTCGTGCACCTCGGGCACGAGCCACTCCAGCCCCGCTCGCGCCGGCGGCGTGATCGCGCTCGGGACGTTGCCGGTGCCGGACACTTCGACGTGCACGCCGACCGCCCCTCCCTCGTCGGTCTCGCGCGGCGCGACCTCGGCGGACAGCGCGAAATGTCCGACATCGCCGATGGCATAGCCCGGCGGACGCCCTGCGATCGGGGGCTCGGTCACGCGCACGCGCAGCGTCTCGGTCGTCCGCTTTCCGGCGGCGGAGCGCGGCCGCGCGAGCGTCATGTTCATCGGACCGATCTCGAGATCCCCGGCGCGAAGCGGGAAGAGCGCCCAGCGCCGCATGAGCTTCACCTTCCAGAGGCTGCCGCCGATCGAGGCGTATCCGACGAAGGCCGGTTCCTGGTCCTCACGGGCGAGCGGATGTTTCACGAAGTCGGCCACGGAGGGATCGTGGTTGTCCGAGTCGTCGATCTCGGCGACGGTGGCCCCCGCGTCGATGTACGCGTACACGCTGAAGGTGACCTGCTCGCCGACGACGGCGCTCGTCTTGTCGACGGTCGCGTGCAGGAAGAAGACCGCCCCCCGTGGCGCGTCCAGCGCGAGCCGCGGGTCCACCGTGACCGGCGGCGCCTGTGGGATCTGCTGGTCCGGTTGATCGAAGCCGGGGAAGAGGTTCTTCCACGGATCGAACGGCGAGAAGCCGAACGGAGACTGAGGCTGCTGCGGCGGAGGCCGCGCCGGCGCTTGTCCCGCCCGAACGACGCGCACCGTCACCGTCCGCCCCGAGTAACGAACGCCCCCGACCACCACCGAGGGTGGCCCCAGCGTGAAGGAGCCCGTGCGCTGGGCCTGCAACGTCCAGTCGACCGAGAGCCCGTACCGGTCCGAGCGTGCGCCGTTCATGATGATGTGCGTCTGCGTCGGCGATGCGCTCTGACCGGTCACGAGGAATCCGGGCGTCGCGCCGGGCTTCGGGTCATCCGGCGCTGCGTCGGCGCTCTGGGCCGTGATCTGCAGGTGCAGCACGCTGCCCACGCCGACCGTGTCCTGGTCCACCCCGACCTGCATCTGCGGAGCGGTCTGCGCCCGTGCGGCGGGCGCGTACAGCAGCAACGCGCCGAGTGCCAGCGCAGCCATCAAAGAGAGTGCCGGCGTGCTACCTGCACGCCGGCCGATCGACGCCCACCACCAGGTGCCGCGTCGCGCGGCCGTCATTTGTCCGCCATTCCGCGCACGCGCTTCTTGCCCACGCGCTTGGCTTCTTCCTGCTGCAGCGTCGGCGCGCTCTCCAGCTGGTCGAGCATTCGCTCGTCTTCGTCGCGGCTCGGCGGCGGAGGTTGCGCGCCGGCCTCCTTCGGCTCCGGCGCGGCGTCCGGCGGCTCCGACTGCGGCTGCGGTCCGGAGTCTTGTTTGTCGTTCGAGCCGGCGTCGGGCGCGCTGCCTCCGGAGTCTGCTCCTGCCTCCGGTCCTGCGTCGCCCTGCGACCCGTCCGGGCGCCCGGCATCCCCCGACGCGTCGGGGTGGCCGCTGTCCTGCGATGCGTCGGACCCCGCGTCCTTTCTGTCCTCGATCCGGCGGAGCGCGATGGCGCGGTTCCACGCCGCGTCGCGCCCGAGCGAATCCGCTGCGTCGGCCTCTCCCGGCGCGAGGACGAGCGCGCGGTCGTAGGCACGCACGGCGCTCTCGTAGTCGCCGTCGAGGAACGCGAGATTCCCGTCGAGGTAGTGCGCGCGCGCCCTCGTCTCGTGGGGCACCGCCGGATCGTCGGCGATCGCGTCGACGACGCGGCGCGCGCACTCCACCTGCTCGTGGCGCTGCGAGCGCGTGCCCTCGTCGACGCCGGCGTCGATCTCCTCTTCCCCGAAGCGGCGACCGTAGCGCTCCCCGATGCCGAAGAGCGAGAGCCCGAGATCGAACGTCCCGTCGGCGCGGCGCTTGAGGAGGTCCGGCGTTCCGATGTTCCCGTCCTTGCAGGGCCCGGTCGACAGGTAGTCCTCGAGCTTCGTCGCGGCGCTCCCCGCTTCGCCTGCATCGAGCTCGGCGAGCGCCTCCTTCACGGCAGGCGCGTCGCGGTCGAACGGCCGCGACGGGTTCCACCCGCACGACGCGAGAAGCACGAGGCCGATACCGAGCGGTCGCAGCCGCCTCACGGCACCGCCCCCCTCAGGCCCTGCCCACGGGCCGCCCGATCGCGCCCTCGGCGCCGCTGGGGTGCCGACGCGACCTCGACGTTCGCGCCCTTTCGCCGCGGTGCCTCCCCGAGGAATGCCTCGACGAACAGCAGCACCACGGCAAGGCCCAGCGGCCCAGCGTACTCCTCGGCGTACACGGTCTCTACCTTCTCGCTCAGCTCTTCGCGCATCATCTTCTGCAGCGCGCGCGCCACCTGGTCGATGCCGGTGTCACCGTGTTCTGCCCGGACGATCGTTCCCCCGGTCACCTGCGCCACGCGCGCGAGCTGGCTCTCGCCCTCCGCCGTCAGCTGCGTGGTCAGCGGCTTGCCTTCCTCGTCGTGGCGCACGCCCGTGACCCGGCCGTCCGCCGCCACCTCCGGCACCACCTCCGGCGCTCTCCCGCCGATCTGCACGACGTCGATCCGCGTCGACTCGCGCTGGCAGTTCTCCGCCACGCTCACGGGGTCTCCTTCCAGATCCTCACCGTCGGTGACGAGGACCATCACCCGCATGTGGTCCTTCGACTTCGGGTCGCGCGCGAAGAGCTCGCGGCCCCGCTCGAGAGCGCGCGCCGTGGCTGTCCCGCCCACGGGCATGTCGTTCGGGTTGAGCTGGCGGAAGAACTGGGCGATCGCGGCACCGTCGCTCGTCAGCGGAAAGCTCATCGGCTCGCCGGCGAACGCGACGGCGCCGAAGCGGGCGCCCGGCAAATCCTGGATGAGGCGCGCGACCTCTGCCTTCGCGCGCGCAATGCGACTGGGCGCGATGTCGCGCGCGTACATGCTCTTCGAGTAGTCGAGGACGATGACCACATCGAGGTTCGTGGCCGGCACGATCTTCGTCCCGCTGCCGAACTGCGGGCGCGCGAGCGCCAGAAACGCCGCGAGCATCGCGACGATCAGGAGCACGGACTTCACCGCCCGGCGGGCGGTCGCGTCGTAAGTGACGAGGGGCGCGAGCAATCCGGGCTCGCCGAACGCCTTCGCGGCGCGGCCGTGCCGGACGCCCGCCCAGATCACCGACCCGGCGTACGCGACGAGCGCCAGCGCGCAGATCGCCGCCACGATGGCGCCCGCGAGCGACGAGAAGTCGTGCCCCCACCTCACGGAAACCTCCTCACGAGGGCCAGACGCACGATCGCCTCGAGGGCGACGAGTATGGCGGCGGGCACGAGCAAGAACGGGAACAGATCCTCCATCGTCGCCGCCTGCGACTCGAACTTCGTCTTCTCGAGATGGTCGAGGATCGAGTGCATGCTCTTCTCGAGGCCGCTCTTGTCGGTCGCGATGAACGACTCGCCCTGGGTCTCGCCGGCCATCTTGCGCAATAGCTCCGGGTTCACGGGGAAGTGCCGGCGCTGGTAGACGGGCTGGCCGAAGAGGTCGGTGCCCGTCTGCACGTCCACGTCGCTGCCGTTGCCGATCTGCACCGTGTAGACGCGCACGCCCTCCTTCTGCGCGAGGTGTGCCGAGTACTCGGGCGAGATGATGCCCTCGTTCGAATCGCCGTCGGTCAAGAGCACGACCGCCTTGCTGCGCGCGTCGCTGCGGCGCATGCGCGCGACCGCGGTACCGACCGCGTCTCCGATGGCGGTCTTGCTGCTGTCGATGACGTCGAGCTCGATCTTCGAGACGAGCTGCGTGATGAGGCCGTAGTCCAGCGTGGGCGGCGAGAGGACGAAGGCTTGCTTGGCGAAGACGACGACGCCGATGCGGTCGGTCCTGCGGCGGCGCACGAAGTCGACGAGGACGTCCTTGGCGACGTCGAGGCGAGTCGGTCGCCGGCGCGACGTGCGCACGCCCGGACCGGGCACGCTGTCCGTCGGGGCGTCCATGACGGCGGACATCGAGCCCGACAGGTCGAGGACGAGGACGATGTCGATCCCCTTCTCCTCGAGCGACTCGCCGCGCAGGACGCTCTGCGGGCGGCCAAGCGCGAGCACGGCGAGGACGAGGGCCGCCCCCCGCAGGACGCCGGGCACGTCGCGCAGCGGCACGCGCCACCCGCGCGGGCCGAGCGCGAGCGGCGCGATCGTCGGCAGCCCGAGCCGAGGGACACGCGCGTCCGCGCCGAGCGTCATTCGCCAGACGACCCAGGGTACGGCCAGCAGCGCGGCGACCAGCGCGACGCACCAGCCCGCACGGGCGGTCCACGCGAGCGCGTCCGCCGTCGACGGGTGCTCGCCCAGGCGACCCGGCCACACGCTCCAGATCGCGCTGCGCCACGCATCGCCCCGGGCCAGGACGGGCCCGACGAGGGCGACCGCGAGCACGGCCACGGTGCCGAGCGCGACGAGCGCTCCTCGCAGCGCGCGCGAGCGAGAGGTCACGGCTGCACCTCCCGCGCACGGGAAGAAGCGGGCTCGCTCACCGGAGGCATCGTCGCGCGAACGACGCTCTCGGCCTGGATGAGCGCGCGCTCGCACTCCGTCAGCGTCGGCGTCACGTCGGCGAACTTGACCAGATCGCACTCCTGCAGGAAGCCCGCGACCTGCGGGAGCGGCAACCCGAAGTGCGGCACGCGGCGCAGCGCGGCCAGCGTCTCGTCGGTCGTACACTCGAGGCCGTCGAAGCCGAAGCGCGCGCCCAGGTACTCGCGCACGGCGTCGTTCACGCGGTCGAAGAACTCGGCGAAGCGCTGCGTCTCGAGCAGCCCCGCGTGGCGCGCCTCGTCGAGCCGCTCGAAGGCGACCTCCCACGGAGGACGCGGCGGCGGAGGAGGCGGCACCGGCCTGGGTCTGCGCACCCAGCGGACGACCGCCCACGCGAGCAGCGCCCCGAGAGCGATGCCCAGCGCGCCCCACGCGAGCGCGCGCTCGAGCGTGACCCACTCCTCGCGCTGGAGGCGCGGCGCCGGGTTGGCCTTGGGCTGGGCGTCGGGCGTCGACGCCGTCGGGTCTTCGACGACGATCGAGTGCGGCGTCGTGCAGCGGGTGACGATGTCGCTCTTGGCCCGTGCGATCGAGATCGGCAAGGGCGGGAGGACGAGCGGGTGGCGGCCCGGCTGCGGCGGCAGCGCGACGAGGGGCAATTCGAGCGTCGTCTGGCGGCGGCCGGTCTTCGGGTCGACGTCGATGCTCGAAAGGCGCGCGCCGGCCCCGGCGTCCTGCTCCGGAAAGGCGAACCCCGCGCCCTTCAGGCCGCGCGCCGTGTCGCTCTCGCTCTGCAGCTCGAGCCCGCGCGGCAAGACGGTCTCCCCCTTTCCGTGCGACACGACCACGCGCAGCGTGGCGACGTACCCGCTCGTCCCCCGCTCGGGGAACGTGTCCACCAGCTGCGGGCGTTCGCTCCCGGAGGGAACGGTCTCGACGCACTCCGCAGCCGCCGATCGCGCGACGAGGAGGAGAACCGCGAGGACGAGGGCGGAGCGCGCGATCATCGCCGGATCCTCCGGGCGCGTCGCGCGAAGAGGTCGCGCAGCGGTCGGATGAAGGAGCCGCCCGTCTCGATCTCGACCGAGTCGAGGCCCAGCTTGTGGAACGCGCCGCGCCGCGACTGCGCGATCTTCCGCATCGCGTCCGCGTACCAGGCGCGCACGCGCGGGTCCCCGGTGTCGACGACGATGCTCCTGCCGCTCTCGAGGTCCTCGAAGGTCGCCAGGCCGACGTCGGGGAGCTCGTGATCGCGCGGGTCCGACAGGACGACGGGAACGACGTCGTGCTTCGCCGACGCGAGCGCCAGCGCGCGCTCGTATCCGGTGTCGTAGAAGTCGCTGACGACGAAGGCGATGCTGCGCCGCCGGGACACCCGCACGAGCGCCTCCAGCCCTGCGCGCAGGTCCGTGGCCGCGCCGAGCGCCATGGCGCCCTTCGTGCGGGCCGGCTGGCCGGACGGCGGCTCCGACGGCGAGAAACCGAGGATCTCGCGCACGACGCGCATCACGTGCTTCTCGCCCTTCTTCGGCGGCACGATGCGCTCGATCTTGTCGGTCGCCACGATCAGACCGACCCGATCGTTGTTGCGGATGGCGCTGAACGCGAGCAGGGCCGCCACCTCGCTCGCGACGCGCACCTTCGCCGCCCGCCGAGTCCCGAAGCGCTCGCTCGCCGACAGATCGACGAGGAGCATGACGGTCATCTCGCGCTCTTCGACGAAGACCTTGACGAACGCGTCGTTGTGCCGCGCGCTCACGTTCCAGTCGATCGAGCGCACATCGTCGCCCGGCTGATAGGGACGGACCTCGCGGAACGCGAGCCCCTGCCCCTTGAAGCTGGACGAGTAGGTGCCCGACAGCTGCTCGGTGGCGAGCCGCGCGGTGTGGATCTCGATGACGCGGAGGGCCGCGAGGAGCTCCTTCGGGATCACGGTAGGGACGCGGGGCGAACGAGGGGGAAGAGCAGAGGGCTTCCCGGGGTCACGCGCCGATGCCCGGGCCGATGAGGCGCCGTGCAACGGCAGGGTCGAACCGGGTGAGGTCGGCGCCCTTCTAGCACGGGCCTGGGACAATCTGGACGCCCTGAGTATTCCTGAGGTTCAGGGCGCCTGAGGGGTGAGCCTCGCGGCCCCAATTCGTCGCGGGCTGGGGTCGAGGTCAAGGGTAAGAGCGACCGCGCGATCACCCGCGGGCGGGTCTCCTGCCCACGATGAGGACGTTCGAGAACGGCGTCCCCGCCCTCGCCGGGCGGATCTCGCACGAGAGCCCTGCCGCCTCGAGCCGCGCGGCGAGCTCGCGCGCCGGTCGGAAGCGGACGCGCTCGCCCCGGTTCACGCGCAGAAAGGTGAACGTGCGCTCCTCGAGGAGCGTGACGAAGCTCCGCCAGCCGGCCGCCGCGTCGGCCTCGCGCACGAGGAGGCGCCCGCCCGGGCGAACGGCGGCGGCCGCGCGGGCGAGGATGGCGTCCTGCTCGTCGACGGCGAAGTAATGGAGCAGATCGATGAGGAGGACCGTGTCCGCCGCCTCGAACGGCGTCGTGCGGGCGTCGCCGCGGACGAACGACGCATCGAGGCCCTCGGCCGCCCGCGCTGCGGCCGCGATCTTGCCGGCGTCCCAGTCGATCCCGTGAACGCGCGATACGCGGCCGAGCAATAAGAGAAGGAGCGCCAGCGCGCCGCGCCCGCAGCCGACGTCGAGCACCGTGCCGGCGGCGAGCTCCGCGACGATCTTGGCGACCGGGTCGCCGAGGAGCTTGGTGCGCACCCATTGGAACTGGGTGCGCTCGGTCGGCCGGGCGCTCGCCGCCGACGCATACCGCGTCGCCACGCGCTCGATGGCGATCACCCAGGGCGGCGTCTCGGGCGGGAGCTCGTACGGACGTCGGCTGCGCCACCCTCGCGGAGTCGCCGCGACGAGGGCCGCGGCGACGACCGCCCCCGCCAACGTCGCGCCCGCCGTCGCGCGCTCCGAAAGCGGGACCATCGCCCTGGCGACGGCGAGCCCCAGCGTGCTCACGAGCGCGATCGCGCCATCGAGCTGAAACCAGATGCACAAGAACGGGAGCGCGAGGACGCGCGCCGCCGTCGCGGGGGGCATGCTGGCGAGGCCTCCGAGCGCCACGGCGACCGCCGCCCGGAGCGGCTCGAGCGCGGGACCACGGAGCTCGCGCCAGAGGCGGCGGGCCTCTTCGCGCAGAGGGGAGAAGCGCGGGGAGAAGCGCGGGGAGAAGCGCGGGGAGAAGCGCACGGACGAGAGAATCGCGCCGCTACGGCACTTCGACCACCTCGAACACGCGCTTGACGATCTGCTCGCTCGTCACCTCTTCGGCGTCCGCCTCGTAGGTCAAGACGAGCCTGTGCCGGAGGACGTCCGGCCCGACCGCCTTCACGTCCTCCGGCGTGACGTAGCCGCGGTGCCGCAAAAACGCGTGCGCGCGCGCCGCGAGGTTGAGCGCGATGCTCGCGCGCGGGCTCGCGCCGAACTCGATGAGCGGCGCCAGGTCCTTCATCCCGTGCTTGGCCGGCTCGCGCGTCGCGAAGACGACGTCGACGATGTAGTCTTTCACCTTCTCGTCGACGTACACCTGCTTGACTATCTTGCGCGCCTCGAGAAGCTCCACCGGCGTGACGACCGCCGCGGCCTGCGCGGCCTCCGGCTGCGTCATCCGGTCCATGATCTTGCGCTCCTCGTCGCGCGACGGATAGCCCACCTTCACCATGAGCATGAAGCGGTCGACCTGCGCCTCCGGCAGGGGGTAGGTCCCCTCCTGCTCGATCGGGTTCTGCGTGGCCATGACGACGAACGGCTCGGGGAGCGGATAGCTCCGGTCGCCGATCGTCACCTGCCGCTCCTGCATCGCCTCGAGCAGCGCGCTCTGCACCTTGGCGGGCGCGCGGTTGATCTCGTCGGCGAGGACCAGGTTCGCGAAGATGGGGCCGAGCTTGGAGGTGAACTCGCCCTTCGGCTGGTTGTAGACGACGGTGCCCACCAGGTCCGCCGGCAAGAGGTCCGGCGTGAACTGGATGCGCGCGAACTTCGCGTGGATGGAGTCGCATAGCGTGCGCACGGTGAGCGTCTTCGCCAGCCCGGGCACGCCCTCGAGGAGCACGTGGCCGCCGGTGAGGAGGCCCACGAGGATGCGCTCCACCATGTACTGCTGCCCGACGATGACCTTTCCGACCTCGTTCAGGAGCCGATCGACGAAGGCGCTCTCCTTGGCCACGAGCTCATTGAGTGCACGGACGTCGTACATGCGGGTTCCTCCGGGGGGCAGCGCTTCGAGCGCGGTGTACCACAGATGAACGCGCCCGTTTATTCCGCAGGAGCCCAGCCGGAGGGCCGGAGCTGTTAGCATCGGCCCAAAGGGGTGCGCATGCGTCGTGCAGACGGCACGTCTCCGGCCAGGGCGGAGCGCGGTCGAGACTTCGTGCTCGCGATCGGGGCGGCGCTCCTCGTGGCTTCCACGGGGTGCACGTCGGTGCTGGGCGAGTTCTCGGTGGGCGGGAGCGAGCCCGACGCCGCGCCGTCGGACGGCAACGCGCCGGGAATGGACGCGGCGATCGCCGACGGCGCCGACGCGACGACGCCGGCCGAGGCGGGAGCGACCGACGCTCCCGCGGACAGCGCCGCGCCCGGCCCCGACGCGCCGAGCGACGCCTCGGGCGACGCGACCGGCGACGCCTCCGCCGACGCAGCCGAAGACGCGAGCGGCGGCGCCGATGCGCCCCTCGACACGGGCGGCGACGCCCCCGCCGACGCACCGGGGGACTCGCCCGCGAGCACCGGCGGCCCCTCCGGTTCGCTCGCCTTCGCCGGGAGCTTCGCCGTCGGGTACTCGAAGGTGCCGCTCCCCCAGATCGGCGTGAACGTCGTCGGCACGGGCGGCGCGGCCGTCGCCAGCGTGACCGTATCGCTCGCGCTCGACGCGGTCTCCGGCGGCGCGGGCGCGCTCGAGGGCACGACGACCGCCGCGTCGAACGGCATGGGCCTCGCCGCGTTCACCGGCCTCGACGTGAGCAAGAGCGGCTCGGCGTACACGCTGACGGCGAGCGCGCCCGGCTACGGAACGGCGACGAGCGCGCCCTTTGCGATCGAGGCGTGGCAGCCGTGGAACGGGACGCTCGCCGGCGGCGAAGTGGACGGGGTCGCCGTCAGCCCGACGGACGCGAACGTTGCCTTCGCCGCGACCCGAAGCGGCATCTGGCGCACGATGGACGGCGGCTCCAGCTGGAAGCGCGTCGCGTTCCCGGGCGCGGCGATCGGCGCGATCGCCGTCGCGAGCGACGGGAGCACGGTCTACACGGGAATCGGAGAGACCGGGATGTACAAGTCGGTCGACACCGGCGTCACCTGGACGGCGGCCAACGCCGGCTACACGACCAAGGGCGTCGGCGCCGTCGCCATCCTGCCGGGGGACGCGAACACCGTGTACTGGGGCACGAACGGCGACGTCCTCAAGACGACGAACGGCGGCACGTCGTGGACCCAGGTCTTCGCAGGCGGCGACGCGGGGCCGAACGCCTACGTCGACGGGCTCGCGATCGCCCCGAGCAACGCGAGCGTCGTCTACGCCGCGGTCGGCGGCGGGAACGTCTACAAAAGCGTCGACGCCGGCGCGTCGTGGGCGAACATGGGCCCCTTCGGGTCGATCAGCGGCCCGTTCCCCAAGCCCCTCGTCGTCGATCCCGGGTCGTCCGACACGGTGTACGCCGGCCTGCAGAACGGCCAGGGCGTGTGGAAGTCGACCGGCGGCGCGTTCTCGCAGCTCGCCGCGTCGGGCAACCCCGTGTACCAGTGCGGCACGACGTCGATGGCCTACGACCCCACGACGAGCACCCTCTACGCCAACTGCTACCAGTACGGCGTCTTCAAGAGCAACAGCGGCGGCGCGACGTGGAGCGAGGCCGGCGTCGTCTCCCTCGCGCGCGGCCAGAACAACTACGCGCTCGCGATCGCGCCGGGCGCGCCGAGCACGCTCTACCTCGGCTTCTGGCCGGGCAACGGCGGCATCGCGAAGAGCGTCGACAGCGGGACGACGTGGACCGACGCGTCGGGCGGCTTCGCGGACTACGACGTGCACGGCCTGCTCGTGACCAAGTCCGGCTCCATCCTCGTCGGCGGCGGCGCGCTCGGCGCGGGCCTCATGCGCTCGACCGACAACGGCAGCACGTACGCGGCCACGGGCGCCCCCAACTACGACGGGGACCTGGCGGTCGCCGGCTCGCCGTTCTCGGACGCGACCGTGTACGTCGGCGCGGAGCGCTACGCGCTCTTCACGTCCACGGACACCGCGATGACGTTCACGACGAACACGACGGTCACCGGCGCCGCCGCGATCTCGGCGTCGCCCGCCGACGCGAAGACGATTTACAGCGTGGGCTTCACCGGGTGCTTCGGGACGACCAACGGCGGAGCCATGTGGAACGGCGTCGCCAACCCCACGACGTACCCGTATGCGTACGGCACGAGCGTCGCGGCCCACCCCACCGTCGCGGCCACCGCGCTCGCAGGCCTGAGCGACGGCGTGTACCAGACCGTCAACGCGGGCGTGAGCTGGCAGAAGGTCGACCAGCCGAACGTCTACCAGGGCTGGGTCGCCTACGACGCCGCGGGCACGGGATACGCGGCCGGATACGTCGTGGGGTCGACCCCCGACGGGACGACGTGGACCGACATCACCGGTTCCCTCCCGATCAGCAGCAGCAACCCCGCGCAGCTCCTGCAGGCGCACACGATCGCCGGCGCGAACGTCCTCTACGTGGGCGTGGGGTCGCACGGCCTCTGGCGGCGCATCGGCGGCGTGTGGAGCCAGAGCGGGATGGAAGGCCTGCAGGTGAGCGCGCTGGCGATCGACCCCAGCGCGCCGACGACAGCGTACGCCGGGACGATCGGTCATGGCCTCTTCCGCACGCTCAGCGGAGGGGATTGAGGCAAGACGTCGACCTCGGGGATGAGCGCGGCCGTTCGCGGTAGGAGCGGACGCCGCTCGCGGTGGGATGCGTCCGTCCGGCCGAGCCCTCGACCCGTCTCGCCTTTGGGTGCGTCCGTCCGGCGGAGCCCTCGACCCGTCTCGCCTTTGGATGCGTCCGTCCGACGCAGCCGCCTGCCCGTCTCGCCGTTTGGATGCATCCGTCCGACGGTAGGGTCGACCCGTCTCCCCCCTTGGATGCGTCCGTCCGACGCAGCGGCCTGCCCGTCTCGCTGTTGGACGCGTCCGTCCCAGGGGAACCGTCGACCCGTCGGGCCTTTGGACGCGTCCGTCCCACGCAACCGGTCGACCCATCGGGCCTTTGGATGCATCCGTCCGGCGGAGCGGCCCACTTGTGGGGCGGACGGATTCACCTCGAGCGCCGGACGAGCGCGCTCTTCCGCCGGATCGATTCGGTTCTCCGCCGGCGGAGTCCACTTCTCGGTGAGGCGGACGCGCCGCCCCGAAGGGCGGGCGCGGCCTTCCACGAGAGCCCTTCGTCGATCCGTCAGGGCCGCGCGTCCGAGCCGCGAGACGGCGCGCCGGTGTAGGGCGCACTCGCAGTGGAGGGAAGCGCGGGATGGCCCATGTTCGTCTTGACGCCCCCGCGTTCGCCCGTGAATCTAATCTACGTGACCGAATCTCGCGCCGACTCGCTCGCGCCGCCGGAAGCGCGCATCGGCCAGATGCTGAGCGGCAAGTGGCGCATCGACGGCCTCATCGACGTCGGCGGCATGGCCGCGGTGTACGTCGCGACCCACCGGAACGGTCGCAAGTGCGCCATCAAGATCCTCCACGCGCGCTTCGCGCGAGATCCCGAGGTGAGGCGACGGTTTCTCCGCGAGGGATACGTCGCGAACAAGATCGGGCACCCGGGGGCCGTGGCCATCCTCGACGACGACACCGCCGAGGACGGCGCGCCCTTTCTCGTCATGGAGCTCCTCGAAGGAGAGTCGCTCGCCGGGTG
>Ga0102924_1005254_pt1 | contig 12637 bp, 10 predicted proteins | sample PaiPotPPM11metaG_FD_80116 | JGI IMG/M metagenome (GOLD analysis project Ga0102924, IMG submission 80116) | Iron sulfur acid spring bacterial and archeal communities from Banff, Canada, to study Microbial Dark Matter (Phase II) - Paint Pots PPM... ... | reverse complement strand
GCCGATCTTGCGGGCCAGGGGATGCCCAGTATCGACACTTTGCATACGTTACCCTGAGTGATCACTGTGCCTGACTAGGCCGGATCGAGTGCGAGATCTGCGCCCCGACGGTGGACCTGTTAGATCTCGCGCCGCCGTTCGCTACACGGTGATGGAAGCTGTGACGGTGGCTTCCTCGCTATGCGCCAGTTCATCCCGCGTGGATCTGGTTGCTGCAGATCAGCGTGGACCCATCTCGACCGCTACGGAAAGGATTGCGTGCAGCGCAGCGCGTGGTCATTCGGCTTGGCGGCCTCGGCCTAATGGCTTAACGCGACGGTGATGACGTAGATTCGGATCTGAGAACACGCTGTGGAGTCGGCCCGTAACTCGGCGAATTTTGACCCTTCCGACTCGCGGTGCTTTGATCAGGCCAGCACGCGCACACACGGGAGGTTTCATGCGCAAGCTTTCTGTCATGCTGCCCGCAGCCGTCCTGGCGGCAGCTGCCTTAGCCGGGTCGGTCACAGCGCCTGCCTCGGCAGCAGCGAAGACTAGTCACCGGGGCGGCGCGGCAACCTCGGTCGAGGTGGGCGGGACCGTCACTTCCAGCGGGAAGGATGCCCCAGGCGTCAAGGTGACAATCCACGCCTGGCCGAACCAGACGGTCGACCAGGCGCTCAAGGTCGGCCAGTCAGTCCCCTGGGTGCTGGTAGGCTCTGCCAAGACCGATACCAGCGGCAAATACTCGATCAGCATCCCATTGTCAAGGCTGATGCCAGAGTCGAGCTACGGGGTGGTCAACCTGGAAGCTGACAGCAGCGCGGGCAGCTCTATTTTCCCCGTGGTGGTCACCAAGAATGGCGGGAATTCTTTCCTGGTTCCCGATCCGGTCGCGAACATTTCCGGTGGGCCCGGTCCGGGTACTTTCAAGTGCCACGGAAACTGGGTGTACCAAAATAGCATGGGCCATCACTATGACACGGTCGGCGAGACGTATGTGCCGGGGAACGTAGCGACACAGAAATTCACCTACAGCAGGGGACAAACCTCCGCCCTCGGGGTCGGGTGGTCTTTCAACGGCGACGCCGGTACCTTCTCTGACATCAGCATCTACGGCTGGTCAGCCTCCTTCAAGGAGACATGGCCTAAGTTCGGACCGGACCGGTCTGTCTTCTACCGTACCCAGTTCCATTACGGCGAGTACAAGTGCGTCGTGGCCCTGGGCCAGGTTACCGGTCACCTTCAGGCAGTGAACGGCTATGTCGGGGGTGCCGAGATAAAGAAACCACCCAGCGTCCCGCCTACTCCGAACCGTTTCTGCACCGGGCAGATGAAGGGCAGCGGGCCGACAGCGGGAAACACTACGGCCGTCACCTGGAGGAGTAAGCTGGGACTTCAATCTGAATTGGGCTTCGAGGCGACCACGGAGACTGGGTTTGACTCAAGCGCCCAGCTGACCTATAAGTACCTCCACAGCGGCAGACTCTGCGGCACGAATGGCGCCCCTGGCGGCACTCCCCGTCAGCTAGTCGCCCGCCAGGGATGAGATGACGCGTAGCGGTACAGCCGCCGTCACCCTGCTGCTTTTCCTGGCAGCAGGGTGCGGCAGCAATGGCATTCCCGTTAATAGCCCGTCGTCACCGCTGGGAGACGGGGCTGGAGTGGGGACTGGAGTGTTGCGGGAGTGCGTCCCGGACCCGTCCCTCGCCAGCTTGACCGACGGGATCACGGTCCTGGACAACCACAGCAAGGCCACGTTGACCGTGGAGCACGTCAGCTTCTACGGCGATCATCACCTCCGGCTTGTCCAGGCACTGGTGGTCCCGATTGGCAATAACTCGGTCGGTTACGAACCGTGGCCGCCGACCGGCTCCCTCCTGCCGGGTATCCAGTGGGACAAGCGGGTGTCGGCGGTCGGCGCCAAGGTTCCGCCTAGCGCGGCGCGCAGCTTCCGCAACCTGGTCATCCAGATGCGGCCGACCGCCCGCAAGGCCACCTCTGCCGGTGTCCGGGTGCTGTACCGAGAAAGCGGCCGGCAATACGAGTTGCGCACGCACACGAAGACGGTGGTTGTCCCCAACGCTAGCTGCTAGTCCTTCAAATCCCGCGTGACCTCGAACCACGGCGTCTGCAGCACGCTGTCCTCGCTGGCAATCCGCCACTCCGCCATGTCGCCCTCCTCGCCATCACCGGCCGCCACGCTACAGCCGGTGACGGCCGCCCGGCTATGACGCCGCAGCGGGCCAGTCTGCTGACTGAGCCGCGCGGCGTCTCCGGATGGTGAAGCGTGCCTTGTGAAACCGTTCACAAGGCGCTTCCGCGGAAGCGCGGCTCTGGGCTATGGCGTCGGCTTGGCGAGGAACTGGGTGAGTCGGTCCAGGGGCCAGGTGTTGATGACGTCGCCGGGAGTGAGCCAGCCGCGCTGGGCGGTGCCGGCGCCGTAGATCATGTTGGCCAGGTGGCCGGTGGAGTGGGCGTCGCTGTCGATGGAGAACTTGACGCCTGCGTCGCGGGCGGCGCGGATGTGGGCCGAGGGGAGGTCAAGGCGGGCGGGGTGGGAGTTGATTTCCAGGGCGGTGCCGGTGCGGGCGCAGGCGGCGAACAGCTCGGGCAGGTCGACGTCGATGGCGGGGCGGCGGCCGATCTTGCGGGCCAGGGGATGGCCGATGATGTTGACCCGCGGGTTCTCGCAGGCGGTGATGAGGCGGCGGGTCATGGCGGCGCGGTCGAGGTCAAAGTGGGAGTGCACGGAGGCGACGCAGACGTCGAAGCCGCTGAGGAAGTCCTCGTCCCAGTCGACGCTGCCATCGGGTGCGATGTTGAGCTCGGTGCCGTGCAGCAGGACCATGGGCGCGGCCTGGTCGGCCAGGGCGCGGACCTGCTGGCGCTGGGCCAGCATCTTCTCGTCGGTCATCCGCTGCATGAACAGGTTGGGGGCGTGGTCGGTGACGGCGTAGTAGGCGTAGCCGCGCGCTCGTGCGGTGGCCACCATCTCCTCGAGGGTGGCGACGCCGTCGGTCAGGCTGGTGTGGGTGTGCAGGTCGCCGCGCAGGTCGGCCTCGGTGACCAGGGTGGGCAGCTCGCCGCGCAGGGCGGCCTCGACCTCGCCGGTGTCCTCGCGCAGGGCGGGCGGGATCCAGGCCATGCCCAGGCGCTGGTAGACCTCTTCCTCGGTGCGGGACACGATCAGCTGGCCGGTGTCGGCCTCGAACAGGCCGTACTCGGACAGCTTGAGCTGGCGGCGGACGGCGTGCTCGCGCACCCGCACGTTGTGGGCCTGCGACCCGGTGAAGTACTGCAGCGCGGCGCCCCAGGTGTCGGCGGGGATGACCCGCAGGTCGACCTGGAGCCCGGCGTCGGTCCTGATGGAGGTCTTGGTCGGGCCGGAGGCGATGACCTCGGCGGCCTCGGGCAGCTGGGTGAGCGCGGTCATGAGCGGGGCGGAGTCGGCCGCGGCGGCCAGCACATCGACGTCGCCGACGGTCTCCCGCCACCGGCGCAGCGAGCCGGCGTACTGGCAGCGCAGGCAGCCGGGCACGGCGCTGACCGCGGCGACGACCCGCTCGGCGGTCTCGGCGGCGACGTTCAGCAGCACCCGGTCGCCGGCGGCCTCGAGCAGCTCGATGCCGCGCAGCAGGCGCTCCTCGCTCTTGGGCCCGAAGCCGCGCAGGCCGGCCAGGCGGCCGGCGCCGATGGCCTCGCGCAGGTCGGCGGGGGAGCGGACGCCGAGCTCGGTGTAGAGCTGGAGGGCGCGGCGCGGCCCGAGCGCGGGGATCCGGGTCAGCCGGAGCACGCCGTCGGGGATGTCGGCGCGCAGCGCCTCCAGCGCGGCGAAGGTGCCGGTCTGGCCGATCTCGCCGACCTTCTCGGCGATGGACTTGCCGACGCCGGGGATGCGCTGCAGGGCGGCCGGGCTGAGCGCGGAGATGTCGGCGGACTGGCCGGCGATGGCCCGCGCCGCCTTCTCGTAGGAGCGGGCTCGCAGCCGGTCCCCGCCGGTCATCACCAGCAGCTCGGCGTACTCGCCGAGCAGCGCCGCGGCCGTGTCGTTGGCCTGGGGCATGCGGCGGTGCTACTTCCCGCGATTAATCCGGCCGAAGGCGAAGTAGCTGACCGGGCCGATCAGGTTGACGAACATCAGCGCCACCCACATGGACTTGGGCCCGCGGACCTGCTCACGCGGGCGGCGCCGCAGGTCGATCAGCGCGGCGACCTTGAGGCTCAGCTCGCCGGCCGCGGCCGCCACGATCAGCTTCTGCTGACCGGCCGAGAGATCTGACCACCGCTTGCCGCCGCCGCTCACCGAGTTCCTCCTGTCACCGTCCGATGCCGCATCATCCCATCATGGCGCGCAGGCCGCAGCGGGTGGCGCCGGAATGTGCGGAGCTCGTCTTAGTGATCAAGTAGAACGGTGCTGTCATGATGCGCGGGCGTAGCGGGCGGTGGTCAGGGGGACGAAGATGACCAGCAAGGCGGCCGTCCAGAGCAGCGAGGCCGGCACCGGGTGCAGCAGCGGCCAGGCGCCGTCGGCGGGCGGGACCGGGCTGCCCAGCAGGTGCCTGGCCGCCGCGGCCAGCGCGCTGACCGGGTTCCAGTCGGCGATCACGCGCAGCCAGGTGGGCATGCCCGAGGTGGGCACGAACACGTTGGACACCGCGGTGACCGGGAAGACCAGGACCGAGGCCTGGGCGGCGGTCTCCTCCTTGCCGATGAGCAGGCCCAGGTACATGCCGATCCAGGTGGCCGCGACCTGGAACGCGAGCAGCAGGCCGAGCGCGGCCGCGGTGTCGGCGGCGCTGCCGTGGATCCGCCAGCCGACGGCCAGGCCGCACAGGGCCATGAGCACGAAGCTGATCAGGCCGTAGACGGCGGTCGCCGCGGCCTGCCCGAACGGGACGGCGGCGCGGTTGATGGGCAGGGAGCGGAAGCGGTCGACCACGCCGCGGGTGCTGTCCCTGGCCATGGTCACCATGGCCGGGGTGATGTTGGCCGCGATGGTGGCGAACAGGCCGGGGACCAGGAACTCGCGGTACTCGCCGCCGGGCACGCTGATGGCGCTGCCGAAGATGAAGCCGAAGATCAGCACCAGGACCACGGGCGCGGCCAGGGTGATCCCGATGGCCGCCGGGTCGTGGCGGAGCTTGGTCAGCACGCGCTCGGCGGCGGCCGACCCGTCGGCCAGGGCAAACCGGATGTTCACGCCGCCACCTCCTGCTGCTCGGTGCGGGCCAGGAAGACCTCGTCCAGGGTCGGGCGGCGGACGCTGACGTCCTCGGCCCGCAGGCCGGCCGCGTCGAGCTGGCGGACCAGCTCGGGGAGGGTGACGGCGCCGGCGCCGACCGGGGCCGACAGCCGCCTGGTGTCGGGGTCGGTGACGGGCGGGCCGGTGGCCCAGCGGGCCAGCAGGTCGGCGGCGGCGGCCAGGTCGGCGGGGTCGGCCAGCACGACGTCGATGCGGGCGCCGATGGCGTCCTTGAGCTCGTCGAGGGTGCCCTGGGCGATGACCCTTCCGGCGTCGATGATGACCACGTCGTCGGCCAGTTCGTCGGCCTCGTCCAGGTACTGGGTGGACAGCAGGACGGTGGTGCCCGCCGCGGCCAGGCCGCGGACGGTGGCCCAGATCTCGGCCCGGCTGCGCGGGTCAAGGCCGGTGGTCGGCTCGTCCAGGAACAGCACCTGCGGGCTCACGATCAGGCTGGCCATCACGTCCAGCCGCCGGCGCATGCCCCCGGACCAGGTCTTGACCAGCCGGTCGGCCGCGTCGGCCAGGCCGAACTCGGCCAGCAGGGCGGCCGCGCGCAGCCGGGCCCGGCGGCGGCCCAGGTGATGCATGAGGCCCAGGATGACCAGGTTCTCCCGGCCGGTGAGGTCGTCGTCCACGGCGGCGTGCTGCCCGGCCAGCGCGATGGCGGCGCGGACCTGGCCCGGCTGGCGGACGACGTCGTGCCCGGCGACGCTGGCCCGGCCCCCGTCCGGGCGGGTCAGGGTGGCCAGGATCCGGATGGCGGTGGTCTTGCCCGCGCCGTTGGGGCCGAGCAGCGCGCAGACGCGGCCGGCGGTGACGGTGAGGTCCAGCCCGTCCAGGGCGGTTACCTTGCCGAACGACTTGGTGAGGCCGGCGGCCTCGATAATGCTCATAGACGATCTCCTCGCTAATGTCGTACGCAGTACGTCGTACTGGGTACGACAATACATGAGCGGGGCGGCGAGGCTGAGGGGAGGGCAGGCGGTGGCGGACGACGGGCCGCAGGCGGGCCGGCGGCGGGGGCCGCGGCCCCGGCATACCCGGCGGCAGGTGATCGAGGCCGCCGTGGCCATCGCCGACACCGAGGGCCTGGACGCGGTCACCATCCGCGCGGTGGCCGCCCGGCTCGGGGCCGGCGCCATGTCGCTGTACAGCTACGTGCCGGACAAGCAGGCCCTGGTCTACGACATGGTCGAGCAGGTCAGCGAGGAACTGGAGCTGCCCGCGCAGCCGAGCGGCGACTGGCGCGCCGACCTGCGCGGCCTGGCCCGGCAGCAGCGGGCGCTGCTGCACCGCCACCCGTGGCTGATCGAGGCGCTGTCGCACCGCCAGCCGCTGGGCCCGGCCACGCTGGCCTACCTGGAGTTCACCCTGGCCGTGCTGGAGCCGGCCGGGCTGGACGCCGGGGCGGTGCTGGAGTCGATGGCGCTGCTCAACGGGTTCGTCATCAACCTGGTCCGCTCCGAGCTGGCCGATCGCGACGCGGCCAGGACCGACCCCGCGCTGGCGGCCGAGGCGGGCGAGCGACTGCGGCTGTTGCTCGAATCCGGCCGGTACCCCCGGTTCGCCGCCGCGCTGGCTGACGGCGGCGAGCCGGGGATCGATCTAGGCGAGCACTTCGACCGCCTGGTCGACCGGGTCCTGGACGGGCTGATCCGGCCAGGCTGATCCGGCCAGGCGGCCGAAAGCGGCGCGGCTGAGTGCCCTACTTGCCGATCATGAACTCGCGGACGGAAAGCGGCCGGCTGACGATGCGGACGTCGCCGACGAAGCCGTGGAAGATCTGGTTGATGGAACCGCCGTATTCGTAGCCGCCCAGGGCCCACGGCAGGTTGAGCTGGGTGATGCCGACCGACTGGATGAGGGTCGGGTTGTCGACGGTCGGGCTGCCCTCGATGTACATGACGGTGTGCTGGCCGTCGTTCACCACGGCCAGGTGCCACCACTGGTCCTCGGGCAGGCCCTGACCCCAGTTGGTCGTGGGGTAGGTCAGGTTGGTCGGGTAGGTGTTCCACTGCGGCTCACGGTCGCCGGAGAAGCTGAAGGTGGCGATCGGCTCGTTGGGGTCGGTGTTCTGGCCGCTCTTGCCGGCCTGCCCGGCCTCGCCCCAGCGGCTGAGGACGGCCATCCAGGAGTTGTCGCTGGAGTCCCAGTCGAGCGGGATCTTCACGAACACCTCGAAGGTGAACCCGGAGGAGAACGTCTCGGTGTTCAGCGGGGCATCGGCACCCGTCTCCAGCCACGCGCCGTGCAGCGGGTTCTGGCCGCCGTTGAAGTACAGGCTGCCGTGTCCCGGCTGGTCGGGGTGGTACTCGTTCGACCAGGTCAGCGCGTTGCTCGCGCTGCCAGGCACGGTGGTCAGGACGTTCAGGTCGTTGCCGTGCCCGGACTGGTCCTTGATCGTCTGGCCCGAGGTGAACGCCGAGCCGCTGGCGCCGCCGGCGTCGAAGCGCCAGTAGGCCAGGGTGCCGGGGATCACCATCTGGCGGGCCGGCCGGCCGGGCCGCTTGGCGACCGGCGCGAACGATGAGAAGCGCTCCTCGAAGTTGACGGGGATCGAGAAGTAGTCCACCGGCGTGGTCAGCCGGGCCTCCTGAGCGGCCAGCACGGTCCGCTCCTCGGGCGGCTGGGCCAGGATCCAGGGCGAGATGGTCTCCACGTCGATCGTGTTCCTGGCCAGGTCGAAGTGGTAGAGCCGGAGCATCGCCGCGCCGCCGAAGTAGCGGTTCTGGTAGTTCGTGATGTGCAGCCGCACCTCGTGGCCGGCCGCGTTCTTCATCTGCATGCGCCCCGGCGGCCAGTAGTGGCCGTTGAGGGTCAGGAAGATCTGGTCGTTCTCGTTGATCAGCTCGTCCCAGACCTGCTGGCCGTAGCTGGAGAACACGGCGTCGTTGTCCGGGTTCCCGGCCTGGTACGGGTACACGTTGTCGTCGTAGATCGAGCCCACGATCTCGTGGGTGGTCAGGATGACCGGCAGCCTGGGGTGGCTCTTGAGGAACTGGTTGGCCCACGCGAAGCCCGCCGCGGAGGTGCGCCAGTCCATGGCCAGCAGCAGCCACTCCTGACCGCCACCGCGGAAGATGCGGGCCGTGTTGTAGCCGGACGAGTCGGACCCGGCGAACGTCGGCGAGTTCTTGAACCGCTGGGGTCCCATGGTGTCCAGGTACGGCGTCGGGCCGCGGGTGTCGTCCCCGCTGACGTCGTGGTTCCCGGCCAGCACGCTGTAGGCCACCCGGCGCTGGTCCATGATGTCGAACGTCTCGCCCACGTACTGGAACGACGAGGCCTGGCCGTCCTCGGTCAGGTCGCCCAGGTGAGCCATGAACACGATGTTGTTGCCGGACTCGTCTCCGCTGTTCTCGATGATGTAGCGGAACGAGGCGGCCTGCGGTTCGGGGTTGATGCTGCCCTGCGAGCCCCAGTACAGGAACTGGGTGTCCGGCATCACCGCCAGGGTGAACTGCTGGCTCTCGCCGTCCGGGTTCCACCGGCCGATGTCGGAGGGGGAGGCCGCACGGGCGACGGCCGCGGAGGCGGTGCCCGCGCTCAGCGGGCCGACCGCCGCCGCACCCGCGCCGACCAGGCCGGCCGTTCGCAGGAAGGCCCGCCGGCCCGGTCCCGCCGGCGTGGGCGAGTTCGCGCCATCTTGACGACACATGGTGCATTGTTCCCTTCGGTGCAGGTAAGAGGCATTCGCACCGTACGCATCACCAGCTAATGGCGGCCAAACACCCGGTGACAGGCCCAGGGGGCGGGGATGACTTCGTCACCCCGCCCCCTGCCTTCTAGGTCGTACCTGTACCAGGTCGCTACCTCAGGTGCAGGTGGCGGACGGCCCAGCCGTAGGAAACCGGCTCGCCCGTGGTCGGGTCCAGGAACAGCCGCGGGTTGTGCGCGAACCGGCCCTGGAAGTCGAACATCGGCAGGATCGAGCCCGCGTCAGTGTCGGCGGCGCCGTTGCCCATGGCCGGCAGGCCCCAGTTGTACTCGATGAACTTCACGATCGAGCTCTGGTCGATGACCGTGTCGTCCACGTAGTTGGACCTGGCGTAGGGCGAGATGACCAGGAACGGCAGCCGCGGGCCGAGCCCGCACTTGCCCTGCTCGGGCTGGCCGCTGCTGTTCACCGGGACCTGCGCGGCCGAGCTGCCGCACTGGCCGGTGCCCGTCAGCGCGTCGAGCGAGGTCTGCGACTCGCTCTCCAGCGGGCCGAGCACGTGGTCGTACCAGCCGTCGGAGTCGTCCCAGGTGATGACCACGGCGGTCGACTTCCAGGTGGACAGGGACTCCAGGTGGTTGATGGTGTCGACCAGCCAGGTCTGCTCGTCCAGCGGGTCGGAGTAGCCGGCGTGGCCATCCTGGTACTTCGGCGCCTTCAGGTAGGACACCCCGGGCAGGTTGCCCGAGTCGGCCGCGGCCCAGAAGTCGGCGGTGTCGTACTGGTGGTTGGCCTGGTCGGTGCGCCCGATCATGGACACCGACGTCGGGGGCAGGTGCATCGGGTTGGCGGTGGATGCGTAGTACTCGAACGGCTCGTGGTGCGGGCTGTAGTCGTCCTGGGTCGCGCCGCCCACGTTCTGGTGCGTCTCGGAGCAGATCTGCGCCGTGGTCGGCGGGGTGCCGTGGCCGGGCACGTAGCCGTCGTCAAAGCCGCCCTGGAACCAGCCCCAGGTGTCCTTGGCGTCGGTCAGCTCGACCCCGATGTTGTTGCCGCCCATGGTGATGGTGCCCGCCGGGCTGCCGCCGTCGCCGCCGTCCGAGCCGGGCACGTAGGAGCAGATGTCGTAGGTCGGGTCGGCGTCACTGTAGGTGGTGCCGGGACCGGCCGCCTGCGCGGGCCCGGCCGTGATGTTGGACGAGGTCGGCGTCGTGGTGTTGAGCCCCGTCGGCGCCGGGCACGCGGAGTCGTTGATGGTCGCGGAGGTCGGGCCGCAGATGGCGCCGTAGGTCTGCGCCGCGGTCACGTTCAGCGCGCCAGGAGTCGACGGGCCGTACGTGGTGCCGTAGGCGTTGTCGCTCATGGAGAAGTGCTGCGCGTAGTTCCACAGCCCCGTCACCGTGTTGCCGTCGTAGTACGACATGACGGCCTTGTTCGAGCCCGCGCCCGCCGGCACCGGCTCGGGCTGGCCCCCGACGGTGAACCCGTTCAGGCACTGCGTCACGGTCAGGTTGCCGCCGGTGTTGGCCGGGTAGGCGTCCTCCGCGCCGTGGTCCGCGGCCAGCTGCTCCGCCGTGTAGTCGTGGTCCTGGTCGCAGGTCAGCGGGTCGCCGTGGCCCAGCCGCACCGGGTTGGACCCGTTCGGGTTGCTGGTCAGCAGCGGACCCACCGGGCCCGAGCTGGTGACGTCGCTGTACAGGCCGTTGACGGTCGGAGTACCCGGCCGGGCGTGGAACGCCGGCTCGCCCGCCTGGTTCAGCGCGTAGGGGTAGGTGCCGAAGTAGTGGTCGAACGACACGTTCTCGTCGAAAATGACCACGAGGTGCTTGATTGGCGTGGCCGTGGCCCCGCCCGAACCGTGGTGATGGCCCGCCGGGCCGCGGTCGCTGGCCAGGGCGCTGGTCGCCCCGATCGTGCTGAGCGCGGCCACGGCCACGACGGCGGTGATCACGCGGGCGCGTGATAGTCGCATGTCGTGCCTCCTTTGTCCTACGGGTGGTCTCCCGTCCCGGCGGGAGCGTAGAACCAGGGCCGCCTTTCCAGCCAACATGCGTAAAACGGCACGGCGAATAGATCCGGAACATTAAGCGAATGTGGATCAAACGACCAGCCTGGCGCGGCTGGAGTATCGCTCAGGACCGCGAGACTGGCTGTCCCGTCTGAGGATCGAGCAACAAAGGGGTGTTCGCGGCTGGCCCGAAGCGGAGCAGGGACAGGATCGAGCCCGCCTCGGTGTCCGCCGCGCCGTTGCCCAGCGCGGGCAGGCCCCAGTTGTGCTCGATGAACTTCAGCACCGAGCTCTGGTCGATGACCGTGCTGTCGACGTAGTTCGACTTGGCGTAGGGCGAGATGACCAGGAACGGCAGCCGGGGGCCCAGCCCGCAGCGGCCCTGCTCGGGCTGGCCCGAGCTGGTCTTCGGGACCTGGGCCAGCTGGCTGCCGCACTGGCCGGCGCCGGTCAGCGAGTCCAGCGAGGTCTGCGACTCGGTCTGCACCGGCCCGAGCACGTGGTCGTACCACCCGTCGGAGTTGTCGTAGGTCATGACGATGGCCGTGGACCGCCAGGCGGGCAGGGTCTCCAGGTGGTTCACCGTGCTGGCCAGCCAGGTCTGCTCGTCCAGCGGGTCCGAGTAGCCGGCGTGGCCGTCCTGGTAGGCCGGGGCCTTGAGGAACGAGACCGAGGGCAGCCGGAGTCGGCCGCGGCCCAGAAGTCGGCGGTGTCGTACTGGTGGCTGGCCCGGTCGCTGTGCCCGATCATGGCCACCGAGGTGGGCGGCAGGTGCATCGGGTTGGCGGTCGAGGCGTAGTACTGGAACGGCTCGTGGTGCGGCACGTAGTCGGTGACGCTCTTGCCGCCCACGTTCTGGTGCTGCTCGGCGCAGATCTGGGCGGTGGTCGGCGGCCGGCCGTGGCCCGGCACGTAGCCGTGGTCGAAGCCGCCCTCGAACCAGCCCCACGTGATGCCGGCCTTGGTCAGCTCCTGGCCGATGTTGTTGCCGCCCATGGTGACGGTGTCGCCCGGCGTCAGGCCGTCGCCGCCGTACCTGGACGGCAGGTAGGAGCAGATGTCGTAGGTCGGGTCGGCGTCGTCGGTGAGCGTGCCGGGGCCCGCGGCGGGCTGGCGCGACAGCGGGACCTGGCCGCCGCGGCCGGTGGTGATGTGCGAGGCCAGCAGGCGGGCCAGGTTCAGGCCTGGCGGCGCGCCGCAGGGCTGGTCATTGATCGTGTCCGAGGCCGGGCCGCAGGTCGCGCCGTAGGTATTGGCCGCGGCCACGTTGAGCGCGCCCAGCGTGGAGGTGCCGTAGGTGGTGCCGTAGTTGTTGTCACTCATGGCGAAGTGCTGGGCGTAGTTCCACAGCGCGGTCACGGTGTTGCCGTCGTAGTAGTCCATGACCGCGTAGTTCTTGTCCGCGCCGGCCGGGATGGGCTCGGGCTTGCCCTGATAGGTGAGCCCGGCCAGGCACCGGGCCAGCGTCTGATGCTCCCCGGTGTTCTGCGCGTACAGGTCCTCCAGGCCGTGATCGGCCGCGTTCTGCTCGGCGGTGTAGAAGTGGTCCTGGTCGCAGGTCATGGGCTGGTCGTGACCCAGGCGAACGGGGTTGGACAGGTTCGGGTTGCGGGTCAGCCGCGGGCCGCCCGGCCCGGCCCTGGTGATGTCGCTGTACAGGCCGTTGACGGTCGGGGTGCCGGGCCGGGCGCGGAACGCGGGCTCGCCGGGCGGGTTGGGCGCGTAGGGGTAGGTGCCGAAGTAG
>Ga0102924_1005252_pt1 | contig 12640 bp, 9 predicted proteins | sample PaiPotPPM11metaG_FD_80116 | JGI IMG/M metagenome (GOLD analysis project Ga0102924, IMG submission 80116) | Iron sulfur acid spring bacterial and archeal communities from Banff, Canada, to study Microbial Dark Matter (Phase II) - Paint Pots PPM... ... | reverse complement strand
CGCCTGCGCAAAGTGCGACGTGTGGCGGCGCAGCTTTCACAGGAGATAGGCCTTGATCCCATCGAATTGCGGCCTGAACAAATAGCCGAGGCGTGCAATTTTAAGGTGGAGGAGGTGAAAAACCTGCTGGGCATTGTTGAACAGCCGGTATCGCTTGATGTGCCTGTGGACGATGAAAACCGCTACTCCCTGGTCGATACGATTGAAGATACTACCGCTCCCACCCTCTCCGAAACCGCCTCGCAGCACCTGCTGGGCGAAGAACTGCATCGCTCGCTGGCCCTGCTCACCGAGCGAGAAAGCGCGGTTATCACCCTGCGTTACGGCATTGGTGATGGCCGGAGCCGCACCTTGCTTGAAATTGGAAGAGAACTGGGCATATCGCGCGAGCGCGTGCGCCAGCTCGAAGTAAGAGCGTTACAGAAAATGCGCGCCCATTATGGATGTTAGCGCTTTGCTGGACTGTAGGGACGCGATTTATCGCGTCCTGGTGCAATCGCGTCCTGGTGCAATCGCGTCCTGGCACAATCGCGTCCTACGACTAGAAATGGATCAGTTCATTATGATTATCGAAAAACCTTCCCTGACGCCGCAGCAATACGAAATATTACATGGCGGAGGAGCCGAAGCTTCTGAAATCGCCAGAGAGCGTTTATCGCGGCGGCGTTTCCTGCGCCGGGCTACTCTTACCGTATGGGGGGTATCTGCCACCGCGGCAGTCGGGGGCGCGCTTTTTATGCTCTACCCCAACCTGGCCGGTCAGTTCGGCTCGCTTTTGACGGTGGGGCTAAAGTCGGATTTCCCGGCGGCCACACCGGAAAATTTTCGCATTAACCAGGCGGGCGTTTTCTATCGCCAGGCGGCAAAAGCATATATCGTTCATCTGGATAAAAACACCAAATTTTTGCTGAACGGGACAACGTTTGTGGACCAACTGACAGCGGAGTCTATCGTCAAAGATACCGATGGCTCGTACTGGATCGGGTTGTACCAGCGCTGCGTTCACCTGGGATGTACGGTGCCGTTCCGTGACGATTGTGTCAGCTTCAAATGCCCCTGTCACGGCTCTCATTACCATGTTGACGGCGAATACCTGGATGGCCCCGCGCCCCGCAGCCTGGACCGCTTTGCCCTCTCCTTCAATGGAGAAAATGTGGTGGTTGATACGGGTACCCTGAATAATACTGTGCCGCATCCCGACGCTACCACCCTGTTGATTACCGTGCCGGGGGTGCAGTGCAGTGTCTAAAGAAAGAACAACGAAGATGAGCAAACATCATAGATGGACATGGCATTGTGCGCCACATCTTCTCCTCGCAATTTACGTCGAAGCGTCATGTTGATGAAGCTCTTGCTATGCTGCAAACGATTTCCGCGGAACAGGGATAGTTAGCTGCTATCCCTCCTCCACTTCCTCTACATTTGCGCACTCATTTTCAGACACAGAAATCTACCTTTGTATAATACAAGGGCATTTGTGTTGTAGAGATATTGTGTGAATTTCAGGGATTTTTGCCTGCACGAGCGGATAACAAAAGTATTCCAGTGTATTTGCAAACTCATTGGAATAAAACGACATTGTAAAATAGTGTAATATTTATTAGAAAAATAACACATTAGATTGACATCGAGTGTCTGGTCTTGTATAATCAGCGTTGTGACTACAACCTTTGTGGGAGATTGCAATATGGTAGTTGAACAACGTATCATTATTATTGGAGCAGGTATCATTGGACTTTCGACTGCATACGCTCTTCTGAAGCAGGGCAAGCGCCCGGTTACCCTGTTGGAACAGGCCGCCGTAGATCATGCAGGCGGCACATCGCATGGTTTTTCTCGCCTCTTACGCTTTGAGTATGGCGCTGACGCGCTCTACTCTCGTATGGTACAACTGAGCCTGGAACGTTGGAAACAACTCGAAGCGGTGAGCGGGCGCGCGCTTTATACGCCGACAGGCGTGCTAATGGTCGGCTCAAGAGAAGACGCTTTCACCTGTGCAAGTTATAAGGTGGCGCGAGAACTGGGGTTGCCAGTTGAATATCTGACTGAAAAGCAGTGCGAGAGGCGTTTTCCCCAGTTCGCTCCCTCCGGCTGCGATGCTATTACTTATAATGCCGAAGGCGGTATTCTGCACTCATCAACCTGTCTGCAAACGCTGCGCGATCTTGTACTGGCAATGGGTGGAGAAATTGTCGAAGCCAATCGCGTCACTCGCATTCTGTATGGTGATGCCTGCCGTCCATTGCAACTTGCTCTCGCCTCGGGGCAGGTGATCGCTGCTGATCGTGTGGCGATTGCGGCTGGCCCGTGGATTCACCACCTGCTGCCGGAGGTGGAGTTGCCGGTGCGTATAACGCGCCAGTATTTGCTCTATTTTGCCGGTCTGCCTGCCGCCCATTATTCAGCGGGAGTATTTCCGGCGTTCCTGGCACGGAATCTGTATGGCTTTCCCATTCACAATGGCTGCAACGGCTGGGTCAAGGCTGCTTCGCACGATTTTGGTTATACGGTTTCTCCTGACGACAGGACGCCACCGGACAGGGTGGTCATCGAACGGATTCGAGATCAGTTAGCGGCTTTGTTACCCGCGCTGCGGAATGCGCCCCCGGCTCGTATCGATTCCTGTGTCTATGATGTTTCACCGGACGAGCATTTTGTACTTGACCGCCTGCCTGATGATCCGCGCATCGTGATTGCCACCGGTTTAAGCGGTCATGGTTTCAAATTTGGCTTGCTTCTGGGTGAGCTATTGAGTAGTTTGCTGTGCGATACGAAACCGGTTGTGCCAATAGAACGCTTCAGCCTGGCGCGTTTCGAGATGAAGGACTTATTCTTCTACAGGAGCAGAACGTAGTTTTTTACGCTGGCCGGAAACGCGCTTCTGGCTGACGCGGCGCTCGCGGCTGGCTGCTGTGGGACGAGTCGGCCTGCGCGGGGTCTCAACGTGCTGAAATTCCTCCAGGCGTGCCTGCATCCGCGCGAATGCGGCCTCGCGGTTGGCATGTTGCGACCGGCGCTCTGTGGCTGTGACGGTAATGCCGGTGGGGCGATGAACCAGGCGCACGCCCGTTTCAACCTTATTGCGATGCTGCCCTCCCGGCCCGCTGGCAATGAAGAACTCAACGTCACTATCGCGTTCGAGCGATTCGCGGTCGGTTGGATATATCGGTGTCAAGGTAGGTGCCCGCCCATCATCTCGGCTGTTGCAGCGCAACCCATGCGACCGTTAAAGAAACAGGCATTAGTGTTGTTGCGCATCCTTCACGATCGCTCTAAAAACTTGCTCGGCCTCCTGTACAGTTTGAGCGGCGCTGAGTTTTACATTCAGGCGGCGTAGAAGAGTTGTATCTTCTATTTTCTGAATGTGACTGGAGATAAGGGTAACAAGCGCCGGAAAACGGTCTTCCACAATATCGACGATCACGCCGCGCAACGCTTGAAGCTCGCCTACGTGAAGACCTTTATCAAGACCTTCACGAAGACCTTTATCAAGACCTTCACGAAGGCCTTTATCAAGACCTTCACGAAGGCCTTTATCGAACCCTTTTTGCAGTCCTTTGGCCATCATTTCCTGGTAAGCCCAGGAATCTTCAAGAATGTCATCGGATAACATGCTAAACCTCTTTCTAAGCCAGTCGCGATCTTTCTCGCTTTGGAAGACGAGCGAAGCAAAGGCATAGGCCAGCGGGAGCAAATCGCTTTTCCCCGCGCGATCAAGACTGGCGATCATATCGTCTACAACTTCATGATGGACGCCATCTTGTGTTAGTGGGAGTAGGGGAAGCAATCCCTCGATCCCTGCCTGTTTTAAGAACGCCCCCGGAATTTCCCAGAGCTTGATAGTATCGAAGAAAAACAGGTGTACCACTTTCTTTCCTGGAAATGGCAACTCATAGGGTGATTGTACCACATTGCCATCTCGTTGCAGATATACGACGAAAGAATACACGGGTAAATCGGTAATGATGGTAGCTTGTGCGTTATATTTCCAGAGCCGCTTGCCCATGTCGCCATCGCGTCGCTTCTGAAATTCGACGTGCAAGATCACCTGCGTCCCATCCCAGTTGACAACGTACAATAGATCAGCTTCCAGGACACGACTTTGCATTTCAGAGTTGAGTTCTTTTTCGAACGTCGCGCCAGGAAGCAAGAATGTTACGAGGTCCTGTTTATTTGCTTCCGCCAGCAACTTGACAAAGGAATCCCATTGTTTCGCCATTTCCAGTACCCCCACCTGTTATTTTATGGTGGCGCAAGTGTACCATAGCGGAAACGGCCTGTCGAGAGGGTTGAGGGCGTGCCTGGTATTTATGGCAAGTCAAGTGTTGTCATCCAGAGCGCAGCGAAGGATCTCCTCGCCGGGGACCGAGATCCTTCGCTGCGCTCTGGATGACAGGATTGGTTGTGGTCGGGAAAGTTCATCAGGTGAAGATTGGCCTTATAAATGTTTCTCGAACCAATTCTTTATATGCCGCAAGCGTTCCAGGCGCGAGTGCGGGTGGCCGCCGCGTGAGAGGCCGTGACTCTGGCCCTCGAAGCGCACGAAGAGTACTTCGCGGCCCATGTATTTAAGGGCGGCGAAGAGTTGTTCGGCTTGCTCGATGTTGCAGCGCAGATCGCTTTCGCTGTGGATGATGAGCAGGGGCGTATGAATGTCCTGCACATAGGTGATGGGAGACATATGCCTGTGCCGTTCGGTTTCTTCGTAGGGCGTGCTTTCCAGGTCATCGACAGCAAACTTCCAGCCGATGTCGCTGCTGCCGAAGAAGGATGAGCGGTCGGTGACGCTGCGGTCGGTAATAGCCGCTTTGAAACGGTTGCTGTGGCTGATGAGCCAGTTGGTCATGAAGCCGCCATAGCTGCCGCCCATCACGCCGAGCCGTTGTTCATCGATGTAGCCCCTTCGTATAACGGCGTCTACCCCGGCCAGAATGTCGTAGGAGTCTTTTTCAGCCCACGCGCCGCGCACCGCCAGGGCGAAGTCGTATCCATACCCGATACTGCCACGCGGGTTGGTGTAGAGTACGACGTAGCCATGCGCGGCCAGCATGTGCATTTCGTGGATAAACCCGTAGCCATATTGCGTATTGGGGCCGCCGTGAATCTCGACGATCAACGGGTACTTGCGCGTGGGGTCGAAGTCAGGCGGCTTGATTATCCAGCCGTCCATCGGCCAGCCATCCGCGCCCGTGTAGGTGATGTGTTCGGGAGCGGTAAGCTGCAATTCGTTGAACAGGTCGTCGTTGAACGAGGTCAGGCGGCGCAAGGCTCCCGGCGTAGAGAGCGAGCAGGCGAAAATTTCGGCCACGCGGGTCGGGTCTTCGATGAGGATGAGCAGGGTGCTTCTGGATGCATCCAGCGAAAAATCCAGCGCATCCACGCCTCCCGGTGTGAGCGTGGGCGGCTGCTTGCCTGAGCCATCGGTGGAGATGGCGTAGACACGCGATGCGCCGCGCTGCGAAGCCAGTATATAGAGCGTCTTGCCATCGCGCGACCAGGCAGGCGGCGGCATCAATTGTTCGTCGGTGGTGTCGCTGTTGGTCCAGTCGCCGCAACTGCCCTCAAATTCGTGCGAGAGGGCACGCGCCGCGCTCTGCTGCGCGCTGGCATCAATGGTGTATAGCTCGTTGTGACTGACCGAGCGCAGGCGCAGCGCGCCTGTAAAGGCGATGGTCTGGCCGTCGGGCGACCAGGATGGCGAGGCGCATGAAAGCGTACCATCCGTAAGGCGGCTCAGTGCGGCGGGCTGGCCGTTATCGATGGCGAGCGTGTAGATGTCGAAGCAGGGCAGGCTCCAGCGGTCTTCGCCCCGGCTGGAAACGAAGGCGATGCGCGAACCGTCGGGCGACCAGGCCGCGTCGCGATTATCCCAGTCACCCTCAGTGAGTTGCCGCGCTTCTCCCCCGGCGGCATCGATGAGGAAGAGATGCTGGCGGCGGTCGTGGATAAAACCAACGCCGTCCAGTCGATAGAATAACCTGTCGATGACGCGCACTTTGGGCAGGGGCTTGCCGTCTTCGCTTTCTTCGTCGAGTGGCGCAACCGCGGCCTCAAAGAGAATGCGCGAGCTGTCGGGCGACCACTGTGGGTGCGATGCGCCATGCGGCGTCCAGGTGAGCTGGTGCGCCTCGCCGCCATCGGCGGGCATCAGCCAGACTTGCGGTTTGCCTTTGCTGGCTTTCTGCTCGCGCGTGGCATCTTTGCCCAGAGGTTCGCCTTCGCGATCGGAGACGAAGGACAGCCACCGTCCGTCGGGCGACCAGGCCGGACTGTGCGCGTTCGTACTGGCGCTGGTAAAGCGGCGCGCCTCGCCGCCATGCGCCGGAATGACCCGGATAGCGCTGCGGTAGGCATGGTTGCGCTCATCGATGGTGGTGACGACGAAGGCCACACGCTGCCCATCGGGCGACATGCGCGGCCTGCTCAGAATTTTAAATTGATAGAGGTCTTCTATCGTGATGCTACGTGTCATTGGTTCCTACTCTAATACGAGAGATTCAGGAAAAGACTCCTTCTTCACTCTCCGCGATTAACTGATCGACCACCGCTTTCAAATCACCTGTACGCTGGAAGGTGGCAAGCTGGCGGTCGGCGCTTGAACCCTCGTCCAAAATGTGATAGGCGTATTCTATTTCCTGGCGACTGCCGAGTTCATCGACGACATCGGCTATGAACCATTCGATCAACTCGCGTATGAGGTCGCGAGCGGGCAATTCTTCTTGTTTGCCAAAATCGATGAGCTTCCCTTCCAGCCCGTAGCGCACGGCGCGCCACTTGTTTTCCTCGATCAAGTCGAGAGGATAGACGCGGAAGGTCATGTTATCTTTGCGCAGCTTCCACAATTTGGCGATGATGGCCTGGACGATGGCGGCGATACATACGGCTTCTTCCACGCGCGTGCATACGTCGCAGATGCGAAATTCCAGGGTAGGATAGGACCAGTTGGGCCGCACGTCCCACCAGATTTTGGAGCCATCAGGGATAGAGTGCGTTTGCACCAGTGTATCCACCATGTAGGTGAATTCGGACCAGGACTGGAAAGTGCGTGGAATGCCGCTGCGCGGGAAGTTGCGGAAAATGATACTGCGATAGGATTTCAGTCCGGTGGTGCGGCCCATCCAGAAAGGTGAACTGGTTGCCAGGCAGAGCAGGTGCGGCAGGAAGTAGCGCACCACATTCATGGCATCTATCAGAAATTCGCGGTCTTCGATGCCGATATGCACATGCGTGCCGAAGATCAACAGGCGCTGCGCCAGTTCCTGCATGTCATTCTTCACCCCGGCATAGCGGTCCATGGGGGTGATATCCTGTTGCATCCACGAAGAGAAGGGATGCGTACCGGCGGCGGCGATCTTTAACCCGTTTTTGGCAGCCAGCTCCATGATAGTGCGGCGCAGGCGCGTCAGTTCTGTGCGCAGTTCGGCTGGCGTCTGGCACACCGAGGAACCTACTTCGACAATCGACTGATGTAGTTCAGGCTTGACCTGTTCTTTCAGGATTAAACGCCCCTCTTCCAGTATCTGCGTTATGTAGGATCGCAGTTCCCGTGTTTGCGGGTCGATGATCTGGTATTCTTCTTCGATGCCGATGGTAAGTGATGGCGCTTTCATAGATGGCTCCTCCTGGCAACATGGGCGAGAGAAATCCGGCTACTCCATTGCATATCGCTAACGCTTTTCCACGACAAACGTTGCCACCGCCGAGCCTGTGCCGGCGGTGACATTCAACAGCGCCTCCTGCGAGAGGCGCGAGAGGCAGCCATCCATATAGCCGCCATAAAATATTAAGGGGTTGGTATCCAACATCCGCTCGTGCAGCGCAACATGCCCGTCGACCATGCTGGGATAGACTTCGCTGGGAATGGCGACCCGTTCCTGCACGATATAAGGCTCCTGGAGCGCGGTCTGGATGGCCTGGCCCCAGGTGGCTGCATCGGCTTCCCAGCCCAGGACGATACCTTTGCCGCCGTATTCGTCGTTGGGTTTGAGTACGAAGTGTTCGCGGTGTTCAAAAATATAGGGTACCAGGTCGATCGTCTGGCCCCGGTAGCGCGCGTGGCGTTCCTCGACGCGGTACGTCCAGGGGATGTGCGCGTCGATGGCGGCCAGTTCTTCCATGTTGAAGAGTGCGGCGTTGCGTTCGTCGCTCAAAACGGCCAGACTGGCCTTCTTATGCAAAATTTTGCAGCGGAATGGATTGACCATACAGACCGCGCCATCAAGCACCGCGCGCATCACCGGGTGGTCAAGCCCGCCGCGTTCGACCAGTTCGCTAATCAGCACGCGCTTGTAAATCAAGGTGATATGGAAATCCCCGGCTACCAGTTTGCCGCCGTGGTATTCGACCTCGCGCGGGTCGGCGATGATGCAGTCGATGCCCTGCGAGCGGAAATATTCGGCGAAGAGCACAAATTCGCTGTAGCTCGGCACCTCGCGCCAGTCGAGAATAGCGATGCGTGGCTTTTCGCGATGCCCGGCCCACTGCTGATAGGCATCGAGCAGCGCGTGCATGACGCTGTGACGCGCAGGCAGCGGGCGCACCTCGTACTGGCGCAAATATTCGCGCATGACAGGCAGACCATAAGCTACTTCTGCCAGCGCGTCATTATAGGCGGGGCTGGCTGGCGTCTCGGCGTTGTATTCGGTCAGGCGCAAGCCACCGCGATCGGTGACAAAAAACGTATCGACACGCGAAGTTGGGCTGGGGTCGCGGAAACCGGGATTGTGGTGAATCAGTTGCTCCTCCCAGTCCAGCAGACCAAATTGTTTGCGGATAGCCTCATCTTGCATGGCGGCCGAGTAGGCTTTATCGAACGCGCGCAGCAGCATTGACATGCGCGTCTGGAGGAAGCGATATTGTTCTGGCGTCATGAAACGCGGGCGCAGCACTGTACACAATGGCCGACCGCCAAAGATGAGTCCGCGCTGCTCCTGCTGCGCCTCCAGTTGCGCCTGCGATGCAGCCGCCAGGTCGTCGCTCAGCAGATCATGATAGCGTTGAATAGCTTCGCGTAGTGACATATCGCTCTCTCCTCCTCCTCTATAGTGTCACTGAGCGGAGGGCCAGGGCGGGGACAAGCCCCGCCCCTACCCTGTTACGAAACGGGATGCGCGACCCCCGTATAGGGTAGGGGCAGGGCTTGTCCCCGCCCTGGTCTCATCTCGCTCTCCAAATCCCTATCCTATGATAGTGTATCACGCTCAACTCGATCCCGGTTAGCTGTCAGAAATGCGTCCCAGCGCAGTTCTTTGAACTGGGGGCGCGGCTGTTTGGCGAGGCGGATTGCCATGTCTGCCATGTGTTTGACGACCCACTCAAAATAAAAGGGGGTGAGCGAATAGATATCCATGTCGGGCGCGGGATTCATGAAGTCGATGGCATATGGGATGCCGTCGCGAATGGCCCACTCGACCGAGTTCATATCGTAGCCCAGGGCGCGCACCAGCTTGCGCGAATCTTCGACGACGCGCTTGCCGAGTTCGGGCGTGAGAAAGGCGTGATCGATGTGGTATTTGCGCTCGCGCGGATCGTACTTGATGGGCATGATCTCGTCCTGGCCCAGGCACAGGCAGCGCACATATTCGTCCCACTTGATAAATTCCTGCACAATACCTGTGCGCAGGCCAAAATGGTCGTAGTGGTAGATCAATTCATCCAGCGAACGGCAGATTAAGATGTCCCCTTCCTTCCAACCGCCGCCAAGCGCGTCCTTCAAAATGCAGGGCAGGCCGACGTAATCGATGATGCCCTGCCAGTCCAGCGGATACACCAGGTTGCGCAGGCTTTCGTCGTGGACGATGCCGGGTACATAGTCTTTGTTGGGCAAGGCGACCGTTTTGGGGCTGGCAACTCCCAGTTTTGTTGCCAGGGCTGCTTCAAAGAACTTATCATCGGAGGTCCACATGAACGGATTGTTGATGACAGTCACACCCTGGAGAACCGCGTACTTCATATAGATACGGTAATACGGGACTTCTTGCGAAATACGGTCGATAATTACCGAGTAGGGGCATGGCTCGTCCATCGAGGTGCTGCCTATTTTGACGTATTCCGCCACCACACCTTCGTCGCGGCGATTGACTTCGTCGAGAAAGGCGGGTGGAAAAGACCATTCCCGCCCCACAAACAGGCCAACGCGTAACGTCATGGTTTTCCTCCCCGGTCAATCATGACCGTCGATGTATTTATTGATCATCTGTTTCCAGAAAGGCCAGTCGTGCGCCCAGCCGTCCCAGATGCGCAGGGCGTGCCAGATTTCTTTTCCCCACAGCACGCCCGACATCTCCTCGTTGCTATAACATGAAGGATCGTCTCGTCCAATCGCCATGATGATATCCATGCGCCGCAGGGCCGCTAAACGCGCCTCGTCATGCTCGTTGGCGATGAAGGCGCAGGGGTTGTTGAAATAGACATTGTCATCGGAGAATCCCCCGGTAAAACGGGTAATGTTATACAGGCCGCTTAGCCCGATGACACGATCAACCAGGTGCGGATAGCGGAAGGCAAAGTCCACGGCGTGATACGCTCCAAAGCTCGTGCCTGCCGCCATCAGGAAGGGATTGGTGTTGCGCTGCCTGCTGAACGGCACGACTTCGTTCAGAATATAGCTATCATACTGGATGTGCCGCAGCGCGCGCGCCGCGGGGTGCTTCTGTTTGGCATACCAGCTTTCGCCATCCACGCTGTCAACGCAGTACAACTGGATGTTGCCCTGTTCCAGGCGCTCACCAAGCGTTTCGACCATACCCGTATCTTCCCACCGGAAGAAACGCCCCATCGACGTAGGAAAAACGAGTACCCTGGCCCCGGTATGCCCGAAAACCAGCAACTCCATGTCACGATCAAGGGAACGACTATACCAACGATGATATTCACGATTCATTTAACTACACACTCACATTTGGCTTCATAATAAGCGAGCCAGCTTCAACGCGGGACACCTGAGGTCGCGCATACCAGCTTCCGCGACTCCAGCGATCGGGGAAATGGTAACAATTACACGATGAGCCAGGGGAAGTTGTTCCGTCAGGCTCGCCAAAATGGTATCACCCGGCCTGGGGGTTTGTCAAATTTGAATGGACCAGGGGGCAGGCAATCGCATTTTACTGCTTAAAAGGTTGGGCAACATTCGCGTTGCCCAACCAGTTTTGTTTTAGCAGCAGACGTATCGCCAGAAAAGCAAGGAGTCGTCCATGATGAAGATTAGATGTCACGCTCAGTCAGCGTTTCGAGCGGAATGTTGTTATCATAGGTACCAACTGCCCAGTACTGTGCGTTGCCCAAGGCCGCACCAGCAACATGCGCGATCCCGTTAAGCGCATTGTGTATGCCAGGTGAGGGGCTGGCGACGACGCTCCAGGCGTTCCCATCGAAGTGCGTAATCAACGTCTGGTATCCAGAAGTGGCGGAGGTACTGGTGGAACCAACAGCCGTGATATCGGTTGGTGAGACTCCCGTTATCCCGGATAGGCTGCTGTTTCCCTTCACATTCGGGCCGACCACCTGGAACCAGCTGTAGCCGTCGAAGCGCAGGATCATGGGTGCGCCAGTTCGCAGGTCGTTGCTGTCGCTTCCCACCGCCCAGACATCGGTCGCTGAAATGGCGACGACCGCGTTCAGATGGTTTGCCAGGCTACCAGGATTGGGGCTGGACGCGATGCTCCAGCGCGATCCATCGAAGTGGAGGATCATCGTCTGGAAGATGCCGCCTCCGCGATCACACCCATTGCCAAGACAGTACGAGCCGACCGCCCACATGTCGGCTGCCGAGATCGCTGTCACGCTCAGCAGCGTATTATCTGCTGTTCCTGACATTGGCATCTGAACGAGATCCCAATCGGCGCCATCGAAGTGTTCTGCGCAAGCCTGCCCGGCCTTGGTACCAACCGCCCACACATTTGTTGCCGAGACAGCAGTTACCGCGTTGAGCTGGCAGGCCAGAGGAACAGAGAAAACACGCCAGTTCCTCCCATTGTAGTGCAAGACCAGTGCGCCGTTCGTGGAGTAGCCGACCGCCCAGGCATCTGTTGCTGTGATGGCTGCTACGCCGCTGAGGACGTTATCCCCTTTTCCGCTATTGGGACTGGCCGTAATGCTCCAACTGGCGCCATTGAACCGCTCAATCAGTGTTTGTTTCACCAGGGTACTCTTTGTGGTACCCTTCAAGTCGTAGCCGACCGCCCATACCATATTTGTCGAAACGGCTGCGACGGATTGCAGTACATTGCTATTGGGGGAAGCATTGGGACTGGCCAGCACGCTCCAACCGCCACCAGAAGCGTATGTCACGCTGGTAAGCGATAGGATGGCTACCATCAAGAGGGCCGCTATTAGCAGACCTGACGCTTTGATTAAGCGCCGTACTCTAGCTGTCATTTTTAATCCTTGTGCCGCTGCATAATCAGGCGGCTTCTTCAGAGATTCTTTTTCACATTTTTCATAAAAGGTGTTTTGTCGATCAGGGACGGCTGCTTGCTGGTATCTGAGGGGCCGACTCCAGTAGACCGGACGTACATATGTCCAGACAGATTACAAGAATGTTTTTACGAGGAGAATGGCAAGCATCCCGGTGGATCTTACACACGAAGATTCAACGAGAGAACTGCCTTCAGGAGTTCCAGCAACAGTATATACCTGTGCG
>Ga0102924_1005251_pt1 | contig 12644 bp, 11 predicted proteins | sample PaiPotPPM11metaG_FD_80116 | JGI IMG/M metagenome (GOLD analysis project Ga0102924, IMG submission 80116) | Iron sulfur acid spring bacterial and archeal communities from Banff, Canada, to study Microbial Dark Matter (Phase II) - Paint Pots PPM... ... | reverse complement strand
TCGCCCACCCGCACCGACCCGAACAACTGCCCGCGAACCGTCCCGCCGCGAAGTCCAAGCAAGATACTAAACCGTTTAGTAGCGAAGCTAGGGTGGCGTCCAGCGCGCGGCCAGTCCGCGACATGGATGGCACCATCGTTGTCGCTCCAGCAGCAGCGATGGTGCCATCCATGTCGTACCCCGAGTTGGACGGGGGTGGCTGGAAGATGGGCGAGCGAACGTTCGCACAATAAAAGTAACCACTTGACATCGGCGGGCTACCTAAAGCGGCTACGACGTCGGCCAGGTACGCCGCTTGGGCGATCCGGTCGGGCACGGCGCTGGTGAGCTCGCGCGGCGGGAAAGGTCCAGTCAGATAGGCCTTGAGCGGCCAAGACGGGCCACGCGGACCAACCCGCGCAGGTCACATGTGCCTCACTAAGCGCACCAGAACGGGTCTTGACCGGCCAATGGCGAAGCTTTACCCTCGAGGCGAACGTTCGTTCGCCGCACATCCCGATAAGGCAGGACGGAATGCCCCGGCGCTACGTGTCGATCAAGGAAGTCGCGGCCCGGGCCGGCGTCAGCTTCCAGACGGCGAGCAAGGTGCTGAACGGGGGCAAGGTACGGGTCTCGGCCGACACCAAGGCCCGGATCATGTCGGTCGCGGATCGGCTCGGTTACCGGCCGAACACCGTGGCCCGCAGCCTGGTCCAGCGCTCCACCGCCACGATCGGCCTGATCGCCGGGGACATCACCGACGCCGCGCTCTCCCAGTTCGCCGTGGCCGCCGAGCGCACCGCGCGGCACAGCTCGCACGCCGTCCTGATGGGCAACCTGGCCGAGGGCGACCGGGACGGGGCCGCGGTCGCGCGCATGCTGGTCGAACGGCGGGTGGACGGAATCATCGCCGCGGCGCCGCAGCTCGAGGAGGACACCGAGGTCGCCGACATGCTGCGCGAGTACGTCCCCGCGGTGAGCCTGCACCACGTGCCGGGCGGCGGCATCCCGCTGGTCGGCTCCAACCACCGGGCCGGCGGCCGGCTCGCCACCGAGCACCTGATCCGGCTCGGCCACACCTCGATCGGGACGGTGACCGGCCCGTTCCGCCGGCACGTGGTACGCAGCCGCCTGCACGGGTACGAGGACGCGCTGCGCGGGGCGGGCATCGAACCGGGCGAGGACCTCACGGTCGAGTCGGACTGGACGCCAGGCGGGGCGGCCGCCGCGACCAGGCTGCTGCTGCAGCGGGACCCGGAGATGACCGCGATCTTCGTGCACAGCGACACGATGACGATCGGCGTGCTCAGCGCGCTGGCCGCCGCGGGGCGCCGGGTGCCAGCCGATATGGCCGTGGTGAGCTGCGACGACATGCCGTTCGCCGCGTACCTGGTCCCGTCGCTGACTTCGCTGCGGGTGCCGTTCGCCGAGACCGGCGAGCAGGCGGTCGCCTTGCTGCTGCGCAGCATCGCCGGGGAACCCGTGCCCGACGAGCCGGTCCGGCTGCCGGTCGAGCTCATCGTGCGCGACTCCTGCGGCGGCCACGGACCGGACGGCCGACCGCAGGCCCCGGCAACATCACCGGCAACATCACCGGCCACGGCAGGACTGGAGGACTCGTGACCCGGATCGCGGTCGACCCCGCCCGGTGCGTCGGCACCCTGGACCGCAACGTGTTCGGCGGCTTCGTCGAGCACCTCGGACGCTGCATCTACGGCGGGCTCTACGACGAGGGCTCGCCGCTGGCCGACGAGCGGGGGTTCCGCCGCGACGTGCTCGGCCTGCTGCGCGAACTGCGGATGGGCGTGCTGCGCTGGCCCGGCGGCAACTTCGTCAGCAACTACCACTGGGCCGACGGCATCGGGCCGAAGGACGCCCGGCCCGCGCGCCCCGAGCTGGCCTGGGGCGCGGTGGAGAGCAACCGGTTCGGCACCGATGAGTTCCTGGCCTACTGCGCCGAGCTGGGCACCGACCCGTACATCTGCCTGAACATGGGGACCGGCACGCTCGAGGAGGCCCTGGCCTGGGTCGAGTACTGCAACGGCGCCGCCGCGACGGCGTGGGCGCGGCGACGCCGGGAGAACGGCCGCGAGGAGCCGTACCGGGTCCGCTACTGGGGCCTGGGCAACGAGATGTACGGCGACTGGCAGGTCGGCGCGCTGTCCGCCGAGGAGTACGTGCGCGAGGCGACCCGGTGGGCGCGGGCCATCAAGATGCTCGACCCGGACGCGGTCCTGGTGAGCTGCGGGATGAACGGCTGGAACGACTGGGATCGCGTGGTCATCGACGGCCTCGCGCCGCTGGTCGACCTGCACTCGCTGCACATCTACACCGGCTCCGACGACTACTGGACCAACGTGCTCCAGCCGCACCAGGCCGAGCGCGCGATCCGGTGCGCCCGGGCGCTGATCGAGCGTGTCGCGTACGTGAAAAGGCTCGCGCGATCACCGCGCATCGCCTATGACGAATGGAACGTATGGTTCCGCACCGACGACGGGAAGCTTGAAGAGCGCTACAACTTCTCCGACGCACTGGCCGTGGCCACCTACCTGAACATCTTCGTCCGCAATTGCGCCTGGGTCCGGATGGCCAACCTGGCCCAGATGGTGAACGCGATCGCGCCGGTCGTCACGACCAGCGCCGCCGCGGTGACCCAGCCCATCTACTACCCGGTGCTGCTGCACGCCCGGGCCGCCCTCGAGAACGCCGTCGACGTCCACGTCGACGGTCCCACGGTCAGCCCGCTCGAATCCGGCCACCACAGCCGCTGGCCGCACCGGGTCGGCGACCTCGGCCCGTTCGGGCTCGTGGACGCCGCCGCCACCGCGAGCGCCGACCGGCGCAGGGTCGCGGTCACCCTGGTGAACCGGAGCCCTGACCACCCGGAAACCGCCGAGATCGTGCTCCGTGACCTGGCGTTCGACGGCGCCGCCGAGGTCCGGGGCCTCACCGCGGAGCGCGACCCGGGCGCCCGCGAGATCGCCGATGTCCAGGGCGTGCACCTAGCGGAAGGGGCGGAGAAGCCGAACGGCCCGGTGCTCACCCTCACGCTGCCGCCGCAGTCCTTCACCGTGGTCGAGGCGGCCGCAACCGGCCTGTAGCGGGCCACCTTAACCAAGAGAAAGAGCCCGAACGCAAGGAGCCGCGCAGATGTTAACGCTCACTCGAAGGTTCCGGCCCGGAAGTCCAGGGCCCAGGTCCCCGGCCTCCCGCACCGCGGGCTGGCTGGCCATGGCGGCCGCGGCCGCGGTGCTGGCCGCCTGCGGCAGCGGCGGCGGCTCGTCGTCATCGCCGGGCGCCGCCCCGTCGAGCTCGGCCAGCGTGCTGGCCGGCGGGTCCTGCGCGTCGTCTTCCGCGACCAAGATCACGTTCTGGGCCTGGGTGCCAGGGATCGACCGGGCCGTGACCGCGTTCAACAAGTCGCATCATTCGATCTGCGTCACGCTGGAAGACGTCGGCGCGGGCAGCCCCGAGTACGTGAAGATCTCCGACGCGCTGAAGGCGGGCTCCGGCGCGCCCGACGTCGCCGAGGTCGAGTTCGACGAGCTGCCGTCGTTCGAGGTGACCCACAACCTGGTCAACATGGCCAAGTACGGCGCCGACGCCTACAAGTCCGACTTCGTGCCGTGGGCCTGGCAGGAGGTCAGCCAGGGCCCGGCCGTCTACGCGATGCCGAGCGACTCCGGGCCGGTCGGCTTCTACTACAACGCGAAGCAGCTGGCCGCCAGCCACATCACCCCGCCGACCACCTGGGCCCAGTTCGCCGCCGACGCGGCCGCGCTGCACAAGGCCGACCCATCCGCGTACCTGACCAACTTCGCCGGATCGGACCTGCAGTGGATCATGAGCCTGATGGCGCAGGACAACGCGTTCCCGTTCGCCTACGCCGGCGGCAGCAAGGTCACGATCAACTGGACCGGGCCGGCCCAGATGGCCTTCGCCAGCTACTGGCAGAACATGCTGGCCAAACACGAGCTCAACACCGTGACCGACATCACCGCGACCGCGTTCGCCGACATGGACAAGGGCATCGACGCGAGCTGGATCAGCTCGGCGTGGGGGCCGTCCTACTTCGCGCCGGACGCGAAGTCGTCGGTGGGCAACTGGCGCGCGGCCGCGATCCCGCAGTGGACCGCGGGCGCGAGCACCGCGGCGAACTGGGGAGGCTCGACCTACCCGGTGTTCACGCAGAGCGCGCACCCGGCCCAGGCCGCGCAGTTCTCGGAGTGGCTGACCGCGACCGACGCGTCGTGGAACATCGTGAAGACCCCGCCGTCGTCACTGTTCCCGACCTACGTGCCGCTGCTGAACAGCACGTCGTTCAAGGACCTGACCTATCCGATCTCGGGCTCGTCCACGCCGAACGTCGCGTTCACCGCGGCCGCGCCCAACATCTCCAGCGTGCAGTGGCCGCCGTTCATGACCTACGCGCTGACCGAGGCGACCACCACGTTCGCCGGGGTGATGGACGGCAAGGAAACCCTGCAGCAGGCGTTCACCACGTTCCAGGGTCAGCTCGTGTCGTACGCCAAGCAGCAAGGGTTCACGGTATCCACCTGACCGGCCCGGCGGTCGCCGGCGATTCACCCGCAGCCTGTCCTCGACGCTGAAGGGAGGAAGCGGCGGTGCTCCCCCGGACGCGGGCGAGCACCGCCGCGTTCACGGTGAGCCAGGAGGCACAGTGAGCGGCGAACAGGAGAGACAGTGAGCAGCACTGCGATACCGGTGGCCGCGGGCCGGGCCGCCCGGCAGCGCGGACCGCGGAAGTCAGCATGGGTACACCGGCGGGACCGTCGCGGGCTATGGTTCGTGGTCCCGTTCTTGGTGGCATTTATGCTTTTCATGATCGCGCCGCTCGGCTACGCGATCTACACGAGCCTGTACACCACCCGGATCATCGGCGGCACCGCGTTCTCCGGGGCCGCGAACTACACCCAGGCCCTCCAGTCGCACGACTTCTGGTCCGGCGTCATCCGCGTGGTGATCTACGCGGCGATCCAGATCCCGGTGATGCTGGCCATCGCGTTCTTCTTCGCCACGATCTTCGATCTCGGCGTGGCCAAGTTCGGCCGGCTGTTCCGCACGATCTTCTTCGTCCCGTTCGCCGTGCCCGCCGTGGTCGGCGCGGTCATGTGGGCGTTCCTGCTCGAGCCGCAGTTCGGCCCGTTCACGCACGCCGCCAACGCGATCGGCCTGCACGGCCTGAACTTCTTCTCCTCCAGCCTGATGCTCCCGTCGATCATCGTGATCGTGATCTGGGAGTGGACCGGGTACAACATGGTGATCCTCTACACCGCGCTCAGGTCCGTTCCGCGGGACGTGGTCGAGGCGGCCATCCTGGACGCCACTCCGCTGTGGCGGATCGTCCTGCGGGTGAAGCTGCCGATGGTCCGGCCCGCCATCGTGCTGCTGGTGTTCCTCAACGTGATCGGCGCGCTCCAGCTGTTCACCGAACCGCTGATCCTCTACTACTTCCAGCCCCAGGCGATCTCCCTGAGCTACACGCCGACGCTGTACATCTACTGGACGGCCGTGGCCAACGCGCAGTACAACCTGGCCGCGGCCGCCGCCGTGGTCCTGGGCCTGGTCATCGTGGTGATCTCGGTCGGCTCGCTGATGTTCCGGCGCCGCAGGAGCGAGGCCCGGTGAGCGCGTCGACGTTGACCCGCCCGCCGCGGACCCGCGGCAGCGCGACGGAGTCGAGGCGCGAACGGCGCCGACGGCAGCGGCTCCAGGAGCGTTCCGACACCATTCCGCTGAAGCTGTACGGGGTCCGGCGCGGCACCGTGACGTTCCTGACCCTGATCTGTGCGCTGTTCGCCCTGTTCACGCTCACGCCGATCGCATGGCTCGCGATCAACTCGACGAAGACGCAGGCGAACCTCTTCGAGACGTTCGGGTTCTGGTTCGCCCGGCCGTTCGCGCTCTTCCATAATTTTTCGCTGCTGTTCCAGAACGTCGACGGGTACGGGACCTACATCCAGTGGCTCGGGAACACGGCCCTGTACGCCGTCCTCGGCGGAGGCGGCGCCACCGCCCTGGCCGCGTTCGCGGGCTACGGCTTCGCCCGGTTCTCGTTCCGCGGGTCACGGGCGCTGTTCTATTTCGTGATCGCGGCGCTGCTCGTGCCGATCAGCTCGATCACGCTGCCGCTGTACCTGACCTACGCCAAGGTGCACCTGATCAACTCGATCTGGGGCATGATCCTGCCCAGCATGGTCAGCCCGGTCGGGGTCTACCTGATGCGCGTGTACGTCGAGATATCCGTGCCCCGCGAGCTCATCGACGCGGCCCGGCTCGACGGAGCCAGCGAGATCAAGATCTTCTTCCGGCTGGCCCTGCCGCTCATGGTGCCCGGGCTGATGACCGTGCTGCTGCTGAGCATCGTCGGGGTCTGGAACAACTACTTCCTGCCGCTGATCATCTTCAGCCAGAACCGGCTCTACCCGCTGACGGTCGGGATCGGCCTGTGGGCTCAGCGCGCCCAGAACAGCGGCAACGCCCAGCTGTTCCCGATGGTGGTGATCGGCGGGCTGGTCACGATCATCCCGCTGATCGCGCTGTTCCTGGTGCTGCAGCGGTACTGGCGCAGCGGCCTGCTGCTGGGCAGCATCGCCAACTGAGCCGGGCCGGGGAAGCAGGTGGCGCCGGGCGGCGTTGTCCCAGGCACGGGGCCTGACCGGTGCTCCCGGCGATCAATGGCCGACGCGTTATGGTCCCTTAGACACGAGCATCAGACGAAAGGCTGGCCATCTCATGGCTGACGCACTACCGGAATCGACGATCGCGACGCTGGACGACCCGTTCGCGCAGCTCACCGGGCCGCTGGCCAGCACGACCCGGCTAGACCTCGCGGTCGTCGACTCGGTCCGCCTCACCCCGCACATGCAGCGGCTGACGCTGAGCGCCCCGCAGCTCGACGGGTTCGGCTACCTGCCCGGGCAGGACGTGATGCTCCTGGTGGCGGCCGAGGGCGACCGCCCGGTCCGGCGCCGCTACACCATCCGCCACCTCGACCCGGACGCGCGGCTGCTCACGCTCGACATCGTGTTGCACGGCGCCGGCCCCGGCGAGCGCTGGGTGCGGTCGGCCCGGCCCGGCGACAAGATCTCGGGGCTCGGGCCGCGCGGGAAGATCACCACTTCGCCCACAGCCGACTGGCACCTGTTCCTCGGCGACGAGTCGGCCCTGCCCGCGACGTTCGTGCTGGCGGAGGCGCTGCCCGCCGGGAGCTCGGCCACGCTGGTGCTGGAGATCCCCGAGGAGGACGACGAGCAGGACCTGCTCGCCAAGGCGAACTCCCGTATCTCCTGGCTGCACCGCCTCGGTGCGCCCGCGGGCGACCCGGAGGCCCTGGCCGGAGAGGCCGCGGAGGTCGAACTGCCGCCCGGCCGCGGTCACGCCTACCTGTTCGGCGAGGCCAGGGTGGTTTCCCGGCTGCGGGAGGTCCTGGCCGGGCGCGGCCTCGGCGAGGACCAGATGTCGCCCAAGGCCTACTGGGGCCGCGGCCGCGCCAACGCCAGCCACGGCGAGCCCGCCCGCGACACCTGACCGCCCCGCCCGGGAGTCGCCGGCCGGTCAGGTGACGGTGCCCGCCGGCATGATCCACTTGTGCGCCTGGCCGGTGACCGCGGCGATGTGCTCGAAGTCCGCGTCGTAGTGCAAGATGACGGCTCCGTGGTACTCGGCCACCGCCGCGGTGAGCAAGTCGATCACTCCCGCGGCCCGGTGATGGCCGCGCGCCGCCATCGCGACCTGGACGTCGCGAGCCCGCTGGGCGATGACCTCGCTGATCGGCAGGACGACGTACAGGCTCCGCCGGCGCTCGGCGATCGCGCGGACGTCCGTGAGATCACGGCCGGAGTAGCCGGCCTCCAGGTCGACAGTGACCGCGGTGGCCGCGGCCTGGTCGGCGATCAGCCCGGCGATGATCGCCCGCACGGCCGGATGCTGAACCCGCGCGTGGGCTGAGGTATCGATCAGGTAGAGCTGACCGGCGGGCGCCGGCACCGTCAGCGGCGCGCCCGCCGCATGATCTCCGGGTCGCCGATGTCCGGGCCCAGGCCGAGCGCGTGCGGATCGTCGAGCAACTGCTCGATCCGGCGGCGCCGCTGGGCCACGAACCGGAGGGCGGCGTTGACCGTATCTTTCTTGGTCGTCGTGCCCAACTCCCGGGCGGCCAGCGCGAGCGCCTCGTCGTCCAGATCGACCATCGTCTTCACATATCCCATGGTAATCCTTCAGCAATACTGCTGGCTACATGTCCACCGTGGGTTCCGGCTCTTACTCGCGGGCGGGGCGGCGAGCCCCTCGGGGCTGACCCGGCGATCGCCGGGCACCCTCATCGTTCCGCTCGGCAGTGACAATCCGGGCCGGGAATCAGTCGGGGGTGACCGGCCACGGGAGGCCGGTGGCGGCCAGGATGCCGGCCGGGCGGGGCAGGGCGTCCTGGGTGCCGCGGCGGGTGGTCGCCGTGGCCCCGGCCGCGGACGCGGCGCGCACGGCCTCGGCGGCGGGCACCCCGGCGGCCAGCGCCACGCCGAGCGCGCCCACGAACGCGTCGCCCGCGCCGACGCTGTCCACGCTGGCCACGCTGAACGCGGGAATGACCTCCGCGGAGACGGCGCCAGGGCCCGTGCTACGGGCGGGGCCGGGAGCCTGTTCGGCGGAGCGGGTGGCCAGCGCGGCGCCCCGGGCGCCCGCGGTGACCACGGCGTGGCGGGCGCCGAGGCCGCACAGGTCCCGCGCCGCGGCGGCCGCCTCGGCCCGCCCGGCCACGGCGCGGCCGAGGACGGCGCCGGCCTCGGACTCGTTGACCACGAGCCAGTCCACCCCGCCCGCCAGCAGCGCGGCGGGCTCGGCCGGGGCCGGCGCCAGGTTGAGCAGGCAGGGCAGCCCGGCGGCGCGCGCCCCGGCCAGCACGTCAGCGAGCGCGGCCACGGGGATCTCGGCGGACAGCACGAGCAGGTCGCTGCCGCCCGCCAGGGCCGCGGCGACCTCGGGGCCGCCGACCTGGCCGTTGGCCCCGGGCGCGACCGTGATCACGTTCTCCCCCGCCTCGTCCACGGTGATCAGCGCCAGCCCGGTGGCGCAGCCCGCGAGCGTGCGCACCGCGGTGACGTCGACGCCGTCGGCCTCCAGCGCGGACCGGGCCGTGCGCGCGAACTCGTCGTCGCCGGTGCAGCCGGCCATCCGTACCGCCGCGCCCAGCCGGGCCGCGGCGACCGCCTGGTTCGCCCCCTTGCCGCCGGGCGCGATCACGGCCGCGGCACCGAGCACCGTCTCGCCGGGAGCGGGCAGCCGCGGCACCGCGACCGAGATGTCCATGTTCAGGCTGCCGAGCACGGTCAGGCGCGGGCGCCGGGGCATGCATCCTCCTCGTGTCCCCACCACAGTGACACGCCGGGTCCCGTGGTGGCGGATACCGCCCCGGCGGATGCTGGGGCACTGGATACTACGGTGACCCGTGGGCGCCGCGGGGCGAGCCGACGGCGCCGTCTCTCGGGCACCCTGCGTCCCACGCGCCCCGCTGGCCCCTTCCGGGCACGTCAGGGAGCCATTGGCGTAATTCGCCCGGGGGCCAGCGGGGCATTCTTTCTCGATAGCCGCAGACTTGCTCCATAATGAGGCGAACGACCCGCGTCCGGTGCCGAAAGGAGCGCGTCGGATGGTGACATCCGGAATTGACGCCGACATCCCCGCGCTCTTGTCGAGCACGTCGGCGCGGACGCTGATCGTCGGTATCGACTCCGCGGGCCGGATCCTGCAGCACGACCGCGCCGCGGGCGACATCCTGGCCGAGTCGCCGGGCGACCTGATCGGGGCCCAGCTGGGCACGATCGTCACCGGCTCGGCTTACAGCAACGGCCTGCAGGGGCTCATCGACGCCGCCTGCTCCAACCGCGAGGGCACCGCGGTCCTGACGGTCAAGACCGGCAACGGCCACCGGGCCGACGCGGTGGTCACCGTGCAGCCGGTCCGCTCGGCCGACCCCGGCCTGGTGGCACTGGTCATCCTGCGCATCGCGCCCCCGTCAGAGGAACGATTCCTCGACCCCGCGGTCATGCGGCACGCCCTGCTCGACGGCGCGTTCTCCCGGACCGGCGGGGCGCTCGACATCGACCAGATGGCCCCGGCGCTGATCAATATCCTCGTGCCGCACTTCTGCAACGCGGCCGGGCTGCTCGTGCTGGAGAGCCTGGTGGGCGGCGATGAGTTCCCGACCGACGCGCCCGACGGGTCGCAGCTCGTCCGCCGGCTGGCCACCGCGCACGACGACGGGGACCTCGGGTGGGACGCGGCGTTCCCGACCGGCGAGATCCTCAGCTACCCGCCGGACACGGCCTACACCAAGTGCCTCGACACGGCCCGGGCGGTCCTGCAGGAGCAATCCAGCGACAGCGCGATCCGCCTGGCCCAGACGTGGCGGCGCAAGCCGGTGGCCCGGCTGCTGTCGGGCGCATCGATGCTGCTGCTGCCGCTGATCGCCCGGGAGACCATGCTCGGCTTCTTCGTCTGCACGAGGAGGTCCGGGTACCGCCGCTTCGACGCCTACGACACCGAGATCGGCATGGAGTTCGCCTCGCGGGCGGCGATCTTCATCGATAACGCCCGCCGGTACAGCCGGGAGCGCGCTACCGCGCTGACCCTGCAGCGCAGCCTGCTGCCGACCGGGCTGTCCGCGCCGTCCTCGGTCGAGGTGCGCCACCGCTACCTGCCGGGCAGCAAGATGATCGAGGTGGGCGGCGACTGGTACGAGTCGATCGCGCTGCCCGGCGGCCGGGTGGCCCTGGTGGTCGGCGACGTGGCCGGGCACGGGGTGCGGGCCGCGGTCACGATGGGCCGGCTGCGGACCGCGATCCGCACGCTGGCCCGGCTCGAGCTGCCGCCCGCGGAGACGCTGCAGCAGCTCGACGAGCTGATGCACGAGCTCGGCGTGCGCGAACCGCACTTCGCCACCTGCGTCTACGCGGTGTTCGACGCGGTCTCCGGGAGCTGCGAGGTGGCCTCGGCCGGGCACCTGCCCCCGTTGCTCGTGCCGCCGGACGGCGAGGCGGAGTTCCTGGACGTCTCCCCGTCCCCGCCCCTCGGCATCGGGGCCGGGCCGATCCACACCCGGGTGTTCAAGGTCCGCGACGGCAGCCTGCTCGTCCTGTACACCGACGGGCTGGTCGAACGGCGCACGGCCGACATCGACGAGGGGCTGACCCGGCTGCGCGAGACGTTCGGGCCCGGCTCGCCGTCCCGGCCGCTCGAGGACCTGTGCAAGGCCACGCTGGCCGGCGTCTACGCCGACGACCAGCGGGACGATATCGCGCTGCTCGTGGCCCGGCTGCGCCGCCTGGCCCCGGACCAGCACGTGACCTGGAAGCTCGCCTCGGAGCTGACCTCCGCCCGGCGCGCGCGGATGCTCGTGCGCCGGCGGCTGCGCCGCTGGGGCCTGGACGAGCTGATCCCGACCGCGGAACTGCTCGCCTCCGAGCTGGTCACCAACGCGGTCCGGTACGCGCAGGGGTCGATCGCGCTGCGCCTGGTCCGCGAGGGCGGCCTGGTGTGCGAGGTCCTGGACGACTCCGCGGCGCTGCCGCGGCTGCGGCACGCGGGCGAGGAGGACGAGCGCGGCCGCGGGCTGCTGGTGGTGAGCCAGCTGGCCCAGCACTGGGGCGCCCGCCGGACGCACACCGGCAAGGTCGTCTGGTGCGAGCTGCCGCTCCCCCGCTCCTGAGCCGGGGCGCCGAAAGGGCCGGCCGGCGCCCCGGGACGGCTCGCGGGTCAGGTCGTCGCGCGCCGGGTGTCCTGGCGGATCGTCAGCTTGCCGTTCTTCATCAGCGCGACCCGTTGCGCCCGGCGGGCGACCGCGCTGTCGTGGGTGACCAGGACCAGGGTCAGGCCGCGGTCCCGCCAGAGGTTCTCGAGCAGCGCGATGATCTCGTCCCGGGTGCCCTCGTCGAGGTTGCCGGTCGGCTCGTCGGCCAGCAGCACCTTGGGCTCCTTGACCAGCGCGCGGGCGATAGCGACCCGCTGCTGCTGGCCGCCGGACAGCTCCGAGGGCAGGTGCCGCGCCCGGTCGGCGAGCCCGACACCGGCCAGCGACCTGGCCGCCCGCTCGCGCCGCTCGTCCCCGCTGACGTGCAGCGGGACCAGCGCCGCCTCCACGTTCTCCTGCGCGGACAGCGTCGGGATCAGGTTGAACGTCTGGAAGATGAAGCCGATCGAGGTCGCCCGGACCCGGGTGACCTGGCTCTCCCGCATCTGGGCCAGGTCCTCCCCGTCGAAGTCGATGATCCCCGACGTGGGCCGGTCGAGGCCGCCGAGCATCTGCAGCAGCGTGGTCTTGCCGTGGCCGGTCGGGCCCTGGATGGCCAGCCACTCGCCATCCTCGATGACCAGGTCCACGCCTTGCAGCGCGGCCACGGTGCCGCGGCCCTTCTGGTAGTTCTTGGTCACGCCGGTGAGCTTGTACATGAGGTCCTCTTCCTGGATGTCGTTACTCGACCCGGGCCAGCGCGGCCGCCGGGCGGAGCCGGGCCGCTCGCCAGCCGCCGAGTATGCCGGCGATCAGGCCGCCCGCCACGGCCAGCACCACGGCGAGGATGATGATGTTCACGGTGACGGGCGCGGTCAGGTGGACGAGCGTCGAGTGCGCCGGGTTGGCGCCGCGGAAC
>Ga0102924_1005250_pt1 | contig 12644 bp, 17 predicted proteins | sample PaiPotPPM11metaG_FD_80116 | JGI IMG/M metagenome (GOLD analysis project Ga0102924, IMG submission 80116) | Iron sulfur acid spring bacterial and archeal communities from Banff, Canada, to study Microbial Dark Matter (Phase II) - Paint Pots PPM... ... | reverse complement strand
GGCGTAATGCATTTGATCGGTTGCTTTGTTTCATTTTCGTGAGTCGATTTGACTTGCCCGTCCAGGCGCCCTTGGCTACTATGCTGGGATCTGATGAGCGCCAAGCGCGTCGTGATCCACATGCCGGATGCCCTCGTCGAGGCGCTCAACCGTGTCACCGCCGTCTCCCCGCGGAGCCGAAGCGAGATCATCTGTACCGCCGTCGAGCGGTACCTAACGGAGGCGACCCATCCGGCGGCCGCCGAGCCGGTCGGCCCGGACGAGGCCTTCTTCGACCGCGTCGCCGAGATGATGCAGAGCGGCTTGCTGCAGCCGGGGGACTTCAGCGACCCGGCGTCCGAGGAGCCGCGGCCGAAAAGCAAGCTCTGGATCAACTGAGGGCTGGCTCGAGCCCGGCGTTTTCTGCCGCCCCGAATCCGGGTATAAGTTAAAAGGAAATGCCCGTCTATGGATATCGCTGCACCCGCGGACATCACTTCGAGGTCCAGCAGCCAATCACCGATCCGCCGCTGACCCAGTGTCCCGAATGCGGGGCGCCGATCACGCGCGTCTTCTACCCGGTCGGCATCATCTTCAAGGGCGGCGGCTTCTACAAGACGGACTCAAGGGGATCGTCCAGCGACGGGAGCATCGCCCCGGCGGACACCCCGAAGGTCGACGCCAAACCCGACGGGAAAGCCGACACGAAGGCGAAGGCCGCCCCCGAAAGCGGCGGCTCGACCCCTTCAGCGACGCCGCCTGCTAAAACTGACAACAAGACCAGCACGAAGGAAGGAGCGGCATGACGACGAAGAACATCGTCCAGGTCACCGATCAGAATTTCGAGGCGACGGTTGGCGCAGCGCAGCAGCTCGTCCTCCTCGACTTCTGGGCAACCTGGTGCGCGCCCTGCAAGATGCTGCGGCCGGTGGTTGAGGAGTTGGCCGCCGAGTACGCCGGCCGGGTAACGGTCGCCGAGCTCGACGTCGATGCCAATCCGCAGACGGCTTCGAAGTTCAGCGTGCTCAGCATCCCCAGCCTGATCCTGTTCCGCGGCGGGAAACCCACCGATCGGATCGTCGGCTACAAGCCCAAGGCCTACCTCAAACAAAAGATTGACGCCGTCCTGTAGCCTCATTCCGGGACGGGGGTGCATGGGCTCAGGTGGGCTCCACGGTCTTCAAAACCGCTGGTCGGCATCCTTGGCGATGTCGACGGACGGATCGTTCCCGTCGCGCCCCCGCCATTTCCTATTGGGCAAGTGGTGCCGGAAGCGGCCGTCGCTACTGACGGTAGTGGTGATTGCGAGCGAACGGGCGTTCCGACGGCATAACTGACGGCACATCGGCGACGCGTTGACTAGATGCGTCCAGTTGGGTGAGTGGGAAACCGGACTCGAACCCTCTCAGGGCAAAGGTTGGAGAGGCAAGCGCACGTTGCCCCTGGCAGCCTAGCGGAAGGCGAGTCTCGAACTCGCAGCGTACACATTGATAAGTAAGCAGGTCTTAGCTCACGTTCCTGAAGGGCTGGCTTTCGGCGGTCGACCGCAAACGGACGAATTTCGCGTTTTCTCCCAATCGCCCTTGGTCCTGCATATCATTCCCCGCATGCGGAAAGCCCGTGAACTTCTCGCCTTGGGGGCCGACGTGCTGACAGTGGCTGCGGGCGGTGGGTTGTTGATCTCGGCGCTCGCCGCAGTTGTTCTGCTCTGGACAAAGATAGCTCCGGTGCCGTTGCTCGCAGTTCTACTCCTAGGTATCTTCCTAATTTCCGCCGGCGTCACCGGTCGCCTCTGGTATGAACGGACCGAACGGAGGATAGCCAAACCAGTTGCTCCGACCCATTCACTCGGTCTGGAATCCACCGTTTCAGGCGCTGGGTCAGGGCCAGTCAAGCTTCGAAGGGAGCTCGCGGACAACCTTGAGGCGATTCGCGAGTTCTACGCGGAAGTCGAGAAAATCGCCGGGCCGCGGCCGGCTGGGCCGGCATCGGGCGAGGATGCCGTGACCGTCGACCTATTCAGAATCGCGACCGAGCGGCTGGGCGATCTGCCCTTACGTCATCATGAGCTTCTGGCAATAGTGCATGTGCTCCGCGAGGCGATCAACAATCTCGATGATCTCCCCTTCTCGGGGAACGACGCGGCCGACATCCAGTTTCGTACCGAATGGCGCACCGACACCCAAATCTGGTATCTGCCGCTTACCACAGCCAAGGCCTATGGAGGCGGCGTGATCCGAAGCGATGAGACGCTTAGCACGCTAACGGAATTCCACAAAAGACTCCTGGCGTTGAGGCGAGAGGTCTAGAACCGCTACCATCCGCCGACAGCTCCATGATGTACATCCGCCAGCTCCGCCTCCAGGCGGGCCATTCCCCGCCTTCCCGGCCCAAACCTGGGCCTGAGGACGCAACCCGTCGCCACTGAATGGTGGGCGCTACTCGGCCCTGCGCCTCGAGTCGAGCCGTCGAGGTACCTAACAACGCCACACGATGCTGGCAGGGCCCTAAAGGGACCAGTCGAGATCGACGGCCTTCAGCTGACGTCGGCGAATCGCCAGCTCGTCGATCACTCCTCCCACATGCTCGACATCGGATGGAAAGATTCCGTTTTCTGGCCCATCATCGTCGAAGGCCGGAGTATGGAAACCAATTGGCCCAAGGTGGACAGAGAGGCGGCTCGCGCGCTCCATCGCCTCGCTTCGCTCGTCAGCCTTGAATGGGTAGAGCCGCTTCAGGTCAGAATTGGTCCGCAGTCAGGAGCCTTTCCCCCTCAGTTCCCAGACGATTGGATGGCGCCCAACGATTCGAGGTTCGGACCTAATCCCCAGGTGGGACTCCGTGACGAACAGCCACTACCCGAGTGGCTTCAGGGCGCGTGGAGCATCCTCGAGACGAACGATCCGAAAGGCGACGCCGCGGCAGCCCTGAGCCTATGGCACGAAGGCGTCCTACTCCAACCCGAACACCCCTCCTTCGCACTAGTCGCTTTCGTCGCTAGCGTCGAGCAAATGGGAAAACTACTCGAGCCGAGGAAGCGTGGATATGCTCCAAGGTTCTGGAATGCCTTGCGCGGAGCGGTGAGTCAATCAGAGTTCGCCGCCCTGAAGATGATCGACGTCTACAAGCTCCGTTCAGAGATCGCCCACGGAAGTCGCGTTCATGGACTCGAGACAATTTATGGTGCGGTGGTTCCCCCGCCAGCATTGGCGACCGTTGCACCGGATTCAATCTCTCTTTGTTCACCGAACCGTTCCGCAGATGGCGAAGGCGGCAAGAGCGCTGCTGATCGAGAGGCTGGCAACGTAGTCGTTCGCCTGAAGGGCCAACCGATTCCGGATCAAGGCCTGCCGGGGTCCTCGAGTACCGCATCTTGAGCACTTCGAAAAGTTTAGGGAGTAGGTGCCGATGGACCGTGAGACGGGACTCGGACGCGCCAGGGCACATACGTCTGCGGTAAGCGCCTGCTGGCCGAGTTCGCATAACCGTTTACCGGAGCAATATCACCCTTGCCGGGTTAATTCGTCGCTTCCCTGGGGATCTCCTGAAGCCAAGCGGCAGTGTCCTCGATGCGCCGCGGCATCAGTGTTCCGTACTTTCGATCGACTCCCTGCTGAACTAATTGCGCTCGGACATGGTTCTCTGTCAGAACAACGTCGGAGTAGACGACCGCTGTGCCAACGAAGGATAAATCGTAGATGTCATTGGTCGACCAGGTATACGTTCCATTTCTAAAATTCCCGCGCCTAAGGGCAGACTCGACGTCGATGATAGGGACGCCGTTGATGATCCGACTCAATGTATCCTTGCCGAGCTCCACTACGTCGCGCACGGGTAGTCTTAGGTCAGTGCTGGCTCGGGCCCATTGATCGCCGAGATCCCAGTACATCGCTCGCGCGGCGATAATGTCGTCCAGCCGTTCTCGGCGGGCCTCACCCTTCGCTAATAGTCGGGCCAATTCCGCTTCGCGGTTTTCGATTGCATGCGTCACCGCATACGAGTCCTCGGGACGATAACCATATTCCTGTCTGAGTCTTTCGATATCAGCGTCTTGAGGACCGCGCAGGATCCCGAATTGCATCGCCGCATTCATTGCCTCTTCAATGAGCTGGAGTTTGTCCCGCGCCGTACCCGACGGCCGGAATCGCCAGCCGTGACCCATCTTCGTTTCCAGACCCCGTATCACTCGATCAGCCGCGGCATCGGCGTGGCGGCGGGCCTGGTCAAGGTTTCCGGTAATGTGCCCACGCACCTGGTCCTGCCCAAAAGCATCCGCATATCCGAAGCCCGTGATCGCCGGGCGCGGTGTCTCGTACGCCATGCCGAATTCGCTCGCGATCGATCGCCGTAACTCGTCGCGCAAGAGCACTTCGCGCGACGTCAACGCGACGTATTCCGAAAGAGCCTCCATCGTTAGCGCCACCTCGGCGCGCTGTCGAGGGTCCCTGATTCGCGACATCTCGATGTAATGTGTCGAGGACAGGGGAACGACGATCCGCTTGGCAGCTCGCGCAGCCATCAGTTGCTCAAAGACCTGCCGATACCGCTCGGAGCCTGGCCTTCCGAGTCGGCCACGGGCAAACCGTATCCAATGGTTTAGATCGACGTAGATGAGCTTTGCCAACTGGCCCCTATAACCCGCAGCTGAAGCTGCGATTTCCAAGTCGAATTGTAGGAAGCCTCGTTCAGCTGTACCTAGCGAACGACTGTGTCAGCCCATCGAACTCCTGGTAACTAAGGGCATGATGCTCCGGCCACTCGACGATGGGTGCCAGGAGCGGCCAGATCTGACGCATCGCGGCTCCGATGCTTCGGGAAAATTCCAGCTTTGAGCGGCTGCCTTCGTATTGGTGGCCGAAGATCAATGCGGCCAAGTTCCCGAGGCTCATTGCCACCGAGTAGGCCGCTCGAAGTGGACGGTTCCCTGAAACGTCGCGGGGGCGAAAACGCCTAACAGGTGTGAGGCGATACCGCATCATCAAGGACGCGGGCAGTTCAGGGGGGGATTGTCGTGGTCGCAAGCCCCGATCCAGACCTGGCTAGTTGCCAACGGGCGTTGTCGCGCGTACAACGCGGAGTAGTGACCCGGCGGAATCAAGTCCGGCCGGAGATCGGGGCGACTCAGCTGTAAAGTCATCGCGGTCTTGCTGAGCCAGAAAGCAACGGTCTCTTGCCCGATTGCGCTCAACCCGACTCGTTTTCTTCCTGTAATCATCGGTTCCAACAGCGGTCGCGCGTTGCTGGCGCAGATCAGCATCCCGCTCCCATTCACGCCTGTCCCAATCACCGGACAGACGTTTGCCGTCCTTCTAACAGGCGCCCTGTTGGGGAGCAGGCTGGGGGTTGCGGCAATGCTGACCTACGTCGCCGAGGGAAGCGCGGGGCTCCCCTTCTTCGCTGGAGGTGCGCACGGGCCAGCGGTGCTGGCCGGGCCCACCGGCGGCTACCTGGTTGGATTCGTCATCGCTGCCTTCGTGGTACACCAACGTGTGCTATTTCCGCTGCGGCTTTTGCGCCTTCTCCAAGGGCAAGCTCGCTGAGGACCTCCGGGGCAAGCCATACCTGCTCCCGCTCGAGGCGTATTGGCCTGTCCCTCCGAGGTCGGAGGACCACCAGGTCGAGAATCAGGCAAACGACGGCATAGACGATTGAGAATAGCATCGGCGTACTTTACGCGGGTCGGTCGAGACGGTTCGGCCCACCCGGATGGGATAAATGCACCCCACAGGCTCCGATGACGGGCTACTGCTTCCGTTGCGCTGGGAGTCGCGTGATCCGGCAGCCGCGGATATTAGACGTCACGACCGAGAGGTACGTCGTCCAGGGAGAATGCGGCACTTGCGGCACCGAGGTTCAGCGGATCGTCCCTTGACCGGATCGGCGATCCGGAGTTGCAGTTCGCTTACTGACGGATCACGTCTCCGTCATGCCAGCCGCAAGGTGCTCTGCGTTCTTAGTAGTAGAGGGCGATACACATGACCGTCGATTGGCCATTGCTACTCGTTCTGATGGGCCATCCACACAGTCCCTGGACGGAGCAGCGGCTCCTGCTGATGTACAAGTCCGCCAATGACGACCGGGAAGTTCTGCCGGCGAGCGAGGTGCTTCCCGCGGCCGAGCCGCTCGCCCGTGCCGCCTGACGCCACGGACCTCCATGTCGACCGGCGGGAAGCGAACGCCCGGTTGGTCGGCGGCGTTGTGGAGGGAAGAAGGGACTCGAAGTGCACAACGCTTTAGCCGCTCCTCGTGGGCGCTTAGCCATGGCGGGGCTCCGAAGAGGGCCCCTTGTCCCAGCGTCAGGAACGCGCAGGAAACCGGCGGGGCTGGCGTTTGGGTCGCAGAAGCACTCAACTTAGGAGGTAAGCATGCATGACAAGCAGCCCGACCGGAAGTCCGCCCCGATTGCCGCCGAAACCGTCCTCAGCACCGAGATCAAGCTGGAGGGCCAGCTGCGGTCAACTTCGAACGTCCGCTTCGACGGGGATATGACTGGCGACCTCACTACCGAAGGCGATCTGTCGATCGACCAACACGGGAAGGTGACAGGGAACGTCACCGGCCGCAACGTCGTCGTCGCCGGCACCGTGCAGGGCAATGTCACGACGTCTGGTCGGCTTGAGATTCTGTCCACCGGTCGCGTCCTGGGCGAAATCGTGGTGGGTTCTTTAATCATCGACGAGGGTGGCGTCTTTCGGGGCATGAGTGCGGTTCATGCCGATTCGGGCGCTGTCCCGGCAACGAAGCCTCAGTTTTCGGTTGCCGCCTGACAACGCCGCGGCGACCAAAGCAAGCTGAACGGTCGCCAAGGTCACAAGCTCCGCGTGCACCGAGGCGGACATGCACTCCCGGTGCTGACCGTTTGCCGGGACGATCCCCTTGACAGCCGCCCGGCCAGGCGTATTGTTCGCCTCAAGTCGTCGGACGCCTTGGGGAAGGCCTTGCTGAGGTCGGTTGACCGGTGCAATGGAATAGGGGCCGTCGCGTCGACGTTGTCCAGCTCGTTTTGACCGTGCTGGTGGCGGCGGCCGCGATCATGATTGCCGTGTTGTCCGTCACGCCTGCCCGCTGAGGGTCGCTTTGGGAAAAACGAAGATACACCCCTCGGACAAAGGGGAAACGAGGGACGTTTCTTATCGGATGGGGCCCGGCGAAGGCGACGCAGCGAGGCGGAAGCCCACCCCGCCGTGGGGTAGGGGGCAAAAGTCGATCCAATTCAGGTGGGCGCAACCGTAGGCTGCAGCAGACCACGCAGAGTCAACGCGACACCACCCGTTACAACTACCGCCTCTCGCCCCACAGGAACTAACCGAACTGGACGGACTCTTTTGCCCCCCTACAACCCTAGTCAAGAAGCCGTTCGGCGAGTTCAGCTAGATCGGGAGCGAGGACAGGCGCAGGTAGGTCGCGGGCGAAGGGCGCGGCGGCAAAACTGAAAAGTTCCGTCTTGCGTCGCCCGCAGCGTCCCGCTACACTGCTGGGCGCTATATGGGGAACTCCTGCGAGTTGCGCCGAACCTTCGATTCATACTTCAAGGCACTCAAAGCTAGAGCGGCTGCTGACCTTGCGTGGAAGGACCGGCAGGCCATCGATTGCATCTTGTTCGCGTTTGGGCTCGTTCTCGATGCCGTAGGCGTTCGTTGCCCGACGCCAGGGGGCCGTTTGCGGTTAAACGGCCAGCGGACGACCGAGGACGGGTGGGGGCACCCCGACCGGCCAAAGGCGGACTGAGCTTGGCTGGAAACGAGACCCCGTCCCAAGGGGAACCGGCTCCGATCGCTGGTGACGCGTACAGCGAGCTCATCAAAGAGCAGCTTCTGGATGAGCGCAACCGGAAGGTCTCAGTCGAACAGCGCGGTGTGGCCGTGATCGACCTCCGGTGTGCTCGTTAGCCTCCTGTTTGGACTGGCCGCCTTGGTCACAACCTCGAAACAATTCGTCCTTCCCGGTCTAGCTCGAGCGTTGCTGGTTCTTTCGCTGCCGCTGTTCCTGTTAGCGGCGATCCTGGGAATCAAGGCCAACGTTCCGATGCAATATCAGGAGGCCGGGCCGGAGGGCTTGAAAGGCCTACTCGATCCGGAGTTTTGGAATGCGCCTGCCGCTCGAGGCATATTCGAGTCGGCCGAGGCACGGCTTGCCATCCTCACGAGTTATCGACAACAGACCACCATTAAGGCGAGTGCTTTGGTCCGCGCAATGTGGGCCGAAGTCGTGGGCGTATGCCTTGTCGCCATCGCAGTCGGTGTGATCCTCATGACACCCGTCCCAACGGGAAAGTGATGGCGGCACCTGCGAGCGGCCCCTAGCCGCTACGTCCGTCGGCGGCCTCGGTGGTGCGCGGTGCCTTGCCCCAGCCGCCTTTTCCGGAATTCTCCTTGCGCCCCGCCGGGCCTCTACGGCTTAACTTGCTGTCGACTCGTCCTACCCCCAGGGGAACATGGAGGTCACGAGTTAGAGGAGGGTCTCCCGCGCATTGCCCAATCAGCCAACCCAAGTTCGGTTTAGCTACCGGCCTGCAAATGTGGTGTTCGTGTTGATGGAGACCTTGTGGATGGCCGCCATCCGGCGCTTGTGGATCAAGAGACGTGGGACCGCTGCATCGCCGTCCGCACGCGGAACTACCGCCGCACGAGCAAGACGTGGGCGCGCTACAGCTATCCACTGACGCCGATTCTCCGCTGTGGGCGCTGTGGTGCCAAGATGCACGGTGAAGCTTCACCCATACAGCCGTCGATGAAGATCCGGCTCTATTACGGCTGCCACGCCCGCCGTCGGCGTCTGGCCCGAAATCCCGAAGCCATCCGCTGCGATGCTCCGTACATCCGCGCCGCCTGGATCGAGGAAGGCATCCGCGATGAATTGCAATATTGCTTGCCGACGGCCGAGATCAACGACGGGTACCGTGAGGAACTCCGGCGTGGGCTTCAGAAGACCGTCGATCCGCAAAAGGTCACACAGACCGCTTAAGCGGCTGGACGAGCAACTCGCCCGCGTCAACGAGATGTATGAGGTCGGCGCACTTGACCGCGAGACGTACTTCGCCAAGCGCGGGCGATTAAACGAGGAGAAGCAGCGGCTGCGGGAGCAGGCCGCAGTCCACAAAGACGACACCGACCTGGCCTGGTGCCGGTCACAGATCCTCGAGATGCTTCAGATCTGGGATCTTGCCGAGGGGAGCCAGCCTGCGCAGCTGCTGGCTGCCATCTTTGAGCGTATCGAGGCTGATACGACGCCGGACCGCCAGATCAAGCTGGTTGTCGTTCCTCGGCCCGGCTGGAAGTCGTTCTTTGAAGGCGTGGTACTGGAGCGGGAGACGGGACTCGAACCCGCGACCACCTACTTGGAAGCTAACGGGGAGTCAGCGCCGTACCTCCATATATAGGATGCGCGGGCAAACCGGCGAAGGTAGGAGGTCAAGAAACGTCGGCCTGAACGTCCGGCGAGTGTCCAGTAGAATGCCGGGCCATGTGGCCGATCATGGGGCCGCTGGTCGCCATCGGCCAGACGATCTTCGGCAAACTGTATGACCGCTTCGAGAGGTCGACCGCCGTGCGCCTGGAGATGGTGCCTGGTCTGGCCGGTTATCCGGACCGCAGCCTGGTCGCCTTCATCATCGTCACGGTCCGCAACCAGGGCACTCCGCAGAAGGTCGAGGACGTCGCGCTCCAGCTCTCGAACGGCCAGTACCTTTTGATGCCGATGCCGCATCCGTCGGTCGCGCCGCCCGAGGACGGGATGGTGACTACGACACAGCCCTACCAGATCGGCTTCGAGTTGGAGGAAGTCAAGGCGAAGATCGCCGAAGAGGAAGCTCAAACCGGTCGGCGGGTTGGCGTTGTTGGCGCCCGCGCTCGGCTGGTCTCCGGCCGCACGGTCAGGCTCCGCAAGAAGATCGACCTCAATAACCAGGCACTCTTTCAATTCCAGAAACCAGGAAACGTCTCGAAGCCGTAGGCTGTGATTCCGGCCGTCTACAATCGGCCCTACGGCTCGATGGACAAGGAAGATCTCCACCTCACCAACCTCAGCGCCGGCGCGCAGCTGATCCAGCAGCCGCGCCTGGTCGGGAGCGGCGTCCAGATGATGGTCACTGGCGAGGCGCTCTCACCACGCGACGCCAGCACGATCTACGCTGAGGTCGCTCGCTTCGGGTACACCGGCTTCAGCATGATCCCCGGTGGGGCGCAGATCGCCTCAGCCAACGGGGCGACGCTCGTCGCGCTGACCGGCTCCGGCTGGCAGTTCATCCAGGACTTGTCCCGGTCGGCGGGCTTCGAGCCGGCGATCGACCAGATGGACGTAACGATCCGGGCCTTCATGTCGAAGTTCCCTGGTGCGCGCCTCGCCGGCCACTCGGTCGAGCTCACCGCACGCTGGGACAACGTCGACACCGGCTCGGCCGACCGGTACATCGCTGGGCGCTTCCTGAAGGACGAAGTCGGGCGGGTCGCTGAGTTCGATGACCTGAGCTATGAGGGTACTGGCCTCCGGCTCCATTTCACACGTCGATCGCGGGATGAAGTCCCTGGTAACGTCCAGATCCTGGGTCCAACAGGGCAGCCTCAGCCGCCTCTCGACCAGTTCGATATCCGGATCGAGCCGCTTTTCAACGATCGATCGAAGGTCTTCCTGCAGGTGACCGGCATCTTCGGGGTCCCATCCGACGATCTCAAGCTGGTGACGGCTCGGGCACGGGACGTCTACGATCTGCTTTACAACCGGTTTGCGGATAAGATGACGATGGAGGTGAGGTAGCCATGGCAACAGGTGTGATGGAGCGCGCTGCGCTGGAGGCCGTCCAGGCGGCGGCAAAGCCGGTTTCGGCAGGGACCGGCGAGCGGAACGTGCGCACCGAAGCGCGACCGGCCGACCAGGCTGTCTCCACTCATCCGGGGGTGCTCGTCGCAGAGTACTGGCAGGAGGAGGGGGCGTGGTCGGCGTACGTGGAGAAGCTCGGCGTATCGGCGGTAGGGGACACCCAGGCTGAGGTCTTTGCCGCGCTTGCTGAAGCGGTCGACGAGTACTGGTCGATCCTGAACGAGCGGTACGAAACTCTCAGCGACGATCTGCGGGGGCTGCTCGATCTTCGTTACTCGGACCTGACGTTCATCCAGCGGGCCGCTTAAGGCCGCCGGCGTGTGTCGCCGGCCGAGGCTGTCGCCGCCTTCCGTCGCCTAGGCGCTGAGGTCATCCCCGGCCGCGGGAAGGGCAATCACACCTGGATGGAACGGCTCGATGACCAGGGCCGGCGGGTCGCGATCTTCAACGTCCCGATGAACCGCAACCCGGTCCCGACCGGCCTGTTCCTCAAGGACCTGCTACGCCGCAACGGCATCCACGACGTTGCGCATCTGAAGCTGCTCCTTAATGCCCCAGACCCTCCCGCCGCCTTCCTGGAGGCGGTGATGGCTCACCGCGCAGCTGGGCGTTAGAACGCCGGCACGGGACGCCCGCCGGCGATCTACTGCTTGATGACGAATCCGAGGAGCTGGTTGCCGAGGTCGGTGCTCATCGGCTGCCACACTCCCTGCTCGGTCATCATCGTGCCGAGCGATCCAGTGCGGGCCAGGCCGTTGCTGTCCAGGTCACCCAGCACGAGATCCAGCTGTGCACCGCTCACTGGGAGGCGGGCGCCGTCCATGATCGCCTTGGGCGCGCCCATGTAGATGCTCCCCTTCGGGATGCCCTGGTCGGCATACCACTTCTCCGGCGACGACAGGTATTTCAGGACGAGGAAGTGCTCCGGTTCGAGCTCGTCGATGAAGCGGAGGAAGCGGGCGAGCAGCAGGTCGCTGCTGGCTCCGCGGATGACCAGGTTCACTAGGCTGTCCTTGAGCATCTCCAGCTTCTCCTGGCGGTGCGTTCCCATGGCGATACGGGTTGCCTGGGAGACCGCTGACACGAACTGCTCGTTAGACTCCAGGCTGGCCGGATCGAAGCCCTCCATGCGGGCACGAAGTTCTTCGAGGACCTCGGCGAGCTTCTTCAGCCACTCCTCGCGGCGCTTGTCGAAGTTCGGCTGAAGGACCTCATCGAACAGGATCTGGAGAGCTCCCCCGCCATACGGGATCGTGGCGATGGCAGCGTCGACCACGGCGCGCAGTCGATCGCGGGCTTCTTTGGTCGGCAGCGGTGCGATTCGTTCATCCGGCATCTGCTAATGGTAGGCCGTGCTGCTCCGCGCCTGCGGTCAACCCGCGGGTGTACGCATCGATGGTCTTCGGCGACTTGTCTTCGGCATCGATCTGCAGGCGGAACGAGCGGATCAGGTCGAGCATCGGGGTTTCATCGGTTCTGAGGGTCAGGGGGTCGCGGTCATGTTGTAAGTCCGACCGCCCTGGCAAGCGGAAGTTATAGCCCAATGTCCGGCGGCAGGTAGATTGTCGATTTCTTATTCAGAGTCGAGAGATTTGGAGCGGGAGACGGGACTCGAACCCGCAGTGCGCACATACGTTAAGGGCAAGCGCTTTCTGACAGCCGCCTAAACGGAAAAGGACTTCTTTCAGCCCTTGGTGAACAACGAGGAGTTCTTCTGCGTCGCGACCTGTCAATGGCCATCTCAAAGTCCCCAGTTTTGGCCAACTGAAAGTCCCCACCCAGTGAGGATCCTCAGCCCTTTCTCTTCGGCGGTCCACCCCCTCTCGTCTTGGCTTCTTTCATGCGAAACG
>Ga0102924_1005249_pt1 | contig 12645 bp, 12 predicted proteins | sample PaiPotPPM11metaG_FD_80116 | JGI IMG/M metagenome (GOLD analysis project Ga0102924, IMG submission 80116) | Iron sulfur acid spring bacterial and archeal communities from Banff, Canada, to study Microbial Dark Matter (Phase II) - Paint Pots PPM... ... | reverse complement strand
GCCGTCGCCATCGCAGGCGCGCTTGTCGCGGTGCCCCAGGCATCGCACGTGCTCGCCGGATCCGCCAAGCCGGTCACGGCGACGGCGCAGGGTCACCCGACGCCGGACGCGGCCATGGCCGCGAGCGTGGGCTCGCACATCACGGGCTCGCACACCACGGGGACCAGACTCGCGACGAAGACCGTGACCGTCGCCGCGGCCAAGCCCGCCCGGCACGCCGCCGCGACGGCGCACAGCACCTACTACAACGTCCGCAGCGGCGACACGCTGTCCACGATCGCCAACCGCTTCTACCACAACCCCGGCGACTGGCAGTACCTCTACCACGAGAACGCCAATACGATCTCCGACCCGGACGCGATCCACACGGGCGAGCGCCTGCTGATACCGGCCACCGTGCCCGCGCACTACACGCTCACCGACTACGTGCCGAAGCACGCGGCCGCGCAGCCCGCGACAGTGCCGCCGACGGCCTCGACGCCGAGCACCACAAGCACGGACACGGACACGGACAACCGCAGCAGCGCGGCGCCCACCGGGACCGGCGGCAACGTCATCACCCAGGCCGCCAAGTCCGTCCAGGCCGTCGCGCAGGGCAGCTACAGCTGCTCGGGGCTCGAGCAGCTCTGGGAGCAGGCGGGCGGCAGCCCGGGCGCCGCGCTTATGGCCGCGGAGATCGCGATGGCCGAGTCCGGCGGCAACCCGAACGCGATCAGCCCGACCGACGACTTCGGCCTCTGGCAGATCAACGGCTCGAACGGCGCGCTCGCCACGCTCAACCCGTTCCAGAACGCCAAGTCGGCGATCGACCTGTCCAGCAACGGGACCAACTGGGGCCCGTGGACCACGTTCACCAGCGGCGCGTACGCGGGGAAGTGCTAAGCCCGCAGCCGTAGCAGTACCCATGAGAATCAGGTCGCCCACCGGAAACGGCGGGCGACCTGATCGTTTTCTCTAAGACCCCTAAGCGGCTGCCCGCCAAAGTTTCCTCGATGCCGAGCCGGGCGAGCTCGTCGGCGCGCTCGTTGCCTGGGTCGCCGTTGTGTCCCTTGACCCAGTGCCAGCTGACCTGGTGCGGCGCCATGGCCGCGACGAGGCGCTGCCACAGGTCAACGTTCTTCACCGGCTGCTTCGACGCGGTCTTCCATCCGTTGCGCTGCCAGCCGGGCAGCCACTTGGTGATCCCGTCGAGCACGTACTTGCTGTCGGTGTACATCTGCACCGGCACGGGCCTGGTCAGCGCCTCGAGTGCGGAAATCGCGGCGAGCAGCTCCATCCGGTTGTTGGTCGTGGCGCGCTCGCCGCCGTGCAGCTCCTTGACCACATCGCCGTACCTGAGCACCACGCCCCAGCCACCGGGGCCGGGATTGCCACTGCACGCACCGTCGGTGTAGATCACGGCCTCATCCATGCCGCCAAGGCTATCGCCGCCGGGTGATGGGTTGACGGGGCCGGGTAATGGGTTGACGGGGAGAGACGGCTGAAGTCGTTCGGGATGAAGGGGAGAGAACTGGGCGCTGACGCGCTTGTGAACACCCTCCCCCCGCCCGTGACCTGCTTCCTCTGATGTGTTGTATTTAAGTCGTGTTCAACGCGCTGCCATCTCCCGGATCGAACGATCCCGCCGACCTCGCCATCCTCGCCGGACTTCGGGTGGAGGACAACGACGACGACGATCCCGTCCTGCTGAAGCCGGACGGGACCCCGGTCGACACCTGGCGGGAGGACTACCCGTACGACGAGCGGATGACCCGCGACTACTACGACCACCACAAGCGGCTGCTGCAAATCGAGCTCGTCAAGCTCCAGAACTGGGTGAAGGATACCCGCCAGCGGATCGTCATCATCTTCGAAGGACGGGACGCGGCGGGCAAGGGCGGCACGATCAAGCGGTTCACCGAGCACCTCAACCCGCGCGGCGCGAGCGTCGTGGCGCTCGAGAAGCCAAGCGAGCGGGAGCGGACCCAGTGGTACTTCCAGCGGTACGTGGCGCACCTGCCGGCGGCCGGGGAGATCGTGCTGTTCGACCGCTCCTGGTACAACCGGGCCGGGGTGGAGCGCGTGATGGGATTCTGCACTCCCGCGGAGTACCTGGAGTTCATGCGGGAGGCGCCGGAGTTCGAGCGGATGCTGGTGCACTCCGGGCTGCACCTGACCAAGTTCTGGTTCTCCGTGACCCGGTCGGAGCAGCGGACGCGGTTCGTCATCAGGCAGGTCGACCCGGTGCGGCAGTGGAAGCTGTCACCGATGGACATTAAGTCACTGGACAAATGGGACGATTACACCGAGGCTAAGGATGCGATGTTCTTCTATACCGACACGGCGGACGGGCCGTGGACGGTGGTGAAGTCCAACGACAAGAAGCGCGCCCGGCTTGAGGCGATCAAGCACGTGCTTGAGCAGTTCGACTACGAAGGCAAGGACGAGGAGGTCGTCGGCAAGCCGGACCGCAAGATCATCGGACCGCCGGCCCTGCTGTCGGAGAAGACGTCGGTCCAGTCGTTCACGAGACTGTGAGGCGCATTGTCAGCCACTCAGACCACCGAGGTCAGTCAGACTAGCGAGACCGTTCAGATCACCACCGAGGCCGAGCTCCGGGACGCGCTCGGCGGTCACGCGTCGGGACGGGCCGTGACCAAGGTCCGGCCGTCGCTGCACCCGCTGCAGGTCGAGTGGCTGCACGCGTCGCCGTTCTGCGTGGTCGCGACCTGCGACGCGGCCGGAAACTGCGACGCGTCGCCCAAGGGCGACCCGGCGGGGCGCCTCATCCACGTGCTCGACCCGCAGACGATCGTGATCGCCGAGCGCCCGGGCAACAAGCGGGCCGACGGGTACCTGAACATCCTGTCCAACCCGCACGTCGGCGTCATCGCGCTGATTCCCGGGCGCAACGACACGCTGCGGATCAACGGCCGGGCCCGGCTGGTGCGGGACGCCCCCTGGTTCGACGACCTGGTCGTGCGCGGACAGCGGCCCGTGCTCGCACTCGTGGTCGAGATCGAGCAGGTCTTCTCGCACTGCCCCAAGGCGTTTCTGCGCTCTGGGCTGTGGTCGCCGGAGTCCTGGCCGGCGACCGACGAGATGCCGTCCGTCGCCGCCCTGAGCAAGGCGACGCAGAACACGACCCAGACGCTTGAGGAGCTGGAGGCGCACTACGCGCCGGCGAATTACGACCGGCTGCTGTACTGAAGCCGCATTACCGGTACTGGGCCCACAGCTGCGGGATCGTGACGCCCAGGTCGCGGAACAGGCAGCGGAGCAGCGGTATCGAGATCCCGATGACGTTGTTGTGATCGCCGTCGATCGAGTCGACGAACCAGCCGCCCAGGCCCTCGATGGTGAAGGCGCCGGCCATGTTCAGCGGCTCGCCGGTAGCGACATAAGCCGAAATTTCGTCATCTGTCGGAGTGCCGAACCGCACCGTCGTGCCGGCCACCGCCGCCTCGTACTTCCCGCTGGCCACGTCGATCACGCAGTGCCCGGTGAACAGCGTGCCGGTCTTGCCGGACATCATGTGCCAGCGCGCCTCCGCCTCGGCGGGCGACGTCGGCTTGCCGTACGCCCGCCCGTCCAGGTCGAGCATCGAGTCGCAGCCGATCACGAGGCCGTCGTTCAGCCGCGAAGCCACTGCCGACGCCTTCGCCGACGCCAGGACCTGCGTCAGTTCGCCGGTACTGGGCGCGGAGTAGGCGTCCTCGTCGACGCCGCTGACGATGACCTCGGGGTCGATGCCGGCCGCGCGCAGCACGGCGAGCCTGGCGGGGGACGCGGAAGCGAGAACGACACGCACGCCGCCCAACCTTACGCGAACCGGACCGGGAACGGACCGGCGTACGATCGGAGCCATGCGTTTCGGCCTCGTTGGCACCGGTTACTGGGCGAAAGTGACCCACGCGCCCGCGCTCACAAGCACCCCAGGCGTGGAGCTCACGGCGGTATGGGGCCGTGACACCGCGGCCGCCGCGGCGCTCGCCGCCGAGCACGGCGCGACCGCCCACGCAGACTTCGCGTCGTTCCTCGACGAAGTGGACGCGGTCGCGTTCGCGGTGCCGCCGCACGTCCAGGCGCCGCTAGCCGTCCGCGCGGCGCAGGCGGGCAAGCACCTCCTGCTCGAGAAGCCAGTCGCGCTTTCCTCCGACGACGCGGACAAGCTCGTCGCCGCCGTCGAGGAGGCCAAGGTCGCCTCCATCGTGTTCTTCACCTGGCGGTTCAACACCGAGATCCGGGCCTGGCTCACCGACGAGCAGGCCCGCGGCGGCTGGTCCGGCAGCGGCTGGTCCGGCGGCGCCTCGATCTGGCTCGGTTCCTCGCTGGCGCCGGACAACCCGTTCAACACCCCGTGGCGGCGGGAGAAGGGCGCGCTCTGGGACCTCGGCCCGCACCTCGTCGGCATGCTGTGGGCCTGCCTCGGCCCGGTCACCGAGGTGACCGCGGTCGCGGGCAAGGCGGACGTGACGCACCTGGTCCTGCGGCACCAGACCGGCCAGACGTCCACCGTCACCACGACGCAGAGCGCGCCGGAGGCCGCTGAGGGGGTCACGGTCTTCGTCTGGGGCGAGGCGGGCCGCTCCGTCATGCCCGCCGAACTCGTCGACTCGGTCGCGGCGCTGCGCACCGCCGCCGCCGAGCTGATCGCGGTGGCGGAGGCGGGCCGGGTCGTGCACCCGTGCGACGTCCGCTTCGGCCGGGACATCACCCGGGTGCTCGCCGAGGCGGAAGCCCAGCTTTCCGCTCAGCGCCGGTAACCGGTAAACAGACAAGCACTATCCGCCAGCGACTTCGGCTTCCTGATCGAGGGACACTGTACCTAGGCGCGCGTCTACGCCTAGGCTTGGCTGATATGAGTAGCACGCCCGCCGTCCCAGAACCACGGAACCTGCGCGCCTCCGACGCGGACAGGGAACGCGTCGCCAACGTGCTGCGCGACGCCGCGGGGGACGGGCGGCTGACCATGGACGAGCTTGACGAGCGGCTGGACGCGGTCTACGCCGCGAAGACCTACGCCGAACTCGAGCCGATCACCCACGACCTGCCGGCCGCCGGCGCCGCGCCCGCCCCTCCCCCCGTACCGGCGGAGCCGCGCGACCCCGCCAGGTTCGGCGGCGAGCCGACCTCGCACGGCGCGGTCGCCATACTCGGCGGCTTCAGCCGCAAGGGCGACTGGACCGTGCCGAAGGAGTTCACCGCGTTCCTGTTCATGGGCGGCGGCGAAATCGACCTGCGCGAGGCCCGCTTCGCCGAGCGGGAGGTCACCATCCACATCGTGGCGTTCCTTGGCGGCTGCGAGATCATCGTGCCCGAGGACGCCACGCTCCGCGTCACCGGCGTCGGCGTCATGGGCGCCTTCGACCACTCGGGCAGCAGCAACGGAAGCCCGGACGGGCCGGTGATCACCGTCAACGGTGTGGCCTTCATGGGCGGCGTCGACGTGAAGCACAAGCCGACCAATGAATCAATGCGCGAGGCGCGGCAGCGACGGCTCGACGCCAGGCGCGACTTCCGCGATGTAAGGCGCGACCTGCGGCAGCAAAGGCGCGAAGAGATTTACGGGCCGCAGTACCACCGCCACCACAATCACGGGGCCGAAGACGTGGACGAGCGCTGAGCGCGTAGCGCCTAGCGCCAGCCCAGTGCCGGGGCCACGTGGGTCAGGATCGACTCGATCGCGTGGGCGTTGTACTCGACGCCGAGCTGGTTCGGGACCGTGAGCAGGAGGGTGTCCGCGGCGGCGATGGCCTCGTCCTCCTTGAGCTGCTCGATGAGCTTGTCCGGCTCGGCGGCGTAGGTTCGGCCGAAGATCGCCTGCTTCTCGGCGTCGATGAAGCCGACCTGGTCCTCGTCCTGGTTACGGGCGCCGAAGTACATCCGGTCGCGCTCGTCGGTCAGCGCGAAGATGGAGCGGCTGACCGAGACGCGGGGCTCGCGCTCGTGGCCCGCTTCCTTCCACGCGTCGCGGTAGGCCTGGATCTGCCTGGCCTGCTGCACGTGGAACGGCTCGTTCGACTCGTTGGTCTTCAAGGTCGAACTCTGCAGGTTCATGCCGAGCTTGGCCGTCCAGACGGCGGTGCTGTCCGAGGCCGCGCCCCACCAGATGCGGTCACGCAGGCCGGGTGAATGCGGCTCGACGCGCAGCAGTCCCGGCGGGTTGTGGAACATCGGCCGCGGGTTCGGCTCCGCGAAGCCCTCGCCCTTGAGCACTTCGAGGAACACCTCGGCGTGGTCGCGGGCCACGTCGGCGTCGGTCTTGCCCTCGGCGGGCCGGTAGCCGAAGTACCGCCAGCCGTCGATCACCTGCTCGGGTGAGCCGCGGCTGATGCCGAGCTGCAGCCTGCCGCCCGCGATGAGGTCGGCGGCGCCCGCGTCCTCGGCCATGTACAGCGGGTTCTCGTAACGCATATCGATCACGGCCGTGCCGATCTCGATGCGCTTCGTGCGCGCGCCCGCGGCCGCGAGCAGCGGGAACGGCGAACCAAGCTGCTGCGCGAAGTGGTGGACGCGGAAATAGGCACCGTCCGCGCCGACCTCTTCCGCCGCGACGGCAAGCTCGATCGACTGGAGCAGCGAGTCCGACGCGGAACGCACCTGCGAGCCAGGCGCGTCGGACCAGTGGCCAAACGACAGGAACCCGATGTTCTTCATGGGTAGTTGAACAATCAACCACGGATCAGCATTCCGGCCTGGTTCGCTACCCTGGCGTCGATGGCTCGGTTCGAGCGAAGGAGGCCGCGATGGCGCGGCGTGTGAACAGCGAACTACTGCTTGTCGGGAGCCTGCCTGCCGATTCCACGGAATCCGCGCTGCGCTCGGCGGCGGACTTCTTCGGTGACCTGGTCTTCGCGCTGCCCGACGGCGAGACCGGTCCCCGCGCCGGCTGGGTCAGTTACGAGCGAGAAAAGCTCGTACGTCCGAACGAGGGCATGGTGACCCTCGAGGAGACTCCCTCTCCAACTGGCCTGCCGCGCCATGCGTACGAGACCCCGGTGTTCGGCATCAGGCCCGGGGTCAGCGAGGTGCACTGGGACACGTGGCCGCGCATCGACGACGCGATCGCTTCCTACGCGGCGTTCGGCGCGCTGCGCGCCGCGGGTGTCATCCCCGCGGGGGTTCGCTTCCAGGTCTGCCTGCCGTTTCCCGCGAGCGCGCTGAACGCGTTCAAGTCCGACTTCGCGCACGACTACCCGATCGCCGCGGCGGGGTTCGAGGACCTGGTCGAGCGCGAACTGGCCCGGCTGTTCGCGGCGATCCCGCCCGCCGACGTCGCCGTCCAGTGGGACCTCGCGTACGAGACGCAGGACCTGGAGCGAGTGCTTGCCTGGACTTCTGAGGGCGCGTGGGAGCGGTTCGCCGGACCGGTAACCCGGCTGACCAGGCTGATCCCCGCGCCGGCCCTGGTCGGATATCACCTGTGCTACGGCACGTTCCCCGAATGGCCGATGTACGAGGCGCGGGACATGGACCTGCTGGTCCGGATGGCGAACTTCGCGGTCGCGAACTCCGGGCGAACGGTCGACTGGCTGCACCTGGCGGGCCCGAGGTACCTGCGCAGCGAGGACAAGTCGTTCTTCCGGCCGCTGGTAGATCTTGAGCCGCGCGACACAAGGGTCTTCCTCGGGATCGTGCTGCCGATCGACGGTGCCGCGGGCCTGCGCCGCCGGGCCGACACCGCCTCCAGGTACATTCCGGACTTCGGGGTGGCGATGTACTGCGGCTTCGGGCGGCAGCCCGGCCAGGACGGTAAGGAAACGATGCGGGAACACGCCGAGGTCGTGCGCATGGTGCGGAGTGCCAGATGATGGGGCCGGGCTCGGGAGACGTTCAGGCGTCGCCGCCCGTTCAGTTTCCGGTTTACGGGCTTGACGCCGCGCGGCCGGGCGTGCGCTGGCTCGACGGCTACGGCGACGCTCTCGGCGAGGACGTCCGCTGGGTGGGGCTGGCCCAGGGCGACCAGGACGCCAACGAACTGGTCATGGTCGAGACGTTTTCCCGCGAGCTGACGAACGCGCAGCACGTGCGCGGCGGCGAGCCGCCGCTCAAGTCCGTGTCGTTCGCGGCCGCGATCACGCTGGTGAACCTGACGCTGCCGGACATGTCGGTGGCGCGCCCGGAAAGCCTGGTGAAAGCCGCGGTCGACCACGCCGACGAGCGCAGCAGGCGGCACGCGGACTGGACGCGGGTCACCTGGCAGGTCGACGGCGCGCCGGTCCCGGCGCTCGCGTGGGAGTTCGCGGGCGGTTTCGCCGCGTTCAGCGATGCCCTCGCCGACGTTTACCTGGCCATCTCCGGCTCGACCGGCAGTCCGGACGGCATCGTGCTCGCCCGGCTGAAGGACGCGCGGGCCTACCATTTCGAGCTTGACCAGCCGCTGCACCCGCGGGTGATCGAGGCGTCCGCCGACGCGGCCCTGGCCGGCTGCGATCGGTCGTGGCCGCGACGCGCCGACCTGCACCCCGACCAGTTGCGGCTGCTGTCGGCCGGGGAGGCCTAGCCGCGCGGCTCGACGCCTAGCCTCGGCCCTCGGCCTGCCCGTCGGCCTTCCCGTCGGGCGCCGTCCACAGCAGGCGCCCGGTGCCGATCCCGTCGAGTATTTGCCCGGCCGTCTCGCGCGGGCCTGCGCCAGCCGCGCCGACGCGGTGGCGGGCGGTCAGCGCCAGGTCCGCGAATTCCCTGTACATCCTGCGGGTCGCGTCCTCGCTCGTGAACCCGTGCCCCGCGCGGGAACCGACCCGCGCCACACAGGCGGCCTCGGGCGGCAGGAGCACGGCGTACTGGACGGCGGCGACCCCGGCCATCGCCACGAAGCCGGGCAGGGCCAGCGGCGGAATGAACCCGTCGTAGACGACCGTGCAGTCGGCGCGGGCGAACGTGCCCGCCGCCGCGGCCGCCGCCGCGAAGGCAACCGACGTCTGCGGCGCCGCCTCGGGCAGCCAGGGATCGATCGCGCCGCGCCGCCAAAGCCCGAAGAACCAGTCGCCTGGAATGAGCACCGAAGACGCGAAGCCGTCGGCCACCAGCGGCGCCACGGTAGATTTGCCGGCGCCGGGCGGCCCGGTCACGATAACGAGTTCGGCCACGACAGCGCATGCTAGCGATGCCGCGCCCGTCGGGCGCGGAAACCCGGATGGCCGTCGGCGGCGGTGGCTGGTTAGCTGGCCGGCATGGACGACAACGAATTCCCCGCTTACGTCGCGGACCGGCTCGCCGGCCTGCCCGGGGTGTGCGCCGTCACGCTGGGCGGCTCGCGGGCGGAGGGCACGCACCGGCCGGACAGCGACTGGGACTTCTCGGTCTACTACCGGGGAACCTTCGACCCGCAGCGGCTGCGGGACATCGGCTGGCCCGGGGAGGTGTCGGAGGTCGGCGGCTGGAGCCCGGGCGTGTTCAACGGCGGGGCATGGCTGGAGATCGACAACCGCAGGACGGACGTCCACTACCGCGACCTGGACGTCATCGACCAGGAGATCGCCGCGGCGCGGGAAGGCCGGTTCGCCATCGAGCCGCTGCTGTTCCACCTCGCGGACATACCGTCGTATCTGGTGCTGGCGGAGCTCTCCGTGAAGCGGGTGCTGCGCGGTGAGCTGCCTACTCCCGAATACCCGGCCGCGCTGCGCGGCCGGGCCAGCGAGGTCTGGTGGAGGCGCGCGGACCTGACGTTCGGCTACGCGCGGCAGTACCCGGCCAGGCACGGGAGGCTGACGCAGTGCGTCGGGCTGGTCGCCCAGGCGACGGCGCAGGCCGCCCACGCGGTGCTCGCCGCGCGCGGCGAGTGGATCACCAACGAGAAGAACCTGCTCACCCGCGCGGGTCTCGGCCGGGTCGATGAAACCATCGCGAGCGCGCGAACAGAACCGGATGCCCTGTTCGGCGTCGTGGACAAGACCCGCGCGGCATGCCTGGACGCGCTTCACTCGAACGGCCAGGTGGAGGTCACTCCCAGATGACCGGCGAGATCCTGGTAGGTGTCCTCGGGCAGGACGAGCCTGGCCGCGGCTAGCACGGTCATGGGGTCCTGGCCCGGCGGGGTGAGCACGTAGACCGTGTGGTCGCGGATGCTGTAGGTCACGATGAGCCGTTCGTGCTTGGCCAGGATGATCTTGGCCTTGGCGGCGGCTTTCGCGGCCAGCGCGGCCGCCTCGGTCGCTCGGGCGGCCCCGCGATGCTTGGCGGGCCTGACGGGCCTGGTGGGCTTGGTGGGTCCGGCGGCTCTGCGGCGGCGGGCGAGGGCGGCGGCCGGTTCGGCGGCGAACGCGGTCGCGACGAGTACCCCGGCGGCGATCAGGATGTCCAAAAGCCAGCGGGGCATGCCGCCCGCGGGTGCGGTGAGGTTCCCTGGGGCGGTAAAGCGGCCTGTCCTGGCCTGGGCGGTGCCTGGCACCTGGGCCGAGCCGGGTGCCTGGGCGGTGCCTGGCGTCTGAGCCGAGCCGGGCGCCTGGGCGGGCTTGGTCTGGGGGGTGCCTGGCGACTCGTGTCCGGGCCGGGCCGGGGCCAGCGCTTGCGCGCGCGCCCCCGAGGCGGCCTGGGGCGGTGTCGCGAGGACGGTGCCAGGGCGGATGGTGTTGGGGTCGGGTCCGATGGCGTGCCGGTTGGCGGCATACAGGGCCTGCCAGCCACCGGGGATGGCGAGGGCGGCGGCGAGGGCGCTGAGGGTGTCGCCCGGAGCGATGGTGTACCGGGCGGCAGCCGCGGCGGCGGGCAGCGCCAGGACCGTGCCTGGGCGGATGAGGTCGGGGTTGGTTCCGATCGCGTGCCGGTTGGTGGCGTACAGGGTCTGCCAGCCACCGTGCAGCCCGAAGGCGGCGGCGATGCCGGTCAGGGTGTCGCCGGGCCGCACCGTCCACGTGGTGGGCCGGGCCGGAGTTGCGGGCCGGACCGCGCTTGCGGGCCTGGCCGGGCTTGCGGGCGCCGTGTGGGCGGTCAGGGTCACCGGGGTGGTGCCCGCGGTGTTGCCGGTGGTGGTGTCGATGGTGATGACAGTGCTTGTTGCCGCAGTGGTGGTGGTTGCCTGGAGGGGTCCGGATACCCGGGAGCCGATTACTGCCGCGAGGGGCAGGATGCACCAGGCGAGCACCACGCACGCGGACAGTGTCCACTTGCGCATGGGGGTGCTTGCTTCCTTCCTGGGGTTCGGTGCCGGCCGCAGTCTGGGCGGACACCGGATGGCACGGGCCTGAGGGAAGGAAGCGGTTTAGGCCGGAGGGACCTCCGGCAGGAAGGAACGCCAGACCGGGGCGGTGGCGGCACGCCGCCCCAGCCGCATCAAGAACAACGCGGCGGCGGCCAGCGTGGCCGCGCTCAAGCCGCCGAGGGCGACGCTGCCGCCACCAGAACCGCCGACGCCGTCACCGCCGCCGGAGCCGGCCGGCCCACCGGGGCTGCCAGGGCCGCCAGGACCGCCAGGACCGGCCGGCGGACCCGCCGGAGCCGGCGCGAGCGGGTTCCGCGTGCCGCCCAGCCCGGTCGGCTGCCCGGAGGGGCCACCCTGGCCAGATGCGGCGGCCCGCAGCGCCGACGTCTGCGGCCCGTCGGCGGCGGTGCTGCGGACCGCGGCACTACGGGCGACGCCGAGCGCCGACTGCGCGCCGGTCAGAGCCTGGGCCGACGGCGCGGTCGCGCGCGGGGCCGTCACCGGGGCGGTCGCCGCGGTGACGGGCACCAGGGCCGAGGTCACGCCGGGCAGGAGCGGCGCCACGGTCGCGGTCACCGGGGCAAGCACACTCGTCAACGGCGCCACCGCCGGCGCAAGGGCCCCGGTCAGGGGGGCGAGCACACTCGTCAACGGCGCCACGACTGGGGCAAGCGCGCTAGTCACCGGGGCAAGCACCGGGGCAACGCTGTCCACTAGCGGTGACAGCGCGCCGGTCACCGGGGCAAGCACCTGAGTGACGGAGCCAACCAGCGGGGAAACCGCCTCGGTCACCGGGGCGAGCACCTGTGCGACCGTGCCCACCAGCGGTGCTACCGCGCCGGTCACGGGGGCAAGCACCGGGACGACGCTGCTCACCAACGGCGCCACCACCCCGGTGACCGGAGCAAGCACCTGCGCCGCGGTCGACACCACGGGGGCCAGCACTCCGCTAACCGGAGCAAGCACCTGCGCCACCGTCGACACCACCGGCGCCAGCGCCCCGGTCACGGGAGCAAGCGTCTGAGTAACGGTACCGACCACGGGAGTCACGGCGCCGGTCACCGGGGCAAGCGCCTGAGTCGCGGTCGACAGCACAGGCGCCACCGCACCAGTAACAGGCGCCAGAGCCTGATTAGCAGTACCGACCACCGGCGCCACCGCGCCAGTCACCGGAGCAAGCGCCCGAGTCGCACTCGACAGCACGGGTGCCACCGCCCCGGTCACCGGAGCAAGCACGCCGGTGATCGTTGACTCAGCCGGGACCGACCCTCCCGTGACCGAGGCCAGCGCCTGAGTGGCCGCGCCCGTAGAACCGGGCGCGACGGCCGCGGAGCCACCGGCGACCGTTCCGCCGACCGATGCCAGAGCCTTCGTCACCACCGTCGACAGGGCTGGGGTGGCCGCCGCGCTGGCCGGAGCCATGGCCTGCGCGGCGGCGCCCTCGACCGGACTGGCACCGCCGGCCGAGACCAAAGCCTGAGCGAGAGTGCCCACCACCGGAACCGCCGAGCCCGCTCCAAGAG
>Ga0102924_1005248_pt1 | contig 12648 bp, 10 predicted proteins | sample PaiPotPPM11metaG_FD_80116 | JGI IMG/M metagenome (GOLD analysis project Ga0102924, IMG submission 80116) | Iron sulfur acid spring bacterial and archeal communities from Banff, Canada, to study Microbial Dark Matter (Phase II) - Paint Pots PPM... ... | reverse complement strand
GCGACACGGCCGGGATGCTGCACGCGGCGTCCCTCGCCGTGGAACTGCTGCCGCGGGTGGCCCCGCGGAACCTGTCGCGCGCCGACCAGGAGCGCCCGCTTGGCACATTCCACGGGCTGGCGTCGGAAGTCGCCGCGCTGGCGATAGGCGCAGGCAAGCCGGAGCTGGCGCTCACGCTGCTCGAACACGGGCGCGGCATACTGCTGCAGCGGGCGCTCGATGACCGGGCCGACCTGACGACACTGAGGGAGCAGGCCCCCGGCCTGGCCGAGCGGTTTGAGCAGCTGCGTGACCTGCTCGACGCCACCCAGCCCGAAGCAGAAGAAGCGACCCTCACCGCTCCGTCCCTGTCCCAGGCCGGCCGGGACGCACAACGTCGCCACGACCTCGCCGCCGAGCTGGACGAGCTACTCGACACGGTCAGGCGCGTGCCCGGTCTCGCGGGCTTCCTGAAGCCGCCAACGCTAGCTGAGCTCACCGCCCGGTGCCCGCGCGGCCACGTCGCCGTCATCAACGTGAGCGACAACCTGCGCTGCGACGCGCTGATCCTCGATGCCAGCGGCCTGCGGGTCGTCCCGCTGCCCGAGCTGGATTTCACCGAGGCGGCAGCCCGCGCCGATGCCTTCAGGACCGACGTGCTTGACTCCCTGGTATCCGCTCCCGCCGCCCGCCGCGTCGTCGACACGCTCGGCTGGCTGTGGAAAACGATCGCAGCACCGGTGCTCGACGCGATCGGCGCGGTCGCCGAGCCCCAGGCCGACGCTACCTGGCCGCGCCTGTGGTGGGTGCCCACCGGCCCGCTCGCGTTCCTCCCGCTGCACGCGGCCGGCCGCTACACCTCCGGCGCGCTCACTGGCTTCACCGTGCTCGACCGCGTCGTGTCGTCGTACCTGCCGACCGTGCGCAGCCTTCCCGTGGCCGTCTCCGCCGCGACACCGGAACCGAGCGCCCTCGCCGTGGCCATGCCAGAGACGCCGGGGAAAGGCGACAAAGGCAATTTGCCCTTCGCGTCGGACGAGGCTGACGGCCTGGCTGGCCGCCTGCCCGGCACGAAGGTACTCAAAGGCGGCGAGGCGACTGGCGCGGCCGTCCGGGCCGCGCTCTCCCGGCACGCGTGGGTGCACTTCGCCTGCCATGCCGAGAGCTCCGCTGAGGACGCCGCGGCGGCCAGGTTGCTCCTGCACGACCACCAAGAGCACCCGCTGACCATCCGGGACATAGCCGCGCTCCGGATCGGACCCAAAGAACTCGCCTACCTATCGGCGTGCGACACCGCGCATGGCCCGGTCCGCCTTGCCGACGAGGCGGTTCACCTCACCGGGACGTTCCACCTGGCCGGCTACACCCACGTTATCGGTACGCTCTGGAGCATCGCCGACAGTTACGCCGCCAAGATCGCGGGTGCCGTCTACGAGGAGATCACCACGCCGGCTCCGGACGTCAGCCGGACCGCGGTCGCCTTGCACCGCGCCGTCCGCCAGGTCCGGGCAGATCGCCCGGACACCCCGGCTCTTTGGGCTGCCCACATCCACGTAGGCCCGTAACGGCCACGCCGCGACGCGCCGGAGTCCAGAGGAAGGCACGATATGTCGCCCTTCACCGGGAAGAACGACCTGTTCCTCGGAAATGAGGGGCTCGTCGAGGTATGCCAGGCCGTCGGGTTCCCGGACGCGCTGCTCAGCAACGAGACGATCGTCAAGTACATCGTGCCCGCCTGCGCGATCGTCTTCGCCGAGGGCGACATCGTGGCCAAGCACAACAACGCGCCGCCGCCCGGCTTGCGCGAATGGTTCGGCGAGGATGACCTTCTCGAAGGCCGGTTCGCCGCGGGCCTCGCCGAGTTTTACTGGAGTCCGAGCGCCACCGTCCGCGAGCCGCTTGACACCCTCCAGCGCGCACTGTCGGCCCTCCTCGCGCGCGGCATCGTTCATAATGAGGGGCCATTGCCATTCGAAGGCCTCAAGGCGTCCCTGCCGCCGCTCGCCAGCGTCGATGGCAGGAAATTGGTGTTCGGTGGCATTGACGGCCAGCCGACGTACCGTGAGCGCCTCACCGGGGACGTGAAGTACCTGCTGGCCATCGACCCGGGGATCCGGCTCATGCACGTCATTGACACGCAGGTGAAGTTGCTGGCCCGCCCGGCCTTCTGCTTCAACTTCATGTGCGTGTCCAGCCGGCCGTTCGCCAGCCAGTTTCTCGCCCAGTACCTGCTCCTGCGCGCCGAGCAGGTGTCGGGCATGAGGGACCGGGGCGCGGAGATGGTGGACCGGGGCCTCGTCATCCCGGCGGAGGGCGACATCGCCGAGTGCCTGCGCAACTTCGTCCGGCGCGATGAGGAAATCGGCGAGGCGCATGGCCGGGTCGACGTTGTGCTCCAGCTAGGTTCCCGACTGCCGCGCCTCACCCGGCCCCAGGTCCAGGGGATCCTGCGGAACGCCCACTTCCTGCTGCGCCCCGGCGGGGCGCTGCTCATCGGCTTCCCGGCGACGCCGCAGCCGCCGGGCCACATCTCGCGAGCCGAGCTCGACCGGTGCGCGCTCCAGGCCCGCTTCACCGGCACCCCCCGCCTTTCCGTCGGTGCCTCCTTGACCAGCCCCAGGCTTCCGGTGTACTCCCTCTTCCGGAAGGCCTGAGGCATGGCGGGCGATTCACGTCGCTCGCCATCCTGTTTTGCGAGGCAGCCGCCCGAGCCCGTCTGTGCGTTACCCGGCCCTCCGCCTCGAGCGGACGGGAGGACGAGTTCGGAGCAATCGTCAAGACCTGTGGATCAACTTGTCCGGTGGGGATTAGCGCGTAATGGGCTGGTAGTAGAGCAGGACGTTGCCTGAGGTGAACTGCCGGGTCTTGAGCAGTCTGAGGCTGGTCTTGCCGGCTCCTGCGAACAGGGACCTGCCCTGGCCCAGGATGACCGGGTTCACCATGATCCGCAGCTCGTCGAGCAGGCCCGTCTGCAGCAGGCCGGCGGTCAGCGTCGAGCTGCCCGCGATCACGATGTCCTTGCCGGGTTGCTGCTTGAGCTTGGCCAGTTCCTCTTCGGCGTGGTTCCTGATGATCCGCGTGCCGGCCCAGGTGGCCTGCGGCAGGGTCCGCGAGATGACGATCTTGGGGGTGGTGTTCATCGCCTTCGCGACGTCCGGGTCGGACTCCTCGCCGGCGGGCGTGGGCCAGAAGGCTGCCATGAGCTCATAGGTCACCCGGCCGAACACCAGCGTGCCGGCCTCGCGGACCTGCGCCAGCGCGAACTGGCTGAACTCCTCGTCGATGGTCTGCCAGTCCAGGGCCTGGCCCGGGCCGGCGTGGTAGCCGTCCGCGCTGGTGATCATGAACGAGAACATCTTCCGCACGGGGTCCTCCAGCTTGGTCGCTTCCTGCCGCTGACCGTGTAGACGGTCCCGGAGTCCCGGGGTCATCGCCGGGCGGCGGTGAACTTCAGGCGGCCTGGGGCGGGGCGTCCTCCAGCTCTCGAAGGCGACACTGAACGCGAGCATGCCCATCTCGGGCAACCGTTCACTCATGGAATCGCATCGTTTGGCACTTGGCTGGTGCCCCGCGCCGTGTCAGTGTCACCTTGACGACGTGCATGCGTTCGCGACGGCCCTGCCCCGGTTCCCGCGCGGCGGATGCCGGGAAGTGACGGCCACGGAACGGGGGCCGCCGCCTGAGGAGGACGACCATGACTGCCAGGCTTTCCGTCGCCGTCATCGGCGCGGGTATGGGCGGGCTGGCTGCCGCGGCCGCCCTGGGTCGTGCGGGCGTTGACGTGACGGTGTACGAGCAGGCGCGGCGGTTCACCCGGCTCGGCGCGGGCATCCAGATCGGCTGCAACGCGATGCAGGTGCTCCGCGGGCTGGGCTTGGAGCAGCGCATGCGGCACGAGGCGTTCTATCCCCGCTCGTGGAATAACCGGGACTGGCGTACCGGCCATGTGCGGTATGAGCAGATTTTCGGCCGCAGCGCCGAGGAGAAGTATGGCGCGCCGTACCTGCTCGCCCACCGCGGTGACCTGCACGCCGCGCTGGCCGGTGCGGTGGGCGGGGAACGCATCCGTCTTGGCCACGAGGTTGCCGGACTGGATGACAAAGGCGGTTCGGTGGTGCTCGCCTTCGCTGACGGCACCACTGCGGTCCACGACGCCGTGGTCGCCGCGGACGGCGTGCACTCACTCGTCAGAAACCTGCTATTCGGCGATGAACAGGTCAACTTCACCGGGCGTATCGCCTACCGCACCACCTTCCCGGCCGAACTGCTCGGCGGCTACGAAATCGACGACTGCACCAAGTGGTGGGGCGAAGACCGGCACATCGTCGTCTACTACGTCAAACCCGACCGGAGCGAGGTTTACTTCGTTACCAGTCAGCCGGAACCGGGCTTCACCCTGGAGTCATGGTCGGCCAAGGGCGACATGCGCGCGCTCCGCGCGGCGTTCGACGGCTTCCACCCCCAGGTGCGGCATGTCCTGGCTGCCTGTCCGGACGTGCACAAGTGGGCACTGGCCGACCGCGACCCGCTTGAGACGTGGCATGACCGCAACGTCACGCTGCTCGGCGACGCATGTCATCCCATGACGCCGTACATGGCGCAAGGTGCCGCCATGGCGCTTGAGGACGCCGCCGTCTTGTCGCGGCTGGTGGCGGAGGCGGACAGCCGGGCCGGCCTCGCCGATGCGTTCCGCCGCCTGGAGGCGACCCGTAAGTCCCGCACCTCCAAGGTGCAGCTCACCTCGCGAGCCAACAAATGGCTGCGAGAGAAGACCGACGTCGACTGGGTCTACCGCTACAACTCGTGGACCACCCCGCTGGCGGCCTTAGAGGCGATGTCACCAGTTCGCAAGGAGCTGTCACATCTGGTAGCTATTATGTGTTTACTCGCCTGACAGAGCGTCTAGTGTAGTTGGCATGGCCAAGGTGGACGCCCCGTTGTCGATGCGGGAACAGCAGCGCACTTTTACCCGGCGCAGGCTCTTGGAAGTCGCCCAGCAGTTGTTTGCTGAGCAGGGCTACCCGGACACCACCGTCGATGACATCGCCCGTGCCGCCGGCGCTAGCCGCGCCACTTTCTACCTGCACTTCAAGAGCAAGGCCGAGCTCATGGGAGCCTCGATCGACGCTGCGGTGCCGGCGGCGGTCGATACCTACCACGTGCTGGATGAGCAGCTGGCAGACGACGGGCCGCAACTGCCCGGCCGGCTGCGCGCCTGGCTGGGGGAGTGGCTGGAACGCTGGACCGACGGTGCCCAGGCGTCGCACGCCACGCTGCAGGCCACCATGCTTGAGCCCGAGGTCGAAGCGCATTACCTGCGGCTGTCGGAGGCTCTGGTCGACAGCCTGGTGGGCTACTTCGGCCGGATGCCCGCCGCTGAGCGCGCGGCCGCCCGCGAGCGCGCCCTGGTGCTTGAGATCATGACGCAGCGGATCTTCGCGCTGGCGAGCCGGTCGAAGCTGCCCGTGTCGGAGGACCGCCTCCTGGACATCCTGGCCGAGTTCTGGCTGCAGGTCTTCGCGGCTGACAGCCCCGAGAGCCGGGGACGCGACCAGGCCGACGGCCGCGTCCCCGGCTCTCGCCGGCAGCGGTTAGACCGCTGCGGCGTAGGTGATCGCCTCCAGCGTCGGCATCTCGTGCACCGCCGGGACCACCTCGCGCCCGAACAGTTCCAGGCTCCGCTGTGAGACGTCATGCGGCATGGAGCCGTACCGGCCGGTCAGCATGAACTCGTCCGGGTGGAAGGCGTCGACCAGCTTCTGGATCTTGGCGATGCACTGGTCCGGCGTGCCCCAGACGCAGTTGTCCACCCAGGCCTGGCCCGGGTTGTAGTCCGCGGCCGCCCGGGTCTCCAGCTGGGCCGTGTAGTGCTCGTAGCCTTTGATGTTCTTGAAGTGATCGCTGGTCAGCTCGTAGTTGCGGTTGGCTGAGTCCAGGTACTCCAGGATGAACCGCGTCGCGTACTCCTCGGCCCGCTGCGCGTTCTCGTCGCAGTACATGTGCAGGTGAATCCGGGGGCGAGCGGGCGCGTAGCCCGCCTCGGCCCGCGCCTTGCCGAACTCTTCCAGGTCCTTGTGGTACTCGGCGAAGGCCTTCTGCGGGATGATCAGCGGCCGCAGGCCGAGCGCCGCGCCGACCGGAGCCGACGACGGGCTGCCCCAGGAGAAGCAGAAGTCGTCGATCAGCTGCGCGGCGTCGCGCGGGCGCGGCCGCATCGTGGTGTTCTCGTAGTGCTGGATTTCGCCGTCGTAGGAAAACCGCTCCTGGGTGAGCGCCAGCTTGATGACGTCGATGCCTTCCTTGAAGCGCTCGCGGGACTCGTTCTGGTCCACTCCCAGGGCCTTGTACTCGCGACGGCCGAGGCCCCGCCCGAAGCCGATGAAGGCGCGGCGGCCGCGCAGCACGTGCTGCAGCATGGTGATCTCCTCGGCCACGCGCAGCGGGTTGTGCCAGGGGACGACGACGATCATGGTGCCGACGTCGACCTTGGTGGTCACGCCGGCGAAGAAGGTCAGCGCCTGGACGGCATTGGTGATCATGGTGTAGGGGCTGACGTGGTGCTCGACCGTCCAGATCGAGTCGTAGCCGAGGTCCTCGAGCTTGAGGGCGGTATCGATCTCCTCGGACCAGATCTGCGCGTCGGTGTTCGGCTCGAGCGCGGGAACGTCCTCGCCGTTCTCCTGCTGGCCGAACCGCCCCCAGTCCGGGTAGTTCTGGATGTACATCGTGGTGCCGATTTTCATGCTGCTCTCCGTCCTCCGCCTTGAGGCCATCTTCACTTGACATCGTGTCGTGTCGATATAAATCATGTCAAGTGAGAAATCTTGATGACTTCCCTGGCCGGTCAGAACATGATGACTGACCTGGCGATCTCGCCTTTCTTCATCCGCGCGTAGCCGTCATTGATGTCGTCCAGGCCAATGTGCTCCGCCAGGAGTTCATCGAGCTTGAGCCGGCCCTGCCGGTAGAGTTCGATGAAGAACGGCATATCGGTACGGAACCGGTTGGATCCCATGATCGAGCCCTGCAGCTTCTTCTCGGCCAGCAGCGCGGCGCCGGGAATCTCCAGCACCTGGCCGACCGGGATCATGCCGATCACGGTCGCCGTGCCGCCGCGGCGCAGCACGCCGAAGGCCTGCTCGGCGGCGACCTTGAGACCGATGGCCTCGAAACTGTAGTGAACTCCGCCGTCCGTCAGGCCGATGATCTCGGCGACCGGATCAGCCTGCGCCGCGTTCACGGTGTCGGTGGCGCCGAGCTGGCGGGCCAGCTTGAGCTTGGCGTCGACCCGGTCCACCGCGATGATCCGGCTGGCCCCGCTGAGCCGGGCGCCCTGCACCACGTTCAGCCCGATCCCGCCGCAGCCGAAGACGGCCACGGTCGCTCCCGGCGGCACCTGAGCCGTGTTGAACACGGCACCGAGCCCGGTCGTGACGCCGCAGCCGATCAGGGCCGCGCGGTCAAGGGGCATGTTCTCGTCGATTTTGACCAGGGCCCGCTCGTGCACCAGCAGGTCGGAGGAGTAAGAGCCGAGGCCGGCGAACTGGGTGAGCGGGACGTCGCCAAGCCGCAGCCGGGCCCGCGCGCCGGCCGGCCGGCCGTGCGTGGCCGGATTCTGGCACCGCGCCGGGTTGCCGCTCAGGCAGTCCTCGCACTCGCCGCAAAAGGCGGAGACGCAGGTGATGACGTGGTCACCCGGCCGCACGTAGCTCACCTCGGAACCTACCGCGGTGACCACGCCGGCCGACTCGTGACCGAGTACCGCCGGGCAGCCGATGGTGTACTTGCCCTCCATGAAGTGCAGATCGCTGTGGCACAGGCCGGCGGCCACCGTCTGGATGAGCACCTCGCGGGGACCGGGGGTGTCCACCTCGATGTCCTCGACCGTCAGGCCGCCGGGACAGGAGTAGAGAATGGCGGCACGGGTCATGGCTTCAGCAGCACCTTAATCTGTCGGGTGGTGCCGCTGGTGAGCTCCGCGAACCACTGTTCTGCGTCCTCGAGCGGCGCGATGGTCGTGATGAGGTCGGCGGCCGGGATCCGGCCGTCGGCGAGGCTGTCGAGGGCCTGCCTCCAGTCGGCGCTGGTGTACGCGAGCGACCCGCGGATCCGCACTTCTTTGACGGCGATCTCCGCGGCGTGCACGGTGGACGGCTGGGAGGGGACGCCGACGATCACGACGCGTCCCGCCGGCGCGACCATGCTGATGGCCGTGCCGATGCCCACCGGGTGGCCGGTGCAGTCGAAGGCGATCCGCGGCGGGCCGCCGAGGACCTCACGGACGTTGTCGGCCTGTCCCTCGACGTCGCTGACCGCGAACCCGATTTTGCGCAGCGTTTCCCGCCGGACCTCGGTCGGCTCGACGACGATGACTTTCTCGAAGCCTTTGGCCCGCAATCCGAGCGCCGTCATGATGCCGATCGGGCCGCCGCCGAACACGACGCAGGGCTCGGACGGCTCCGCCTCGGCCAGGTTGACGCCGTGCAGCCCGACGGCCAGCGGCTCGGCGATGGCGCCGTGCTCGTCGCTGACCCCCTCCGGCAGCCGGAACAGGCTCGCCTGCGGCGCGACCACCGTCTCGGCGTAGGCGCCATAGTACGGGCCGAGTCCGATGCCGCGCTTGGTATTGGTGGGGCACAGCTCGGGGAACCCGTCGGCGCAGGTCTCGCACCGGCCGCACGGATCGAAAGGATTGGCCGCCACGCGATCCCCGGCCTTCCAGCCGGTGACCGCGCGCCCGGTCTCGGTGATTACTCCGGTGAACTCGTGACCCAGCACGATCCCGGCGGGGATGGCGGGCATTTCCCGCATGTGAAGGTCGGAGCCGCAGATGCCGCAGAAGCTGACGGCGATCCGCACCTCGTCGGGTTTGAGGTCGGGCTCTGACACATTGACCAGTTGCAGTGACCGGTCATCCGCGATGGCTACGGCGCGCATCTGCTGCCCCAATCGCTCGGGTTGCCGACTGTTCGACGGCTGGCTGTGAGCTTATTAGCGGACCATAATCTGGTCCTACCAAGACGTCAATAGCGCTCTAACGGGGCCGGCCAAGGAGGCGGCGAGCGAAGATCTGGGATGCCCCGGAGATGGGCCAGATGCGCTCGCCGCGTCCCGCGGCCGGAACCGGCGAACCGGGTAATTGTGCTGGTCAGACGATTGTATCGTTCATTGACACCTTGGCCGGACCTTATTAAGATAAGACCAGATCTGCCTAAGGAAGCGTCAGGTGTCGCCCAATGAAGATGCGGACAAGATGAGCGAACAGTCAGCTGGAGCGCTAGGCGAGCCGATCCGGGTCCTCACCGCCAAGGTCGGTCTTGACGGTCATGACCGGGGAGTCAAGATCATCTCCCGGGCGTTGCGGGATGCCGGCATGGAAGTCATCTACAGCGGCTTGCACCGGACGCCCGAGGACATCGTCGCGACCGCGATCCAGGAAGACGTCGACGTCATCGGGCTCAGCATTCTCTCCGGGGCGCACATGACGCTGCTTCCCCGCATCCTCCAGCTCCTCAAGGAGCGCGAGGTGCTGGATCGGTTCATCGTCGTCGGGGGCGGCGTGATCCCCGATGACGACGTGGAGGTGCTCAAGAAAATGGGCGTAAGCGACATCCTCGGACAGGACACGGCACCGGACTACGTGGCTGTTCGCATCCGCGAACTGGTATCGGACAGGGGTCCGCGACCCTGATGGAGCACTGGGACCACTGGCCCCCGGCCTATGACGATGAGTACCTGCCCGATCCCGGCCAGCCGTACTGGTTCCCGCAGCGGGAGACCATGGACCCTGAGTTGAGGGACGCGGCAGTGTTGCGCCGCATCCAGTCGGTCATGCGCTACGCGGCCGCGCACGCGCCGTTTTACCGGCGCAAGTGGGCTGCCGCCGGGATCGGCCCGGAGGACGTCCGCAGCCTCGACGACTTCGAGCACGTGCCGGTGGTGACGAAGGAGGAGCTACGGCGGGCGCAGGCGGAGCACCCGCCGTTCGGCGACTACCTGTGCGTGCCGCAGCGCGAGGTCATGCGGGTGCACGGGACCTCGGGGACCACCGGCCGGCCGACGGCGTTCGGCATCGGCCGGGCCGACTGGCGGCGGATAGCGGAGGCGCACGCGCGGGTGATGTGGGGGATGGGCATCCGGCCGGGGATGAGGGTCTTCATCGGGTCGGTGTTCAGCCTGTACATGGGATCGTGGGCGACGCTGGCCGGCGCCGAGCGGATCCGGGCGCAGGCGTTCCCGTTCGGTGCGGGCGTGGCAGGCCAGACGGGGCGGGCGGTGGACTGGCTGCTGCAGATGCGTCCGGAAGCGCTGTACGGGACGCCGTCCTACGCGCTGCGGATCGCCGAGGTCGCGGAGGAACGCGGCATCGATCCCCGGGAGTTCGGCATCCAGATCCTGTTCTTCTCCGGTGAACCGGGAGCGTCGATCCCGTCCATCAGGAAGAAGATCGAGGACGCCTTCGGCGGCCGCGTCTTCGACTGCGGCTCGATGGCCGAGATGACGCCGTGGGGCCACCTTTCTGAAAGCACCGGGCATACCGGCATGCTCTGCTGGCAGGACATCGTGTACACCGAGGTGTGCGATCCCGCCACCAAGCGGCGGGTGCCGTTCGGGTTCGAGGGCTCGCCCGTCTACACGCACCTGGAACGCAACAGCCAGCCGATGATCCGCCTGCTGTCCGGAGACCTGACCCGGTGGGAGGCGGCACCCAGCCCTTGCGGGCGCACGTACCCCGTGCTGCCCAGCGGTATCTACGGCCGGATCGACGATCAGTTCACCGTCCGCGGTGAGAACATCTACCCGAGCGCGATCGATGACATCGTCAGCACCCTCGCGGGATACGGCGGCGAGCACCGGATCATCGTCTCCCGCGAGGACACCATGGACCGGCTGGTGGTGCAGGTCGAGCACCTCTCCGACTTGGCCGGCGACGCGGGCGGCGACGGCGTCAGCAGTTTCCGGCAGCTCGCCAAGGACCGGCTGCGCGCCACGCTCGGGGTCAGTACCGAGGTGGTGGTTGTGCCGCACAACACCTTCGAGCGTTCGGACACCAAGACCCACCGGGTGATTGACCAGCGGGAGCTGTTCAGAGAGATCGCGGGTCAGCAGTGACAGGCGCCCGGCGTGATCTTTCCGCGGAGCTGACGAAGGCCAGGGAGGGTGACGTCGTCGCGCTGAGCCAGCTCGTGTCGGCGGTCGAGTCACGCCGCCGGGACCTCGGGAGCATGCTGCACGAGATCTACACCACCGGCGGCCACGCCCGGGTCATCGGCGTCACCGGTCCGCCCGGCAGCGGCAAGAGCTCACTCACCAGCGCGCTGCTGCGCGAGCTGCGCAAGCGCGGCGAACGGGTGGCGGTGGTAGCGGTCGACCCGTCGAGTGCGCTTACCGGTGGCGCGATCCTCGGCGACCGGCTGCGGATGAGCGAGCACAGCGCCGACCCGGGCGTGTACGTGCGGTCGGTATCGGCCCGCGGCGCGCTCGGCGGCCTGTCGCGGGCGACCGCCGACATCGTCGCCCTGCTGGACTCGGTCGGCTGGGACACGGTCATCGTCGAGACGGTAGGCGTCGGCCAGGACGAGGTCGACATCATGCGGATCGCGCACACCGTCGTGGTGGTCTCGGTGCCCGGCCTCGGTGACGACGTCCAGGCGATGAAGGCGGGCCTGCTCGAGGTGGCCGACCTGCACGTGGTCAACAAGGCCGATCGCCAGGACGCCCACCGCACGACGGTCGAACTGCGCGCCATGCTGCGGTTGGGCGGCCCGAGCCGCCCCGGCCAGTGGCACCCGGACGTACTCGAGACCATCGCACTGAACGGGAGCGGGATCACTGAACTGGCCGACGAGCTCGCCCGGCACCAGGCCTGGCTCAGCGAGAGCGGCGAACTCGACCGGCGGCTGCTCACCGCGGCGGCGGAGCGGATCAGGTCGATCGCGAAGGAACTGCTGCTGCAGCGGCTCGGTGACCCGGGCGCGGCCGGCCCCTTCGGCGAGCTGGTACGCGACGTCGCGGCGCGCAAGATCGACCCGCACGCCGCCGCGGGCAAGGTCATTTCGGGGCTGGGGACTCCGGCCGGGCTAATCGAAACCAGGGAGCGCAGTAATGGATGACACCGCGGCCGAAGCCGCCAAGCCGGCGGCAGACGAGGCAAGCCGCGCCGAGGCGCGGGTGCGCGACTGGGAAGACAACGAGCTGGCCAAGTTCCTGGCGAAGCGGCCCGAGACGAAGCCGCAGTACTTCTCGGGTTCCGGAGCGCCGGTACAGCGGGTCTACACGCCCGCCGACATCGCCGACGTCCCGTTCGAGGAGATCGGCCTGCCCGGCCAGTACCCGTTCACCCGGGGGCCGTACCCGACCATGTACCGTGGCCGGACGTGGACGATGCGGCAGATCGCCGGCTTCGGCACGCCCGCGGAGACCAACCAGCGGTTCCAGTACCTGATCGCGCAGGGGCAGACGGGCCTGTCGGTCGACTTCGACATGCCCACGCTGATGGGCTATGACTCCGACGACGCGATGAGCCTGGGCGAGGTCGGCCGCGAGGGCGTGGCGGTCGACGTGCTCGAAGACATGGACAAGCTCTTCGAGGGCATCAACCTCGAGGAGATCAGCGTCTCCATGACGATCAACCCGTCGGCCTTCATCCTGCTCGCGATGTACATCGCG